>ERZ779875.54-NODE-54-length-108470-cov-283.222128_pt1:5000-108470 | contig 108470 bp, 98 predicted proteins | sample MGYA00511246_ERZ779875 | MGnify/ENA primary metagenome ERZ779875 (study PRJEB29588, sample SAMEA2155093) | human gut metagenome | biome: human gut; feature: human-associated habitat; material: faeces | place: Denmark | collected 2008/2010 ... | reverse complement strand
AAGTTTATATTTATATATATATAAATATAAAAATATATTATTAACATTTCTTTACCTTTCCATTCTCATTTCATCAAAGACAGGGTGCGGAAAATCGGACTGTCAGTGTCAGTGTCAGCAGAGGGATGGGTTAAATGATATTTTTTGACAATGCGCTGACACTGACACTGACAGTCCAAAAATTATGTCCCCTACAGGAGAAAACTTAGTTTTCGTACACGCGAAACTAAGTTTATGCATGGCAAAACTTCTATAATTTTATAACTCAAGTGGTTTAAGTACAGACTGAAGGCCCAAAAGTTCCAGAAGCAGCACGCCCTGAACCAACGGTCACCGGCGCGTAGCGGAATTGAAAATCGCTGGCCGAAGGGTAAAGCAAAGGTAAAGGGCAGAAGCTCTTAGCCCAGGGGTGTTATGGACACAAGCAGCACGCCCTGAAAGGGCAGAAGCTCCTAGCCCAGGGGTGTTATGGACACAAGTAGCACGCCCTGAAAGGGCAGAAGCTCCTAGCCCAGGGCAGCGCCCTGGGTATAATGCCAATCTGCAAGGCGCCCTGTAAGGGCAAAAGCTTTATAAATTGCCACGAGTTTTAAAGCTTTTGCCCTTACAGGGCGACAGGTTTGCGAACAAAATAACCCAGGGCGATGCCCTGGGCTAAGAGCTTCTGCCCCTTCAGGGCGTGTGGGATAAAACTTGAGTTTATAACTCTGAACACGCTAAACTTGAAGTCATTAGAAATGATATTTCGAACCCACGCTGAGACGCAGTTCCACCTCGGCAGGATTGCACCAGTGGGGAGCCTCCAGGTTCTTGGTAGAAAGCGTGGCGGAAGGTTCAAGATACAGTTCCACACGAGGCGACACGCGCAGGCCAGCCTGCATGGCAGCATGAAGACCCGGAGCATAGTTGGGCGTGCGGTGCTCCTTGGTGCTTACTGCCACCTGGGCACCCAGCAGACCCGTGATCTGCACCAGTTCGTCGTCGGAAGGCTCGCCCGTAACGGCACTCTTCAGGTTCATCATGTAGTCGGCACGAAGGGCTGTGAGCGTCTTGCTGCCCAGGTTGGGCGAAGGCACGAGGGTGTTGCCCAAAGCCACCTGGATGCCGCTCAGAGAGCTGAACCAATGGCCGTAACCGATGTCGGTGGGAAGAGTGAGACGGCGACCGATGCTTCCTCCGTCGCCCATGTTGCCTGTATAGACACCCGTTCCGGCACTCAGGAAGACGTAATTTCTGCGGGATGGAGCCTCGTCGAGGTCCTTGTTGCGGGAGCTGCGCTGCACGTTGTACTCCACACCCAACTGCACCTGGGGCTGCAGACGATGCGAACGATAGCCCTTGTAGCGCGAGGTGAACTCATAGCCCAACTGTGCCTCGCCCAGCAGGTTGACGTGCGACGAGAGGCGCAGGGCAAGCTGTCCGCCGGCATGAAGGTCGGAGTTGAGACGGGTGTACTCGGAGTGGTCGGCACCAAGATTGAAGCCCAGCACGGAGCGCAGGGAGAGCACACGCGAGTTGTCGCAACCATAGCTGACGGCCGTGAGGTCGGTCATCCAGTCGAAACCGCCCGTTGCTGCACCGTAGTAGCGCTCGTTGATGGGGCGTCCGAACATGCCCTGGAAGCTGTAGCGGAAGCCTGCCATCGGAGCCGACCAGTGGGTGTAGCTGATGCGTGCCACAGGCATGTAGCGCTTCCACTCATCGTACTGGAAGAGCCGCACCGCCATACCTCCCGTGAGGGCGAAGCTGTTGCGTCGCATCTTCATGTTGTCCTCTGCCTGATGGGCCTTACGCGACATTTCCTCGTGATAGGTGTAGACGAATCCTGCCATGAGCGAGCTGGTCACGTCGAGCTTGTCGACCGTATAGGCATTGGGCGCCCAACGGCTGTTGTAGAGGTCGAAACGGGGCTCGAGCACGAAGTCGATGTCGCGCGAAAGGCGGACATTGGCCTGCAGACCGGCTCCTACGTTCAGACTGTAGCGCGACTCGGTGTACCAGTCGCGCGAGTAGTTGAAGCCGATTCCCGCCAGGGCGTTGACCCAGAAGCGTCGCTCGGGCTTGAGTCCGCCGAAGGCATTGTGCAGGTTGAGCATATAGTCGAGACGGGCACCTATGGCACGCATACGAGTCGCGTCGTTCTGCATGAAGGTGGTGGTGTTGAGGTTCAGACGAAGTGCGTTGCAGGGGTCGATCCACTTGCCGAGCGACACAGCCACGCTCATGCCCGTATTGTCGTGCCAGTCGCTGACGTGGGCGCTGCCCAGGAACAGGGGTCCTGCCTGCACGCCGGCAAAGAGTCCGTCGGCAAAGCTGTGGGGCGTGGAGAAATAGGAACGCATGTTGCCCCTGCGCGCGTCGGGCATACGGACACCCAGACCCATGGTGAGGCTTGCCATAGGGCGAAGATTGCGCCAGCTCTGCGTCTGCGACACGTTGTCCTGCGTCACACCCACACGTGTCTCTGCATAGACGTAGGTGATGGGCGAGAAAGCATACTGTCCGCGCAGACCCATGTGAGCGCCGAAGCCGTGGTCGTTGTGCTTGTTCTCACGCGAATACGACAGGTCGATGCCGGCAATGCCGTACACCTCGAAGGGATGCTGGCTGTAGTGAGTGCCGGGCTGGGCGATGGCGGTGATGTTGAGCAGATAGTCGAGGCCCACGGAGGCGTATTTCGTCTCCTTGCCGCTGATCTTGTAGGCTCCGCCATAGAAGTTGAGCCTTACTCCGTGTTCGGGCGAGATCCAGTCGCCCAAGCCCATCTCAGCGGTGGGACCCAGCTTGACGTTGTGGCGGCCCATGAGATTGCCTCCGAAACCGAAATCCATGAACAGATGGTCCATGAACTTCTTGTCCTTGTACGACTTGGTGACCTGCGGGCGCTGCAACATATAGTCGAGAGCGCTCTTCGAGAACTGCGCCTTACCGGTGAGGGGTGCGCCCGCCATGATGAGGGCGCTTATGAGGATGAAATCTTTTCTTTTCATGATGATCTGTGTGTGTGTTTATTGTTGTTTATCCGTAGACAGGAGGTCGGTCACGTCGCCGTCGCTCTTGGCGATTTCCTTGAGCGAGGCGTCCATGGCGAAGGCTCGTTTCAGCTCCTCGTAGGCCTCGGTGGGGTCGTTGGTACGGTTCAGACAGATGGCACGGAGATAAACGCAGACGGGCATTGGAACGCACGTTGACGGCAAAGGTTCCGTCGACATCGGTCATGGCAAGCACACGGCGTGTGGAGGCGTCGGAAACGTTGACACCGATACAGGGTGAGCCGTCCGACTTGACAACTACCGTACCCAGCACTCGCATCACCTCCTGTGCGGAGACGTCCGACACGGTGAGCAAGAAGATGGCGACAAGAAAAGTAATGGAGCGAAGAGGCTTCATGAATAATAAGTTATGAGTAGTCATAAATTGCATTCTTATCTTATTTTTTGTATGTATATATAAGTATGTTCATGCATACGTTTTGCAAATACGTTTTTGTGAAATCTTATGCTGATAAAATTTTGTGAAATCTTATGCTGATAAATTTTGTGAAATCTTATGCTGATATAAAAAGAGAACTATACACGTGAAAGCCCTTCGTATGTGTGTGGCTTCCAGGGAATTGTGCTTTTTACTTAATCAGATACACGAAGGTTACACCAGCCTTGATGGGGATAGGTCGCCACCCTTTCACATTGGCCTCGCCGGGCTCATACTCGTCCTTGTCCCAACTCATCTCCTGCACGTGAGCCATTCCCACTCCAAGGGTCGTCTCAAGACTCCATCGTCGCGACAGCACGAAACTGTAGCCGTAGGTAACGCCTCCACCATAGAGGTCGCCCTTATGGCGATTGCCCCCACGCACGTAGTTGTAGTGGCATCCTATGCCGGCAATTCCGACAAAATGACCTGTCTGAGGACGGGCGCTGAACCAGTAACGCACCTCTGGCGTGATCATGGCGCCACGGGTGTCGATGTTAAAGACCTTGATGCGGTTGTAAGCTGCCTCGAAATTGAAGGTGACGTGGCGATTGACCCTGAACTCAGCTCCGAGGTTGGGAGTAGAGGCCGCCCAGTAGAGGGCATTGGTCTTGACAGCCACTCGCTGGGCCTTCGTCTGCATGGGAGCCAGAAGGCTGGCTGAAAGGATGGCCAGCGTGCACCATGCTTTTGCTTTCTTTAAGTGATAAATAACCATATATATTTATAAATGTAATTCTTATTTTTTAAGTTTTCTCTAACTCCCCTACTTCTGCTTGTTGAGTCGCTTGATGACGGCATAAGCATCGTAGAGTCCCAGCTCGCCAGCCTTGGAAAGATCCTGGATGGCGGCTTGCTTGTTGCCTGACTTCGAACGGGCGATGCCTCGGTTGTAGTAAGCCTCGGCAAGGTTGGAGTCAATGCGGATGGCAATGGAATAGTCGTCGATGGCCTTGGACAGCTCGTTGCGCCCTGCATGCAAGTTGCCACGGTTGTAATACACATAGGCGTTGGTGCCGTTCTGACGGATGGCGTCGCTGAAGTCGGCCTCGGCAGAATGGAGATTGGTAATGTCCTTGCCCTCGGAGAGGTTGAACTCGTCGAGCTCGGTCTGACAGACGGCACGTTGCCAGTAGGCTACGGAGCTCTTGCCTCCACGACCCACGTACTCGGTAAAGTCGGCTATGGCCGCCTCAAAATCACGCAACACGGAATGGGCCACGGCACGGAGCAACAGCAGGTGGGTTTTCTCGGCGTCGCTCTTTGCCACGCTGAGCTCGGCCGACAGGCGATCGATCATGGAGAAGAGCTCCATCGACTCGGCCTCGTTGAGCTGGTCCTTGCTGCACACGATGTAGAGCTTGTGCTTGGCTTTCTTGTCGAGGGTCATGTTGAAGGCGTCCACCTCCTTGTCGTAAGCCTGAATGGTGCTCAAACTCTTGTTGTTGGGGAAGTAAGACAGCTGATACATAGGCAGATAGCCGGCTTCGACCACACGGTTCTGCACCTTTCCACGATACTCGCTCTTGTACTCATGCTCGTACTTGGGCGCATCTTCGACCACGAGCGAGGCGTACTTGTTGGGGTCTATCTCCGAACGCTTGCGCATGGCCCTCTTGGTCTTCGCACTCCATCGTGGCTGAATGCCTAAGTGCTTGTTCATCTGAGCCTTGAAGATGCGGAACTCATCGAGCTCGGCCTTGGCTGTCATTCCCAACCGACGGTAACAGCCTGCACGATACGACAGACCCGTCCAGAAGTTGGGGAACTGGTTGATGACCGTCGTATAGTCACGGATAGCCGCCTTCAGGTCGCCCACCTTATCGTGTAGCAAGGCTCGGTTGAAGATGGCCATGAAGTTCTTGGGCTCCATCTTGATGACGAAGTCGAAATCTTCGATGGCTCGGTTGTTGTCACCCAACTGCACGCGCATCAGTCCACGGTTGTAGTGGGCCAGGAAGTTGTTGGGGTCTATGTCGAGGGCGTTGTCGTAATCGCTCATCGCTCCTCGGAGGTTGTTGATGTTGATGCGTGCCAGGGCGCGGTTGATGTAACTGTTCACGTTGTTGGGCTTGAAGTGCAAAGATTTGGTAAGCGCCTCGTCGGCAGTCTTCCATTCCTTGCGCGCCAATGCCACATAGGCACGCGTTGTCCAGGCCTCGCCATCGTAAGGGTCGAGCACCAGACTCTTGTCGAGCCATTTCTCGGCGTTGAGCGTGTCCTTTTTCTGCAGATAGACCTCGGCTTTGAGCGAATAGGCCTTCGAGAACTTGTCCCATCGGGTGATGATGGAATCGAGCTGAGCGAGGGCGTCGTCATACTTGCCGTCCTCCATCTTGCAAAGGGCTCGGTTGAACCAATAGTTGCGGTTGCGGGGCTCTAAACGGATAGCTGCATCATAGTCGGAAATGGCCTCGTCGTAACGTCCCTGTCGGATGCGGGTAATCGCACGCAGGTCGTAAATATCATTAATGTAGGGATTGAGTTTCAAAGCCTCATTGGCGTCGCCCTCCGCCCCCACGAAATCGTCGAGGTTGAACTTCGCCACACTTCTGTAATACCAAGGCTCGTAGAGATAAGGTTTGGCGCCAATGGCAAGGTTGAAGTACTTGATGGAGAGTACATAGTCTTCATAATAAAGCGCACTTCGTCCGGCCGTAATGAGTCGGTCGACACGGTATTGTGCTGATGCCGTGCCAACAAAAAGCATAAAAACTAAACCAGTCAACAATCTCCTTATCATAAGAACGTCTGCCTATCTTGTATGTTTTGTACGATGAAAAATATGTACGATGAATGTAAGTTATTCAAGTTTCGCAAGTAAGTTAATTGAACTTTCAGGGCGTGTGGAGTGAGCTTGCGAAACTTGAATAAGTTAAGCTGCATTAATGTCTGATCTTTGTACGATAAGAGCAGCGGAACTTTCCCTTGAGGATGTTCTTCAGCTTGCCTGCAATCATGTTCTTGCGAAGAGGCGACAGGCGATCGATAAACATGGTGCCCTCCAAGTGGTCGAACTCGTGCTGCATCACACGTGCCTGGTAACCTTCCACCCACTCGTCGTGCTCCTGCATCTCCTCGTCGAGATACTTCACATGGATGCGGGTAGGACGAGTCACCTTCTCAGAAATACCTGGGATGGAAAGACAACCCTCCTCTGAGGAAGCCTTCTCGCTCTCGTCGTCATACTCTAAGATATGTGCATTGATGAATGCCTTGCGGAAACCCTTGTACTCGGGGAATTCCTCGCTCAGCACGTCGAGGTCGATTACCACCACACGGATGGCCAAACCTATCTGAGGTGCTGCAAGACCTACACCATTGCTGGCATCGAGAGTCTCGAACATATTGGCAATAAGAGTCTTAAGCTCGGGATATTCTGGGGTGACATCTTCGGCAACCTTTCGTAAAACAGGCTGACCATAAATATAAATTGGTAAAATCATTTTCTTGACTGCAAATAATCTTGTAAAATAATGGTGGCGCTGATCTCGTCCACCAAACCTTTTTTCTCGCGCCTTGTCTTCTTCTTCACTCCGCCATCTATCATGGCACGGTGGGCCAAGACCGACGTAAAGCGCTCGTCGTAATACTCTATGGGAATCTCGGGATGAGCCTTGCGCCAACGGTTGTAGAAATTCTCCACCCTTACCATGTTCTCGCTGGGCTGACCATTGGGCTGCATGGGCTTTCCTATCACGATGCGCTCCACCTGCTCACGCTGGATGTACGCCTCTATATACTCATAGAGCACAGAAGTCTCGACGGTACCCAACCCTCCAGCGATAATCTGAAGAGGGTCGGTTACCGCGAGCCCTGTGCGTTTTTTCCCGTAATCGATGGAAAGGATTCGCATTTATTTCTTGAAAAGCAACCAAGCATCTGGATACTTGCCAGCACGAAGCTCGTTGCGGCTCTTCACAGCGTTGGCCTTGTCGGCGAATGTGGTGGCAACAACACGGTACATATTGCGGTCACCCTGAACAATCTGAGCATCATAGCCTGCGCTCTTGAGGGTGTTGTACAAGCCCTCGGCATTGGCCTTCACACCGAAAGAGCCTACTACTACGCTGAAGTCCTGCAAACCAGAACCTGCAACCATAGAAACGCTCTCCTGGCGAACCACGGCATTATCTACGTCGGTAACCGTTGTCTGAGTGGCTGGAGCTGTCTCCAAAGGAGTTACGACAGGTTCGGTAGTGACAGGAGCCTGCTGTGCCTGCTGAGCCTCCTGAGCCTGCGCCTTCTCGAAAGCCTTGCGATAAGCGCTCTCCTTAGATGTTCCACAACTTGCGAGCGCCAAGGCTGCGCATAAGCCAACACTCATTATTGAAATTTTCTTCATGTGCTTTTGTTTATTTATTGTTTAACTTTTGAAATCATTTTTTTGTTCGGCGAAAATACAAAATATATCGCAAATAGGGAAAAAAGGGCGCATAAAGTTTGTTAAATCCATATAAAACAACATTTTTATGGAAAATTTAAGCCAAAAATACTTGTTTTGTCCCTAAAGTTTTGTATATTTGCAACATCAACTTCAGCAAGCGGAGAAATGAAAGAACAACAACTCCTCCACTTGACAAAGTGTAATTAATAACATGTTTAACATTTAATACATTAGAATTATGAAAGCATTAGGTTACATTGGCGCATTCCTCGGCGGTGCACTTGCCGGCGGCGCTCTCGGTTTGATTTTTGCTCCTGAGAAAGGTGAAGATACTCGCAACAAGATTTCTGGCGCAATTGATGATTTCTGCAAGAAGCACGACATCAAGTTGAGCAAGAAAGATGTGGACGACCTGGTAGATGACATCAAGGATGCTGCTACTGAGGTTTAATTTCCCTGCCCTTTCATCTTTTAGCACATTTTCAACACAACCAGGATTGGTTGAACAATAAATTGAAGTTTCGCAAATGCGAAAGTTGAATTAATTCGAAAGTTAGTTTTATAATATGATGTTCTCTAACGATAAAAACGTTGAGACAATAGGACAACTCGTAGAAACTATCAAGCACTACATCGGGCTTCAGAAGGAATATTTGAAGCTCGATGTAGTTGACAAAGTTGTTCGCTTGCTCACAGCCTTCACCATCACTCTGGTGTTGCTCGGGCTCCTTACCATCGTCCTCATCTACCTGTCGTTTGCTGCGGCTTTCGCCCTGGGCAACTGGTTGGGAATGGTATGGGGATTTTGCATCGTGGCAGCTTTTTACATTCTCCTCTTGCTCTTATTCGTTGCCAACAGGCACCAATGGATCGAGAAACCTTTGGTCAGATTTCTTGCCAGCCTACTCCTGAAATAGCGCTTAGTTTAATGGTTAATTCTTAGTGTTTAATGTTTAATTGAGCTGGGTTCTGAACTTACTAATGTTTAATTGAACCAAGTTCAGTAAAATCATAACAAAAATGACAAAAAATAATCAAGAACAGGAATTAAGTTCGTTGGCAGAAATCATGTTGCGCAAGGAATTGGTGCGAAAGGATATTGATGCCGATGATGAAAAAATAAAAACTCTATGGAACTCGCTTTTCAAAAAGCCTGATGCCTTGTCCAAGTCGGCAAGCACAAGCAAACGAATAAGCAGTCTGATGTCCATGGGTGCTGGCGCACTCGATGGGGCTATCCTTGCATGGAAACTCTACCGCAAGTTCAAGAGAAAAAAGTAAACAAGACTAAGTTTGAAAAGTAAAAATAAAATTAAGTCGGAATAAGTCTTAAAAGTAAAAATAATGGCAAAAAAAATGGGCCACCGCCGTGACCCCATGTTGTTAACCTTAAATCTAATACTATGAAAAACACATTGCAAATATAAAAATATAATATGTAATTTGCAAGTATCCATCCGTTTATTTAATTTCTTTTAACCATTCTCTTTGTTTAAACGATCCAAATTTAACAACCCTTCAACGTCAAACTTTCAGAAGGTGGAGCGCTCTTTACCGAGCACCCCTACCCTATAATGGTAAACTTGGCAAACTTGAGAAGAAGCTGCTTCGTCCCGGAATTGACAAACTGGACAGTGGCCTTGGCATTCTCGCCCGAGCCCTCCAGCTTAAGAACCGTTCCTACGCCAAAACGCTGATGCTCTATCTTGGCTCCTTCTACCAGTCTGCCTGAACCTGCCGAAGAGGTAGAAGAACCAAAGGCTGAACCACTCGAAGAAGAGGAAGAGCCCAACGAAGAAGAGGAAGAATCCATTATACGACGCGCAGCTTCCAGTCCTCTTACCGACTTGAATCTACTGTCTAAACCGGAACCTGACCTACCCGATGTTCTGAAATCATCACGACTGGAACTTCTGAAATCATCACGACCAGAACTTCTGAAATCATCACGACCAGAAGTCCGATAGCCACCCCTTCCGTTTGTTCTGAAATCATCCTCGCCGTCAGAATAATCCTTTCTGTCGGGCTTGAATTGCGAGGAGATGGAATGGTTGTCCCAGGGCATTCTTCCACCATAGCCGCCATTTCCATAACCGCCTCTTCCATAACCACTACTTCCGAAACCATTGTCGTCGTGAGGCATTTCAGAATCCTCCTGAATAAACGCAGAATCTATCTCCTTGATGAAACGGCTGGGATTGCCAAACTCCATCTTACCATAACGGAAACGGTTTTTCGCACTCGTGAGAACACAATGTTTCTCGGCTCGCGTAATGGCAACATAAAGCAGACGGCGCTCCTCCTCCAACTCACGGAGCGTGGAGACAATGGCACTTGGGAAGATGTTCTCCTCCAAACCTACCACAAAGACCGTAGGGAACTCAAGTCCCTTGGAGGCATGAACGGTCATGAGCGACACACGGGGCTCGTCGTCATCGCCCTTGCTGTCGAGATCGGTCAACAACGCAACGCCCTGCAGATAATCCGTAAGATAAGCCTCCTGCTCACGTCCCTCCTCGCGACATTCCTCCACAAAACTCTGCATTCCTCCCAACAGCTCTTCCAAGTTCTCCTGACGGGCCAAATCCTCAGGATCACGGCTTCCCGATTTATAAATATCGGCACTAATACCACTCTCCTTGACGATAGTGTCGCCCAGGTCGAAGGCGTTCATGCTCGCCGACTTCTCCACAAAACCGCTGATCATCAACCGGAAACTCTCCAACTTGGCAAGCGTTCCCTTGTTGACTCCCAAACCATAATGCTCGGGCGAGGAAATAACCTGCCAGAAGCTCACATGATTGTCGAGCGCACAGGCAGCAATCTTTGCCACGGTCGTATTGCCGATTCCTCGTGAGGGATAGTTGATGATACGCTTAAAAGCTTCCTCGTCGTCGGGATTCGCCACGAGACGGAAGTAAGCGATGACATCCTTGATCTCCTTACGCTGGAAGAAGCTGAGTCCACCATAGATGCGATAAGGAATGCCCTGTTTTCTGAACTCTTCCTCGAAGCTTCGGCTCTGGGCATTGGTACGGTAGAGGATGGCGAAATCGCTGTACTGGCAGTCGTCCTGACGCTTGATGCGCTTGATCTCGCGACACACGATCAGGGCCTCTTCCTTGTCGCTGTAGGCTGGTTTGTAGATCAGGCTCTCTCCCTTGTCGTTCTTGCTGTAAACATTCTTCGGAATCTGATTGCTGTTGTGCTTGATCAGGCTGTTTGCCGCCTCCACAATGCTCTGCGTGCTGCGATAGTTCTGCTCCAGCTTGAAGAGTCTGGCTTCCTTGAACCGGCTCTGAAAACTGAGAATATTGTCGATATTGGCGCCACGAAAACTATAGATGCTCTGCGAGTCGTCGCCCACGGCACAAACCCGCTCCTTCTCCTTGCACAACTGCATCACGATGCGCATCTGGGCGTGATTGGTGTCCTGATACTCGTCAACCAAGAGGAAGTCGAACCTGTCGGCATATTTCTTCCTGATGTCCTCATGCTCCTGAAAGAGCTTGAAGGTAAGAGTCAGCAGATCGTCGAAATCCATGGCGTTGGCCTGTTGGCAACGCTGCACATACGTAATGAAAATTTCTCCCACACGTGGCATTTTTGCACGCTGGTCGGCTTGATACAATTCCTTGTCGCGGGCGTAGTTCTCCGCACTCATCAGGTTGTTCTTAGCCATAGAGATGCGGCTGTGGACGGAGGCAGGCTTGTAGACCTTCTCGTCGAGTCCCATTTCCTTGACGATGGTCTTGATGAGCGAGCGCGAGTCGCTCTCGTCGTAGATGGTAAAGTTGTTGGTGAAACCTATGTGCTGAGCCTCGGCTCTGAGAATGCGAGAGAAAATGCTGTGGAAAGTTCCCATATAGAGATGCTGCGCCAATTCCTGTCCCACGAGTTTGCCGATGCGTTCTTTCATCTCTCGTGCAGCCTTGTTGGTAAAGGTGAGCGCCATGATGCTCCAGGGTTTCACTCCCTGTTGCAAGAGGTAAGCAATCTTATAGGTAAGCACACGGGTCTTTCCCGAACCTGCACCGGCAATCACAAGCGAAGGTCCGTCAATATATTCCACAGCCTCGCGCTGCGATTCGTTCAGGTCGTTCAATAAATCCATTCTTTTAATGTTTACTACTCATTATTTATATCCTCCCACAGCAGTATTGGGGTCAAGGTCTTCTCCCTCCTTCGGAAAGGCGGGAATGAAACGCATTTCGTGCTCTATCTGCCTCTGTCGCTTGCGCATGTAGCGGCTGGGATGCTCCGAGTTAAACTTGCGGGGATTGGGGAGAGTGGCGGCAATCAGGGCGCACTCACTACGGAAGAGGTCGTTCGCCTCCTTGTCGAAATGATATTCAGCCACAGCGTCCACACCATAAATACCGTCGCCCATCTCGATGCTGTTGAGGTAAACCTCCATGATGCGCTGCTTGCTCCACATCATCTCTATGAGGAAGGTGAAGTAAGCCTCGAATCCCTTTCGGGTCCACGAGCGACCGGGCCACAGGAAGACATTCTTTGCCGTCTGCTGACTGATGGTACTGGCTCCATGCACCTTTCCGCCACGGGCATTGTTGCGGGCAGCATTCTCTATGGCGTTGAAGTCGAAACCATGATGTTTCAGAAAACGGGAGTCCTCGCTTGCCATGACCGCCACGGGCATGTGGGGCGAAATCTTGTCCATCGAAACCCAATGATGATGCAGGGTAACACTCTCGCCCTCAGCCACTTGCTGAAAGCACCTTATCACCATCAGGGGCGTGATGTAGACCGGGATGAAACGATAGGCCACAACAGCAAGAATGGTGGTACTGAAAAACAGCACCACCACCCATTTCAATATTTTCTTTATTTTCTTTAGAATCATCGTAATGATTACTCATGTGGACCGGGGAGCACAAAGAATGCGTCCACGGCCCGTTGGATTCAGTTCATTAGTTCAAAGTACCGTTGTTGGCCTTGTCAACCATGGCCTGGCTTGCATAGAGGTAAACCTCCACACGGCGGTTGGCTTGCTGACCAGCCTTGGTGCTGTTGTCGCCTACAGGGTTGCTTGAGCCGTAACCAGCCACGTTCTTGAACTGGCTTGCCTTCACACCACAAGAGGTGAGATAATTATAAACAGCCTTGGCACGGTTCTCACTCAGAGGCAGGTTGATTCCGTCGTTACCAGTTGAGTCAGTATAACCCTGGATGTCAACCTGGCAATCAGTATTGTTCTTCAATACCTGAGAGAACTTGGCAAGGTCGTTCTTGGCGTTGGCGTTGAGGTCGAACTTATTGATCTTGAAAAGGATTCCTGAATCAAAGGTCACCTTGACAGCAGCCAGTCCGTTGGCGTCGGTCACCTGCTCCACCTTGGCGTTCTCCACCTGCTTGGCCTGCTCAGCCACCTTGTCCATGTGTTTGCCAATCAGAGTTCCGGCTCCACCACCTACAGCAGCACCAATGGCAGCACCCACGAGGGCACCGGTTCCACGATGACTGTTGTTGAGCAGTCCACCAACGATAGCTCCAAGAGCAGCACCAGAGCCAGCACCTACAGCTGCACCCGTGCCCGTCTTAGTCTGACAACTACCCAAAACCAGCAGCATAGAAAGGGCTGCTACCTGAAATTTCATCTTTTTCATACTCTTTTCTCCTATATATTTCGTTAATTTAAATGCAAAGATAACTCTTTTTTCTCCAACATGGAGTCTTTTCTAATATTTTTTTGTAATTTTGCATGCAAATTTAAGGCTATTTGCAAAAAGAGCCAAGGGAAATCTCCTATATAGTGAGAGGGAATCCCTAAAACTCTTGTTTCTCGGGAGATTTTCTGAGATAACATTCGAAAATAAAATACATAAACTAAAAATAAATATGGCTAAAGAACTAAAGAATTTGACCAAGCGTGCCGAGAACTACAGCCAGTGGTATAACGACTTGGTAATGAAAGCCGACCTCGCTGAACTGTCTCCAGTACGCGGTTGTATGATCATCAAACCATACGGCTACGCCATCTGGGAGAAGATGCAGCAAGAGCTCGACAAGATGTTTAAGAAGACAGGTGTACAGAACGCATATTTCCCTATGCTCATCCCCAAGAGTTTCTTCTCGCGTGAGGCTGAGCACGTGGCAGGCTTCGCCAAGGAGTGCGCCGTGGTAACCCACTATCGTCTCAAGGCTTCGGAAGACGGCAAGAGCGTTGACGTCGACCCAGCAGCCAAGCTCGACGAAGAGCTGATCATCCGTCCTACTTCCGAGACCATCATCTGGAACACCTACAAGAACTGGATCCATTCATGGCGCGACCTCCCTATCCTTTGCAACCAGTGGTGCAACGTGATGCGCTGGGAGATGCGTACCCGACCTTTCCTCCGCACCTCAGAGTTCCTCTGGCAGGAAGGCCACACAGCCCACGCCACGAAGGAAGAGGCCGAGGCCAAGGCTCAGGAGATGTTGAAGGTCTACGCCGACTTCGCCGAGAACTACATGGGCGTCCCTGTTCTCCAGGGTGTGAAGAGCGAGACCGAGCGCTTCGCCGGTGCCCTCAACACTTACACCATCGAGGCGATGATGCAGGACGGCAAGGCCCTTCAGAGCGGTACTTCCCACTTCCTGGGTCAGAACTTCGCCAAGAGTTTTGACGTCACCTATCTTAATAAGGAGAACAAGCCCGAGTACGTATGGGCTACTTCATGGGGCGTCTCTACCCGTCTGATGGGTGCGCTCATCATGGTCCACAGCGACGACAACGGTCTCGTACTGCCTCCAAAACTGGCTCCTGTCCAGGTGGTCATCATTCCTATCAACAAGGGCGATGAGCAGTTGCAACAGATCACAGCCAAGCTGCAGCCCGTCATCGACCAGCTGCGCGAGTTGGGCATCAGCGTGAAGTACGACGACTCCGACAACAAGCGTCCTGGCTTCAAGTTTGCCGACTACGAGCTCAAGGGTGTTCCTGTACGCCTCGTTATGGGTGGCCGCGACCTGGAGAACAACACCATCGAGATCATGCGTCGTGACACCTTGGAGAAAGAGTCTGTCAGCTTCGACGGTATCGTGGAGCGCGTGAAGGAAATGCTCGACGACATTCAGCACAACATCTTCGAGAAAGCACGCAGCTATCGCGACGCTCATGTCTACGAGTGCGACAACTACGAGGAGTTCAAGGAGCGTGTCAAGGACGGCGGCTTCTTCCTCTGCCATTGGGACGGAACTGCCGAGACCGAGGCTAAGATCAAGGAGGAGACTCAGGCCACTATCCGTTGCGTGCCTTTCGCCTACGAGCAGACTCCTGGTGTCGACATGGTAAGCGGCAAGCCTGCCGTGGCTCGGGTCATCATCGCTCGTAGCTACTAAACATAGTAGATTCATAAAACGTTTTTTTAACCATACAGAAGTTAAAGAAGCTCTGCAATGCTTCTTTAACTTCTTTCATTTTTGTCAAGCTTATGAATATTGTTATCATGGATGGCTACGCCTCAAATCCAGGCGACCTCAACTGGGATGCACTCAAGCAACTGGGTGATGTGACTGTCTACCCCCGCACATCCGATGCCGAAAAGGTGGAACGTGCCAAAGACGCCGACATCATCCTCATCAACAAAGTACAGATGGATGCTGAGACCATCGCAAAACTGCCCCGACTCAAATACATCGGCGTACAGGCCACAGGCTTCAACGTGGTCGACATACAGGCCGCCAAAGAACGCGGCATTGTCGTAACCAACATTCCTGCCTACAGCACCGACAGCGTGGCGCAGATGACCTTCGCCCTCATCCTCGCCATTACCAACCGTGTGGAACATTACACGCATGAAAACCGCAACGACCGTTGGACCTACAACAAAGACTTCTGCTACTGGGACACTCCCCTCATGGAACTGGCAGGCAAGAAGATGGGCATCATGGGATTGGGCAACATTGGTATAAAGGTGGCCACCATCGCACGCGACATGGGGATGGACGTATACGCCTGCACCAGCAAGAACGCCACCGACCTGCCCGAATGGATCACCAAGGTAAGCCATGACGGACTGCTGGCTACTTCCGACATCCTCTCGCTCCACTGCCCTCTCAACGACGACACTTATCATCTCATCAACGATGAGAGCATCAAGAAGATGAAGCCATCTGCCATCCTCATCAATACCGGCCGCGGTCCGCTGGTAGACGAGGAAGCTGTGGCAAAGGCGCTTCACGAGGGAAGGCTTGCCGCCTATGGTGCCGACGTGATGAGTCAGGAGCCACCTCGTCAGGACAATCCCCTGTTCCGTGAGCCCAACGCCTTCATCACTCCCCACATCGCATGGGCAACGCTCGAAGCCCGCACCCGTCTCAACAAGCAAGTGGCTGCCAACGTCAAGGCATTCATCGAAGGACACCCCATCAACGTGGTGAACAAATAAGACTCAGGAGGAATAGGCTTCAACTGCTTACGAAGCCGCTTTCATTGCTCTATGAAATAGGCTTCATTGACTATCAAAGCCGCTTTCATTTAGAGCCTTTACTATTCAAAGTTTTCAATAGGGGTGCTGAGTAGTTATGGTACGGGAGTTAAGTTCAATATGAACAAAAAAAAGTGGAACTGTCCTCACGGATAGCTCCACTTTTTTGTTTATACTGAGTCAGAAATGGAGTAGTCAGGGTATTCAAAAAGGCAAATATTCTGTATGTCAGACAAAATATTTTGAATCTACAAAATCCTTATACCGCTTTAGTTCTATCCTTCAAAATCGCAGCCATATTGTCGCTCGCCCATCCTATCAGATCATTCATGATAGGAATCAGAGATTCTGCTCGAGAGGTAAGTGAATACTCCACTCTTGGGGGAACCTCGGCATAAACCTTTCTGTTTATGTAGCCATCCGTCTCCAGGGCCTTCAAGGTGCTGGTGAGCATCTTTTGCGAAATATCCGGAATGAGCTTGCGGAGGGCGTTGAAGCGGAGCGGCTCCTCCTTGTGGACATTCAGCGTGTAAATAACGAGCAATGACCATTTGTCACTAATGCGAGCCAGTACATTGCGAATCGGACAATCCTGGAAGACCATTTCCTTTATCATTCTTGCCATAATCTCTATTCTTACCTAATAATATACTTTTTCTTTTCAGTCGCAGTAACTACCTTATTATCTGCAATAGGCTACAAAAGTAACCAATATTCCAATAGTAACCAAATATCCAAAGTTAATCTGAGTTAACGCCTGATTTTTCTTCCTCCCATTCCATCGCAATAGTTACCTCCGGGTAACTATCCCACCCCAAAGTGCCTTCTTGCGGGAACGTTTTTTTTGTAGTACCTTTGTATCGCAATTCAAAAGTATAAACATTTAAATAATAGAACAAGATGAAAGAAACAAAGACTATTGCAAAGGCTGCCAACTTTACAGCCGTTGATTTTGGTAAGATGAGTGAAATCAAGGACTACACCTTAGAGTTTGCTCCAGGGATTAAGAAAGCAGGAAAGGTATTCGGAGGTAAGAGCGTGAACGCTACAGGTAGCGAGTTCTCATTCCAGAGCTATGCTCCTGGCACAGAGACTGGCTTCCTCCATACTCACAAGAACCACGAGGAACTGTATTTCTTCCTGAGTGGCAAGGGCGAGTTCCAAGTTGATGGCAAGGTATTCCCCATTCAGGAGGGAAGCGTGGTAAGAGTGGCTCCTGCCGGCAAACACTCTGTTCGCAACAATGGCACAGAGCCGCTGCTGATGCTCTGCGTGCAGTATCGTGGCGAAACCTTTACTGCCGATGATACGATTGCTGCTGATGGCGTTATCCTGGACGAAAAGGTTGAGTGGTAATGAAGCGTCACGACAGATAACGTAATCTGTTAGTTCTTGAAAATCAATCGGTTAGGGAATCTCCCCGATGCTTTTAGGGAAAATCATACGATGGTTTATGGTTTTCCCTTTGCTTTTTTCTGCTATTCTATCTATCTTTGCACTACGTTAGAAGAAAGGCTGCACTCGACAATTTGAAAGCAAGTTTTCATTGTGCTCATTTGCACTTTCTTTGCATCATCAAAAAGTTGATAGCGGCTACAAGTAGCTTCTTCAATTAAAATAAATACAGTAATAACCCTTTAAAGAGAAGATAGTTATGAAACGAATCATGATGACAATCGTAGCGGCATGGATGATGATAACATCTATGAATGCTCAGAGACTGACGAACATTCAGGCAGAAGCTCGTTTTATCACAGACAAAATGGTGGTGGAACTGGGATTGAGCAAAGCCCAGCGCAACAATCTCCTGAACATCAACTTCACCTATCTGAACGGCATCCGAAGCTATCGCGACATCGATGCCTACGGCTGGCATTATCGCAACAAGCAGCTCAAGCGCATGATGACCGCCAGACAATGGAAGAGATTCAAGGACTCTTACTATTTCTATCGCCCTATCGGCTGGGAGAACCATGTGTATGTTCACCATATTTACACCAAGTATCCAAAGCATAACTGGGGACACGACAAGCGCCGCCATTGCCCTGAGTGCAACTACGGAAGACCGGGATGGCCAGGCGGAACTCATGTAACTTATGGACCAGGAAAGCCAGGCAAGCATCACAAGCATCACAAGCACGACAAGAAGTGGAAGCATGACAAGAAGAAGTGGAAGCACGATAGAGATTGGGATGATGATGATGATGATTGAGATAATGACTGGGATTTAGACAAACATTCGATGATAAAACAGAAGAAATCCAAGCTGGAGATCATTCTCCGGCTTGGATTTCTCGTTAAATAAAAACTAACTATGCCGACTAACTAATAACTAATCATTAATTACTAACAAAACGTCTTCCACAATCTGCTCATCGAGCAGGCGATTATCCGAAAGCAACTCCTTCACATCGTATCTGTCGTAGAGTCCCTTCCTGATGCCGCCCACCATCACCTTCATTTCTGAAGTGCCAAAGTAAGAGGCGATGCGCTCTCCGAATCCGCCATCCTTCGAGCCATCCTCCAGGGTTACCACCAATTGATGGTTTGCCTTCAGGCTATCCAGCACTTCGGCATCCACCTCATTCAGATAACGGGGATTGATGAGCGTAGCATCGATGCCCTTATCAGCCAACAGGCGGACCACATTCTCGCCCTTCTGATAGAACGAACCGGCGGCGATGACTGCCACCTTCTCGCCCTGGTGCATCACCTTGTACTTTGCCTCATAGCCATACTCAGCATCAACGGTTTCAGACGCATGAACCACGCCATTGCTTGGCACACGGATGGCGATAGGTTTCTTATCCTGCCGGATGCTCCAGCGGAGCATGGCGAAATACTCCTCGCAGGTGGTTGGAGCCAGATAGATGAGCCCCGGAATGCTGCAGAGCATCGGAATATCGAAAAGGCAGATGTGGGTGATGTCGTTCATCGAATTCACTCCGCCTCCTACCACGTTGATTACGGCTGGGTTGGAATTGATGCAGAGGTCTTGCGCAATCTGGTCGTAGGTACGTTGGATGAAGGTACTGTAAACGGTCCATACCGGATGCAGTCCACCCTTCCCCATTCCCGAAATCATGGCCACCGCCTGTTCTTCGGCGATTCCCATATCGATGTGCTGCTTGCCAGCCAGTTGACGCTTATCGGCAGTAAAGCCGCCTGCGGTAGGAGTACCGGCGGTTACGGCGATGAGGGTCTTATCCTGTTTCATCTCGCTGAGCATCCAGTCAGAGAATAAAGTGCCGTAATCTTCAGTCGGAGTCACCTCCGGGAGGGTTCCATCGGCATTCTTTCTTGGTCGCGAACCGTCTTCCAGATTAAAAGGCATTCCCCAATGCCAAGCCTCCTTATTGGCTACGGCTGGTGCAAATCCATGACCTTTCTCTGTGTGAATGTGAACCACGGTAGGCTTATCCGTATCCTTCACGCTCTCGAAAACCAGGATGAGTTTTTCGATGTCGTTACCCTCTTCCAGATACTTGTATTCAAAGCCCCACGTCTTGAACCAGTTGTGCTCGCAGGTGCCGTTGCTCTGGCGCAAGGCACGCAGGTTCTTGTAGATTCCGCCATGATTTTCGGCGATAGACATTTCGTTGTCGTTCACCACGATGATGATGCCCGTGCCGAGTTCCGAAGCCTCATCCAGTCCCTCGAAAGCCTCGCCGCCCGAAAGGGAGCCGTCGCCGATAATGGCGATGATGTTCTCATCGGTACCCTTGACGTCGCGCGCCTTCTGCAAACCGGTGGCAAGACTCACGGAAGTAGAAGTATGCCCCACCTCAAAGTTATCATATTCCGGACATTCGGCAGGAGAAGAATAACCCGAAATGGCATTCATGTCATCCACATCGCCGAGGAATCCCGCTGCTCGTCCGGTGAGCACCTTATGCGGATAGCATTGGTGGCTTACGTCAAACACGAGCTTATCCTTTGGCGCATTAAAAACGTAGTGAAGCGCCACGGTAGCCTCCACGAATCCCAGGTTCGGCCCCACATGACCGCCATGCTTGCTCACACGGTTCAGCACAGCTTGTCTGGTTTCATCAGCCACCACCTGCAACTCCTTCAAATCCAGCTTCTTCAAGTCGGCTGGCGACTTTATTTTCTCAATATACATATTTTTTATACTTATTTTTTGTACTTATAGTTATGATTATATGATGATCATCATTTCCGAGTGCAAAGATACGAAGATTCCCGAAAACACGCATTACCCAAACTACAGAAAAAATGAATGATTTTCCCTATTATGAGGACAGGTTAGCAGAAATCAGAACCGTCATACAGGATTTTATGCCCCAATCAAGGCTAATGATGAATACATCAGATTCGCCTTCATCACGGGTATCACCAAGTTCTCGCCCCACACCATCTTCGTCTTCGAGATAAAAATCAACAAGCCTGCCAAGGAAGTCCTCGCCCAGATAGACGAAAAAGGCTACATGGTTTCTTTCGAGGCTGACGACAGAAAACTCGTAAAGATAGGTATCAGTTTCAGTACCGAAACCAGAACGATTGAAGATTGGGAATACAGGGTTCTGGATAAAGTTCCTACACCCCAAACACCTAAAAAAGCATATACATTAGAAGAAAAAAGAAAAGAACATGGAAACGCCTATCTCCCATGGGAAAAAGTAGCAGATGATATTCTGATAAACTTTTATAATGAAGGAAAAACTATAAAAGAAATAGCAGAAATCATGGAGCGTTCGAAAGGAGCGATTCAATCAAGACTAAAAAAATTAGGAATTATATATTAACAAGAAGACTCTGAATCAGCATTTCTTATTGCTAATTCAGAGTCTTCTTTTTCCTTTTTTCATCATTTGTTTATTCCTTCACTTCCATGATTTCCGGATGCTCCATCCGCACCTGTTTCTTGAGTTTTTTCACCACTTCGGAATAGCTGTGGCGAATCAATCCCTGGATGAAATCATCTTCCAGCGAACCATAGAGATTCACCTGGTTCCAATACTTCTTGTTCCAATGCCAGGCACCTTCTATCTCGGAATGCTCCTCCCGGAGTTCGACGGCGTAATCGGCATTACACTTCATCGTAACCCATTCCGGACGCTCCAAATCTACACAAGCAAAAATCTTATCGAAGATGCGAAACGCCAAGGTTCGCTCATCAAATGGGAAAGCCTCAGTTGCGAAGGGGAGTGAGAGGCAATACTCTCGAATTGATTCTATGTTCATACTACTTTCTGATTTTTAACTGAAGTTTCGCATGTACGGAAGTTATAGAAGTAAAAAAAATATCACTCCATTCGGTCGTTAGAAGTTATTGCCAACAGCCTTTTTGGCTGTATACTGAGCCATAAAGCATTTGTCTTGACTCCTTTAACTTCTTAAATTCTTTAACTTCCCCATTTCTAAAGAGTTTTTAATATTTATCAACATGCTGCCGCAAAGATAAACATTTTAGACAAGACTACTGCATACTGCTCACAAAAAACAGCATGCGGCTCGCTAAAATTCCGTCATATTAAAATCACTCTCTTATCTTATCAGGCTGAGAAGAGGAAGATAATGCTGTGGTAGAGCTGGGCACCAATGACATAGATGAGCAGCAAACCGCCCATCTTGCCAACGCCCGAGACAAGAGCCTCGTAGACGGAGGCGACGCCCTTCATCCGGTCGCTCATCACACCGAAACTGACACTCATCACCATCAGGGAAAAACAACAGTAAGGCACGATACTGGCAGAGAAACTGCTGGGCAAGAGGCCCCCCATCACATTGAGCAGGATGGCGTGAGGAACCAGCACAAGCGCCAATATCAACAGCAAAAAGAAAATGCCCTCGAAGAGAGCCAAACGCATGGCGATGCGCTGGCGGTACTCGGAGGATCGGTAATGCAGAATGCCGCTGTACTGCAGGGCTCCAAGCATGAAAGAGAAAAGCAGAAGCCACACCAGCAAGGGCGACTCCACATTGCCCACAAAGCGACCGAAAAACCAACGGATACCCTCGGCGCTAAGCAGGGAGCGCGGAAAACTCTCAGGCATCGCAGCTGTAAGAAGCCACGACGTCAGAATAAGCACCACCTGCCCCACTCCGAGCAGCAGCGCCACCCATGCCATCAACTTATTAATCCTCATCTGCCTTCAGATTGTCTACGTCCAGAATGTGAAGTTCCAAAGCCCTCACCACTAATCGGGTGGCATTAATGCCAATACCCTTGTTGCCGTCGGGGAAGAGTTTCTGAACCAACTCGTTCTGACGCTTCTCTAAGCTCTTCACGCCGAAAGGCATTCCGCGCAGACCCGTAATCTGCTCCTTGGTGTAGCCCAGCGCCAAATGGCGCAGGAAACGCTCGTCGTACTCGTCAATCTCGTAGTTGACCAAAGCCTCCTGGCGCATTAGCTGGCTGTTGACACTTCGCTTGAAGCGGTCTACTATCTTCTGAAGGATAGGCTGGTTGAACACCATTTTCTTGCCGCTCATGCAACTCGCCACATCGCCACGCGTCAGCAGCTCGCCACTCTTCAGGATAATACCGTCGCAACCTGCATCGAGCACATCGACCCACAGCTTCTCGTTCAGAATCTCGCCTGTGAAAATAAGCACCTTCAGGGCAGGATAAGTCTCCTTGGTCTGACGGCAGATCTCCACACCAATGGTGGTGGAACCGCCCAGTCCAAGATCGAGCAGCACAAGGTCGGGCACCTGCTGCTTGATGAGGCGCCAGTAACTGGTTTCGCTTTCAGCCGTTCCTATAATCTCAGCTTCAGGGATTTCGTTTTTGAAGATTCCCTCTGTGCCTTTCAGCTCCAAGGGTACATCTTCGACAATGATTACTTTAAATGGTTCCATATTATTATTGTTTTACTTTTTTATCTTTTTTGAGAAGTTTTCAATGGGGACAGGATTCAACTTTTAGGAAATAACTCCTGAGGATTCTCCTGAGCCATACTCTTGGGCAGCACGATTTCGATCATGAGCTTGCCTGCAGCACTCGACCTGGCTGAGATTCCGCAACCACGCAGATTGGTCACTTCGCCTATTTCGCGAACAATCTGCCGGCAAAGCAGGTACTTCATGTCGTGAGTCAGAGGAGTGAAGAGCCGATGGTGAAGCTGCTCATCGTAATCCACGTCCAGCATCTCTACTCGGCAGACAGCATAAGGTGAATCGGGCAAGTCCTCTACCCTGACTTCCACTTTTCCTGCTCCCGAGGTGAGAAGGTCGAAAAGATACTGGCGAAGGAACTTGTCGTCCTTCACATTCAGCTCCACCTGCTCCATCGCCTGGGCACTGAGCATGGTGTAGAGCGACTTATAATAGTCCACCAACTCATGAAGCGACTGCACATCGGAAGGATCATTCTCCACGAGTTGACGGATGCGCGAAGGATAATACATCGTCTCATGCTTCAACGTGGAAAGGCAGTTGTCGAGCACAGAGCACGACACGTGCAGACGCCCATTCTCATACTCCGCTTTATGCAACTCGTCTTCTGTCATCTCCATGTCGTAGGTCTCGGCTGCTGTACGCCGCATGCTCTCCTGGAGCGCCTGCTCTATCTGGTCAACTACATCGCCCAACTGGGCATTCAGTCCATGAAGTCTCACTCCCCGCTTGTGCCACGTCTGCCTGATGCGCTGCAACTTCACCTCGTCGGTAGCGTCACTCAGCAGGATGCGGTTGATTTCATTCACCTTCTCCACGGCGAAACGGAAGGTCAGTACATGGCGATAATAGAGCAAATAGTAAGCCAAAGGCAACTGCAGCAGAAGGAGGATGAGCAGCACGATGGCCACCGTCTTCGAGTTCTCCGACAGCTGCATAGTGCGCACATAGGCTGGCAGCGTAGAGTCAGCTCCCATCTCGCGGTAGAGCTGGGTGTAGACCTTGTTGTTGCTGCGATAGAGGTCCCACTTGTGTAGGGCAAGAGCTGCCACGGCGCTCTCATTACGCAGGTCGAGAATAACATAATAATTAGTGGGCAGACTGTCCTGGTACCACAACAATTCGGCTGGGAGAACGTCGCTCGGACTGGCTGTCATCAGCACCTTGCCGCCAGGATGAAGCGACAGGTAATGGCGGTTGAGGTAACTGCGGGCAGAGTCAGCATACTGGAGGGTGCGCTCGTACTCGCCGTTGATGTTGCAGAAATAAGCCGAATCGGCAAAGACGTCGGCACGCTGCAGATTGAGCGGGAGACGATGATTGGCTGCATTGCCGCGCTGATGGCGGAGCGTATTTTGGGCAACGACCTGCTGCGGCAGGCACGTCAGCGCCATCAAGCCCACCAGACCTACGAGTCCTACGGAAAGCGACTTCAGCCGACCGCCTATTCCTCGGGGCAGGCGGAAGACAAAGCGGCTGCCCTTTCCCAACTCACTCTCGGCAAAAATCGAACTCACTGAGAAGATGCTGCTCACCTTCTTATATTTCTCTATAATACCCTTGCAGTTGAGAAGTCCGAAACCATGACCACCTGTATAAGTGCGGTCGAAGACGTGCTCCAACTGCTTATCGTCCATGCCTACTCCCGTGTCTGTAATGCAGATTTCCACATAAGCATCAGCCATCGAGGCGCTCACCATCACTCGGCCACCCTGGGGGGTGAACTTGCGGGCATTGTCGGCCATGGTGTTAATCATGAAAAGCGTCAGCGTACGGTCGGCCTTCACCACTGCCTCGGTGGGCTCTACAACCAGTTCCACGCCCTTCATGTCGAAATTCATCTTGCCCTTCTGCACAATGTCGAACAGGGGCTGCAACGCAAAACTCGTAATACGGAGATTAAGAGTTCCCTGCCGCATCTGGATCCACCGGGTAAGCACCTCGTTGTACTGGTTGATTTTGGCAGTCAGCTCTGAGATGTACTGGTACCTATCCTTCTTCACCGAGTCGGGTTCGTCGCGGTGTTTCAGGCAGTCTGCCTCGTGAATCATGCGATCGATGAAAGGCGTTATGCTGTTGACCAATGCCACCTTGGCACGTTGCTCCAAATGGCGTTTCTTGTTGTCCCTCACGTGGAAGAGCGTCATTTGCAGTTCCTCCTCTATATCCTCCTTCCTGTCGTTCAACTCGCTGATGTGCTGAGCATTGCTATCCTTCCATTGCTGTAAGGGTTCAAGCAGTTTGGTGATAGAGCCACGGTGCACATTCCTGCGGCGCATCCTGTCGAAGAGATAGAGCAGGAACACCACAAGAACGATCATTCCTATCACGGATGCTATCATCCAGTTGAGCAGCACAGCATTGTTGTCGAGCACGGCTGCACGGGCTTCCAACTGCTTGTCCTGTCGGGTTCGCTCCTGCAGGTCGAGATACATGTTGCGGTAAAAATCGCTGTGTGGCTTGTCGTCGATGGCAGAATAGACCAGACAGAGGCGCTCAGCAATGGAGGCCACCAAGTCGGGTGCTGCCTTGATGCGCTTATTGTCGTTGAGCGCATGGTTGAGACAATCTTCTGCCGAACGGTAGTCGTCTATGGCCCAGTAGCATTCAGCCAGTGTTCGGTAAGCTCCGGCTGTCTGATAAACATCGCCGTAAGACGAGAACAGATTGAGCGCCATCTGGGCCAGGTTGCCTGCCAATAAGCTGTCGGGCACCTGATCAATATTAAGATACTTAATGGAAGGTCTGTTGTTGCGAATCAGGTAACTGCGCAGACTGGGACTCTGCAGATGCTCGCTAAGGGCCTGCAAAGCATTAGCCTGCCAATAGGGATAAGGGGTTCCTGAACAAGCCAGCATAAAGCATCGCATCAGGTAGTCGAACTCGCCCTGTCCGATTTCCTCAGCTGTTCCGCTGACGATGGCTCCTCCAGCGCCAATATTGTATAAATAGTTGAGATACTGAGCCGTATCTGCCTCCAAGGCTTCAGCATCAATATCGTTTAGAGCTTGCAACATGGGTTCCTCCTGACCTACATAATAGAAATAGGTAGCGGCAACGATGTCTAACTCGGAATGGGCATAAAGGGCACGCTTACGTTCGCGCGGAGGCAGATTGTCGGCTTCCTCACCAATACGGCGGAGCAGGCGCATCGCTTTCTCACGATAAGCATAGAAGTCCTTATTGCGCGACTCGCGCTGGCAAAGGCGCATGTTCTGTACGTGGGCAACAAGGATCTCTATCTGATTGTCGCTGCGCTGTTCCACCTCCACCAAATGTCGGCGAGCCTGCTCGTAATCCATCTTAGCTATGGCTACGAAAGCCAGGTTGTTGTGCGCCTCAGCGTAACCTGCAGGATAGTCATCGGCAAGCCTCAAAGCCCTATGTGCCAGAGCCTTGGCAGAATCGAGATTACGGTAATGATAAGCATAAGAAAGAGAATTCAGCTCATCTACTTCGCCCTTATGCGACGGCGAACAAGCTGAAAAGAAAAACAGCGCTATCATCAGAAAGGTGATAGCGCTATTGTATAAACGATAATATGTGACTCTACGAATCTCCAATATTATACACGCATATTAAGCGCGAGCCTTTGCGATGTACCCCAAAGCCTCCTGGCACTTTGCTGTAATAGCAGCCCAGTCACCAGCAGCTACGGTCTCCTTAGGGAAGAGCTTAGAACCCATACCTACACAGAGAACACCGGCCTTGATCCAGGGAGTAAGGTTCTCCTCGGTTGGCTCTACAGCACCTGTTACCATGATGTTGCTCCAGCGCAAAGGTGCCATCACGTTCTTAACGAATGAAGGACCACCTACGTTGCCTGCTGGGAATACCTTGGTTACGTCGCAACCTGCTGCCTGAGCATTGTTGATCTCGGTTACAGAACCACAACCTGGTGAATAAGGAACCAAGCGACGGTTGCAGACAGGAGCAATCTCTGGGTTGAAGTTAGGACCTACGATGAAGTTGGCACCCAACTGGAGGTACAAAGAAGCTGTACCTGCATCAACTACAGTACCAGCACCGAGAATCATCTCTGGGCACTCTTTGTCGGACCACTTCACCAACTCGCCGAAAATCTCGTGAGCGAAGTCACCACGGTTAGTAAACTCGAATACACGAACACCACCCTCGTAGCAAGCCTTGATGACGTTCTTACAAATCTCAATATCCTTGTTGAAGAATACAGGAACCATACCAGTCTCTTTCATGGCTGCCATGACCTGCATTTTGCTAAACTTTGCCATTATCTATATAATGTTTATTGTTTATTATTTAATGTTTAGTTGAACTTTAGCAAGTTCAGAAGTTATCGCTGTACACGGCCATTGGCGTTACCACCAGCCAGACTCTCTACCTCGTCAGCAGAAACCAGGTTGAAATCGCCAGGGATAGTATGCTTCAAAGCAGAAGCTGCAACAGCAAACTCGAGAGCCTCAGCCTGATTTGGCTTGGTCAGCAAACCGTGAATCAAACCACCTGAGAATGAGTCACCACCACCTACACGGTCGATGATTGGGTTGATGTCGTAGTGCTTGCTCTGATAGAACTCCTTGCCGTTGTAGATAAGAGCCTTCCAGCCGTTGCGGGTAGCAGAGAGTGACTCACGCAATGTAGAAACTACATACTTGAAACCGAACTCCTTCATCATGCCCTGGAAAATACCATAGTAACCCTCGGCGTCGGTCTTACCGCCCTCTACGTCAGCATCTGGTTTGAAGCCAAGACAAAGCTGAGCATCCTCCTCGTTACCGATGCAAACGTCAACATACTGCATCAAAGGACGCATGACAGAGATGGCCTTCTCAGAAGTCCAGAGCTTCTTGCGGAAGTTGAGGTCTACAGATACTGTCACACCATGACGCTTGGCAGCCTCGCAAGCCAACTTGGTCAACTCGGCAGCCTTATCGCTGATGGCAGGAGTAATGCCGCTCCAGTGGAACCACTGAGCACCCTCCATGATTTTATCAAAATCGAAATCAGATGGATCAGCCTCGGCGATTGAACTGTGGGCACGGTCGTAGATAACCTTAGAAGGACGCATAGAAGCACCTGTCTCTGCATAGTAAAGACCAACACGCTCACCGCCACGGGCAATGAAGTCGGTATTTACGCCATAACGACGAAGAGCGTTCAGGGCAATCTGACCAATCTCGTGCTTTGGCAACTTAGATACGAAGTAAGCATCATGACCATAGTTGGCTACGCTGACAGCCACATTAGCCTCACCACCGCCAGGGATGATGCGGAATGACTCACTCTGAATGAAGCGATCGTTGCCTTCGGGTGACAAACGAAGCATAATCTCACCTAATGTTACAATTTTTGCCATTGTTGTTTGATAGTTTTTAATTTATTGTTTGTTATTACTTGAATTTATTTCCGCCTATAAGGAATTTCTTGATTTCATTTCTTCTATGATGAAGTTTCTTGGGGCAAAAATAAGCCTTTTTTCTTGAATAAAGAAATAAAAACGACTTTTTTTTTGTTTTTATAGCAAAAAACACGCTGTGCATTCGCACAATTCGATTTTTTATTGTAAATTTGCCCCAAAAATAACTTGTTGTGGTCGCACACAACACAATATACGAATAAGAAGAACTATCCACATTGTGGCTTCGCACAATCCTACATAAATATATTAAGGTACGCGCGAGCCGCTAACAAAACAAACAAGAAGAAAGAGAATGGCCGAAAAAATCAGAATCAAAGACATTGCTGAAAGAGCTGGCGTTTCTGTAGGTACCGTAGACCGGGTCTTACATGATCGCCCCAATGTTTCGGAACCAGCCCGCAAGAAGGTAGAACAGGCTCTCAAGGAGATGAACTACCAGCCCAATATGTACGCCAGCGCACTGGCTTACAACAAGCAGTACACCTTCTACATGCTGCTGCCAAAGCACGAGTCGGAGGCTTACTGGGAGGAGATAGAAGAAGGGGCACGAAAATGCGAGGACACCAGGCGAGACTTCCACATCGACGTGGAAATCTGTTTCTTCGAACGCTCCAGCGATGAGTCGTTCCGTGAGAAAGCCAGCGAGATCATACAGGCTAAGCCCGAAGGTGTCGTTGTCGTTCCATCTTCACTCGATGTCACACGAGAGTTCACCGACCAATTGCACGAGCAGAACATTCCCTTCATTCTTCTCGACTCCTACATGCCCGACCTCAAGCCCCTGTCGTTCTACGGACAGGACTCTTTCTGCAGCGGATATTTTGCAGCCAAGATGCTGATGATGATTGCCTGCAGGGAGACGGAAATCATGCTCATGCGACAGACGAAGGACGGACGAGTGATGAGTAAGCAGCAGGACAACCGAGAAGTGGGATTTCTGCACTACATGCACGACCACTACCCTAACGTGAAGGTTACCGACCTCGACCTGCCACTCAACGGAACTCGTGCCGAATACAATAAAATGCTGGAGAAGTTCTTCTCTTCCAACCCACAGGTACACCATTGCATCACCCTGACATCCAAGGCACACATCGTGGGCGACTTTCTGCTGAAGACCAACCGACGCAACATCCAGATCATGGGTTACGATATGGTAGAGAAGAACGCCCGCTGCCTGCGCGAGGGAAGCATATCTTTCCTCATCGCCCAGCATGCCTACATGCAAGGCTATGCGTGCATCGATACTCTCTTCCAGGCCATCGTGCTGAAAAAGAAAGTTACTCCGGTAAACTACATGCCCATCGAGCTTCTAATGAAGGAAAACGTGGACTTCTACCGCAGAACTCAACTCTAAGAACTCCCTCACATACGAAATAAAAAACAATATAAAAAACAACCTACAAAAAAATGAAACAATCAAGCTTTATCAAGATCAACCCTGCCGACTCGGTAGTGGTTTGTCTCCGCCCATTCAAGCAGGGCGAGATCATCGAGGTTGACGGCAAGACCATCACCTTGTTACAAGACACCCCAGCAGGACACAAAGTCCTCATCGACAATGCTGCTGAAGGAACCAATATCCTGAAATACGGCTACCCTATCGGTCATGCAAAGAAAGACCTGAAACAGGGAGAATGGGTCAACGAGAACAACCTCAAGACCAACCTTGCCGGAACTTTGGAATACACCTACAATCCTGTAGAGGAGATCCTGAACATCGAGAACGAGAACCGTACTTTCAAGGGCTATGTACGCAAGAATGGCGAGGTAGGTGTGCGCAATGAGATTTGGGTCGTTCCTACAGTAGGCTGTGTGAACGGTATTGCCGAGAAGCTCGTCGACCTGCTCAAGCAGGAAACCAAGTGCGAGGGCATCGACGCTATTCACGCATGGCACCACAACTTCGGCTGCTCTCAGCTTTCGGGCGACCACGAGAACACACGCAAAGTGCTTCGCGACATCTGTCTTCACCCTAACGCAGGCGCCGTACTCGTACTCTCCCTGGGTTGCGAGAACAACCAGCCAGACGAGTTCATGAAGATGCTGGGCGACTACGACAAAGACCGCATCAAGCTCTTGGTAACTCAGAAAGTGGAAGGCGACGAGCTCGAGGAAGGCATGAAACTGCTCCGCGAACTCTATGCTCTGGCCAAGGAAGACAAGCGACAGGAGGTTTCGGTCAGCAAACTGCGCGTAGGTTTGAAGTGCGGTGGATCAGATGGATTCAGCGGAATCACTGCCAACCCATTGGTAGGCGAGTTCTCCGACTGGCTCGTGGCACAGGGCGGAACTTCTATCCTCACCGAGGTGCCTGAGATGTTTGGCGCTGAGACCATCCTGATGAACCGTTGCGAGAACAAGGAACTCTTCGACAAGACAGTTCACCTCATCAACGACTTCAAGGAGTACTTCCTCTCTCATGGTGAGCCTGTAGGCGAGAATCCTTCTCCAGGCAACAAGGCGGGTGGTATTTCTACACTCGAGGACAAGGCTCTCGGTTGCACACAGAAGTGCGGTCGCGCTCCAGTCAGCGGTGTGCTCCAGTATGGTGACCGTTTGGAGACAACGGGTCTGAACCTTCTCTCTGCACCAGGCAACGACCTCGTAGCTTCCACAGCCCTTGCTTCTGCCGGCTGTCAGCTGGTTCTCTTCACCACTGGTCGCGGTACGCCATTCGGCACCTTCGTACCAACCATGAAGATTTCCACCAACAGCAACCTCTACCGCAACAAGCCAAACTGGATTGACTTCAACGCAGGCGAACTGGTGGAAGGTACTGAAATGAAGGACTTGGTACGCAAGTTCATCGACAAGATTATCGCAGTAGCCAATGGCGAAGAAGCTCGCAACGAGTACAACGGCTATCGCGAAATCTCTATCTTCAAGAACGGCGTAACGCTGTAAATAAAGTGAATAAACAGACTAAAAAATGAGCAATAAGAAAGGATTACTGGCACTCTCGCCATTGTTTCTGTTAATACTGCTGATAGCAGTCTTTACCATCCATTCGGTAAGGAGCAACGGCTCGGGCGACAATCTGTCGCTTACGGTGGCTTTCATGATTTCCAGCATCTATGCTGTGGCAATATCAGGAGGACTGCCCATCAAGAAGCGCATCGACACCTACAGCCGTGGAGCCGGAGCCAGTAATCTGATGCTTATGCTCTGGATTTATGTGCTGGCAGGAGCATTTGCTGCATCTGCCAAGGCCATGGGAGCTGTCGATGCTACCGTCAACCTGGCTCTCAGCATCCTTCCTGCCAGCATGATTCTGCCAGGACTCTTCCTGGCGGCTTGTTTTATCTCTCTTTCCATCGGAACAAGTGTGGGCACAGTAGTAGCACTCGTTCCTATTGCTGCAGGACTGGCACTTTCGGTAGACGCCAACATAGGGCTTACCGTAGCTGTCATTGTGGGTGGAGCCTACTTTGGAGACAACCTCTCCTTCATCTCCGACACCACTGTGGTGGCCACGCAGACGCAGGAATGCCGCATGAGCGACAAGTTCCGCATCAACTCACTCATTGTCGTTCCCGCTGCCATCATCATACTCATCGTCTACGCCATCATGGGAGCAGAAACCAAGGCTCCTACGCAGGTGGCAGAGGTAGAATACATCAAGGTGATTCCTTATCTCCTGGTTCTCGTCACAGCCATTGCCGGCATGAACGTGATGGCTGTTCTCACTATGGGAACTCTTCTTTGCGGAGCCATAGGCATCATCGAAAACCTCATGGGAATCCCGAACTCATACGATTTCTTCGGTTGGTTCTCGGCCATGGGAAACGGAGTCATCAGCATGGGCGAACTCGTCATCATAGCCATGATGGCTGGTGGAATGCTCGAAACCATCAGGGAGAACGGAGGCATCAACTTTATCATCAGTAAGATAACTGCTCACGTCAAAAACAAGCGGGGAGCTGAGCTCTCGATTGCTGCCTTAGTGTCGTTCGTCAACCTCTGTACGGCCAACAATACCGTAGCGATTCTTACCGTGGGAAATATCTCCAAGAAGATAGGCGACAAGTTCGGAGTTGACAACCGAAAGGCCGCAAGCATCCTCGACACTTTCTCGTGCTGCGTGCAGGGACTCATCCCGTACGGCGTACAGATGCTCCTGGCAGCAGGACTGGCGCACATCAGCCCCATCGACATTCTTCCCTATCTCTACTACCCCATGGCCATAGGCGTAGCGGCACTAATGGCCATTCTGTTCAGATATCCACGGCGTTACAGCTGATAAAGAAAAGAAGTTAGCTTAACTCTTTGATAACTTCTGAACTTGCAAAATTAAATAATTACCTACACCCCTAAAAATATAGTAAAAGAATGGACTTTTTGCAGCGCAACCTTTTCGCCCAGTTACGTTCCGACAACTTCGGAGCCAAAGAAAAACTGGAGCCTATGACTGTCTTCAAAAAAAAGAAGATAGCCCAGATGATGAAGAATCTCAATGCCGTTCCTGCCGGAGCTGTATTGATGAACAATAGTTTCCTGAACAGACGACTCATCAAGATTCAAAAAGAGGAGCGCCACTCCATCGACACCTCCATTGAGACGCTCTATCTGTTGCGCTTACTGGTAAGCAACATCAACGGAATTCTCGCCAATGGAATCAGTATAAGAGGCATTATCCAGTTGGGACAATACCTCAGAACAAGAGGCGACAAGGTTGACTTCATCAAGTTAGAATCCTGGCTACGCAAACTCCACATCCAGCGCATGGCTCAACTGGAGGGCAGCGTGCTCATCACCTTCTTCGACTTCGAAAAAGACGAGATTCCCTTTGTACGCAGAGTGGAAAAAAGCGCATACAAACTCACCCTACGCTCCCTCTATTACAACACGCAGGAGGCAAAAGACATCGAGTTCGAACAGACTGCCACTGGCTTTGTACGTACAACAGGAGGCACCATGCGCAAGAGCCTCAGACGAAGCATGCGCTACATAACTTATGCCCCCATTGAGACCATCAGCAACTTTACCCACAAGGTATTCCACTCGCTTTCTGAAATCGAAGAGTAAAATATATCTAAAAAATCACGCTCTTCGGTGGCAGATAGCATGTTTTTTAGTAACTTTGCAGTTATGAAGAAAATCATCATAACTATTATCACCACCCTACTCACCCTCTGCACCCACGCACAGTTCGTACAGTGTGAGGATACGTGCCAACATGTGCATGGCATCGACCTCAGCCACTATCAGGGAAATGTGTTCTGGGAAACCGTAGGCGACAACACCAAAATGGCGTATGTTTATCTCAAAGCTACAGAGGGAGGAACCAATGTAGACAGCAAATACAAACAGAATATAGACCTTGCCCACAGATACGGACTCAAGGTTGGTTCTTACCATTTCTACCGTGCTCGCATTCCACAGCAGACACAGCTCAAGAACTTCATGGCTCAATGCCGTCCAGGCGATCAGGACTTGCTGCCCATGATAGACGTCGAGACAAAGAGCGGAATGGACACAGAGCAATTCTGCGACTCCCTTTTCAAGTTTCTGTTGCTTGTAGAGAAAGCCTACAAGCAGAAGCCGCTCATTTATACCGGAGCCAACTTCTACGATCATTACCTTCTGGGCAAGCTCGACAGCTATAAACTCATGATTGCGCAGTACACCAAGCGCACACCTGTTCTTAAGGACGGACGCGACTTCGAGATGTGGCAGTACACGGGTAAAGGCAGACTCAATGGAGTCAACGGATATGTGGACAAGAGCCGATTCATGGGCAACCACAGGCTCAGGGAAATCAGATTCCGGCACCGATAAACATTCACCTATCAATACAAGGACTCAACTTTCCAAGTATGTAAAATAAAAAAAGTAGTTAGAAAAGTTAAAACCAAATACATCTCAATACAGGATGTGTAATGGTCTATGTTAAGTGCGGAGACAAATGCCTGGCATCCCCAGCAAAAAGACAGTTGTCTTAACTCCCGGAAAATCTCATTTTAAGAATATACACTCAACTAAAAAACATAATAAAAATGGCGATTATAAAATGTCCAGAATGCGGACACCCCGTTAGCGACAAAGCACCCACATGTCCTACTTGTGGCGTAGAGATAGCTGGCAAGATTACCACTTGTACCAACTGCGGCACTGCATATTTCAGCAATCTGAATATGTGTCCCAACTGTCATTGTCCTAACCCAAGAAGCGTTGCCACTCCTTCTGTACCAACGACTCAGAAAGGAGCAACAACACCTCCAGTTCCTACAATTCAACCAGACACAGTCATTCCTCCCATTCCGGAATCACCAGCTGCCAACGAGGACAAACAGGAGAAGAAGTCCAACCGCACCATCTTGATTTGCTCGTTCATCTTTGCACTCATCGTTTGTGGCACACTCTTTTATTTCTATCACAACGCCAACCAGCAACAGGAAGAGGAAGCCTACGAATACGCCATGCAGAGCAACGATCCGGACGTTCTTCAGAGCTATCTCGACACCTACAAGGATGCCGACCAGGCTCACATCGACTCCATCATGTCGCACCTCAACGCCCTCAAGACCATAGACAACGACTGGACCAACGCCGTGGTGAGCGGTTCAAAAGAGGCAATAGAAGCCTACTTGCAGAAATACCCCAACTCGCCCCACAGACAGGAGGCGTGGAACAAAATCGACTCCATCGACTGGCAGGTAGCCAAGAAAGCAGACACGGCTGAAGCCTATCAGATTTACCTCGACCAGCACACCGACGGATCACATATCGAAGAGGCAGAGAACGCCATGAAGAAAGCCTTGAGCCGCGACCTGCAACCCGAAGAGAGCCAAATGGTCAGCAGTCTATTCCGCAAGTTCTTCCAGAGCATCAACTCGCGCAACGAGGACGGACTCACCTCTACCTGCGAAGATGTCCTATCTTCACTTTTAGGCAAGACTGCCGCCACCAAGAACGACGTGCTCACCTTTATGCACAAGTTGTATAAAGAAGACGTCACCAATCTGAACTGGCGCCTTAACAACGATTATCAAATCAAGAAACGAGAGATTGGCGACGAGGAATACGAGTACCAGGTAGTGTTCACTGCCCGTGAGGATGTAAGCCACACAGACGGCAGCACCCAGGAAGGCACATTTAAAATTACAGCCACCGTCTCACCCGACGGCAAAATCTCATCTTTCAACATGGCTAAGATTGACCTATAGTCATACTTTCTTCTGGGAGTAACAACGTGCATCTTTAAGGAGTAAGGAAGCTTATTCTTATCGGATGACAATGGCGTTACCGGTGTTGACACCAGATTAAGTTAACTTCATGACCAGATTAAGTTAACTTCATGACCAGATTAAGTTAACTTCATAAATAGATTAAGTTAACTTCTTGTGCTCGTTGAACTAAGTTCTTGCGCCCGTTAAGATAGATGCGCCCTGAAGAACTAAGACACAATCAAAATCTTGTGCTTTAGCTCATCAGGGCGCAGCTTTTATTGAAGTAAAAAGAATGCAAAAGAAAGGGAAATGCTGGACAGAGAAAACTCTGCCAACATTTCCCTGCAGTAAAGGATGAAGCGCTTACTTCACCTTAGCACCCCAATACTTCACGTACTTTATCTTTTTGCCCTGAGTGCCCGTGGGTTTGTTCCACTTGCCACCCAGAATGAGGATAGTTGTCTTCTTACCAGCAGGCACAGCGTTAACAGCATCCTGAAGGGTCATGAAGTTGCCACGGCCTTCTGCTGACACCACATAATCGTAGTGACGGACATGCTTTCCGAGAGCAGGAACAGCCTTACCAATAGCATCTGCCAAGGCTCCAGCTATGATGCGCGCGCCATAAACATTATAGTGGGTATTGTCCATACGGCCCTTAGGAATACTGGGAACCTCGCCTGGCTTATACCACATATGCAGGCTGCGGCTCCCCTTAATACCGAGGGAAGTCTCTATGTCGTGCGTGATTTTTGTAGCATCAACAAAAGGAACATTCAACTCCTGAGCAACACTGCGTGGGGCTACGACATAGGCTCCGTGAGTGTCAATAAGGGTATCGCTGTTGATTTTCTCTTCTCCATCGAACACAGTCTTGCGAAGCTTCTCATCGTCGTCATTCTTCAGGTTCTCAGCATACCAGCAACGACGAACCACAGAGTTGAACAATACAGGAATGCCGCCTTTCTGACGGGTTTCCTCAACGAAACGACGCAAATTGGCATCGAATGTTGACCCCGGATCTGTATGACGATCGGGCTTAGGCTTTTCGTCGTTATGACCAAACTGGATGAACACATAGTCACCTGGCTTCAGTCTGTCGAGAACCTTCTGCCATCGTCCCTCATTGATGAAACTCTTGGAACTGCGACCATTCACAGCATGATTGTCAACCAATATTTTGTCATCGAAAAATCCCTGCAACACCATTCCCCAGCCTCGCTCGGGATTGTCCTTGAAGTTAGATTTCTCGGCTGCAGTAGAGTCGCCAATAACAAAGATAGTTGTAGTCTTTGTGCTCGACGTCATGACAAACAGCGTCATTGCAAGACATAATAAAAGTGATAGTTTTTTCTTCATATTTTTTTGTTCTGTTATTAGTTTTATTAGAGTAAAAAATCCATGACCTACTCACGCAGCCCATGGACATGAAATAGTTATGCCCTCACACCAGAGGGCTATGTAAAAAGTAATTTACTTATTGTTTTCAATGTAAAGGGCAATCGCCTCTCTCCTACTTCACGGCAGCAATCAGTTCCTCAGCTGTTACGAGGGTCTGCTCGCCACTTTCCATGTTCTTGAGAGTCACTTTGCCTGCAGCCATTTCATTCTCACCCGCAAGTACAACAAACGGAATGTTCTTAGCATTAGCGTAGCTCATCTGTTTCTTCATCTTTGCCTTGTCGGGGAAGATTTCTGAACGGATTCCTGCCTGGCGAAGCTTGCCCACGATGGGCAGACAGTATGCAGTCTCGGTCTCGCCAAAATTGATGAACAACACCTGAGTAGAATTGACAGCCTCCTTGGGATAGAGGTCGAGTGCATTCAGCACATCGTAGATACGGTCGGCACCAAAACTGATACCTACACCACTGAGACCTGGGAGTCCGAAGATTCCTGTAAGGTTGTCGTAACGACCACCACCCGTGATGCTTCCCATAGGTGTGTCGAGCGCCTTCACCTCGAAGATAGCACCTGTATAATAGTTTAATCCTCGAGCCAAGGTAAGATCGAGCTCTATCTCGTTGTCCAAACCTACGGCCTTCAACGTATCAAGGATAAAGCGAGTCTCCTCTACGCCCTTCAGTCCTGTCTCTGAACCCGCGAGTACCTGCGAGATGACCTCCAGTTTTTCCTCATTAGAGCCAGAAAGTGAGATGATGGGCTGCAACTTCTCAATGGCTTCCTCAGAGATTCCGTCATTACGCAGTTCCTCGTTCACCTTCTCGAGTCCTATCTTGTCGAGCTTGTCTATGGCGACTGTGATGTCTACGATCTTCTCTGCCTCGCCTATCACCTCAGCAATGCCAGTAAGGATCTTGCGGTTGTTGATCTTGATGCACACACGTACACCGAACTTAGTGAATACGGTGTCAACAATCTGCATCAGTTCAACCTCATTGAGCAAAGAGTCGGAACCAACAACGTCGGCATCGCACTGATAGAACTCACGATAACGACCCTTCTGTGGACGGTCTGCTCGCCATACAGGCTGAATCTGATAGCGCTTGAAAGGCAACTGCAACTCCTCGCGATGCTGTACCACATAGCGTGCGAAAGGAACTGTAAGGTCGTAGCGTAACCCCTTCTCGCAGAGTTTGGCTGCCAACTTCAGTGAGTTGAGAGAATGAAGATCCTCGTCGCTCACCTTGTTCATATAGTCGCCAGAATTGAGAATCTTGAAGAGCAGCTTGTCCCCCTCTTCACCGTATTTACCCATCAGCGTCTGAAGTGTTTCCATCGCTGGGGTTTCTATTTGTTGAAATCCGTAAAGGGCATAGACTTCTTTAATGGTGTCGAAGATGTAGTTGCGCTTAGCCATCTCAACAGGTCCGAAGTCGCGTGTTCCCTTTGGAATACTTGGTTTCTGAGCCATTTAATTCTGTATGTTGTTTAAAGTTTAATGTTTAATGCCTAACGCAATGATTTACTCAGAAAGTAAACCATCAACACTAAACATTAAACACTATCAAATTATTTACGTACGATGGTCTGAGCACGGTCAGGACCGATAGAGATGATGCCGATACGTGTCTCGAGGAAATCCTCTACGAAGGCTATATAGTCCTTGAACTCCTGTGGGAACTCGTCCTCGGATGTAAACTGGGTCATGTCAGTGTTCCAGCCCTTGAACTCCTTGTAAACAGGCTCCACATCATCAATTTCGTAAGGGAAATCGGTTGTCACAGTGCCATCCTTCAACTTATAAGCCACACAAGCCTTGATAGTCTCGAAGCTGTCGAGTACATCGCTCTTCATCATGATCAGTTGGGTAACACCATTCACCATGACAGAGTATTTCAGCTGTACCAAGTCGCACCAGCCACAACGGCGCTCACGACCTGTCACCGCACCATACTCATGCCCCAGGTCACGAATCTTGGCACCAGTCTCGTCAAAGAGCTCTGTTGGGAAAGGACCAGCACCCACACGTGTGCAGTAAGCCTTCATGATACCATATACATTACCTATCTTGTTAGGACCGACGCCCAATCCGATGCAAGCTCCTGCGCAAATAGTGTTGGAAGAAGTGACAAAAGGATAAGAACCGAAGTCTACATCAAGCATGGTTCCCTGAGCACCTTCGCAAAGAATATCCTTGCCAGAACGCAACACCTTGTTGATTTCCACCTCGCTGTCTACCATACGGAACTGCTTCAGATATTCGATGCCTTCCATCCAGGTCTTCTCTACTTCTGTGATATCGAAATCAGTATAACCGAGCGAAGCTATCTGCTTGAGGTGCTTTGCCTTATGAGCCTCATACTTAGCCTCGAAGTTATCCAGAATATCGCCAACACGCAGACCAGTACGGCTCACCTTGTCGGTATAAGTAGGACCAATGCCCTTGCCTGTAGTTCCCACCTTGTTCTTACCCTTAGAGGCTTCGATGGCAGCATCGAGCACACGATGAGTAGGCATGATGAGATGTGCTTTCTTAGAGATATAGAGACGGCTCTTCAGGTCGTGACCGCTCTTCTCAAGTTCCTTGGCCTCCTGCATGAAAAGGTCGGGAGCCAATACCACACCATTACCAATGATGTTTACCTTGCCACCCTGAAAAATACCTGATGGGATGGAGCGAAGCACATACTTCTGGCCTTCAAACTCCAAGGTATGACCGGCATTAGGACCACCCTGGAAACGTGCAATGACATCATACTTAGGGGTCAATACGTCAACCACCTTTCCCTTACCTTCGTCGCCCCACTGCAATCCGAGCAGGACATCAACTTTACCTGTGTTCATTTTTATATATTGTTATAATTCAAGTTTCTTTACCATGTTCACAGACCGGCAGCCTTGTCTTTCTGCTTGTTCTGGCAGGCAGCACAGAGTCCGTAGATATAGAGTGCAAACTCATCACACCTGAAATCGTGCAACTGCGTCTGTCCAATGGCCTGAGTCACTAAAGGTGCGTCAATATCGGTCACACCTCCGCAAACCGTACACACTTGGTGCACATGATTCTCGCGCCCTAAAGACGCTTCGTACTTAGTGCCTTGCGCCAATCCATGCCTTACGACAAGCTTCAACTCTACCAGGAGATGAATCGTATTGTAAAGCGTAGCACGGCTTACACGAAAGCTACTCTTTGATAAATACTCCCCCAATTCTTCCAGCGTGAAATGCTTGTCAATGCTGTACACAGCATCCAAAATAGCATAACGCTCAGGGGTTTTGCGGTGTTGACAGGCCTCAAGATAATCGTCCAAGACCTTCTTCACCCGAACCTTTACGTCGTCTGTCATAATACTCGTTAGTTACATAAAACGCACAAAGATACTTATTATTTACGACATAGAGGAAAATCTTATTTTAAAAAATCTAAATTACTCCAGTTAGGCTGCAAGAACATCCTGTTGCAACCACGAGATTCCGCTTCATTTCTTCAGTTCCTCCATCTTTCGGAGTTCCTCATAAATGCGCTGCACAGGCAGTCCCATCACATTGAAATAACTGCCCTTGAGACCCACACATCCCACGTAACCTATCCATTCCTGGATGCCGTAGGCACCAGCCTTGTCAAAGGGTTTGTAATGATTTACATAATAGTTGATCTCCTGCTCGTCAAGTTTTTTGAAACTCACCTCGGTCACTACGGAGAACTGACGTTGCAGCTCACGTGTAGTGAGACAAACGCCTGTCACCACATGATGGGTCTTTCCACTCAACATACGCAACATGCTGTAAGCCTCCTCTGCATCGTGAGGCTTACCTAAGATAACACCCTTGCATTCCTGGTCGTTCAGAAAACCGTCAGATGGTGCTATCACAACCGTATCTGCAGTGAGAACCAACAAGTTATCATCACCTTCTTCAAGAAGTGATTGATAGGCATCAGCCTTCTTGCGAGCTATACACAGAGCCGTATCATACGCATTCAGCGTATCGGGAAAGCTCTCGTCTATACCCTGCATCACCCTTACCTCGAAAGGAATGTCGAGTCCTGCTAAAAGTTCCTTACGGCGAGGCGAATTGCTCGCTAATATGATTTTATATTTCATTTATCTTATCTTCTTTAACCCGGAATTATGAACGTCCAAACATACTTATCAAACACCTTATCTCTCTACCATCCAAACGCCTTGGCATCGGCTAGCCATTTGTTCTGTGCCCGCAACACCTGTTCTATAATGTCGCGTCCCACACCTTCGCCTCCTTTGCGCGATGACACATAGGCGGAAATGCCCTTAATGTCGGGACAGGCATCGGCAGGACAGCAAGGACATCCGCAAAGGCGCATGATTTCGTAATCAGGAATATCGTCACCCACATAGATAACTTCCTCATCCTGCAGACCATAACGGGTCAGGAAATCCTTATAGGTAGTAACCTTGACAGCACACCCCATGTAAATATCCTCCACTCCGAGTCCGGCATAACGCTTACGTACGGCCTCGGTGGTGCCGCCTGTTATGATGGCGATTCGGAGCCCCAATTTTTGAGCCAACTGGATGGAATAACCATCCTGTATGTTGACTGTACGCAGGGGTTCTCCCGCGGCAGAGAGGGTAATGGTCTGTCGTGAAAGTACGCCGTCGACATCAAATATCACGGTCTTTATCTTTGTCAAATCGTAATTGATCATAATCGTATTCTGTTTACTTCTCCTCACTCATTCTGTGGATGTTCATACTCATACGCTCGTAGATGTCCTTGAGCAAGGGATTGTCGCGCAAGAGCGAAGACTGTGCACGAATAACATTCTGGTCGTACCTGACAGCAGGTCCTGTCTGAGCCTCCTGAGGCGTAAGCACATGCACCTTACGGGCTGTCTCATCGATAAGCGGAAGCATCACATCAAAAGGAATACCATGCTTCTTTAGAATATCATAACTAACTGCATAACAATGATTTACAAAGTTACAAGCGAAGACGGCCGAGAGATGCAGATACTTTCTATCCTCACTCGACAGCTGATAGATTTTAGTTGTCAACCCCTGAGCCAACTGCATCAGCACATCGCGGGCATAGTCGTCATTTGCTTCTACGAAACAGGGAATATCATGGAAAGAAACCGTCTTCTCTTTCGAGAACGACTGCATAGGATAGAAAACACCATAATGAAGCGCCATGCCGGCAAACACATCCATGTTGACCGAACCTGCTGTATGAAGAAAGACCTTCGTACTCCTGCCCGAACAGAGCGCCTGCACAAGATCGGGCAACACACTGTCCTTCACTGAGATAATATACACATCAGCATCCTTGCGCACCTTTTCGATTTCGGTAACAGGAGCTCCACCAGCAAGCGTTGCCAAGGCGCTGGCCGACTCCATCGTGCGACTATAAACCTGCAGGATATCGTGTCCTGCCTCCAAGAGAGCCTTGCCCAAATTAGTGGCTAACCGGCCCGCTCCAATCAATATTACTTTCATAATAGTGCAAAAATACTAAAAAGATTGGATATGAGAGGCATCATACTTGCTTTTTTAGAAATAATTTATTATTTTTGCCATGTGAACGAATGTTGTATTGATATTTATACAAAATCGAAAGACTTGCCAACTCTTCTTGAAGGCAACTACTTTCACAGCCGTGAGTTGTTTATTATCTACGAACAGACTCCCGGCTGTACTCCCTATATGGTTGTAGTTTCCAACAAAGAAGGACAGACTTTGGCGCAGCTTCTTGTGGCAGTAAACAGAAAGGGAAACTGGTTTCCTCCTTTTATATATACACACGCGCACGCGCACGAGGAAGGAATCTATGCCAACGAAGACTACAAGGAGGAGCTCTTCTGCAAAATGCTGCAGGCCATCACTCTGCGGCTCGACCGCCGACTGTGTCTGTACATTGAGTTCTCAGGCATCAGAAAGAAAATGTTTGGCTACCGCGCTTTCAGGCAGCAGGGCTACTTCCCCGTTGTCTGGCAGGAGGTTCACAACTCGCTCCACAGCAAGGTGCCCGAGGAAAGGCTCTCAGAGAAAATACAGCAGCGCATCAAAAAGCTGAAAGACAAGGGTATCATAACCCAGACAGCAACCAACAGGGAAGACATCCACTCGTTCCATCAACTGCTGAAACGATACTACCGTTTCAAGCCTCGCCGACATATTCCCAACGAGCAATATTTCCAAGAAATGGCAAAGAGCCACAATGCCAAGATTTTCCTTACCACCTATGGAGGGAAAAACATAGGCGGCTGCGCCTGTGTCTACTCCGAAGGCAATGCCTACCTGTGCTACTTAGCCGCCAAAAGAAAGACCTATTCCATGCTCCACCCTGACACCATGGTCGTATGGAACGCCATACAGCATGCCTACGAGCACAATTATAACCACATCTACTTTATGGATGTAGGACTTCCCTGGCACAGGAATCCTTTCCGTGAATTCATTCTCAGCTTTGGCGGAAAACCTGTCTCCAAGTACAGATGGTTCCGTTTCTACAGCCACACCATCAACAAAATCCTGTCATGGCTGTACAAGGACAAATAATTCGATATTATTTCTACAACTTCCAAACTTGCTAAAAAACGAACAAAGTTTTTTAAGACAAAAACGTAAAAAACAGCAAAAAGAAAAGAACACGAAAAAAGGGCTCCGCTATGCGTGCCCCATTCCTCTGTTAAGCAATTCGAGTCCCCGCTCCGTGCAGATTCCCCGAACGATGACCATAAAGAAATTGTCGAAGATGGTCTGCATGGAATACATGCGGTAAAGCTGAAGGTGCATAATCTCATTCATGGTGATGTGCCCCACATTCGAGATAAAAGGATAGTCAATATCACTACGGAACAAGCCCTCCTTCACCCCACACTCATAGAAGCGCATTCTGTCCTCCACTTCATGTTCGTGCACAGACTTCATGTAAGCCACCACACGAGGCATGTGCTGTATCTCCTCATAAAACTTGACGCCCACCTGCTCACATAACTCCATCTGCACGCGATAGAAATAACAAATGATATCAATCACATTGTGATTATTCTCAGAAGCAAATTGATCAAGCATTTTTCTAAGTTCCTCATCCTGAGCTCTTATACCAGCCAACAGCAGTTCCTCCTTGTCGCCAAAAATCTCGTACACAGTACGCTTAGACACATGAAGCCCCCGAGAAATCTCATCCATTTTCACAGCTTTAATTCCCCTCTGACGAAACTCATTCATGGCGTATTCAATAATTTTGCTTTTCAGTTCACGCCTATAGTCATTTGTTATGTTCATTGCAGTATTCGAATGTTTTCTTTCTTGTTTCGACTTTTTTTCTTCGCAAAGTTACAAAAAAAATCAAAGAAACCTACCATTATTCATTAGTTTTTTATTACCTTTGCACAAAAAATATGAGATTGTGCACAAAAAGCATAATTTTTGTAAGAATATAAAACTTTAAACCGCTATATAATTATGGTAAAAATTTCTAAAGAGGCAGCTCTCGCCTATCACGAGAACAATCGACCTGGCAAAATCGAGGTAAAGCCAACCAAACCTTACCACACCCAAACCGACTTGAGTTTGGCTTACTCTCCTGGTGTAGCCTATCCATGTTTGGAAATCCAGCAAAACCCAGACTCAGTCTATAAGTACACAGACAAAGGCAACTTAGTGGCAGTTATCAGTAACGGAACAGCCGTACTGGGACTTGGCGACATTGGTGCCATGAGTGGCAAGCCAGTAATGGAAGGAAAGGGTCTGCTGTTTAAAATTTATGGTGGAATCGACGTGTTCGACATCGAGGTGGCAGAGAAAGACCCCGAGAAATTCTGCGAAGCTGTAGAGAAAATTGCTCCTACCTTCGGTGGAATCAATCTTGAGGACATCAAGGCTCCACAATGCTTCTATATAGAGGACAGACTCAAGCGCACCCTTGACATTCCTGTGATGCACGACGATCAGCATGGCACAGCCATCATCTCGGCTGCAGGTCTCAAGAATGCCCTTGAGGTAGCAGGCAAAAATATTGCTGACGTAAAGATCGTAGTCAACGGAGCCGGAGCTGCAGCCATCAGCTGTACCAAGCTCTATGTGGCTTTGGGTGCACAGGTAAAGAATATTGTGATGCTCGACTCCAAGGGCGTCATCACCAGCGACCGTGAGAACCTGACCGAGCAGAAGAAGCTCTTCGCTACCGACCGTCGTGACGTTCATACTCTCGAGGAAGCAGTGAAGGGTGCCGACGTATTCGTAGGACTCAGCAAGGGCAACGTCCTCTCTCAGGACATGATTCGCTCGATGGCGGACTCTCCTATCGTCTTCGCCCTCGCCAACCCTGTACCTGAAATCAGCTACGAGGATGCTATGGCAAGCCGTCCAGACGTATTGATGTCAACAGGCCGCAGCGATTATCCAAACCAGATCAACAACGTGATCGGATTCCCATACATCTTCCGTGGTGCGCTCGATGTTCACGCACGTGCCATCAATGAGGAGATGAAGATGGCTGCCGTACATGCCATCGCCGATCTGGCCAAGCAGCCTGTTCCAGATGTGGTGAACGATGTTTACCACGTCAACGATCTGACCTTCGGTCCTAAATACTTCATTCCAAAACCTGTAGACCCACGCCTTATCACAGAGGTGAGTGCAGCCGTAGCCAAGGCTGCTATGGAAAGCGGTGTAGCCCGCACACCTATCACCGACTGGGAAGGCTACAAGCAGCACCTGCGTGAGCTCTTAGGTCAGGAGACAAAACTCACCCGCAAGTTGCACGACACAGCCCGCCTGCATCCTCAGCGCGTGGTATTCGCCGAAGGCGGCAACCCCACCATGCTGAAAGCAGCCGTACAGGCCAAGGCCGAAGGTATTTGCCAGCCTATCTTGCTGGGCAACCCCGACCGTTTGAACCGTGTGGCTTCTCGTCTGAAGCTCGACTTGAGCGACATCGAGATTATCGATATGCGTGCAGACAATGAGCAGGGCCGTCGTGCCACATTTGCCAAGCACCTGGCAGAGAAGCGTGCCCGCGAGGGTTACACCTTCGAGGAGGCTTACGACAAGATGTATGAGCGCAACTACTTCGGTATGTCACTCGTAGAGCAAGGCGACGCTGATGCCTTCATCACCGGTCTTTACACCAAGTACTCCAACACGATCAAGGTGGCAAAGGAAGTCATCGGCATTCGTCCTGAGTTCAAGACTTTCGGCACCATGCACATTCTCAACACCCAGAAGGGAGTATTCTATATAGCTGATACATTGATCAACCGTCACCCCGACGAGGACGTGCTTACCGATATCGCCAAGTTGTCGGCTCACACCGTGAAGTTCTTCAATGAGGAACCTGTCATCGCCATGCTGAGCTACTCCAACTTCGGTACCGATGCTGCAGGTTCACCTGTCAAGGTTCACAAGGCTGTGGCAGAGATGCAGAAAGTTTACCCCGATCTTGCCATCGACGGCGAGATGCAGGTCAACTACGCACTCAACAAGCAATTGCGCGATGAAAAATATCCATTCTCTCGCCTCAAGGGCAAAGATGTCAACACATTGGTATTCCCTAACCTGAGCAGCGCCAACGCTTCTTACAAGCTCCTGCAGGCTCTCAACCCAGAAGCCGAGATCATTGGTCCTATCCAGATGGGTCTTAACAAGCCTATCCACTTCACCGACTCTGAGGGAAGCGTGCAAGACATCGTCAACATCACAGCCGTGGCTGTCATCGACGCCTACGTGGAGAAGATCAAGAACAACAAGCAGTAAGAGGCTTTTCAGGAGTTTTTCTCTGGAGTTGAAAAAGTTAAGGAGTTAAGACAAATGCTTTAGTGGAATAGAAATTTAACATTAAACATTTCCTCCAAAGTTATTGGCTTTAACTTCTAACGATCGAAGGGAGTGGTAACTTCTCACAAAAGACAACTTCTCTTAACTTGCATACACCTGCAAAAAGTTGAAGAAGTAAAAATAAAGTGCAAGAGTCGTGAACAACGGCTTTTGCACTTTTTTTATTTTCTTTTTCATAACACTTATCAACTTAAAACTCGCTAACTTAAAATTATCAAAAAGGAGCCTAATGTAAACGATTGCACAATTTTTCAAGTTAAATTCTGTTAATAAAGCGAATTGTGCGCCCACACAGCAAAAACATCAAAAAATAAACAAGAAAAAGTTTGGCTGTATCAAAAAAAGGCCGTATCTTTGCCATCGTTATCCTGAAAACAATCTTTTTACCTTAAAAGGAACTAATACCTATTGAAGATTTGGAGCGGTAGCCTGTGAAGGTCATCGCTTTTTTTTTGTCTTTCGCAATTGTTTTTTAGCATCAGTTGTATTCTTTAATGCAGTTTTTCTCTATTTCGCAAAAAATATCGTATCTTTACATTCCGAACATTCAAATGCCCCATTGGGGAATCACAATATATGAGAAAAGAAATCATCTATCGCATCAATCAATTAGGCAAGGAAGGCAAGCCCTTTCTCTTTGTCATCGACTATCAGGGCAACCAAGCTTTCATAGAGCCACCAAGCGTGCCTTTCTCTTAGACCAAGGCGCCATCACCAAGAAAGAACCTTACTCCCGATGACCTCATGAAGGCAGACCACAATAACTTCCGCAAAAAAGATGCCTCAACTCCCCAAAATTCTTGATGTACGAAAGTGCAGTGAAAAGATAATCACTATTTAGAATCCGTCTAATCCCCATTTGTTGGTATTAGACGGATTCTAAATAAAGAAATAGGAAAAGAAGAATACCAATTTTTGAGTATTGTAAACAAAACAAAATCATTGTATCTTTGCAAACGCAAAAACAAGAACAACCCAAACTCTTAGGGCAAGCCCAAACACCCCCAACCATGAGACGCAAGAAGAGAGAGTCTGAAACAAGATTCTATGCAAGAAAAAAGACTATAAAGATACAATAAAATACAAAAACATTAAGAATGAAGAGAATTTATTTGATTATTTTAGGATGTATAGCCACCAGTATGCTGCAGGCACAGGAACTGAGCGGACAATATACTACAGAATGGCAATGGGACATGAACAAGAACACCAACTGGGTCAACCAGTTGCGCCTTGACCTGAGTGTTCCTTTAGGAAGCGACAGAAACACCATAGAGGCAGCCACGCTCCACCTCGCCAAGACCGGCGAAAGCGTCATTGGTGACTGGCAGGGATTCTCCAACATCGATGCCGACAACATGCTGGCGGCCATTGCCGTCTTAGGCTTCATGCACCAGTGGAACTCGGGGCATCTGTTTATAGGTGTGAGGAATGTGAACGAAGACTTCTTCACATCCCCCATCACGGCGCTCTTTACCAACAGCTCCTGTGGCATCTTTCCCACGGTGGCTGCCAGCTATCCCATAGCCAACTATCCCTTTTCAGGACTCACCCTTTACTTCGACATCACCAAAAAGGGATGGACGTTCCGCAACAGCCTTTACAACGGGTCAGGCTACAATGGCTGGACAGCCCACGACAATCCGTTCCTGATAAAGCCCAAGACGGACGGCATCTTCAACATGTCGCAGATAGAGTACACCCATCGCAGCGGAGAGTATTATGCCGGCATAGCTGTCCACACCCGACAGCAGCCCTTCGTCACGGAAGACGAAACTGCCTCGACAATGACTCAAACAAATGGAACTTCAGTAAATGGAGCTACGACAGATGAGAATACGCCGAACAAAACCTCGACGGATGAGAATTCATTGGCGCGAACCACCTTTGCCTGGTGGCTCTATGGAGAGCAGAAGTTGTGGACATCGGGCGAAAAGAATCTCTTGTGCATGGTGCAATATTCAGAGAATTCAAGCCGCAAGAACGCCTGCTACCGCTATGCAGAGATAGGCGGCGCCTATCTGGACGCGAAGAACGAGTGCGGCGTGTCGGGACAATACGCCCAATTCCAGCAAGGCGATGAATACTCGCTGGAACTCACCTGGAAACGACAACTCACCAAGGCCATAGCCGTGCAGCCTTCCTTCCAGTTCATCCACAACGACGACGGCAACTTCACCGCGCTCAGCGCCCGCCTCTATCTCAATTTCTGACGGGTCCATTCCTGCCTATCCACTTGGGCAACACCAGTGTGCCCATCACCAAGAAGGGATAATAAAAGACAGCCCTCCAGAGCATGGCAGCAAGGATGGCAACCGATGCTTCGGGCAGATAGTCGGAGTAATACATGCGGAACATCAGCTCAGCCACACCACTTCCTCCCGGCGTAGGACTCAGGATGGAAATCATCCACATCACCCACTGTCGGCACCAGGCCAGGAGCATGTTTCCATGGCATTGAAAAGCCAGCAGGATAGCCACGACGATGGCAAATCGTGCCAACCAAGCCAATGAAGTATAACCCATCAGCAGCAGCCAGAATCGCCATCCTTCCTGTCGGGCTTCTTCCGAAGCCAGAGTCATGTCGACAGAGAATTTCTCCACCTTGGGCAGGAATCGGCGCAGCACAGAAATCTTGCAACAAGCCTTCAGCACCCATCCCAAACTCTGTGGACGATGCAGGAGCAGCACATACAGAATGACTGTCCATACGGCAACAATAAGCGTGCTCACGATGAAGACCACCTGCACGCCGCCCTTGATCCATTCGTTGACAACATCGGCTGATACGCCCACGCCGTCAACCATACTGAAGAGCAGATGCGAGGGCACGAGGAAATACAGCAGACAGCAGCTCAAGGCCAGAAAAGCCTCGTCGGCCAGTAAGGCAGCAAACATGGTGAAGATGCTTCTTCCCATCGTCACGCCCTCGCGGTTCAGATACACGAAAGCCAGTCCGCTACCGCCTACAGCCGAGGGAGTGACAGCCGAGGTGAACTCGCAAAGCACGTTGACCCGAAAGCTCTGCATGAGCGACAGCCTGCGATGGCAGAGATGCTGAAACCGCAGACTGAGCATCAGGTTCTGCAAGGCGAAAAGTCCCACAGCCATTCCTACTCCGAGAAAGAATTCCGGAGACAAGTCGATACTGCTCAATGCATCCACATCGAACTCTCTGATCATCATTCCAGCGATAACCACCAGTCCTATGGATGCCGCCAACCACAAATGCCATTTCTTCATACCTGTTCCTTCTTTTTTCACCGTCACTAAGGAGTTAAGAAAAATATTTTTTGTCAAGAATTAGAGAATTTGAGAATCTCTTGCTGATATGGAATTAATGAGATATTAGAGAATTGGGCGACTAAAGCCACCATTTAGCTGCTGAAAACTTGCTTGATATTCGAATCATAATCAGCACTTTGTCGGTTAATTATCAATCGCAATGCTTCCTGTAATTGCTTTACCCTTCAGCCAGCGACCGTTGGTTCTCATTAAATCAAATGCGCAGATATGAATTCTCTAATTCTTGAAAAAAGACATTTGTCTTAACTTCTGGAAAAACTCCTAAATTCCTAAGAAATCTCCTGAGATGAATCTTTTGAATAACTCCTCTATTCTATAATAACGCTTAAATGACCCATCTATTTTGTTGTCGGTCAATTAAATGTTGATATCGGTCAGCCACTTCTTCTGCAATGCTCGCCCAGGCGGCGCTCGTGGAATGGTAGCTGAAGAGATAAACTGGCCTCGGAGAGAAAAGGGACACGGGGGCTGAAAAATTGTTTCAGTTTCAGTTGTTTCAGTTATTTTTAAGAGGGGTTCAACTTCTGTTTTTGTTCTTTTTTCTTTACTTTATTATTATATAACTATTTAATATATATATAGTTATAATATATATATAATATAATAAAAATTGAAAAAATGGAAAATCGCAACCATCAAAAAATTAATTGAAACAACTGAAACTGAAACAGCAGACCACTTGACTCCCTCTCTAAAAGGCTAATAATCAATCATTTAACAAGAAACAAATAGATCAATATGAAGTATAATATCTCAAAAAAGACCGCTCCGAAGATGCCAAAACTGGGAAAAGGAACGGAAATTGTGTCGCTTTTGCTCTCACAGGCATCAAATGACATGCACGAACCTATCGTTCCGATGATTTTCCCTGTTCTCGGAGCACACGTCAGTGGAGCCAAATTCATGTATCCCGACCTCATTTGGAAGGAATTATTCGGTATGATGAAAAACCTCGTGGCTGATTCATGCCGTAATTAAGGACAGTTTACGAATATTTGATTATGATTCCAAAAGACATCTTCAATCACTTCCCTAACTGGAGAAAAAAAAATCCCCAGTTGGGAAAATAAAAAAAACTATTTGCTTCGTCATCTTCAAAATCAAACACTAACCTTTTTAACTTTCGCAAGTTCAGAAGTTATAGAAGTTAAAGAAGTTATCACTCCCTTCGGTCGTTCGGGAAGTTAAGGGACAACAGCCCTTTTGGAATGGGAGTTTGGGGCATGTCCACAAAGGCATTAGTCCCTTAATTTCCCTCTAACTTCCCATAACTCCTTGGGGAAAATATTCCCTCAAGACATATGGCTTTCACTTCGCGTTTTCGTTTTTCAAGTTATTAGTGTTAAAAATGTTCATTTTCTTTGTGGAATAAGAAAAAAGTATTACTTTTGCAATTGTTTTTTAAAGAAAAGGAAGATTGGCAGAGTGACCGAATGCGCTGGACTCGAAATCCGGTATACCCTTTTCCGGGTATCGGGGGTTTGAATCCCTCATCTTCCGCAAACCTAAGGTGAAACCATCATGAAAAAATTAATCATTTCCATACTCTTATTTTTGCCCTTGATGTCTGTTCAAGCGCAAAGTGTCCTCACACCCCAACAGCAGTTGGAGGAGGCTCAGAAAAAGCTTGAGGAAGCCAAAAAGGCGGTAGAGGAAGCCAAGCAGAAGGCGGAAGCTGCCAAGAAGAAGGCGGAAGCGGAAGCTGCCAAACAAAAGGCTGCTGCCGAAGCTGCCAAGAAAAAAGCAGAGGAAGAGGCTAAGAGAAAGGCGGCTGAGGAGGCAAAAGCCAAGGCCGAAAAGATACAGCAACAGATAAAGGAAGCTGAGGCTGAGACTGCAAGACTGAAGGCAGAGGCGGCAAGACTGAACGCAGAAGCCAATGGTGCTGCGGCAACAACAGCTGCTCCTGAGGCAACCACTGCCCCAGCGGCTCCTGCAACAACCACAGCGACTCCTGCTCCTGCCACCACAGCATCGCAGGGCTCGGGATGGGTAATCCCTACGGCAACAAAGAAGGAGACACCTAAACCTGCTGCTCAGGTTAACGGCGCGAAACTGAAGGAAGACCCCAAATACCTGGAAGGCGCCATCACCTTCGACGAACAAGGCAAAATCGTGTTTGACACAGAGATAGAAGCCCCCGGCAAGAGCGCAGCCCAGCTTTACGACCTGGTGTTCGACTACATGAGCGGCCTGACTCAGGACAAAGAGAGCAAGGCAAGCCGAATGGCGCTGGTGAACAAAGACGAACACATCATCGTAAACACGATGGACGAATGGCTCGTGTTCAGCAACTCCTTCATCGCGCTCGACAGAACAGAATGCAAATATAACCTCATCGCCAAGATAACAGATGGAAAGGTGAGCCTGTCGATCAACCACATTAATTATACTTATGAGGAGGGAAGACAGACCGGGTTCAAACTGCCAGCCGAAGAGGTGATCATCGACAAGGTGGCGCTGACCAAGAAAAAGAACGACCTTGCACGCATCTTCGGTAAGTTCCGCAAGAAGACCATCGACAGAAAAGACCAGATTTTCAGCGAAATAGCAGCTCTGGTGAAATAAATTTCGAGGGAATAGAACAGTAACAAACGCAATATGACAACAGAACAAAATAACAACAAAACTGCCGAAAACAAGGAGCAGCGACAGCAAGAGGCTCAGGAGAAGACATCCTACGCCGTGAGACCTCACCACCACTATAAACGACTGGACTACAGCGACCCGACCAACCTGAAAGTGCGCAACAAGCTGAACACGGCTTTCATCCTATTGGTCATCGTGGGCATCACGCTGTGGTACACAATGGACACACACACACCTGCCTACATAGTTCTGCTCGTAGGAGTAGTGGTGAAAATCGCCGAAGTATGTATTCGACTATTCAGAAAATGATGAAGAAAAGTAAAGTAATCCTTACGATAACTCTGTTTTGTGCTGCGACATCGCCTGTCGTGGCACAAACCGATTTTAGCAACAACGAGGACTCGATGTTTGCACCCGTCAACAACAGGAACGTCAGAACCGACTCATTAGGGTCGGACAAGGAAATACCCAAGGGACTGAAGGTGTGGACCATAGACGAGCGATTCGGCGACCGACAGGAGGCACAGGTGGACACCCTGCAGCACATGTACATGAACACCCCATTCACCTCGGGACTGAGGGGAGAATACAACTCGCTGGGCAATCTGGGCTCGCCCCGCATCAACCGTATCTTTATCGACCGACGGCTGGACCAGGGGCAGTTTATCTTCGCACAGCCCTTCGACTGCATCAGCACGCCCGTCAGCGAATTCCACTTCACCAACACCTATTCGCCCATCACCAACGTGACGCTCAACAGCTGCGGAAACCGTACCAACGGCGAGGACGACTTCAAGGCGATGTTTGCCGTCAACGCGGGAAAACGACTGGGCATGGGATTCAGATTCGACTATAAGTACGGACGTGGCTACTACGACAGCCAGAGCACCTCGCACTTCAAGTACACCATGTGGGGATCGTACATAGGCGACAGATACCAGGCGCACCTGCTCTTCTCTACCCTGCACCAGAAGGCGACAGAGAACGGCGGAATCACCAACGACGACTACATCAAGCACCCCGAACTCTTCGAAGACACCTATGCCGAAAACGAGATTCCTACCGTGCTGCAGCAGAACTGGAACAGGAACAACAGCGTGCACGTGTTCTTTAACCACAGGTACAATGTGGGATTCAACAGAAAGGTGCGCATGACCGACGAGGAGATCAAGGCGAAGAAGTTTGCCATGGCCTCTAAGAAGGAGAATGCCGCCGAGGACGCCAAGGAGGAGGCAAGGAAAAAGGCTCGCCAGGAGGGCAAGAAGTTCGACGAGGATGCCTTCGGCAAGACACCTAAGTTTGCCGGACGACCCGACGACGCAAAGATAGCGGGCGACGAGCCTGCTGCCGACAAGAAGGATGCCAAGCAGACAGAGCGCATCGCCGTGAACGGTAAGAGCGCCGCCGACAGCATCATGGCACAAGAGAAGAAGGCGGCTCAGGACACGGCCTGGATGAAAAACGAATACGTGCCGGTGACAAGCTTTATACACACCTTGAAGTTCGACAACTACAGCCGTACTTATATCGCCTATCAGACACCTGCCGACTACTATCTGAACGAATACTACACGGCGGGAAAATACGAGGGCGACTCCATCTACGACAACACCAAGCACTGGGAGATGAAGAACACCCTGGCGCTGGCTACGCTGGAGGGATTCAGCAAGTGGGCTAAAGCGGGACTGAAGGCTTTCGTGAGCTACGACCTGCGCCACTTCGAGTTGCCTGACACCGAGGGCGGCGTGATGAAATACAACGAGCACTCGGTAAGTGTGGGCGGACAGTTGAGCAAGCGACAGGGCAAGTTGCTGCATTATAATGCCGTGGCCGAAATCGGTGTGGCCGGCGAGGATGCAGGAACACTGGCGGTCGACGGCGACGTGGACGTGAACATCCCCTTCCTTGGCGACACATTGTCGGTCATCGGTAGTGGTTTCTTCCACAGAATCACTCCTTCGTTCTACTTCCGCAACTATCACGGTCGTCACTTCTGGTGGGAGAACGACCTCGACAAGATTATCCACACACGCATCATGGGAACGCTGAAGTTTGCCAAGACAAAGACGATGCTCAGAGTGGCTGTGGACGAGATAAAGAACTATGCCTACCTGAGCCAGAGCTACAACGTGACGGACAACAACCAGGCGGCACGTACTGGAGTAACGGTGCAGGCCAAACAGAGCGGAAGCCCCGTCAACCTGCTGACAGCCCAGCTGTTTCAGGACGTGAGATGGGGAATACTGAACTGGGAGAACGTCATTACCTATCAGCACTCGAGCAAGACGGACGTCATCCCCGTGCCTGCGCTCAACGTGTACAGCAACCTGTATCTGAAATTCCCTGTGGTGAAGGTGCTCAACATCGACCTGGGTGCCGACGTGAGATACTTCACAAGCTATGAGGCGCCCGACTATTCGCCTGCGCTGAGTCAGTACACCGTACAGGACAATGGCGACAAGAATGTGAAAGTGGGCAACTACCCCATCGTCAACGTCTATGCCAACGTGCACATCAAGCATACACGTTTCTTCGTAATGATGACACACGTCAACAAGGGTTCGGGCGACAAGAACTATTTCTTCGTGCCCCACTATCCGCTCAATGGCAGCGTGTTCCGATTCGGTGTTAGCTGGAACTTCTTCAATTGATGATTGCAACAAATTCGATAAAGGCCTGGTTTTTGGCAGCGCGCCCCAAAACGCTGTCGGCTGCGGCTGTACCCGTACTGATAGCCATCGCACTCGCTATGCGCGACTGCTATCTGATGGAAACAGTTGGCGATGCTGCACAGCCTCACATCCTGCACATACCAGCCCTACTGTGTCTGCTCTTCGCATGGGTGATGCAGATTGACTCCAACTTCGTGAATGACTACTTCGACTTTAAACGGGGAAATGACGACGAGACACGATTAGGCCCCAAGAGGGCCTGCGCCGAAGGATGGATCACCGAACGCGCCATGAAGACGGGTATCATCGTGACCACACTCCTTGGATGCGCCATCGGTCTGCCACTCGTCATCTACGGAGGAATGGCCATGATATGGGTGGGAGTGGCCTGCGTAGCGTTCTGCTTCCTCTACACCACAACCTTCAGCTACCACGGCATGGGCGACATACTGGTGCTGCTGTTCTTTGGCATCGTACCGGTGTGCTGCACCTATTATGTCATCATGCCCGAAGGCTACAAGACAGTAAGTACTGAGGTGGTGATGGCCGCTATCGCCTGCGGACTGGTGGTGGACACACTCTTGGTGGTGAACAACTTCCGCGACAGAGACAACGACCGCAAGGCTGGCAAACGCACACTCATCGTCAAGTTAATCGACAGATGGGACGAGAAGAGTGCACTCTGGCTCTATCTGCTCTTGGGGTATGTGCCCCTCGCCATCATGATGGGCATAGGAATCCACGATGCCGTAGTGCGCTACACCTCTACCTTTGCCCTCCCCCTCTACGCCGTCTACGCAGCCATGCACCATACTACCTACCGGCAGCTGAAAGCCATCAACCACGGCAAGGAACTCAACAGGGTGTTGGGAAGTACGGCACGCAATATTTTCATCTATGGACAAATCGTTTTCCTGACCATCGTCCTGGGATTCGCATTGGAAATATAATGAGGAGAAAAAGCAATGATACAACAAGTAAGTATGGAAATCATGGAGTTTGTGGAAACACAGATTCTGCCAAAATATACAGAGTTCGGTGAAAGCCACGGACTCAGACACGTCAACAGGGTGATCAAGAACTCTCTTGAGTTGGCACGCATCACGGGTGCCGACATCAATATGGTGTATGTCGTGGCTGCCTACCACGACCTGGGAATGATCGGACCGAGAGCTATCCACCACATCACGAGTGGAAAGATTCTCATGGCAGATGCCCGGCTGAAGCGATGGTTCTCCCAAGACCAGATAAAGATCATGAAAGAGGCGGTGGAAGACCACAGGGCCTCGTCAAGCCGTCAGCCCAGAAGCATCTACGGCAAAATCGTGGCTGAAGCCGACCGCGACATCGACACCCACGAGATCTTCCTCCGTGCCATCCTCTATGCCAAGGAAAACAATCCCGGTAAAGACAAGGAACAAATATGGGAACTCTTCGCCCACCACATGGACGAGAAGTACTCAGTACATGGATACATCAAACTCTGGATTCCCAACTCGCCCAACGAGAAGGAACTGAAAATGCTGCGCGACATCATCGAGGACAAAGCGCTGCTAAGACAGGAATTCGACAAGATTTACGAGAGCATTCTCTGAAGTCAAGGAGAATTCAATGGAGTTAAAACAAAGGCTATCCTAACTCAAGAATTATTCTGAATGAGATATTTGATTCGAGCCAATAATTTTTAAGTCAAGAATTAGAGAAGCATTCCTGACAAAAATAAAATATTCCTGCCTCTTCTTCCCCTTTATCTTCTTAACAAAAAATCGCCCTAAATGGTTACTATTTCAATTAAAATTAGTAACTTTGCACTCAAATATAAAAAAGATAAAGATTAGGATGAAAAAAATGTTATTTACGCTGCAATTACTGCTGTTCGCAGTTATTGCACAGGCACAACTGCTTAGCCCTGTAAAATTTACCAGTCAGTTGAAAACTAACGGGACAGCAGTTGCAGAGATTGTATTCAGCGGAAAGATTCAACCAGGATGGCACGTCTACTCTACAGGTTTGGGAAGCGACGGACCTATCTCGGCAACCTTCAACGTCAACAAAATGGAAGGCGTAGAACTCGTCGGCAAACTGCAGGCACGAGGAAACGAGGTGTCGAAATACGACAATATGTTCGGCATGAAGCTGCGTTTCTTCGAAGGAAGCGCCACTTTCGTGCAGAAGGTAAAATTCACTGCTGCTCAGTATGTTATCGACGCATACCTGGAATACGGAGCCTGCAACGACCAGAGCTGTCTGCCTCCTTCAGAGGTCAACTTCAAGCACACAGGCAAGGCGCCTGCCATAGACAGCAAGGCTGCTCTGGAAGCCAAGACCGACAACAAGCAGGACGCTGCAATGGCAGCCAAGGCCAAAGCCGACTCTATCGCCATGATGCAGGCTGCCTTGACCGACACCGCACAGCAGAACACCTTGGACAGCGCAGCCCTGGCTCAAGCTGCCGAACAGCTCGACACCAAGGCGCTGTGGCAGCCCGTAGTGAAAGAGCTGCAGGCGTTTGGAGGCGCCAACGACATAGCCAACCACTCACTCATCTATATCTTCCTGATGGGACTGGTGGGCGGACTCCTCGCGCTGGTGATGCCTTGCATCTGGCCTATCATTCCCATGACGGTGAGTTTCTTCCTGAAACGTGCCAAGAACGACAAGAAGAAGGGCGTTCGCGATGCCTGCACTTACGGACTCAGCATCGTGGTTATCTATCTGACTCTGGGTCTCGCCGTCACAGCCATCGCAGGTCCAAGCACACTCAACGCCCTGTCTACAAGTGCCGTATTCAACATCATTCTCTTCGTACTCTTGGCTGTGTTCGCCTTCTCATTCTTCGGATGGTTTGAAATCAAACTGCCCGACCGCTGGGGCAACGCCGTAGACAACAAGGCATCGAGCACCACAGGACTGATATCCATCTTCCTCATGGCCTTCACACTCGTACTGGTGTCTTTCTCGTGCACTGCACCTATCATCGGACTGCTGTTGGTTCAGACGGTGACATCGGGCGACTGGCTGGCTCCTACCGTGGGCATGCTGGGATTCGCCCTGGCACTCGCCCTGCCCTTCACCCTCTTCGCACTCTTCCCATCATGGCTTAAGTCGGCTCCAAAGTCTGGCTCATGGATGGAAACCATCAAGATCGTACTGGGATTCGTCGAACTGGCGTTCTCGCTGAAGTTCCTCTCTGTAGCCGACCTGGCTTACGGCTGGCACATCTTGGACCGCGAGGTGTTCCTGTCGCTCTGGATAGTCATCTTCGGCGCCCTGGGTCTCTACCTCATCGGTAAGTTGAAGTTCCAGGTGGACGCCATCGGAGGCGAGATAGACAAGCCTATGCCCGTGCCCTGCATCATGCTGGGTCTGTGCTCGCTGGCCTTCGCCGTGTATATGGTTCCAGGACTCTGGGGCGCTCCCTGCAAGGCGGTAAGTGCCTTCGCTCCTCCTATCAACACACAGGACTTCAATCTGAACACTAAGACCGTAGAGCCTGCCTACAAGGACTACGAGATGGGAATGGCTGCTGCCAAGGCTCAGGGCAAACCCGTGCTGATAGACTTCACAGGATTCGGCTGCGTGAACTGCCGCAAGATGGAAGCTTCGGTATGGACCGACGCCAACGTGGCTGACAAACTGACCAAAGACTACGTGCTCATCTCGCTCTATGTGGACGACAAGACACCTTTGCCACAGCCTATGGAAGTGACTTTCAACGGCGAGAAGCGCACCCTGCGAACCATCGGCGACAAGTGGAGCTATCTGCAGGCAAGCAAGTTTGGTGCCAACGCTCAGCCCTTCTACGTGGCTGTCGACAACGACGGCAATCCGCTCACCGCAGCTTTCAGCTTCAAGGAAGACGTAAACGCATATCTTGAGTTCCTGAATAAGGGACTCGACAACTACAGAAAGTAAAACTCGAGTAAAATAAATAAAACTATGAACAGTAGAAAAGAAATTCCAGTCCTGTTGCTTACAGGCTATTTAGGCAGTGGAAAGACAACACTACTCAACAAGATTTTGGCTAACCAGAAAGGCATCAAGTTTGCAGTCATCGTCAACGATATCGGCGAGGTGAACATCGATGCTGCCCTCATAGAACAAGGAGGCGTGGTAGGAAAGAAAGACGACTCGCTCGTGGCTCTGCAAAACGGATGCATCTGCTGTACGCTGAAGATGGACCTCGTGGAACAGCTCAAGGAAATCGTCGACATGCAGAAGTTCGACTACATCGTCATTGAGGCAAGCGGCATCTGCGAGCCTGCGCCTATTGCACAGACCATCTGCTCGATTCCTACACTCGGACCACAATACGTCAAGAACGGAGTGCTGAGACTCGACAGCATCGTTACCGTTGTGGATGCTCTGAGAATGAAAGACGAGTTTGCAGGCGGCGACGACCTGATGAAGGACAACATCGACGAGGAAGATCTGGCGTCGCTCGTCATCCAGCAGATAGAGTTCTGCAACATCATCCTGCTCAACAAGGCTGCTGAGGTGGAACCCAAAGACCTCGACAAACTGAAGCACATCATCAAAGCCATACAGCCAAAGGCTGAAATCTTCGAGTGCAACTACGGCGACGTAGACCTCGACAAGATTGTCAACACACGTAAGTTTGACTGGGAAACCGTGGCCACATCGGCTGGATGGATCCAGGAGATTGAGGCAGAACGCAACGAAGATCATCACGATCACGACGATCACGATGATGACGATGAGCACGAGCATCATCATCACGACCACGACGATGAGCACGAGCATGAAGAACACGAGCATCATCATCATCACGACCACGACCATCACCATCATCACCACGACGATGAGGGAGAGGCTGAGGAATACGGCATCGGCACCTTCGTGTACTACAGCCGCAAGCCTTTCGACCTGGGACTCTTCGACGACTTCGTGGCACGCAAATGGCCACGCGACGTGGTAAGAGCCAAGGGAATCTGCTACTTTGCCGACGAGAGAGACATGTGCTACGTGTTCGAACAGGCTGGAAAACAGAAGACCGTGAAGCAGGCTGGACAATGGATAGCCACCATGCCTAAAGACCAACTTGACGAGCTGCTGGCACGTGAGGAACAGCTCAGAAAGGAATGGGACGACAAGGTGGGCGACAGAATGATCAAGATCGTATTCATCGGTCAGCATCTGCAGAAAGAGGCCATCTGCAAGGAATTGGACAAATGCCTAGTGGATTAAGTTGACACACAGCAGAAAAATTACATAAATACGCAACTGAACTTCAGCAAGTTCGGAAGTTAAACACAACATAATACGCAACAAAAAGAAACAGCATGAAGATTGATTTTAGACCAGCTTTCATGAAAGACTTTGACGGTTGCTGGACGGTCATCAACGAAGCCAGAGAACAGATGATCAAGTCGGGACGTCACCAGTGGACAGAGCAATATCCTGCCTACAAGGACATCCTGGCAGACATCAACAACGGCAATGCCTATGTGCTCACCGTGAACGACCAGATAGCCGTTTACGGAGCGGTGGTGCTGAACGGAGAACCTGCCTACGAGTTTCTCGAAGGAAAATGGCTCACCAACAGCAACTATTACGTCATACACCGGTTCGCAACCCTGCCCAAACTGCAGAGAGAGGGATACGCACGCATTTTCATCAACAAGGTGTGCAGCCTGTGCGAAGTGGAGCACGTGCCCAGCATCAAGGTGGACACCAACTACGACAACCTGCCCATGGTGAGCCTGCTCTCGTCTATGGGATTCTGCCTTTGTGGAAAGGTGAGCTATGGTGAGAGAGGGCTGAGATTCGCCTTTGAAAAAATCACCATGCGGCCCAAAGGATAAAAAGAAGAAACTCCCAAAAATTCAGGAGAAAGAAATACAACGATGATCAGCAAGAACAAGATAAAATATATCAAGTCGCTCGAACTGAAGAAAAACCGCAACAAGGAAGGTAAGTTCGTGGCTGAAGGACACAAGGTGGTGGACGACCTCTTAGTACTGCAGCCTGCATCGCTTATTGTGGCTACCGAAGAATGGCTCAAAGACAAAAGCATTGACCCAAGGACGGAAGTGGTCATGGTAAGCGAGGAGGAACTCAGAAAGGTGAGCTTCCTGCAGCATCCGCAACAGGTGCTCGCCGTCTTTGACCAAAGGGACAACAGAGACTTCGCTTCTGCCAACGTCGACTTCAACTGTCTGAACCTTGCCCTCGACGGAGTGCAGGACCCGGGCAACCTGGGAACCATCATCCGCATAGCCGACTGGTTTGGCATAGAGAACATTTACTGTTCGCCCGAAACTGCCGATGTGTATAATCCCAAGGTGGTGCAAGCCACGATGGGAAGCATCGCCAGAGTGAAGGTCCTGTATGGCGACCTGATGGCGCTGTTCGCCTCGCTGCCTGCCGACGTACCTGTCTACGGTACCCTGCTCGACGGTGAGGACATCTATGCACAACAGCTCGACAACCGTGGATTCATCGTCATGGGAAACGAGGGAAAAGGCATCTCGCCCGAACTCACCCAGAGGGTGAACCGCAGGCTGCTCATCCCCAACTTCCCTCCAGGAAGACCTACTGCCGACAGTTTGAACGTAGCAATAGCCACGGCCATCACCTGCTCGGAATTCAGAAGACAAGGAAGGAGATGAAACTAATGTTTAGTGTTTAATGTGCAGAAAGGTTGTTATCCCACAATTAAACACTAAACATTAAACATTAAACACTAAGCATTCAATGAAACTATGAAGATAAATGATTTGATAAAGCATCGCAGTGTAACTGCCTGCATGAAAGAAGCTTACAGTCTGATGACTGGCAATGTGAAGAACCTGCTGAAAAGTACATGGTGGGCTTTTATGATCTATGCATTCATGGTGGCATTCATGGTTTACCTGCGCACACCCAACAAGATGCTTCACGACTGGGGCGAGGAAAACATGATGCTGTCGTTCTGCCTGCAGACGGTCGTTTACTTGGGTGTCATCGTGGCGGCTTTCCTCATGGGAGCAGCAGCATGGCGCTGGCTGACCGACAAGCCTTTTGGCAGAATGTTGAAGCGGTTTACTACAATTTATCTCGCTTCGGCTGTCGTCAGTTTCGTCGTCACATTCGCCGCAACGTTTGCCCTAACTTGCTTTTACCTTACGGCATTTCTCACAGCCGCAGGCTCGGCTGCTACGGCAGATTCGGCAGCAGGCTCGCCCTCGCTCCTCATCATCGTGCTCTTTGCACTCGCCATCGTCGCTGCCACCGCCCTCTGCATGGCGGTGAGTCTGCCTTTCGCCTATCTCACTCCCAAATACATGTTGCAGGAAAAGGGTGAGAAATTACGCCCCTGGAAATCATTCAAGTGCGGATTCCGCCACATGGGTTCCATCTTCAAGATGGGTTTCCTGGGCAGTCTTGTCATCCTGGTGGCAGGTATCCTGATCTACATTCCTCTCGCCATCCTGATAGGCGCACAGGTATCGGCACAGATGGGCACTCTCGAAGGCGACCCGGTAGGAACGCCCTCCTACTTCACCTTCCTCTTCATCGTCGTGACAGCCCTCCTGCTGTTCATCTTCGCATACATCCTGCACTGGTTATTTATCTCGTACATCTATCTCTATGGCAGTATAGAGAACGACGAAATGAAGAAAACTGAAATGCTAAATGCTAAATGCTAAAAATCATTCAACATAAAAAAGACATAGACATGAAACAAACCAGACTGCTATTCATCGACCGCGACGGAACCTTGATTCAGGAGCCGGAAGATGAACAGATTGACAGCTTCGAGAAGCTTGTCTTCACCAAGGGCGTGATGAGAAACCTCAGTTTCATTGCCCAACACACAGACTATCAGCTCGTCATGGTGAGCAACCAGGACGGATTAGGCACCGACTCCTTCCCGGAAAACACTTTCTGGCCTGTGCACAACTTCATCATCCAGACACTGGAAAGTGAGGGAATCCACTTCGAGGAGCAGCTGATAGACCGCCATTTCCCCGAGGACAACTCGCCCATGAGAAAGCCTGGCACCGGCATGCTGACCCACTATATTGACAATCCAGAATACGACTTGGTCAACAGCTATGTCATCGGCGACCGTGAAACCGACGCTCAACTGGCCGAGAACCTGGGATGCAAGAGTCTGATACTGGGCAAAGACGGCATGGACTGGGACAAAATAGCCGAAATTCTCTTTGCCGGCGACCGCATCGCCGAGGTAAAACGCACCACCAAGGAGACTGACATATATATAAAGGTGAACCTCGACGGTTCGGGCCACTGCGACATCTCCACAGGACTGGGCTTCTTCGACCACATGTTGGAGCAGATAGGAAAGCACGGAATGATGGACCTCACCATCCACACCAAGGGTGACCTCTACGTGGATGAGCACCACACCATCGAAGATACAGGCATCGCACTGGGCGAATGTCTGCTTCAGGCATTGGGCAACAAGAGAGGCATCGAGAGATATGGCTACTGTCTGCCTATGGACGACTGCCTGTGCCAGGTGGCTCTCGACTTTGGTGGACGCCCCTGGCTCGTTTGGGACGCTGAGTTCCATCGCGAGAAAGTAGGCGAAATGCCCACCGAGATGTTCAAGCACTTCTTCAAGAGTCTGAGCGATGCTGCCAAGATGAACCTCAACATCAAGGCAGAAGGCGAGAACGAACACCACAAGATAGAAGGTATCTTCAAGGCACTCGCACGATCACTCAAGATGGCAGTGAAGCGAGATATCTATCACTTCGAACTGCCTTCATCGAAGGGAATGCTGTAAAAAAAAGAAGAACAAGCAGAAAGAATGCTGTAAAAAAATGCCAAAAAATTTGGCTGCATCAGAAGAAAGCAGTATCTTTGCAAATACATAAGGGTCGTTTCGGTTAGATTGGGATACTCATCACATTACAAATTATGAAACCGAGAAGACTTCTCTTGCCTATGGCGGGCCACAATAAGCTGGACTTCGTTCGGTGAAGCTGCAAAGCCGGTGGATTACAAAAGCGGGGGGCTCTCAAACTTATTGCTAAGTTCGGAGTTTCATCACATCATCGGGCGACCCTTTTCTTTTTATTCTTAGAACTTTGTCATTGAATACTCTCATCATTCTTTGAACAATATTCTACATCATAGAAAACATTCATCAACATTTTAAATTCATACGAATATCACATCATGTTTAGCGGAATCATAGAAAACATGGCTACTGTCGTGGCTGTGAAAAGGGACAAGGAGAATATCGACCTTACACTGGAATGCCCGTTTGCTGGCGAGTTGAGTATCGACCAGAGTGTGGCGCACAATGGAGTATGCCTCACGGTCGTGGCTTTAGAAGGCAACACCTATACAGTTACTGCCATGAAGGAAACACTCGACCGTTCCAACCTCGGACTGCTGAAAGAGGGAGACAAGGTGAATGTGGAACGTTCTATGATGCTCAACGGCAGGCTCGACGGACACATCGTACAGGGACACGTAGACCAGACTGCCACCTGTATTGACAAACGTGATGCTGATGGTTCCACCTACTATACTTTCGAATACAGACTCAACCGCGAGATGGCTCGCAAGGGCTACTTCACTGTCGACAAGGGTTCGGTCACTGTCAATGGTGTGTCGCTCACTGTCTGTGAGCCTACCGACAACACCTTCACCGTGGCTATCATTCCCTATACTCACGACCACACCAACTTCTGCAACATAGAAGTGGGAACCATTGTCAACATCGAGTTCGACATCCTGGGCAAATACATCGCACGCCTGCAGGCTGTATCGAAAGACTGATAAATCTCTCTATCCTCACTCTGCTTAAAAGGCAAGACAAACAAAAAGGGATATAAAAACAAAAGGATATAAAAACAAAAGGAAGTTAGCTTCACTCGTCATGGAAGCTAACTTCATTTTTTTTATTCCAGATACTCGGTCTTATCCTCGATGCCGGCTTCGGCAAGAGCCTCCTTGCGCTCTACACACGTACCGCACTTTCCGCAATGCTTCTCGCCACCCTTATAGCAACTCCAGGTCTCAGAGTAGTCTATTCCCAATCGCTTGCCTATACGGGCAATGTCCGACTTGGTGATGTTGGTATAAGGAGCTGACACGTGCACATCGACAAAGGTTCCTGTCTGGGCAGCCCGGTCGATGGCAGAGATAAACTCCGGACGGCAGTCGGGATAAATAGTGTGGTCGCCTCCATGATTGGCTATCAACACCTTCTTCAGGTTGTTGCTCTCAGCTATGCCGATGGCAATGCTCAGCATGATGCCGTTGCGGAAAGGCACCACCGTCGACTTCATGTTCTCGTCGGCATAATGTCCTTCTGGAATAGCATCGGCGCCTTCTAAGAGCGAGCTTTTGAAATACTGATGCATGAAACCCAAGTCGATGGTGATGTGCTTGATGCCCAAACGCTCACAGTGCATCTTGGCATAAGGAATCTCACGCTCGTTATGGTTGCTGCCATAGTTGAAACTGATACCCAAGGCTATCTCGTCTTTTTTATCGTAGAGCAGCGTGATACTGTCCATACCGCCGCTCACAATGATTACAGAATCCTTCATTTTGTATTTGAATTTATTATTTATAAAATTATATTGCAATCCAATATTAGCAAAATCTGCGTAATCCACGAAATCTTCGTGCACACTTATCCGAACAGACAGCGGAGCGCCTCTTCCACCTTCCTCACAGGATGGATGGTGATGCTGTACTTCGACCTGTCGAGCGAATGATAGTTGTAACGAGGAATGATGATGTCATGAAAGCCCAACTTCTCGGCTTCGGCGATGCGCTGCTCGATGCGGCTCACCGGACGAACCTCACCACTCAAACCTACTTCGCCAGCCATACACCAGCCAGCCTCGATAGGCGTGTCCACATTACTGCTCAATACGGCGGCTATCACACTGAGATCCATCGCCAGGTCTGTGACACGCAGTCCGCCTGCTATGTTCAGGAACACGTCCTTCTGCATCAGTTTGAAGCCTACCCTCTTCTCGAGCACAGCCAAGAGCATGTTGAGCCGACGCTGGTCGAAGCCCGTAGCCGAGCGCTGTGGTGTGCCATAGGCAGCGGTAGATACAAGCGCCTGCGTCTCGACCAGGAAAGGACGGACGCCCTCGATGGCACTGCTGATTGCCACTCCCGACAAACCGTCATGATCGTCGGTAAGCAAGAGCTCCGAAGGATTGCTCACCTGTCGGAGTCCACCCTGCTGCATCTCGTAGATACCTAACTCTGAGGTACTTCCGAATCGGTTTTTGATACTTCGCAGGATGCGATACATATAATGCTGGTCGCCCTCAAACTGAACCACCGTGTCGACAATATGTTCCAGAATCTTCGGTCCGGCCAAGGTTCCCTCCTTATTTATATGTCCGATAAGGATGACAGGAATGCCGCTTGTCTTGGCAAACCTCAACAAGGCAGCTGCGCACTCACGCACCTGGGAGATACTGCCTGGCGAACTCTCCACCTCGTCGGTGGCAATCGTCTGTATGGAGTCTATTACCACCAGTCCGGGAGCCTGTTCCTGTATATGCGTGAAGATTTTCTCCAACGATGTCTCGCAAAGAATAGACACATTGTCGAGCGAGGCCCTGCCAGCAGCACTCTCATCGCCCACCGATGCAGAAGCCAGTCGGTCAGCACGCAGTTTAATCTGATGGGCACTCTCCTCGCCGCTCACATACATCACTTTCATGTCGGGCAGATGAAGAATGGTCTGAAGTGTGAGTGTACTCTTTCCGATGCCCGGCTCACCGCCCAGAAGCGTGATACTGCCAGGAACCAGTCCTCCACCCAGCACACGGTTCAGCTCACCATCGTGCATATCAATGCGCGGCTCATCATGAGCAGAAATATCGCGCAGACGTACAGGCCTTGCTTCCCCATCGCTATGATTGCCGCCAAACATCGTGGCAGCACCTCCATGCCGCATGCTCATACCAGCGTTGCGGGCAGCCTGGGAGCCCGTATCATTGGCTATACGAATCTCCTTGAACGTATTCCATTGTCCACAACTCGGGCACCTGCCTATCCATTTCGACGACTCCTGACCACAGTTGCTGCAAACATAAGCTATCTTGTCTTTTGCCATATTCTGATGAGTATTAAAATCAAGGACAAAGGTACATTATTTTTTCACTTTCGCCAAATATTCGCCACACTTTCACATCAAAAGGTTACATTTTGCAAAGCCGATATTACATTACCAGCCTCTTTGATAAAAAAAATCCTTAAAAGAACACCAAAATTTGCAACATTCAGTTATTTTTCATACCTTTGCCTACAGTTTCAGCAGAGTCGACTTCAAATGAGTAAAACGCCTAAAAGGCAACACCCACGACAGTTGGCACAAAGTCTAAAACACAAGTCCTGTTCATCATTGTCATGGAGAACAATAAACTGACAGAACGAACGAGACAGATTACAACAAAGAACATTCTATTCATAATATAGAGAGAAATTAAATAACTAATAATAAAAACGTTAGGTAAAATGAAAATCGAAGATTTTAACTTTGCCGGTCACAAGGCAATCGTACGCGTTGATTTCAACGTGCCATTGGATGAAAATGGTAATGTAACAGACGACACTCGTATCCGCGGTGCCCTTCCTACATTGAAGAAGGTGCTGGCCGATGGTGGTGCTCTTATCATGATGAGCCATATGGGTAAGCCAAAGGGCAAAGTTAAGCCAGAGCTTTCTCTTTCACAGATTGTAAAGAACGTATCCGACGCTCTCGGCGTTGAGGTGAAGTTTGCTAAAGATTGCGGCAATGCTGATGCAGAGGCTGCTGCGCTGAAGCCAGGTGAGGCTCTCCTGCTCGAGAACCTTCGCTTCTATCCTGAAGAGGAAGGCAAGCCTGTAGGCGTTGAGAAGGGTACTCCTGAGTACGATGCTGCCAAGGCTGAGATGAAGGAACGTCAGAAGAAGTTCGCTGCCAAGTTGGCTTCTTATGCTGATGTATATGTAATGGATGCCTTCGGTACTGCTCACCGCAAGCACGCTTCTACTGCTGTCATCGCCGACAGCTTCGACAAGGACCACAAGATGCTCGGTTTCTTGATGGAGAAAGAGGTAAAGGCTGTTGACGCTGTACTCGGCAACATTAAGCGCCCATTCACTGCTATCATGGGTGGTTCTAAGGTTTCTACCAAGATCGGTATCATCGAGAACCTCTTGACAAAGGTTGACAACCTGATCCTCTGTGGTGGTATGACATACACATTCTCTAAGGCTCTCGGCGGCAAGATTGGTTTGTCAATCTGCGAGGACGATAAGCTCGATGTAGCTCTCGACGTAATCAAGAAGGCTAAGGAGAACGGTGTAAACCTCGTACTCGGTACTGACTCTATCTGCGGTGATGCTTTCAAGAACGACTGCAACACACAGGTTTGCCCATCTAACAATATCCCTGACGGCTGGGAGGGTATGGACGCTGGTCCTGACACTCGCAAGGCTTTCGCTGCTGCCATCAAGGGTGCTAAGACTATCCTCTGGAACGGTCCTGCCGGTGTATTCGAGTTCGACAACTTCGCTGGTGGTTCTAAGGCAATCGCTGAGGCAATCGCTGAAGCTACTAAGGAGGGTGCATTCTCACTCATCGGTGGTGGTGACTCTGTAGCTTGTATCAACAAGTTCGGTTTGGCTGACCAGGTTTCTTACATCTCTACAGGTGGTGGCGCTCTGCTCGAGGCTATCGAGGGCAAGGTATTGCCAGGCGTAGCTGCTATTGAGAAGTAATTCATCAGAATGGAGATTCGTACACATACAATTCTTGATGGATGAACAAAAAAATATCTATCTTGTTTTGTTGTGACGAAGTATTGATTTATTGGATTCAATAGGTTACAATATATCAAACACTTTCAAGTCGGGGACACCCTTTATACGTGTCCCCGATTTTTCCATTTTTATTCACCCCAACTAAAAATCCTAAAATAAACATATTTTCATTTAGAAGACAGATTAATGGATTGGATTATCAACCTTTTTACGAACACCGAATCAGTGGCTCACATCGCCCTGCTCTATGCCATTGTCATAGCAGTGGGCGTGTATTTGGGCAAGATTAAGATTGGTGGCATTTCACTTGGCGTTACCTTCGTGCTCTTTGCCGGCATCCTGGCAGGACATGTAGGCTTCACTGCACCCAAGGACATACTGACCTTCATACAAGACTTCGGCCTCATTCTCTTTGTCTTTATGATCGGTTTGCAGGTAGGTCCGGGTTTCTTCGAAAGCTTCAAGAAAGGCGGTGTGACGCTCAACCTGTTGTCGACGGCTGCGATATTCCTCAATGTCTGTGTGATGTTCGCATGCTATTATCTCTTCTTCGACACCAGCAACCCCAACAACTTGCCAATGATGGTGGGTACACTCTATGGAGCCGTCACCAATACGCCAGGTCTTGGTGCCGCCAACGAGGCGCTGCTCAGCGTCTTCCCCAATGGTGCCCCAAGCATTGCCAACGGTTATGCCTGCGCTTATCCACTCGGTGTGGTAGGCATCATCGGTGCCACCATTCTCATTAAGTACATCTGCAAGGTGAACACCGCGGATGAGGAGGAGAAACTAAACGAAGAAGACGCAGCCAACCCACATGCCAAGGCGCACAACATGCACCTTCGTGTGGAGAATACCTATATCGCAGGACGCACTCTCCGACAGGTTTCCGAGTTCCTGAACCGCGACATCGTATGCTCACGACTGCTCCACAATGGCGAGGTGAGCATTCCTAACAGCCAGACTACCTTCGAGGTGGGCGACGAACTGCTCGTTGTATGCGCCGAGGCTGACGCCGAAGCCATCAAGGCCTTCATCGGTCCTGAGATAGAGGCCGAATGGGATCGCGAGAAAGATGAGGTTCAGCACTTCGTGTCGCGCCGCATTGTCGTTACACGTCCTGAGATGAACGGTAAGACTCTGGGCAAGATGCACTTCTCGAGTGTGTATGGCGTCAACGTCACCCGTATCTCACGCCAGGGAATGGACATCTTTGCCGGTCGCAACCACCACTTCCACGTGGGCGACAAGATTCTCGTTGTAGGTCCCGAGGAGAATGTAAACCGTGTGGCTGAAATGATGGGTAACTCTGTGAAGCGACTCGATGCGCCTAACATCGCCACCATCTTCGTAGGTATCATGATTGGTATCATCTTCGGCAGTCTGCCTTTCGCAGTTCCAGGAATGCCTATTCCACTGAAGTTGGGTATTGCTGGCGGTCCGCTGATCATCGCCATCCTCATTGGCCGTTTCGGTTATCACTTCAAACTGGTTACCTATACCACCACCTCTGCCAACATGATGCTGCGAGAGATAGGTCTTGTGCTGTTCCTTGCGAGTGTGGGCATCAAGGCTGGTGCCGGTTTCTGGGACACTGTGGTACAGGGCGATGGTATCAAGTATGTGTACACAGGTTTCCTTATCACCATCATTCCTATCCTTATCGTGGGCACCATAGCCCGACTGAAGTACAAGTTCAACTACTTCACCATCATGGGTATGATAGCCGGAACCTATACCGACCCACCAGCCCTGGCTTATGCCAACGCTTCCTGCTCTAAGGAGGCTCCTGCCGTGGGTTACTCTACCGTTTATCCGCTGAGTATGTTCCTCAGAATCTTCTCAGCCCAGATAGTGGTACTTTTCTTCTGCGGAGCATAGCGAATCATTTGCTAAGCAAAGACTCTCCGACAGCAGAAAGTTCACTTACTATCTTTGAATTTTTATAAACGAAAATTTATAAATTATAAAAGAGGTGCACATTTAAGAAAAAATGTGCACCTTTTTTGTTGCTTATTCCAAAAATCTTTGTAACTTTGAGGCTGTAAGAATACCTATTGATACACCAACCTTCAAAAAGAGAGAAAGCCTATGAAGAAATTTGGAATCCTATTAAGCCTGTTGGTCACTGCCACCTTGTCCACTTGGGCACAAGGAGCTAAAAGCATCCGCATAACGGAGTTGATGCCGAACAACCAAGCCTGTATCGTCGACGAGTATGGTGCCCACAAAGCATGGGTGGAACTGTCGAACACCTCGTTTACGACTTATAATATCCGTGGCATGTTCCTTACCACCGACCGACGTGTGCTCGACAAGAACATGTCGCCCGAGGAACGTCGCAAACTCATGTCTCCCCTACCCAACAATGAGCCGCGCACAACCCTTGCTGGCAAGAAAAGCGTGATCATCTACGACCGATACCTCTGGCAGGAAGATTCAGAGAAGACGTGTCCCGACTGTTTCCCCAAGGGCAAGGGACACTTCAGATGGCTGAGCGAGGGCAATGGTCCTTTCCATTTGAAACTCGGACTGGTGCCTCTCAAGGAAATAGCGGATGCTTTCCACGAGAAGAACAACTGGATAGCTCTTTACGACGGCAATGCTGTCGACCTGATAGACTCTGTCAGCATTCCCTGGATGGCAGCCGACCAGTCATATGCCCTCAGCAAAGACCTCAGCAGCTGGAAGGTTTGCGCTGCCAAGGATGTCACTCCGGGCTATCTTCCACAAGACACAGGACTCAGCAAGCCACAGATTCTCAAGACGACCGACCCTCATGGCTTCGGCATTGCAGCCCTTTCCATGGGCATTGTCTTCTCCTGTCTGGCCCTGCTCTTCGTCTTCTTCTGGCTCTTCGGTGCCTATATGAAGCACAAACAGCGCATAGCACGTGCCACAGAGAAACACGCCACCTTATTATATAAGACGGGCAAGAAGACCATCGAGCTGACCTCAGAGATCAGTCATAAGACCAACGTGATGCTGAAGGAAGGCCTAACCACCAAGGGCATCGACAAGGAAATCTATATGGCTGTCATCTCGCTGGCTCTCAAAGAATACTTGGAGGATGTGCACGACATCGAACCGGGCATCATCACCATTAAGCCCAAGCAGACGAGATGGAACGAACCGAGATTCAATAATAAGTGAAGAACGAAGAGTGAAGAACGAAGAGTGAAAAATTCAACCGCTTTACTGATACAAAATAAAAATATTAAAGAATAAAACTATGGCAAAATACCAATATAAAGTAAAAGGCGTAGACTACGAAGTAGAGATACAAGATATAGAAGGCAATATCGCCAATGTAACCGTCAACGGCATCCCCTTCGAAGTGGAGATGAAGCAACCTGTCAAGGCTGGCAAGCAGAAGTTCCGCATAGCGAATGAGGCTACTGATGACAAGGGCGGAGTATCGTCTGCCGACAGTGCCAAGACTACCCCAACAGGCAGTTCTGCCTCCTCTGCAAATGCCGAAGCTGCTGCCAGCAAGAAAGCCTCAGCCAGCGCTGGTGGCAAGCCTGTGGTAGCTCCACTGCCTGGCACCATCAACAACATTAAAGTAAAGGTGGGCGACAAGGTGAGCGCAGGAGATACCGTAGTGATTCTCGAAGCCATGAAGATGCAAAACAACATCGAGGCTGAGACTTCGGGCACCGTCGCAAGCATCAATGTCAACAAGGGCGATGCTGTCATGGAAGGCGACACCTTGGTAACGATTGCTTAACCCCAGAGAGCATTGCTCTTGCCAAGAATCCATCAACATAAAACCCCAACTTAACGAACAACTATTATGGATTTCATCATACAGAATTTTCAGGAGTTCCTGACCTATACAGGCTTTGCCAATGCCACGGCAGGAAACCTCATCATGATATTGGTGGGAATCGTCTGCATCTGGCTCGCCATCAAGAAAGACTTCGAGCCACTGCTGCTGGTGCCCATAGGTCTCGGCATCATCCTGGGCAACATTCCCTTCCGCACCGATGCCGGACTGGAGATTGGTCTCTACGAAGACAACTCGGTGCTCAACATCTTCTATCAGGGTGTGCGACAAGGCTGGTATCCCCCACTCGTCTTCCTCGGCATCGGAGCCATGACCGACTTCTCGGCATTGATTTCCAATCCGAAGTTGATTCTCATCGGAGCCGCAGCCCAGTTTGGCATCTTCGGAGCCTACATGATAGCCTTGGCTTTAGGCTTCGAGCCCAACCAGGCAGCAGGCATCGCCATCATCGGAGGTGCCGACGGCCCTACAGCCATCTTCCTGTCGAGCAAGCTCAGTCCTAACCTCATGGGAGCCATCGCCGTGTGCGCCTATTCCTATATGGCACTGGTACCTGTCATCCAGCCCCCGCTGATGCGACTGCTCACCACGAAGAACGAGCGTGTCATCAAGATGAAGCCAGCCCGACAGGTGAGTCAGACCGAGAAGATACTCTTCCCCATCATCGGCTTGCTGCTCACCACCTTCATCGTGCCCAGCGGTCTGCCGCTGTTGGGAATGCTCTTCTTTGGCAATCTGCTGAAAGAGAGTGGCAAGACCACACGCCTGGCCAAGACTGCAGGCAGCAGCCTCAACGATGTGATAGTGATGCTCTTGGGACTTACCGTAGGCTGCTCCACCCAGGCTTCAGAGTTCCTTACCCTCAACACGGTAAAGATCTTTGCCCTCGGAGCCTTGGCGTTCATCATCGCCTCAGCCAGCGGAATACTGTTTGTCAAACTGATGAATGTGTTCTTGCCAAAGGGCAAGAAGATCAACCCACTGATAGGAAATGCCGGAGTGAGCGCCGTACCTATGAGCGCCCGTATCTCCAACAACCTGGGTTTGGAATACGACCGACACAACTTCCTGCTCATGCATGCCATGGGGCCTAACGTGGCGGGTGTCATCGGTTCGGCCGTAGCCGCAGGAGCTTTGCTGGGTTTTCTCAACTAAAGTTCCCACTTCAGAGCCTGCCAAGCCTTCGCTTGACACACAGTAAAAAACATTCGGAGCCAGTTAAGCCTTCGCTTAGCCGACTCCGATTTATATTTCATAGCCTGTCAAGCCTTCGCTTAGGGCTCTGTCTGACTTCTTTCTCTTGCTCTGTCTGACTTCTTTCTTGCTCTGTTAAGCTTCCTCTTCGTCAGCCAGCTGCTCGAGAGAGTGCTTGCTGCTTCCATCGAAACAATGGGTGCACACCTGGCACTTGGGCAGTCCGATAGCCTCTATGAGCTGCTCGATGGTATTGAACTTCAATGTGGTCAATCCCAACTGTCGGGCTATCTCTGCCACCATTCGCTCATATTCAGGTGAGCCTGTGGTGGCATATTTGTCAAGGTTCTTATTCGCATCGCCCTCAAACTTCTCGATGATGCGGCGTGTGATCAGCTCCATGTCGCTCTTGGAGGAGGTGAAGTTGATGAACGGACAACCGTAAACCAATGGAGGACAGGCGATACGCATGTGGCACTCCTTGAGTCCTGCCTGTTCGAAGAGCACCTTCACATTGTCGCGCAACTGGGTGCCTCGCACGATACTGTCGTCGCAGAACAGCACTCGCTTGCCTTTCAGCATATCCTTGTTGGGGATGAGTTTCATCTTGGCCACCAATGAGCGCATGGCCTGGTTGGAAGGTGTGAACGAACGTGGCCAGGTGGGAGTGTACTTGGCGATGCAACGCTGGTAAGGCACTTGCTTGCCGGCAGCATAACCCATCGCCATACCTGTACCCGAGTCGGGGATACCGCTGCAGCAGTCCACCTCCACTCCGTCGGTCTTAGCCATGTTGAAACCATTCTTGAAGCGCACTTCCTCCACGTTTCTGCCCTCGTAGGTAGATGTAGGGAAACCATAGTACACCCAGAGGAATGAGCAAACCTGCATGCGCTTGTTGGCAGGACGTATCTGCTCCATGCCGTCAGCTTTGATCTTGACGATCTCGCCCGGACCTACATTATACTCCACCTCGAAGTCGAGATTAGGAAACGAGGTCGACTCGCTCGAAGCCGCATAGGCGCCTTCCTTCTTACCTATTATAATAGGTGTGCGTCCCCAGCTGTCGCGTGCACAGATAATGCCGTCCTCGGTCAGGATGAGCATGGTGCATGATCCCTTGATGTGGTGATATACATTTTCGATACCCTCTTTGAAGGTCTTGCCTTGAATAATGAGCAAGGCAATGAGCTCCGTAGGGTTGGTCTTGCCCGACGACATTTCAGCGAAGTGCATGTTCTTGTCGAGCAGGTCCTTGGTAAGTTCCTCTATATTCAGAATCTTGGCCACCGTACAGATGGCGAATCTGCCAAGATGCGAGTTCATGATGAGTGGCTGGGCATCAGTATCGCTGATGACTCCGATACCCGATGTGCTGCCTTCGAACTTGTCGAGTGATGGCTCAAACTTGGTGCGGAAGTAAGAACTCTCCAGGTTGTGGATGGACCGTACGAATCCCTTCTCCTTGCTGAATGTTGCCAAACCGCCTCGACGTGTGCCGAGATGTGAATTGTAATCGGTGCCGTAGAACAGGTCTGCGACACAGCTTTTCTTGGATATTGTCCCGAAAATGCCTCCCATAAAATTTTATGTTAATGTATGTAAGAATCAAAATTCCGGTGCAAAGGTAATACAAAATTTGCGATTATGGAATTTTTATGTATAAAATGTTACTTTCTTATTGCACTTTTTTTCTAAAAATGCATTCTTACATCCACTCCACACTGTATGGGATTGCCTCTCTGGGCAAAGTACTGCTTGGTGCCTGTGGCAGCATTGTCCACGGCGAAGGTGTTGTAGCGGGTATTGCTCAGGTTGCGTCCCCACAGGCTCACAACCACCTTACCCATGTCGGCATCGATATGTGCGCCTGCCACGGCATAGAACTTCTGCGCATAGGTGTTGGCGTTGTCCCAGTAGGTCTTGCCCTGTGCGTTGACGTTGGCACCGAGGGTGACACTTCTCAGCCAAGGCTTTTCCACGTCGAAGCGATAGTCGGCCGAGGCTGCCAGGGTGTGCTGTGGCACATAGGGCACGTACTTGTCCTCGTAGCTCACAGCCTCATCGCCCTCACCGTCCACATACTCGTCGAAGACGGCATGGGTATAGCCATACGACAGCATCCAGTCCAAGTGTCCGTCCACGACCTGTCCCTTGGCCGACAGCTCCAGTCCGCAGGTATGGCTCTTGCCGGCATTCACCATCATGCGTCCAAAACCATAGTTGCCCGCCATCACCGACAGTTGCTGGTTTCTCACCTTCATATAGTAGGTGCTCACATCCACATGCAACTGGCCGTCCATGAGGTTGAGATGCGTTCCCGCCTCATAGTTCCACGAAGTCTCGGGCTTGTAGGCGATGGTGTGGTTCACGTTGTCATAGTCTTCCGGTGTATGGGGCACGTCGTAGCTTCCTCTCATGGCCTGCTGGCGGTTGGCGTTGAGTTCGGTCTGCAGGATATCGCTGAACATCTGTATGTTGTAGCCTCCTGCGCGATAGCCTTTGCTCAGGGTGGCATACACGTTGCTGCCCTTTGAGCCTAAGCGGTAGCTCAGTCCCAGCTTGGGCAGCAGTTGCTCGAAGCCATCGTGTGCCTTGCCGTCGAGCATCGAGCGCAGTGTGTTCGTGGCCTTTGAGCCCATCACGTTGGCATTCATCTTCATGTATGCCATGCTCTCATAGTGTATCTTGGTGAGCATATAGTCGTAGCGGGCACCGAGGGTGAGTACCAGTCGTGGGGTGATGTCGATGTTGCTCTCATGATAGAAGCCGATGTTGTACTGGGGTGTATGGTAGGTTCCGGGTGCTCCCATCTCCACGTTCATGCTCACGCCTCCAGCCCTCTCTATCATCTGTGCAGCCAGGGCGAGGGCCTGTTCCTGGGTCATGCCGGGACGCATCATGCGCTGGGCCATAGCCTGCAACATGGCGCCATACATCTGCTGCTGTATGGCATTGCCTATGGGAGTGGTCATGGCAGAGTCGAAGAACACGGGGCCGTTGGTCTTCAGCCATTGTGCCGAGAAGAAGGCTCCCGCAGCCCAGTGCCACACACCTCCTACGGGTTTGCGGCTCTTCAGCGAGAACTCCTGTGTCATGGCGTTCTGCAACTGGTCCTGCATCATGCGCATATAGTCAGCCTCCAGATAGTCCTGATCCATGTACATGTGGTCTTTCAGATACTGATAGCTCGTGGTGGATGCCAGCGAGAAGGTGTTGGCATCGTAGCTCAGCGTGAGTCCGGTGATGAGATTGTTGCGGCGATAGCTGCCTGGGAAGGTCGATGCTGGCTGCTCTGCCTTGCCCGTATTCAGGTCGAGCGATCCATAGGGGAAGGCACTCTGGTCTACATACTGATAGTCGGCCGTCACATTCACCTTCCATCCCGAATGCAGTCTGCCGGTCAGCATCAGCTTTCCGCCAGCCTCCTGGTAGTCGTCAGCCCTCTCGCCCGTGGTGGTATTGCGGAAGAAGCCTGTCTGCGCATTGTAGAATCCGCCCACCATCAGGGCTACGTCGTCTCCTAAGCGCTGATAGTGCGAAGCCTCAAGATTGCTGTAACGACGACTGCCATAGCCTATCCTCACGTCGGTGCCCTGATAGTCGAAGGCATTGCGCGAATAGAGTCTCACCAGTCCGCCCTCGGTATTCTGTCCGTAGAGTGTGCCCTGCGGACCTCGCAGCACGTCCACACGACTCAGCTGATAGGTGTGCAGATTGAAAGCCGACTTGCTCATCACGGGTATTCCGTCCACATACACACCGATGGCAGGACTGTTCACACGGCTGCCTATGCCTCTCACATAGACTGCCGACGAAAGACGGCTGCCATAGTTGGGCATTACGAAGTTGGGGATATACAACGACAACTCGCGCAGGTCGCGGGCTCCCAACCTGTTCATCTCGAAGTTTCCGAAAGAAGTGCTGCTTAGTGGTTGCTGACGCAGGCGGAAAGCCTCCTTGGGTTGCGACACGACGATCACCTCGTCTATGTCGTACACCTTACTGCTATCCACCGAAATACTCTCTGCCTTGCCTGTTGCTGCTGCCAATATCATGGCAACGCCCATCATGATTCTTTGTGACATGTACCTTTACTTTTTTCTTGTATTATTTTTTTCGCTGTTTTCTGTTTTCGGGTGCAAAGGTACAAAGTTTTTCTGCACTGTGCAATCCCCATTTATATGGAAAATGAAGGGTTAGCAGGTTCAGAAGTAAGAGAAGTCAGAGAGGTAAGAGAGATCAGAGTTTCTTGAATCCAGAGCCACCACAGTATTGACAGGTGATTTTTCCACCGCAGACTTTACACGGAGTACGATCCTTGGAGTTGGAAGTGGCTTTGCCCGGATGGTTTTTGCAAGACTGGCATACGCCTTTGCCATTGCATGCAGTACACCTGGTAGCGGTCTTGGTAGAAGCAGAACTGCCAGCCGTTGCCGTACTTGCCGACGAGGCTGCACCTCCACCGCCCGAATAGGCCGCACCAGACGACTGGTTGCTGCTGCCAGTGATGTTGGAAACCGTGGTGCCCAATGCACCCAAGAGAGCTGCCGCAAAAATTGCATTGTTGCGTTCGCGCTCTTCCTGCAGGGTCTGACATTCCTTGCACAAAGTCAACATCTTGGATTTAAAATTAGTCTCTACGTCTTCCGAGACGCCTGCACACACGACGATAGATTTCGACTGAGGAGAAAAATACATGCCGTCGGCCAGATAGTCGGCCCTCTTCAGATAGTCCATAGCAGCGAGCACATCATTGTATTTCTTTAAATTCCTGTAACATTCCAGCTGCATATATTTCAGATCATAAGCGAACATTCCGTTTCGGTCGTTCATACCATCAATATCGAATGCCATAAACTGCTCGATACAGTGCAAAGCCTTACGGTATTCGCCCAAGGCATAATACCTTTCGGCATCTTGCACCCACACATTATCCTTATACAGTTCTCTGTCGTCCGACACCTTACTCGTGTAATAATAATGCTTCCACCGATCCATATAGTCGGCATACTCCATGCTTTCTGCTTTGGCGCTATCCTTACGGCAAAGGTCGGCAACCTGCAGAGAGTTCAAAGCATTGATATCGATAACCGAAAAGAAATATTTGTCGTCGAGCGAAGCCAAAACGTTCGAATAACCAAAAGACTCTTTGATATTAGACAGGGCACTGTTCAGAAAAGGCTGATAGACGATTCCGTCGAGACTGTAGGCAAGAACATTTATCACACCCCTGTTCACATTATACAATTGGATGGGCTGAGTTTCCATCATCATATTGCGTATGGCAAATACGGAGTCGTTGTACCTGCACAAGGGCACCAATTCCTCAGGAATGGGCAAAGGCTTGCCAAACAAGTCCCACGACTTCGTCTGTCCCTGTATCCACGTGCCATGCAGGATGGCATTGTCTTTCTTTGCCATCTTGAGCACCTCTTTCGGAATGTCTTCACGATACTTGTAGGCAGCTTTGCGCAACCGCTCTTTATCCTTCTCCAACGAGAACGAAAGAGCATTCACCAGCGACTTCGACTTAGCTTTGTCGTAGGCTTTCTGATAGGCACTCTGTGCTGAGGCACCAGCACAAAACATCATGCAAAACAAAGCCAAAAGGCTTGTCATTTTCTTTTTCATAGGCTTTTTATCATTTATTGAATGTATGACAAAGATAGCCAATTTCTTTGTCATCTGCAAACGCCTTTCGGCCCAGACAGTTTCAAAACATCAGTAAAGATGCCTAAGCGGACAAATTCCGTGCTTATCTGGTAAAAGAAAAATCCCCCAGACCCTGGGTGATTGATATAGGGTCTGGGGGGAAAGATACTGGACCTATTAGACCTGGAAAAATAGGTGGCGATTGTTGGGGCTGCATCATTTACAATTGGACAGCTAAAAAACTTGTCATGACAAGTGTCACTATTGAATATATGGATGGCACTGAGCTAAAGATATCAGAAAAAGAAATTAAATACATAAGATAATATCGGCAACTAACATTTCTATATCTTTTCCTAACAATTTCGCCCCCGACAGTTCTACTTACAGAACTATCGGGGACGAATTTTCTTTATATATCCACTTTCCACATCGGCAAGACCTCATGCTTCTTCCGTCTCTCTCCACCGACTGCATCTGGTTGAAGGTTATCATAGTTGGTTGTGATAAGAGGCAGGAAGATACCCGAATGTTCAAAATCATGCCCTATGAGCATAAATGCTTACGATTTGAATCCCCATACATTCTATTTCCCCATTCTCGAATGCAGCAGTAGCAAAATCCTCGGCTTGAGCCTCATCCATCGCCGCGACATAATAGGTCAACATCTCCCCCAGTTCCGTTTCTATATCAACATAAAAGTAATCCATAGGCAACAATACTATTTATTCGATTCTACATTATTATTATTAAACATATCATTTGGTACAGAATTTCTTACCAAAGCCTCCCTATAAACATCCATCATTCGTTTTCTGAGATGCATCGGCGCAATCACTTCCAAAGAACGGCTTCGAGACAACAATGCCATCACAAAGTCGTTGGTAATCTTGACATGCACAGAAATCTTGAACACTTTACCATCATCCACTAAAACCCTCTGAGTATGATGCAACGGCATTGCCTTCAAGAAATAGCCATCCCTATTATCATATTGCAAGATAACCTCCTCTACGGGCAAACTCTCATCATTCCAAATACCATAACAATCACGATACATCCCATTCACATCAATATCTACGTTTCGTTCAAACAGGGTATCATGCACCACCAGATTGCGGATTCTATCAATGCCATATGCCTTTAGCTGATATCCATCTGCATCATAAGCCAAAACATACCAAAGTTGGTTAGATTCCTTGATATAATGAGGCAAGATATTCTCTTTCGTTATCACCTCACCTCCATGTCGATAAAGGACATATTGGAAAGAGATGGTATGCTGATTCCTCACCGCATATATCAGTTGAGGCATATACTTGCTGAAGACAGCCCGATGATGCTCTGGCAAAATATACGACCTCATGTTAGGACTTTCATCCACGGCATTGAGCAATTCGAAGTTAAGGAGCATTTCAGAAAGCCTATCCTCCCTGCTCGAAAACCTCTCATTGATGCGATAACTATTCGTTGCCCTATCAAAGGAAATTTCTATATGAAACAGCATTTCTATGTCATTGATGTCTCTTTGCAGAGTTCTTTCTGAGATAGGAGCATCCACATGGTCATTAATATAACTCAATAGTTCATGTACGGAAACACAGCTGTCCCCATACTGTCCATTGGTTGCATAAATCTTATTGATGATAAGCAACATTCGACGAATGCCATCTATTTGTCTTGCCATAACAGGAACTGTTTACTTCTTACTTATCACATCTCAGTTCATGCACTCTTTGTAAAGTTGCTGCCTTACTGCCCTCCACATTAAGAGGTGGCAAAAGACTGTCGATTAAAAAAGATTCCAACTCATCTTTCTTGTCATTGGCAAGATAAGCAAAAAGCAAATTACGCTCCATCCATGCGGTCAGGCTATTTTCATCTTCAGCACCAAACTTCGTTTTTTTATTGATTTGGTAATTTTTATCACGAGGAATCTTCTGATAACCAAACAAACTGCCCAAAGTTTTTCTGAGCGTAGAATTGCCACCATTACCATGCAGATGATTTGTCCATATTCGTCTTTTCAAATCAGAAGCTATACCTGTATACAACACACGATAATCCACTCCGTGCAAAGAGATTTCCGTATATTTGAAATTACCCAAAACGTCAGGAATATTACAACCAGCCTTTAACACCACAATATAATTGCCTTCCACGGCAGGAAGATCAGCTCTTTGCCCTTTTGCGGGGTCAAAGAGTGTAAACTGATTTAATAATTCTTTTATATCCATATTTTTTATCTTTATTGTTTGACATTCCAATTAATACTGCAAAAATAAAAAATCTCAGCGACAAAACATGTCTGCGAGAAAAATATTTTCTATAGACTTTAAAAAATAGCCCATATCATGCAAGCAATTGCACTACAAGATATGGTGAGTCAGCCATCAGAATGCTCCACGATATGTGGAAACTGAACAGCCCTATTGAAAACTTCCAAATAAGAAAAATGTAGCTATGATGGTACCAGAAGATATAGGTTAAACCTTTGATACTGGAAAATGCATACTCAAAAAAAAGCCCCACAGAGTAGCCTAACGACTACACTGCGGGACGTAATATATCAACTCAACTTTTGCTGAGTTCGGAACCGTTGCTTTACTCGAGACCGAACAAAGCTCTCAAGCCACCGTCTACACCCGAGAAACCCATGAAGGCAAGACTCAGGAGAGCAGCTGTTACCATGACAATGGCGATACCCTGCATGCCCTTAGGAATGCGAACCAAAGCCTGCTGCTCGCGAATGCCGGCAAAGACTATGAGCGCCAAGGCAAAACCAAGAGCTGTAGAGAAGGCGTAAACCACACTCTGCAACAGATTGAAGTCTTTCTGAATAACCAAAATGGCTACACCCAGCACGGCACAGTTGGTTGTGATAAGAGGCAGGAAGATACCCAATGCCTGATAGAGAGCTGGCGAAACCTTCTTGAGGATAATCTCCACCATCTGTACCAAAGCGGCTATGACAAGGATGAACGAAAGGGTCTGAAGATACTGCAAACCGAAAGCATCGAGCACGTACTTCTGAACACACCAGGTGATAATGGTTGCCAAAGTCAGGACGAAGGCAATGGCACCACCCATACCGATGGCGGTATCAATCTTCTTCGATACACCCAGGAATGGGCAGATACCGAGGAACTGCGACAAAACAATATTGTTGACGAATATCGCTGAGATAAATATCAATAAATATTCCATATATTACTCCTCCTTATTTCTTTACCTTATTAAATATTGCAATGATATAACCCAAGGTGAGGAAGGCTCCTGGAGGCAAGATGAACACCAGAATGTTGGTGGTCTCTGGCAAAAGAGTTACTCCGAAGAGGCTGCCTGAGCCGAGAATCTCGCGTGCACAACCCAGAATGGTGAGACCGAGGGTGAAACCTAAACCTACACCGATACCGTCGAACAAACTTGCCACTGGCGAGTTCTTGGCAGCAAAACTCTCAGCACGACCCAGGATGATACAGTTAACCACAATCAGTGGAATGTAGATACCCAATGCCTGGTTGATGCTGTCGGGTGCATAGGCGCTCATAAACATCTGCAGAATGGTTACGAAGGCTGCTATCACTACGATGAATACAGGGATACGAACCATATCGGGAGTGATCTTCTTGATACAGGAAATCACAAAGTTGGTACAAATCAGCACCGCCATAGTAGCCAGTCCCATGGAGAGACCGTTGATGGCGCTGGTGGTGGTGGCCAAAGTAGGACACATACCAAGGAGCAACACGAAGGTTGGGTTTTCCTTGATAATACCATTCATTAAAATCTTAATATTACTCATAGTGGCTTATCCTTTCTTTACTTTTGTGGCACCGCTCTTACCGTCTGTACCCTGCTGGGTATAGGCTGCGTATGCCTGGTTAATAGCCTTGAGGAAAGCACGACTGGTAATGGTAGATGCCGTGATGGCATCAACAGCATTGCCACTCTTGTCGTCCTTGCTCACGTGCAGGTTGCCACCCTTTGGTGTCTTGCCAATGATGCTGCCCTTGCCGTCTTTCTGGAACCAAGTGCTGGCCTTGGCACCAAGACCTGGAGTCTCTGAGTGCTGAAGAAGGGTGTAACCCAATATCTTGCCCTCTTTGTCGAAACCTACCAGTACCTTCAGGTCGCCACCAAAGCCGCCTGTGGTGCTCTCTACAGCTGCTCCGAGAGAGTTGCCGCTCTTGTCGGAACAAGCATGAACTATAAAGGTAACCTCCTTGCCGTCTATAGTCTGCGGTACCTCTTCTGGGGCAGCCACCTGCAAGTCGTCGGTTCCCATCACGCTCTTGATACCGGCAGCCAATGACTGCTCAGCCTTCTGGGCGATAGGACCTGATGTGATATGGTTCACATAAGCGAGCACTGCACCTACAACGAGTGCCACACCCACCAATACGAGAACCATGTTCTTCAATGATGATTCTAATTTCTGCATGTCTCTATCCTCCTTATTTCTTTGCAGGCTTCTCACCGAAGCGCTTGGGTTTAACGTATGTGTTAATAAGAGGTGTGAACGCATTCATGATGAGAATGGCGAACGACATACCTTCTGGATAGCTACCCCAGTTGCGGATGATGACCGTCAGCAGACCAATGCATACACCATAGATGAGCATTCCCTTGTGGGTCATTGGTGATGTGACATAATCGGTGGCCATGAAGATGGCACCCAACATCAAACCACCGCTGAGGATAACTGCAAATGGATTGGCATATACAGGGTTGGCCAAGTGCATCAAACCGCTGAATACAAACACGGTAGCGATGATGCTTACAGGAATGTGCCAGGTGATGACCTTCTTCCAGAGCATGTATGCCAAACCGAGCAAGAGGGCAATGGCACAAACCTCACCCGTTGTACCGGCACCGAAGCCCTCGCCTGTAGCACCAAAGAGAAGGCTCAGTGAGTCGGGCAACTGCTGAAGCACAGAGCTGTCGCCTGTCTTGATGGCTGTCTTCATGATAGCCAGAGGAGTGGCAGCTGTTGTGGCATCGGTATAGCTGAGCAGCTGTCCAGCCACAGGCCATGAGGTCATCTGTGCAGGGAAGCTGACGAGCAGGAAGCAACGACCTACCAAAGCGGGGTTGAAAGGATTGTTGCCCAAGCCACCAAAACTCATCTTACCCACACCGATAGCAAACAAGGCACCGATGATGATGATCCAAAGTGGAAGGTTGCTGGGCAGGTTCATGCCGAGCAAGAGACCGGTAATGATGGCAGAACCATCGAGCAGACTGGTCTCGGTCTTGAGAATATATTTTGTGATAGCCCACTCTAAGAAGACGCAGGCAGCCACAGAGACAAGCAGTACTACTGCCGAACCCAGGCCGAAGAAATAGAAGGAGGCCAAGATGGCAGGCACGAGAGCTACGATGACTCCGTACATGTTCTTCTCCACCGACTCGTTGCCATGGGCATGTGGCGATAATGAAACGATTAATTTACTCATTTTTATTTCTGTTGGGAAGTTTACGATATATTACTTCTTTGTGTTGCGAGCACGGATAATACCCATCACTGCTGCCTTACCACCGATGATGTTGTCGAGGATAGGACGATGAGAAGGACAGGTAAACTGGCATGAACCGCAGGCGATACAAGAGGTTACCTCTTCTGCCTCCAAACGCTCATACTCCTTCATCACACTCAGTGTGGCAAGCAAGTAAGGCTCTAAGCCCATAGGACAGGCCTCCACACACTTGGCGCAACGGATACATGGCTCAGCCTTCTTGCGGTGAGCGTCGGAATCGGTCAGGACGGTGATGGAGTTGGTGCCCTTGGTGACAGGAACATCAAGGCTGATCACAGCCTTACCCATCATAGGACCACCTGCCAAAACTTTGTTGTCGCCCTCGGGCAGACCGCCACAAGCCTCTATCATCTGAGAGAAAGGTGTACCCATACGAACGAGGAAGTTGCCAGGATTCTTCACCTGCTTACCAGTAACTGTAGTGTAACGCTCGAACAAAGGTTTGTTCTTCATAACTGCCTGATATACAGCAAAGGCAGTACCTACATTCTGAACGATTGCTCCAACATTGACAGGGATAGCAGGAGGAGCAGGAACCTGACGGCGGATAACGGCATCAACCAACTGCTTCTCACCTCCCTGAGGATATTTCTTAGCCAAAGGCACAATCTCGATACGTGAATCGCCGGCTGTCTTTTCCTCGAAGAGCTTGATGGCTGCAGGCTTGTTGTCCTCGATACCGATATAGCCCTTCTCTACCTTGGCAGCCTTCATCAGGAGGTTCAAACCTACAAGAATCTCATCGGCATGCTCCATCATAAGACGGTAGTCGGCTGTGATGTATGGCTCGCACTCCACACCATTGATGATGACACACTCGGCCTTGGCACCTGGAGGAGGACACAGCTTGATGAAGGTTGGGAAACCTGCACCACCCATACCTGTGACGCCAGCCACCTTGATGCGGTTGACGATCTCTTCGGGAGTGAGCTCGGGATGAGATGCTATCGTCTCCAACTTTTCAGAACGGTCGATACTCTCCTCCCACTCGTCGCCTTCTACATTGATGATAATACAAGGCTTGCGGTAACCGGTAGCGTCGATAGACTGGTCTACCTTGAACACAGTTCCCGAAACAGAACTGTAGATAGGAGCACTGACAAAACCACCAGCCTCAGCAAGCAGAGTACCTACCTTCACCTTGTCGCCCTTGGCAACAACAGGCTTTGCAGGAGCACCGATGTGCTGACCAAGAGGGAAAATGGCCTGCTTAGGAAGGGCTGCCACCTGAGTAGCCATCTCGGCTGTAATCTTATTCTCTTCTGGGTGAACACCACCTATTCTAAATGTTCTCAATTTCATGCTTGTTCCTCCTTCTTTACTTCTGAAGTCTCAGCCTTGGGTGCTGCAGGAGCCTCAACGGGAGCTGCATCGGCTGGCTTAGCCTTCTTTACAGGGAAATTAACTTTCACGAGAGCACCTGTTGGGCACTCCTCAACACACTTGGTACACATGCGACACTTGTTGAAGTCGACATAAGCCACATTGTTCTCAATGGTGATGGCATCAAACTTGCAGACTTTCTGGCACTTACCGCATCCGATACAAGCAACGCTACAAGCCTTCTTGGCTACTGCGCCCTTGTCGTGATTGACACACTGAACATACACACGACGACCCTTAGGACCCTTCTTGCGAAGCTCAATGATGTGGCGTGGACAAGCCTTGGCACAGGCACCACAGCCAGTACACTTCTCCTCATCCACCTCGGGAAGACCTGTCTCGGGATTGACAGAGATGGCACCGAACTGACAGGCAGCCACACAGTCGCCACAACCCAGACAGCCAAAACCGCAACCTGTCTCGCCTGCTCCACAAGAGTTCATAGCTGCACAGGTATGCAAACCATCATACTCGGCGATGCGAGGACGATGCTCGCAAGAGCCATTACAACGCACTACTGCCACCTTAGGATCGGTGTTGGCCACAGCGATACCCAAGAGATCGGCTACCTTGCCCATCACGTCGGCACCACCTACAGGACACATCAGTCCTTCGATGCTGCCGGCATCAGCTCCCTTGACCAAAGCTGCTGCCATACCGGAACATCCGGCAAAGCCGCAACCACCACAATTGGCACCAGGCAGAATCTCGCCCACCTGACCTAATCGAGGGTCCTCATCGACGGCAAACTTCTTGGAAACTACGAAGAGAACCAATGCGGCAATAAGCGCAATGGCACCGAGCACCAAGACTGCAATCATAATAAAGTTCATAATCTTTGTATTTGTTTTAGTTATTGATATTATTACTTTCCATTGACCTATAGAGTTTTACTTCTCGATGGAGAAGCTGAGTCTGCGTTTCAACTTGCCACGAAGCAGATACAGACATATATAATAAGGTATAAGTATGCCCAAAGAAGAAAGGGCTGCCATACCTTCTGAGCCCGAAACCTTCAATACTGTCACCAAAGCTACAACCATCAGGACCAAAGGCAGAAGATAACCATACCAACTGGCACGGAAGCCTACACTGGTATCGGCCAAAACTCTGACCGAGTCGCCAACATGGTATTGAGAAGCATCTGATGTGGTAACTTCCACCAACTTCTCCTTGGTTTCGGAGGCATTACAGTGGGAGGCTACCTTACAAGCGCTACAAGCCGATGACTGGAGGATGCGCACACGTACTGTTGTGCCATCGACGCCATCGACTACACCGGAATGTTTTATCTTATTGCTCATGCAGTAATTCTTGTTCTTGTATCTTTTTGTCAACCCTGTTTGACTTGCTGTTTTGCTAAGTCGAGTTTACAAAGCCATTTTCAATGCAAAGATAATACATTATTTATAATTGGCAAACAAAAATATGTTTTTTTCAAAAAAAAAGAAACGCAAACGTTTTCTTTGTTTGCGTATACTCTGTTTTTTCGGGATCAAAGGCAACTACTCAGTTCCCCAAACAGTAATGAGTAATTACTTGAATACTACAATATGTTTCGACCTGTACGGTTGGCACGCCCAGAAGATTCAAAAGCTCTCCAACAGCACGCCCTGAACCAACGGTCACCAGCCGAAGGGAAAGGTAAAGGGCGTATTGGGTAATTTCAACCGTACAGGTCGAATTGTTTTCTGTAAGTTATAAATTGTTTTTCCTCTTGTTGTAAATCTCTATTCAAAAGGCATAAAGTCTCTGTTCAAAGGCTTTGAACGGACATTCAAAGGCTTTGAACGCACATTCAAAGGCTTTGAACGCACATTCAAAGGCTCTGAACGGAACTTTAAAAGGCTCTGAACGGAACTTTCAAAGGCTAAAAAGAACTTTTACTTTGTAAACCAGCAAAAATTCAATGATTAGAACTTCTTGAACTTCAGACGGAGGGTCTTGGAGCGAAGTATCATTCTGCTTCCACTAAGAGCCTCTTTGGCAAAATGCTCCTCCAACTCGTTGACACCATAATAGCGCAAAGGCTCTACATCGTCGACGGGAATATCGCCACCATCCTCGCCATTGTCCTGGTGCCAATTGTTCTTATAGGCCTTGCCCAAGAAAAGGCTGTCGCCAGTCTGCTCAAAGCGGAAATAATAACCCAGTCTTCCTTCGCGGTCGATATCAGACACACTGATGAGTCGGTGCTCTATGCCCCAGAAGAAACGACGGTTGGAATAATCGCCCGTTTTGCCAGTTGCCAAGGTATCAATGCTCTCAAGGTGCCAATAGCCATCAAGATCGCCATTGCCACTCGACTCGAGAGTACATGAGGAAAGTGAGCCCAACGCCATCAGCAGTCCTGCCACTGCTGCCACACCAAGAGCAGCAATAGGATGCTGTCGTTGCGTATTCGACTTCATATTTTGTTTTTGATTGTTCTTTGTCATGCTGTTATTTCTATCCATTCGTTACTTCTTCTTTTTACCAAAATCCAGTATGCCCGACTTGCCCACGGTGAGCTGGAAACCTGCATTATGACCCAACATCTGATCGCTGCCGAAGTCCATGGCATAACCGCCCTTGGCATGCCAGCCATGAGCAAAACGATAGTTAGCCTCGGCAAGGAAGCTCACATTGTGATGGGGCTTGGTGAAGGGATCCTGATAGGTTCCCCAGCCTTTCTGATAGGTGGCCAGCACGCGATAACCCAGACGGGAAGTTGGCTGTCCGTCGAAACCAAGATGGAAGGCTACGAAGCGGTTGTCGTGCACATAGAGGTCGCCATTCTCATTATAGATAGGCGAACGGTAGAGCGGATTGCCCATCACCTGTCCCCAATGCTGCCAGCCTGGATAGTTGCCGTGATTATAATAGTCATCCATTCCTGCCAGGTGGTCGGGAATGTTCATCGTATGGTCGTGATTGAAAGGTCCGCTCTGATACTTGGTATAGAGATACTCGAACACCACATTGCGAAGCCATGTGCCGTGAGGAAGATTCAGTTCGGCACCCAGCATGATGTCCTTCAACTTATAACGGTAGTATCTGTTCTTCTTGCGGTCCTGCCATTCCTCACCTTCGCCATAACCGTCGTAGTCGAGGAAAAACATCTGACTGTGGTCCTCGAAGAAATGATCGGCATAAACACCGATATGCCAGGTGTCGGCCTTGTAGTTGAAACGCATCAGCCAGCTGCCCAAATGGTTTCCCTCCACATTGGCATAGGCTCCATCAGTGGCATCAGCACCACTGGGTATGAAGGCATGAAGGAAATCCTTAAAGCCCTTGCCCGTAGGTATCTGCACCATCTCGCCATTGGCTCCACGCCGATAGACATTGCCACCAAACTCGGCAGCCATCTCTAACCCCAGCTCAAGGCTCCAGGGACAGAAACGATCCTCGTTGCCGATACGCAGGAAACCAGCCTTACTGTGATAGAGTACATGCTCGGCATACTTGGTGCGACGCTGGGTGAAGTCTTTCTGCCAGTTGTCGTCGGTCATCATACCAAAGGCCACATGTCCCTTCAGCTGTAACCAGCGTCCGAAGGCAGGAATAGTCCAATATTCGGGCAATGCCAACCGGACCTGTGGCACAGGACGGGCGTTGATACCCAATGTCTGACTGCCGCTGCTCAAGGTCTGGTTCTTCAGTTCCATAGGATATTCCTTGGCTCCCACACTCAGTACACCATGCAGCCAGCGAGCCTCAACAAAGGCTTGCTGCACCACCACATGACTGGTGTAATGGAGCGGAACAGCCACATCGGCACCATAACCTATTCCCCATCGGCGTGCAGAGTCGAGAGACAAGGGGCGAACAAGACTGCCTCGCAGATAACCATTGGTCGACGAAAGCGAAGAGAGGCCATACTTGTTGGCATTGAGCCACAACGGCGTCTTGCCATGCGAGAAAGACCCCTGCATCTCGACTTGATAACGAACGTCTTTGCCAAGGTCGAGCTTTCCCGCCTCGGCACCATCCTGCCAGGCATACTGAGCACGAACCGAAAGAGGCAGCATCGCAGCTGCCGCTAATATAATAAGGTGTATTTTATTCATCCTCTTGAGATATCTAAAATCGGGTAAAGATTAATATGTTTTGCAAAATTAGGAAAAAGTTTACTTTCAGCCAAGCAAAAGGCAAGTTTTCATTGATTTCTGACCCATTTTTATGCCATAAGACGGTGGTTTAGGGATTTTCCCCTGCCCATTTAGGGAAAAACCTTTTCTTCGACCAGCATTTTGACCTATCTTTGCAACGTAAAACAAAAAGAACAAGAAACAACAACTCTTTAAAACGATACGATTATGAAGAAGTTTATATTAGCTATGGTGACACTGTTCACAATGACAGTTTCTACCGCATCGGCCATGAGTTACGAGCAGGCTCGCCAGCAGGCTCTCTTTCTGACCGATAAGATGGCATACGAGTTGAATCTTACCGACGACCAATATGAGGCTACATACGAAGTGAACCTGGATTACCTCATGGGGGTAAACACTTACGACGACCTGTATGGAGCATACTGGAGACAGCGCAACGCCGACTTGAGCTACATTCTCCTCGACTGGCAATACAGAGCCTTCCTGAATGCCACTTACTTCTATCGCCCACTCTACTGGAACGGAGGCTACTGGCATTTCGGCATCTACGCAAGATACCCTCGCCGAGACTACTTCTTCTTCGGACGCCCTCACTTCTACACCGTATACAGAGGCGGACACAGCTGGCACAGGAACGGAGGAAGAAGCTGGTACAGCGGACGTACTTATGGCAGACCACATCCTGATGGCGGACCAAGAATGGGAATGAGAGACGGATTCAACCGTGGAGACTACGGACGAGGACAGAGTTTCGGCAACATGACACGCCAAAGCAGCACACGCACCACCGTGACACGCGATCGCCAGACGGGAAACAACCGCTCATTCGGTAATGCTTCAAGAAACAACAACCGTACTTTCGGTAATCCATCGAGCACACCTAACCGCTCTTTCGGCAACAGTTCAAGAGACAACAACCGTTCTTTCGGAACACCTTCGAGCACTCCTAACCGCTCTTTCGGAAGCGGTGCAAGAGATTACAACCGCTCTTTTGGAAGTTCACAGAGCACGCATAACCGCTCATTCGGAAGTAGTTCAAGCAGTCCAAGCCGCTCTTTCGGCAACAGTTCCGGCAGTTCTAACCGTTCTTTCGGCAACTCAAGCAGAGGCGGATCTTTCGGCGGTAACCGTGGAGGCTCATCCAATCATGGCGGCGGCTCTTTCGGTGGACGCAGATAAAACAAATATAAATAAACAAGCAGGAAAAGCAAATAAGTAGATATATCAAAACTAAAATAGAAATATGCGAAACGTTTAAACAAATTAGAGAGTTAAAGCGAAGAGAGGTGTAACCGTTATCGGCACACCTCTCTTTTTTGTTTGTTTACGGATTCATCTTTGGTTTGAGCCAAAAAGTCCTATTTGGCCAATACGATTGTCTTAAACCAGTCTTTCAAGACACCAGCATACTGGTTTTGAGAATCGGACAGAAGAATAAGCACCTGAGAGCCATCAGCCAGTTGCGGACCAAGACACATCCCTTCATAATTGGCAAAGGAACGTCCGAGAAGGGTAAGACGGGTTGACCACTGAGTAAGCAAAGTCTTCCTGACATAAGGAACATCATCACTGGCAAACGAAGCCGACATAGGGAAGACCTGTTCCTCGGCAGGATTGACGAGATAAAGCTTGCATTGGCAGGAAGCACCTATCTTGGACTTGGGCACATACACCTCACGCTCCAACACGAGAAGCTGTCCATCAGGAAGCACACACAACTCGCTCACTCCCATGGCATAGGTCTGAGGCCGCTTGCGAATCGCAGGCGCATCCATCCGGTAAGCGTATGAAACTGCTATAGGATGCCTGACGGAACCAAACATGGAAGAAGTGTCGGAACGCTCGCTCCAGTCGAAAGCAAACAGGCGCAACCTGTTGGCTTTTCCATTCTGCCATGATGCAGGCTCGCCGTCATTACGCAAGGTACTTTCTGAAATGCTCCACAGAAGATGACGCACAGAATCATAGGCAAGTGACTCATAGCCATAATTGGGATGAAAATCGGAAGGAGAATGAGTCGATGACCAAACAAAGTCTGCCGGTTTCTGCTTCCTGACATCCACCGACTCGCCCACACGAAAAGCACAACGGTCATTATTCATTCCGTATACAGGATATTCAGCAAAACGGAACAAGCCCTCGCTGACTGTAACAAGAGTAGAATCAGACACTCGGGCTATCGCCTCGTGGTCTAACCCTTTCTCACGAACCGTCTCACTGAAGCCCAGGTTCTCGACGTGCTCCAACTCTCCCGACACAGGATTCAACTGTATGCGAAATTTGAAGAACAAGGCGCTGTCGGATTTATCGCTCACCACAGCATAGATGTCGTCATGCAGATGCGTGATACCACTATAGTTGCCAGCAGCCACCATCTTGGGAAATGTTTTCTGAGCATTCTCCCTCACGACATGCCAGGCTGAAGACACAGACTCTGCCTGAAAGACTTGGGCTGTAGCCACCAAGCCGAAAAAAAGAGAAGCGCACATCAGCACACCTCTCTTATATATATGATGTTTTACCATTACTTATATGTTTTTACTGCCAATTTCTGTCATTTCGTCCACATCGAATAAGTCAACACAAAATCCATAGCGAGTTCAAAATCAACCCGTGCTGTCTTACCGCTCTTCAGGTTCTCAACATCGCAAGCCCAGTCGGCCATCGTGTCAAAAGGCTTCACGCGCATATCCTCGAAGAGAAGATTCTCTTCCGAGAACAACTTGAACACCGTTTCCTTGGCACACCAATGCACCAACTTGGCATCCAAGGAGTCTGCCCGTTCGTCTTTCCTGAGAAACTTGGAAGCGATGCGCTCTACCCTATCACTCATATACTCAATGTCCACGGCCACCTCTGATTTTTTCGACAAAATAAGGGCAGCATAGCCTTTTGTGTGAGAGATGCTGACATGATAGCCCCTGAACAAAGGCTTGCCCTGCCCGTTGTGGGTAAAGTCGCCAGCATGAGACAGCAACCCCTTGGAAGCTCCATTGACCCGTAGCATCTCATACATTAATGCACGAATGGCAAGAAACTCAAGTTTCCTGCCATCATTCTTGTATTTATCATCCAAAGAGGAACGATAAGGCAAGAGATGAGGATAAAGGTCGAACAACTGTTCGGGCGACTCATCCATCTGCCATAATCCTAAACTCACACCAGGATATACTTCACGTATGTTTACTACTGCCATCTTTGTTCACACTCCTCTTTATTTGTCATCACCATTTTTATTTGTCATCACCATGCCCAGAACTGACAGGATGCACAGTCACCTTGATCTTACTGATACGGCGCTCCTCTATACCCATCACTTCAAAGGAATAGTTCTTATAGTCCAGTTTCTCGTGCATACTGGGGAAGTCACCCTTTATCTCCAACAATAGTCCCGCAAGCGTATCGGCATCACCCTCCACCTCGGCAAACTCGTCGTCATCGATATTCAGTATACGACAGAAATCGGCAAGCAGAGTCTTTCCCTCGAACACAAAAGTATTGTAGTTCAACTTGGAGTAGAACTTCTCTTCCTCATCATACTCGTCATTGATTTCGCCTACGATCTCTTCCATAATATCCTCAAGAGTCACAATACCGCTGGTGCCTCCAAACTCGTCGACCACAATGGCTATATGAACCTTGTTCTCCTGGAACTCGCGAAGCAAATCGTCGATTTTCTTGGTCTCAGGAACAAAATAAGGAGGACGTATCAAACTCTGCCAACGGAAACTGGCAGGCTTATCCAAATGGGGCAGCAAGTCCTTGATATACAGAATGCCGCGGATATTGTCCGTATTGTCCTGATAAACAGGTATACGACTGTAATTGTTCTCTACGATACACTTCAGCACCTCAGCATAGGTGCTCTGAATATCCAGATCGACAATGTTCTGACGACTTGTCATCACCTCCTTGGCAGTCTCGTCGCCAAAACGGATAATGCCCTGAAGCATGCTCTGCTCGTTCTTGATATCGTCCTTGTCGGTGAGTTCCAGAGCCTGTTCAAGCTCATCCACACTCAATACATGATTCTCTTTCTTCATCACCTTCTCGGCAAGCATTCCACTCTTCAAAAGAATGGTTTCAATAGGCCAGAAAATTTTACGGGCAAAGAGAATGGCATCCACACAGCGGCGACAGAAACGAAGAGGATTCTGACGACAGTAAACCTTTGGCATGATTTCACCAAAGAGCAACAGAAGAAAAGTGAGAAACACCGTCATGATCAAGAACTCAAGCCAATAAGCCTTGGGACCGAACTTGACAATGCTGACAAAAATATTACTCAGCAACATGACAATCATGACATTGACAAAGTTGTTGGTAATCAAAATCGTTGCTAAAGTACGCTCAGAGTCCTCTCGCAACATCTGAATCTTTCTGTCACTCGGATTCTTGCCATCTTCCAGTTCTGCCACATCTGAAGGCGACAAACTGAAAAAAGCTATCTCAGAACCACTGGCAAAAGCAGAAAGAAAGACCAAAGCTACCGCCAACAATCCAGCCAACATAACGCCTACAGTAGGCGACTGGATTGTGACATCGCTAAAAGCCTCGGTTATGGTCGATATATCCAATGTTGTATAGTATCTTTAAAAATTAAAAAGGTAAACTGTCTGAATCCGAAGCGGGTGTCTCCTCTGTCTTGGTCTCGACATTAGGGGCCGGTGCATCCGTATGAGCAGAAGCCGATTTGGGGGTAAGCATCTCCATGTTGTCGACATAAATTTCTGTCACAAAGCGACGTTTGCCCTGCTTGTCATCAAAGAAGCGATAGCGTATCTTGCCCTCTACATAGAGTTTGTCGCCCTTGTGGACATACTTCTCTACTATCTTGGCAAGAGTGCGATAGAACACAAGGGTATGCCATTCGGTACGATCGGGAACCTGCGTGCCATTGGCCAACGTATAACCCTTCTCGGTAGTAGCAAAAGTAACCTGAGCCACAGCCTGGTCGGCATCATAATAACGCACGTCAGGCTCCTTGCCTACATTGCCTATCAACATCACCTTATTCATAAGCTTAAGTGTTTTATTTCCACATTCCCAAATAACGGAAATGATAGTTCTTTCCCTTTACAGATGGAAATTGACTGCGAGAATCCACACGCTCACGCAGATGCTCTATAATTCTGTCGTAGCAATCCTGTCCCGACATTGCCTTGACATTGGCTACGAAATGTGTGTCACGATATTCAAACTTGCCTGTAGCAGGAATCAATACCACACGCTTAAAGTCCAAGCTACCCTCATACCAACCCGGACGCTCCTCCACAAGACGGTTGAAAACATTGTCATTCATCTCGCGCGCTACGGAAGCAGGACGAACAGCTTTCTTATCCTTGAAATCCTGCATATTGGCAGCAGCAGTCTTGATAACAATAAAATAAACGCGGGGACGTACCTTATAACGCTTAGGATAACAAACATCACTTGCTGCATATTCCCGAATATCGGCTTCCAAATCGGCATCAACACTAATCTCAGGAATACTTTTTAAAAAATCTATTGCTTGGTCTGCATTTGATACGAATACCTCTCGATCAAAATATCGTAAATATAAATTCATAAGTTAAGTGTATTTTTCTGAAAATAGAAAATAAAAAAAGAGCGGAAAACGGGACTCGAACCCGCGACCCCGACCTTGGCAAGGTCGTGCTCTACCAACTGAGCTATTTCCGCAACAAAAAAAATAAATGGTGAAGAGGAGGAGACTCGAACTCCCACGACACAATTGTCACTACCCCCTCAAAGTAGCGCGTCTACCAATTCCGCCACCTCTCCAACATTTCAAAAGACTCTGAATACCGTGCCCAAGACAGGACTCGAACCTGCACGTTGTGAAACACACGCACCTGAAACGTGCGCGTCTACCAATTCCGCCACTTGGGCTTAGAAGTCATCCTCCTGTTTTGGTTCATTCAGAAAGTCGAGCGGAAAACGGGACTCGAACCCGCGACCCCGACCTTGGCAAGGTCGTGCTCTACCAACTGAGCTATTTCCGCAGTAAAATCCATTTGTTAGGAGCATTTCTCTAAATGCGGTTGCAAAGGTACGGCTTTTTCTGGAACCACCAAACTTTTTCGTAGTTTTTTTTCAAAAAAAGCGCTCTTTAGTTTACTTTTTTTACAAAAGAAGCCTTTTTGCTGCATTTTAAAGCTAAAAAGAGCACTTTTTCCTACTTTTTTGATGTTTGCTTAATCCATCCTGTTTTTATAATCCTCATATCCAAATTGGCGCAATATTTCCATTTCTCCGTCAGGATGAACGATGCCAATGGCGGGATGAGAGATGCCATTAAAGGTGTTTGTCTTCACTGTTGTGTAGTGAAGCATGTCCTCGAAAATCACATTCTCACCGATCTCCAACTCATGATCGAACTGCCAATAACCCATAAAATCACCACTCAGGCAGCTGTTGCCTCCCAATCTGTAGACATGATCACCATCGGGTGCCTTCATCATATCGTCTACCTCTATCGTCCTGGCATTTCTCACTGCAGGCATATAGGGCATTTCAAGACAGTCGGGCATATGACAAGTGAAGCTCACATTCAAGATAGCAGTACGGATGCCGCTATTCTCCACCACATCAACAACCTGCGAGACCAAAGCACCGGTTTGCCAGCCAAAAGCACTTCCAGGCTCCATGATGACCTGGAGGTGAGGATAACGCTGATGAAATCCCTTTATTATATTAATAAGGTGTAACACGTCGTAATCGGCACGAGTCATCAGATGCCCGCCACCAAAATTAATCCATTTCAACTGTGGGAACCACTTGGCAAACTTTTCCTCGATATGTACCAAGGTGCGCTCGAAGACATCTGCCCCACTCTCGCAATGACAATGACAGTGGAAACCTTCTATATCGTCGGGCAACTGATCGGGCAACTGATCGGCTGTAACGCCAAAACGACTTCCGGGAGCACATGGATTATAAAGCAACGTACCCACTTCGGAATATCCAGGATTGACACGCAAACCACAACTGATCTCAGGATTTACCTCCCTCACCCGCTCATGATAACGGGCGTACTGCGACAAGGAATTGAACGAAAGATGGCTGGAGCATCGGGCTATCTCGTCGATCTCGTAGTCGGTATAAGCCGGAGAATAGGTATGGGCCTTGCTGCCGAACTCCTCGAAAGCCAACTGCGCCTCACTCAACGAGCTGGCTGTAGTGGAATGAATATACTCACGGAATATAGGAAAAGTTTTCCATAAAGCATAAGCCTTGAAGGCAAGAATGATTTCCACATCCGCACGCTCGGCAACGCTCCTGATAAGCGACAGATTATTACGAAGACGTTCTTCTTCCAAAAGATAAATTGGAACGTGAACTTCATTAAAATTAGCTAAATTTATGGTCATAACTTGATAAATATTAATTTTCGAGTGCAAAGATAGCTTTTTATCTCTGATAAAATTGCAAGTTACCATTTTTTTTAATACTTTTGCATCACAAAAGAAACAGACGATGAAATTAGTAATAATGACAAAGTCCACATTCTTCGTGGAAGAAGACAAAATATTGGCCTCATTGTTCGATGAGGGTATGGACAGCTTACACCTGTTCAAACCCAATACCTCGCCCATGTATTCTGAGCGGTTACTCACCCTCTTGCCGGAAGATTATTACCGCAAGATAGTAGTACACGATCATTACTACCTGAAGGGGGAATACAATTTGGCCGGTATTCATATTGACGATCCACTGGCACCAGTGCCGGATGGATATAAAGGAAAATTCAGCCGTTCTTGTTCCGACCTGACAATGCTCAAGGAGATGAAGAAGAAATCCAACTACGTTTTCCTGAAAAATGTATTTGACTGTATAGAATTCAAGGACGAGAAGTCCACATTCTCTATGCAGCAACTCGAAATGGCAGCCGACAAGGGGTTGATAGACAAAAAGGTCTATGCCTTGGGAGGCATGAGCCTTGAGAACCTGCACATAGCAAAACGCTTAGGATTCGGAGGCGTCGTTATCTGCGGTGACCTATGGAACCGTTTCGACATTCACAACGAAAATGATTTCAAGGAACTCATCGGGCATTTCGAAAAACTAAGAAAGGCTATCAGTTAAAAAGAATATTATCCACTATAACACAAGAAAAAAGAAATGAGTGACAAAAACTCTTTTTTGGTATTCTCCGGTACAAACTCGAGATACCTTGCAGAAAAAATCTGTGCAAGTTTAGGTTGCCCTCTCGGTAACTTGGTTGTTACCAAGTTCTCTGATGGTGAATTTGGCGTTTCTTTTGAGGAATCTATCCGCGGACGCGACGTATTCCTCGTACAAAGCACCTTCCCTAATTCAGACAACTTGATGGAGCTGCTCCTGATGATTGATGCTGCCAAGCGTGCATCTGCACGCCACATCATCGCAGTAGTACCTTACTTCGGTTGGGCAAGACAGGACCGCAAAGACAAACCTCGTGTAAGCATTGGCGCCAAGCTCGTTGCCGACTTGCTGAGTGTGGCTGGAATCGACCGTCTGATAACAATGGACCTCCATGCCGACCAAATTCAGGGCTTCTTCGATGTACCAGTTGACCACCTGTATGCATCTGGTGTCATCCTGCCTTATCTTCAGAGCCTGCATCTCGACGATTTGGTCATTGCTTCTCCTGACGTTGGTGGTTCTAAGCGTGCCAACACATACGCCAAGTATCTGGGCTGTCCATTGGTTCTTTGCAACAAGACCCGCGCTCGTGCAAATGTTGTGGCAAGCATGCAGATCATTGGTGATGTAAAAGACAAGAACGTCGTCATCATTGACGACATGGTTGACACTGCCGGAACCATAACAAAAGCTGCCGATATCATGAAAGAAGCTGGCGCAAAAACAGTTCGTGCCTGTGCTTCTCACTGCGTGATGAGCGGCCCTGCTTCTGAACGCGTACAGAACTCAGCACTCGAGGAGATTGTCTTCACCGACTCTATCCCTTACACAAAGCGTTGCGAAAAGGTAAAACAACTCACCATTGCCGATATGTTCGCAGAGACTATTCGCCGAGTAGAGGACAACGAAAGTATCTCTTCTCAGTATCTCGTATAAAAGAATCATCAAAATTCTTCACCATAGAGCCTTCCTTGTTTTTGCAAGGAAGGCTTTTTTATGGCTATTACTGATAACCTATTACAAAGGCTATTACAGAGGTTGGTGCACGCCTATTGCAGAGGCTTACTTCAATATGACAGTCGACCGAGAGACAGTCATTATAGGCGAATGGAAAAAAAGAATCCCATGCTTCTCATAACGAAACATGGGATTCTTAAAAAACTATTGCTATATTGCACTTATCGTATTAGTCCAACCACTTTACGTAGCAGAAGTCCTGACGATGAGGCAACTTGTCGTTCTTAGGATACATACGAATAGCTGTCTTGAAAGAACCTGCATTTACTGGCTCTATCTGAGCCTCAAAGGTAAAGTTGTTACCCTCATGACCCTTCACCTTGAATGGATAAACAGCATAAACCTGCTTGCCATCCTCTACCTGATTTTTCAGAACTACAAGCTCAAGACCTACAGCGTCGTTCAAGCCCTGCTCGTCGATGACATACTGAATCTTGTACTTCTTACCAGTCTCAACACCATTGACCAAAGCATCATTCTTTGAAACTACATGGATAGAATCCCAACGCTCGGCAACAGACTCCTTCCACAGAGCAATCTCCTTAGCGAGAGCATTGTCGTTGGCGCTCAACTTCTTGAAACGAGCAGCCTGCTTGTTGTAGAACTTATCATAGTAGTCATCCAACTGACGCTTCATGGTGTAATGAGGAGCTATAGTTGCAATAGAGTTCTTCACTACCTGAATCCACTCCTTGCTGTAACCCTCCTTGCACTTGTTGTAGTACATAGGAACGATATCATTCTCCAACATATTGTAGATAGTAGCAGCATCCAACTGATCCTGATAACCCTGGTTCTGGTAAGTACGCTTCTCAGGAAGAGCCCAACCGGCACCCTCACGATAACCTTCTACCCACCAACCATCGAGAACAGAGAGGTTGACAACACCATTCATCTCTGCCTTCTCGCCAGAAGTACCAGAAGCCTCCAATGGACGTGTAGGAGTATTCATCCAAATATCAACACCAGAAACCAGACAGCGGGCCAAAGTCATATCGTAGTCCTCAAGGAAGATAATCTTGCCAAGGAACTCAGGACGCTGGCTAATCTCGAAGATCTTCTTGATCAAGCCCTGACCAGCACCATCAGCAGGGTGAGCCTTACCAGAGAAGAAGAACAATACAGGATGCTCTGGATCGTTAACGATCTTAGACAGACGGTCCAAGTCGGTGAAGAGCAAGTGAGCACGCTTGTAAGTAGCGAAACGACGGCAGAAACCAATCATCAAAGCGTTAGGATTGATACGCTCGAGCAAAGATACTACACGAGCAGGATCACCCTGATTCTTCAACCATGTCTGTGTGAACTTCTCACGGATATAAGCTACGAGCTTCTTCTTCAATGTCATACGGGTGTTCCAGATTTCTGCATCTGAAACATTGTAGATAGCATGCCAGATTTCCTCGTTGCTCTGATCGCTCATAAAGTTCTTGTCGAAATAGGTATCATAGAGCTTGCGCCACTCTGTGGCTGTCCATGTTGGGAAGTGTACACCATTTGTTACATAACCCACATGATTCTCCTCTGGGAAGTAACCCTTCCAGATGTTAGAGAACATCTGCTGGCTTACCCAACCGTGCAGCTTACTTACACCGTTAACCTCCTGGCAAGTGTTGCAGGCGAAGGTAGAGAGGCAGAAACGCTCGTTGTGATCGTCTGCATTCTCACGGCCCATACCAATGAACTCGTCCCAAGAAATGCCGAGGCGCTGTGGATATCCACCCATGTACTTGCCGAAGAGAGCCTCGTCGAAGTAGTCATGACCAGCTGGTACTGGAGTGTGAACAGTATAGAGAGAAGAAGCGCGAACCAACTCGAGAGCCTGGTTGAAGTTCAAGCCGTCCTCCTCGATATAATCGCAGAGGCGCTGCAGGTTGCAGAGAGCAGCATGACCTTCATTGCAGTGGTAAATCTCCTTCTTGATACCAAGTTTCTTCAAAGTCAGGATACCGCCGATACCCAGCAGGATCTCCTGCTTCAAACGGTTCTCCCAATCACCACCATAGAGAGAGTGAGTGATAGGACGGTCGAACTCAGAGTTCATATCATTATCTGTATCCAGGAGATACAACTTGATACGACCTACGTTCATCTGCCATACATAAGCATGAACCTGATAGTTTGTATAAGGAACATCTACGACCACAGGATTGCCATTCTCATCCAGAACACGCTCCAAAGGAAGAGAGTTGAAGTTCTGAGCATCATAATTGGCAATCTGCTGGCCATCCATGCTCAAAGACTGCTTGAAGTAACCATATCTATAGAGGAAACCAACAGCACACATATCCACGTTGCTGTCAGAAGCCTCCTTCAGGTAGTCACCAGCAAGCATACCCAGACCACCAGAGTAGATCTTAACCACCTGGTTAATACCATATTCCATACAGAAGTAAGCTACAGAAGGACGCTTGGCGTTAGGTTTTACATCCATATAATCACGGAACATCTTGTAAACCTTCTTCACCTTTGCCATTGTCTCCTTATCCTTTACAATAGCTTCCTTGCGGTCATAGCTCAAACGCTCCAAAAGCAATACAGGGTTGGCATTCACCTTTTCGTAAAGTTCTGGATCGAGGCTCTTGAACAAGTCACGACCCTCATAGTTCCATGCCCACCACATATTGTGAGCGATTTCATCCAAGCACTTCAACTCCTTAGGGAGGCTTGACTTGATAGTTGTCTCCTTCCATTGAGGAGCATTTGCGTAATCTGCCTTAATTTTCATTGTGTTTTGTGTTAAAGTTTTTTAGTTACGTACTTCGACCTTGCGTAAGGCAAAATCATAAGCTTTATAATAATATTCAATAAAATTGCTCCACAAAGCTTTCTTGGAAAGCTTGTCAGCATTAGCCCTACTTTTCTTTACTTCAGCTGCATTGAAGTTGGAATATTCAGCAACTGTATCCTTGATAGCATCTGCCACCTCTGAATAGTTGTAATCTGTGCGACGTATCACCTTTACGCCGTCTGAAATCTCGCAATAACCACCCTTCTCGCGATTAGCCCACAAGCCAAAGCCTGCCAAATCAGTAGTGATACAAGGCACTTTGAAAGCTACAGCCTCCAAGGGAGTATAGCCCCATGGCTCATAATACGAGGGATAGATACACAGATCGTTGCCAAGAACTACATCATAATAGGTCTTGTTCACGATTCCGTCATCACCGGTAAGATAACAAGGCAGAAAGATTAATTTCACCTTATCGTCTTTGCGATTCTGTATATCGAGGTACTTCAGCATACCCAGCACGTTGTCATGGCTCATATTCTTAAGCCAATGGGTTACAGCCGGCACTTCGAGCGGCGTATCATATTTCTTGCCACTGTCAAGACGTTCTCTCAAATCGGCACGGGGTTCACCCACCCAACCAGGAACATCAATGAAAG
>ERZ779875.35-NODE-35-length-124169-cov-5.313228_pt1 | contig 124169 bp, 97 predicted proteins | sample MGYA00511246_ERZ779875 | MGnify/ENA primary metagenome ERZ779875 (study PRJEB29588, sample SAMEA2155093) | human gut metagenome | biome: human gut; feature: human-associated habitat; material: faeces | place: Denmark | collected 2008/2010 ... | reverse complement strand
CGTTCGATTTGATGTCGGCGTTTACATGTTATTTTCAATTCTTTTTTGAACGCGATCTGAATATCAACGCATTGAAATATCCGAATACTACCGCCGCAGTAACTCCCGCCGAAGCCGCCGCAAGTCCGCCCGTAAACGCCCCGAAAAGACCTTGCTTCGCTCCCTTAATCGCCCCGTTTGCGAGCAGATAACCGAAACCGCTTATGGGTACGGTCGCTCCCGCGCCCGCAAAGTCTACGATATATTGATATAGTCCGAAGGCTTGAAGAATAAGTCCCGAAAGCATAAAATAAACGAGAATTTTACCAGAAGTAATTTTCGTGTAATTTATGAGCAGTTGAGCAATCGTACATATTGCCCCGCCTACTATGAAAGCCTTTACATACATATATAATAATTCAAGCATTTTTCACCTCAATTTTCTATGCTCACCGCATGCGATATTGCGGGTATCGATTCGCCCTGCTGAGTCGAAAGAGTGGAGAGTAATGCTCCCGTTGCGACAAATAAAACTCGGTTTAACTCCTTTTTCAGCATTTTGCCGTATATATACGAATTAAAAACTACCGCGCTGCAACCCGCGCCGCTGCCGCCTTGGAATTCTTCTTCGTCGATATTGTAAATAAGTTCTCCGCAATCGACGTGATTTTTTTCTATATCAATATTCTTTTCAAGGCATAGTTCTTTAACGAGCCTGCTGCCCAAAGCCCCCAAATCACCCGTTAAAACGAGGTCGTAATCGTCGGGCGATTTTCCGCTTTCAATAAAATGTCTCACTATTGTGTCGGCGGCAGCGGGAGCCATTGCAGCGCCCATATTGTTTGCGTCCGTAACGCCGAAATCTATTACTTTTCCTAAAGTAGCCGAGGTTATTTTCGGAAAAAGCCCTTCAGATATCGCTACGACGCTCGCTCCCGCCGCCGTGACCGTCCATTGCGACTGAGGCGGTCTTACCGAGCCTAATTCCAACGGATAGCGATATTGTCTTTCGGCGGTCGAAAAATGGCTTCCCGTCGCCGCTATGGCGTTTGGTAAATACCCGCCGTCAACCAAAGCGGCGGCAATGGCGAGCGATTCCGTCATCGTAGAGCAGGCGTTGTATACCCCGAGATACGGAATATCGAACCTTCTCGCAGTAAAACTTGCCGAGATAATCTGGTTCAAAAGGTCTCCCATGATTAACGCTCCTACGCCGTTTTCCGTAAGTTTTGCGTTTTTGATGGCTTGCTTTACAACGCTTGTAAGCATCGTTCGTTCGGCTTTTTCAAATGTTTTTTCGCCGAACATATCGTCTTTAACTATTTTCTCGATATATTTTCCGAGTTCACCCTCGCCCTCTTTCGGTCCCGCTATGGTGGCAGTTGCGATTATAGACGGCTTGTTTTTAAAAAATACCGTAGAATTCATACAAGTATTATGTTCTTTGCTTTAAAAATAATTCGTAAAATGTTTCCATATAATTTACTATGAAATGTAAAAAGAAGAAAATATTTAAATTCTTTTGTTTTTTAATCGCTTTTTTAACGCTCGTCGCATCTCTTTACTTTTCTTCGGACAGAATAGTGGTGGACTATGCCGTAAAATGCTTCGATTCTGCAATTTCTTCCGCTTCCTATTACGCCGTAGACGTAATAGTCGATAAAAAGTACAGATACGCAGACCTCGTGGACGTAAAAACCGACAAGGACGGGCAGATAAGTATGGTTGTGACGGATAGTTACGAAGTGAACAGGCTCTCCACGACGGTTGCGACGAATGCGTTTAATTATCTGACGGGCGAGATAAAAAAAGGCGTAGACGTACCCGTTTGCGCTTTTACGGGAATAAGACTTATAAGCGGTTTCGGTCCGACCGTAAAAATGAAGGTTATTTCCGTCGCCTCGGTAAAGTGCGATATGATTTCTACTTTTACGCAAGCGGGAATAAATCAGACGAGACATTCTTTATATCTGAATATAAACTGTACCGTGAATATCGTGACGAAAACGGCGACTAAAAGTATTAACGAAACTATTTCCGTTTTAGTGTTCGACAATCTTATAGTCGGAAAAGTGCCTTCGGTGATGATAACTCCGTTCACGATAGGGAAAGGAGAGGTAAAAGGATAAAAAAAGTTTTATAACCGCTAAATTATCCCTATTTTTTGTTTTCAAACGGACTGAAATCTGCTAAAATATAGGTATGATGGAATTACTTGCTCCCGCAGGGAACGAAGAGTGTTTTTTCGCGGCGATAGAGAACGGCGCCGACGCCGTTTATCTCGGACTCAGCGGTTTTTCGGCTCGTAAAAACGCGGGAAACTTTAACAAGGATAATATTGTTTTTTACGTCAATTACGCGCATAATTTAGGCGTAAAAGTTTACGTTGCCTTGAATACCCTCGTAAAAGACTGCGAGACGGAGGCCTTTTTAAAAGAGGCGGAATACGCTTTGTCGGCAGGGGCGGACGCACTTATAATACAGGATATATTTCTCGCTCCGCTATTAAAGAGCAGATTTCCGTCCTGCATACTTCATCTCAGCACGCAAGCAGGCGTAAATAACGCAGAAGGGGCAAAACTTGCCGCTGAGTACGGGTTTTCGAGAGTAATTCTCGCAAGGGAAACCGAGCAAACCGAGATAAAGAAAATCGCCGAAAAAATAGAAACGGAAATTTTCGTTCACGGAGCGTTATGCAGTTGTTTTTCGGGACATTGCTATATGAGTTCGTTTATAGGCGGCAACAGCGGCAACAGAGGGCTTTGCAAACAGCCGTGCCGTAAAAAGTATACGCTCGAAACGAAAGTCGGAAACGGCGAGTACGCAATATCGCTTTCCGATTTGAAACTCGACGATTATATCCCGAAAATCAAAAATCTCGGCGTTGGCAGTTTAAAAATAGAGGGTAGAATGAGATCTCCCGAATACGTTGCAGCCGCCGTAAGGCTTTATAGAGCGGTTATAGACGGCAAAAATATCGACAATAGCGAAATTTACAGGACCTATAACAGGGGGAATTATACGAAAGGTTACGCTTTCGGTTTCGACGGCGATATATTATCCGACAAAATACAGAATCACACGGGTGATTTTTTCGGCATTGTAAAAAGCGTCGGAAAGGACAGGCTGACGATTGATAACTTAAATTACGCCGTCGGCGATTGTTTTAAAATATTAAGAGACGGTCGGGAAGCGGGGAACGCTATCGCAGACGACAAAAGAGGGCTTGCGTATAAAGGCGACGTTAAAGAGGGCGACAAGGCGTATATTACGAAAGATATTCGTCTGATAAACCGACTTGTTAATCCGCCGAAAAAACTTAGGAAGTTAAACGTAGAGGCTTATTTTACAGAGGGCGAGAAACCCGTTCTGACTAGCGACGGAGTGACGATAACGGGCGACGAAACGCTCGAAACAGCAAAGACCGTTCCGCTTACCGAGAAAGAAATAAAGGACAATCTTAGCAAGACGGACAAGTATCCTTTCTCGATAAACGCGAACGTAATCGTTCGCGGCAGACCGTTTATTATTAAATCTAAATTGAACAAACTTCGTTCTTCGCTATATGAAAAAGTATTTCTGAAAGGTGTAAAACCTTTAAAAATACTCGATAATAAAATAGAATTTTCAAGTTTTTACGATTTGGGATACAAGGGCGTGGTTATGAGCGATAAGGCGTTAAAAAATATTGACGGATACGCCTTTGTCTATCGCCCTACGGATTACGACGACGTAGAGAAAATCGGTAGAGAGATGAAAAACGTAACGACGGACAAGTTCTTGTTTGTTCCGTCGTTTATCAACGAAAAGGACGAAATAGTTTTAAAAAAACTTTTGAAGTATTTCGACGGGATTTACGCCGACGGGCTTTACGGACTTTCTCTTGCGGAAGAAGAGGGTAAAAAGGTAATGGCGGGCGTTGGGCTAAACGTATTTAATTCGGTTGATTTATACGAATTGAACAAACGAGGCGTGAAAGAGGTTGTTTTTTCGCAGGAATTATCTTCGAGGGAAATCGAAAACATAAAAGGTAACGGCTACGCGTTTACTTTCGGCAGTATCAGGGTCGCGGAGTTTTTGTATTGCCCGTTCGGCAAAAAATGCGGCGATTGCAAAAGGGGAAACCGCTTTAAATTGACGGACGAAGCGGGGAGAACGTTTGAACTTTTAAGATATAAACTGGGTGGAAGATGCAGATTCGAACTCTATAATCCGAGTATTTTAAAAAATGCAAAAAGTTCTGCAAATTTCTACAATTTTATAGGTTTTTCCGAAACGGAAGCGCGCAATGTTTTAGACGGCAAAGAGCCGCCCATGGATAAAACTTACACGAAAGGCAACTATATAAGAGGTGTTTTATGATAAGTCAGAAAACGCTTAAATCTCTCGAATACGATAAGGTTCTGAAAATCGTTTCGGAGTATTGCGTTTTAAAGAAAACTAAATCGGAAATATGCGAGTTCGCGCCGTCCGAAGATTTCTTCGAGTCTCAGGTTTATTTGGCGAAAACCAAGGAAGCCTACGATCTTCTGTTTAATCACGGCGTGAGTTCGATTGAATTTTACGACGACTTAGAGGACTGCGCCGAAAGGGCTCAAAAGGGCGCAACTCTTTCAATGGGCGAACTTTTAAGATGTTCGAGAATATTGAAAAGCGGCAGAATATTGTATACTTCCGTAAGCGACAGTCCTTGCGAAGCCCCGTATATCAGACAGGAAGCGTCGGGAATATACGTTGACGTTTATCTTGAAAACGAAATAAGAGAAAAGATTTTAAGCGAAGATACGATGAGCGACAACGCCTCCGAACGGCTTTCTTCGCTGAGAAAAAGCATCAAGAGACTAAACGAGCAGATAAGAGAAAAATTACAGTCGTTCATACGAAACGGCAACAATAAATACTTGCAGGAAAACATAATCACGATGCGTGGCGACAGATATGTTCTGCCCGTTAAAAGCGAATACAGGAGTCAGATCGGCGGGTTTATTCACGATCAGTCGTCCACGGGATCGACGGTATTTATCGAGCCTGCGGCGGTTTTGGAACTAAACAACGCTTTAAAGACCGCGACTATCGAAGAAAAAAACGAAGTCGAAAGAATTTTGGCGGAGTTATCGCAGAAAGTCGGCGTTATAGCGACGAAGATTATCGACAACGACCTGATTCTGACCGATATAGACGGGTTTTACGCGAGGGCGATTTACGCTTACAAGACCCGTTCGGTTTGCCCCGATTTCAATCGTAAAGGTAAAACGGATATAAAAAACGGCAGACATCCGCTTATACCTAAGGACAAAGTCGTTCCCGTCTCTCTTTCATTCGGCGAAAATTACAACTACATTCTCATAACCGGACCCAATACGGGCGGCAAGACCGTAACTTTAAAAATGGTCGGATTGTTTTCCTTAATGGCGGCGAGCGGTATATTCGTACCCGCTTCCGAGGGAACGGAAATATCCTTTTTCGATAATATTTTCTGCGACGTCGGCGACGAACAGAGCATAGAGCAGAGTTTGTCCACGTTTTCTTCGCATATTAAAAACATAATCGAAATAACCGAAAACGTAAACGAAAATTCGCTCGTTTTAATCGACGAAATCGGCGCGGGAACAGATCCGGACGAGGGAAGCGCGCTCGCAAGGGCGGTTATAGAAAGGCTTTTGGATAAGGGGAGTTACGGTATCGTGACCACTCACTATTCCTCGCTTAAAGAGTATGCGTATTCCGACAGTCGTATATTGAACGCTTCTATGGAGTTCGATCCCGAAACTTTCGCTCCCCTCTATAAAATCAACATGGGTATGCCCGGTTCGTCGAACGCAATAGAAATATCGAGACTTCTCGGTATGGACGATAAACTTACGACGAGGGCTTATTCGCTTCTGAAAGGCGAAAAAATATCTTTTGAAAAAGTTCTCAAAGAGGCTGAAAAGTCGAGACAGGAAGCGGAAAATCTTAAACGCGAAGTGGAGGAAATAAAACGCGAGGAAAGCGTAAAACTCTACGAAATCGACTCGGAAAGGGAGAAACTCAACGCGGAAAAGGAAAAATTCTATCAGAAAGCAAAAGCCGAAAGCAGAAGAATAGTAAACGAAAAAATCGAAGAAGCGGACGAAATAATCGACGAAATCAAGGTTTTGTTCGATAAAGCCGAACTCGACAGCGGAGACCTTATAAAGGCGCGAACTCTCAGAAACAGGCTCGAAGATAAAAAGTACTCGCTCGAGGACGTCGAGGAGAAAATCGTCAACTACAAGCCCGTTGATCCGACGAAAATTAAAATCGGCGACAGGGTATACTATAAGCCGTCCGAAACGTTCTGCGAAGTTTCGGGCGTGAACCCGAAAAAGGGCGAGTGCGAGATATTTATGGGGTCTGTTCGCTTAAACGCGAAAATCAAAGATTTATACTTCGTGTCCGAGGCAACTAAGCCTAAAACTTCCGTCACTCTCAAACGTGAAGCAGGGTCTCAGCCGATAACCGAGATCAACGTTATAGGCGAAACGGTAATGGAGGCGCTACCGGAAATCGACGCGTTTTTGGATCAGGCGATAATAAACAATCTCGAAGAGGTCAAAATCATTCACGGCAAGGGCTTAAAGATATTGAGTACCGCCATACATGACGCATTAAAGAGAAATAAAAACGTCGTTAGTTACAGATTCGGCAAATACGGCGAAGGCGAAAGAGGAGTTACGTTCGTTAAACTGAAATAAAGCGTAACTGAAACGCCGATAAAATCACGCCTGAAAATCGTTTTCGTCCGGATTTATGTTACAGCTTAGCGCGGTGTTTTAATTGACTTGCATTTTTAAAAAAAATATGGTATTATAAGCGATATGAAAGATGTTTTATACGAAGAGTCGTTCAATCCGACCAATTTTAAATTCCATAAGACGATTTACGTCATATATTCGGTGTTTTTCTGGGTATTTATGGTTGCGGCGTTTATAGTTTTTGCGTTGCTTTTCTTTATACCCGCGTGGTTTCTTTTCGCCTTTTTGGTCTTGTCCGCAGTCGCATTCTGGTATTTAAGGACGAAAGTGTATTATTGCATAGACCTCGTTTTTGTTTCGGGACATACCCGAATCGTAAAAGTCGTCAATTACAAATACAGAAGGAAAATGCTTCTGTTCGATTATGAAGACGTGACGACTATAGGAAAAATAGGCAGCGAGACTTTTGAGAAAATCGCAGCGACGCCGAAAATAAAAAAAATATTCGCAACGCCGAACAGGTATATCGAAAACGGATATTACGTTTCGCTTATAAAAGACGGCGTAAATTATCTTGTTTTACTCGAATGTAAGGAAGATTATCTTGTAAATCTCGTTAATTTCGCAGGCAGAAAGATAATCGAAAAGGACTTCAAATGATATATTTAGACAACGCCGCCACGACGAGACCCGACGAAGAGGCTTTGGAAATCGCCGAGCGGTATTATAAAGAAAACTATTTTAACCCGTCCGCATTATATGCGGGCGGTTTAGAGGTAAAGAAGAAAATCGCCGAAGTAAAGTCGAAAATTTTATCCGTATTCCCGACGGGTTACGATATGATTTTCACCTCATGCGGAAGCGAATCGGACAATATGGCTGTTTCCTCGTCTGCGAAACGCGGTAATATAGTTACTACCGAGGGAGAACATTCCGCTATTTACGAATGTTTCAACGAACTTAAAAAGAGGGGAGTCGAAACGAGGTTTGCGAAACTTAACCCCGACGGCGGCGTGAACGTCGATAGTTTATTGTCTCTCATTGATGAAAAGACTTCCGTTGTTTCGGTGGTGCGAGTTAATAACGAAACGGGAGCGATAAACGACGTAAACGAGATTGCAGGCAGGGTGAAGAAGATAAACCCGTCAACCGTTTTCCATAGCGACGGAGTTCAGGCGTTCGGAAAACTTCCGACGGCAATTTCGGATAAAGTCGATCTGTATTCGATTAGCGCGCACAAGATAGGCGGCTTAAAGGGGACGGGCGGTCTCGTGTTTAAAAAGAGCGTTCGGCTCGTTCCGCTCATTTTCGGAGGCGGACAGGAAAACGGACTAAGGAGCGGCACGGAAAACGTTTTCGGTATAATAGATTTCGGCGCGGCGGCTTATAAACGGCTTGAACGCATTTCGGAAAACTATTCAAAAATCGCGGAATTAAAACGGATTTTCTTGGATAATCTCGACAAGAGATTTATAAAAATCATATCGAGCGAAAATGCTTCGCCTTATATTCTTTCTTTATCGGCGGTCGGGCTTCGCGGCGAGGTAATTCTTCACATGTTGGAGGAATTCGGCATAATCGTAGGTACGGGTTCGGCGTGTTCTTCGAGAATGAGGCATAGCAGAGTATTAAAGGCTTGCGGCTACAACGCAGGAGTATTAGACGGGGCTATAAGGATAAGTTTCGGAGTAGATAACACGAAAGACGAGGTAGTATTCGCCGCCGAAAAACTCGGCGAGTGCGTAAATAAATTAAAGGGTGTAATGGACAGAAGATAATGAATAAAGTAATAATCGTAAGGGTATGCGAGATATTTTTAAAAGGCAAAAACAGATTTTATTTCGTAAATCTCTTGGAAGAAAACATTAAAAAGGCGTTGGACGGAATAAAATACGACCTTGTAAAACTGCAAATGCGTTATCTCGTCGAAAACTTCGACGAGGATAAGTACGACCTTATTATGTCGAAACTACTTAAAGTGTGCGGAATACATACTATGAGCGTGGCGTACTGCGTCGAAAGCGACGTCGATAAAATAGCGGAAGCGGCGATAGCGGAGTGCGAGGATATGAAGGGTTCGTTCAAGGTCGAAACGAACAGGGCGGATAAGGCGTTCCCGCTGCATTCGGTGGAACTTTCGGCTGAAATCGGCGGCAGAATTTTGGAAAGATACGGTAAAGATCTTTACGTTGACGTAAAAAAGCCGAAAAACATTCTCAAAATCGACATAAGAGAAAACGGACAATCGCTTATTTATAAAGACGTTATAAAAGGCGTCGGCGGTATGCCGGTAGGCTCTTCGGATAAGGGATTTCTTATGCTTTCGGGAGGCATCGACAGCCCCGTTGCGGGGTATATGATGGCTAAAAGAGGAATGAAACTTGCCGCCGTGCATTTTCATAGTTATCCTTATACCGGTGAAGCGGCGAAAGAAAAGGTAATAACTCTCGGCAAGATGATCTCCGAGTATTCTGCCGGTATGACCTTGTACGTTGTGAAATTTACCGAAATTCAGGAAGAAATACACAAAAAATGCTCGGAAGAGTTTATGATAACTATGATGCGTCGCTTTATGATGCGTATTACCGAAAGGCTTGCGAATTATCACGGCGGGCAGGCGATTATAACGGGCGAGAGTTTAGGACAGGTTGCAAGTCAGACGACGGAAAGTATTACCTCTTCGAACTCCGTCGTGACGATGCCCGTTTTCAGACCGCTTATCGCTTTCGATAAACTCGAAACTATCGAGATTGCAAATAAAATAGGCACTTACGAAACGTCGATACTTCCTTACGAGGATTGCTGTACGGTCTTTCTTCCGAAATTCCCCGCGATAAAGCCGAGAATGGACAGAGTGCTTAAAGAGGAGTCGAGACTCGACGTAGAAGAGTTGATAAAACGAGCGATGCAAAACGTCGAAGTTATCGAACTGTGATAACCGGATAACCCAAACTGAACCCGATTTTCAGGCGTATCTTACGCTTAATTCATTGTTCTTTCCGTGGCTTGTATTTTTGTATACTAACCCACTTCGGTTTGGGTTTTTATCGGCTAAACGTTATTCCCACCAAGGTGAGTTTTTGATTTTTTCGAGACCCCCGTCCGTTTTTACGGACGGGAGTTTTATTATCTCGCCGTAAACTTCCACGCCGTCCGATACCGTAAAAGGCTTTACGAAAAAAGAGTATTCGGTATCCCGTTTTACGTCTTTCATCAGGTATTTTCCGCTTTCCGCCGATTTTAAAAGTTCTTTGCCGCTACCGTCGAAAAGATAAAAACCGATCCCTTCTTCCGTTATTATTGAAATGCTGATTTTACCGTTTTTATATGTGATTTTGTAATCTTTTACGACAGGCATAACGGGTGTTTCCGTCACTTTTTTCTCGGGTTTATTTTCGCTTGAGAAGTAAAAACCTATTGAATCCTTGCCGTCAGAGTCTCTGAGCAATATTTCGTTATCGTTGTTATAAGAGTTTTTATCGATATAGAGGTATTCCACGGAGTCGGGCATGACGAACGCTTCGGGTTTATGGTTTTTATAAAGATTTACAAGTACGTCTTTCGCAATCATCGTCGGGTATGTTCCGCCGCTTACCGAATTATCCATATTCTTATCGTCGGAGTTTCCGAGCCATACGCCGACGATATGTTCGGTTGTATACGCTATGCAATAAGCGTCCTTATTTCCGTCCTTATTTCCGTTCGTTCCCGTTTTAGCGTAGACGGGGAAGGGTAAGTCGTTTAATTTTTTAGCCGTTCCGCTTTTTACCGTTTCGCATAAAATATCGTTGATTATAAACGCCGTTGACGGCTTTATTATTTGTTTAGTCTCTTTTTTATTCAGATAGACGGTTTTTCCTTTCGGGTTTACTATTTTTTCGATAAAAGATACTTCGGAATATTTGCCGTCGTTAGCGAACGGAGTGTAACAGGAAACGAGTTGACAAAGAGTAATGCCGCCGTCGATATTGCCGAGCGCGACGGATAAATCCGTATTTGTTATTTTTACGCCGAAGTTTTCCGCATTTTTTATTATTTTTTCTGTTCCGAGGGTTTCGGCAAGTTTGACGGAAGGAACGTTAAGACTTTTCGATAAAGCGTTTTTTACGCTCGTGTAGCCGTAGTATTTGTCTCCGTAATTCGACGGAGAGTATCCGCCGAAGTTTGTTTTCTCGTCAAGTATCTTCGTCGCTTCGTTTACGATGCCTTCGTCTATGCAGGGCGAGTATATGAGCCATGGTTTTGCGGTTGAAGCGGGGCATCTCGGAATGTCGCCGTACGACGTTTTAAAACCCGTTATTTTACCCGTTTCGGCGTCGGCTATTATGACGGTATAGTCGCAATCGAGTTTATAGGTTTCGGGCGAGGAAACGTATTCGGACACTTTTCGGTCAAGCGAAGTATAAATCTTATAATCGTTTAATTCGCTTTCATTATCGAAACCTAAAATCACGCAAGCCTTTCTTTTCACCTCTTGAATTTCGACGTTTTTTGAAACATAATCTTTTGTATAATTTGCGGTGATTGCTATGTTTTTTTCCTTTTTGTATTCTTTATCCGAAATATAGTTTTGCTCTTTTAAAAGTTTCAGCACTACGTTCTTTCTTTCGTTTGCGTTTTGCTTGTTATCGACCGGATTATACTTTTTCGGCGACTTTACGACCGCGGCGAGAACAGCCGCTTCGCCGAGCGATACGCTCTTTATTTCTTTTCCGAAAAAGGCGAGTGAAGCGTCCGAAACTCCGTAAATCCCCTTGCCGAAGTATACGGAGTTTAAATACATTTCGAGTATTTTATCTTTGCCGTATCGTCTCTCGAGTTCTCTCGTGAGTTTTATCTCGTTGAATTTCCTGTTTATCGTTTTTTCGCCGCTCAAAAAAACGTTTTTGACGAGTTGTTGACTTATGGTAGAGCCGCCCTCGACGATTTTGCCCGAAAAGATATTGTTTTTAGTCGCTCTGAGCATTCCTTTAAGGTCGATTCCGCCGTGAGTGTAAAATCGTTTGTCCTCGACGGCTATAAAAGCGTTCTTAACCGTTTCGGGAATATTATCGCCGGCGACGTAAGTCCTTTTTCGGCTGTCCTTGAACTCTTTTCCGTCCTTATCGTAGACGACGCACGATTGAGAAGAGAAGTTAAGTTTGCTTTCGTCGAAAACGGTATTTGCCGTGACGGACAAATACCACACGATAAGAGATAGGGCGATTATCGCTAAAACCGTAACGGCTATAAACGTTATTTTTAAGAATTTTTTCATAAGTTACGATTATTATGAGTTTTAATTCGTCTTTTATGTTATTTTTTCACTTCCTTTTGCTTGATTTTTTTCGGGTTTTTAATGTATAATCTATTATATGAATAAACGTTATATAATACATACCTACGGTTGCCAGATGAACGTACACGAATCGGAGAAAATCGCGGGTATTTTAAGCGGTATGGGCTATCTCGAATGTAAAGCCCCCGAGAACGCGGACGTAATCGTCTTTAACACCTGTTGCGTAAGAGAAAACGCCGAGCAGCACGCTTTCGGCAATATCGGAATGCTTAAAAAACTCAAAGCGGAAAAACCCGAACTCGTAATCGCTGTATGCGGTTGCATGACGCAGCAAGGCAATTTTTCCGAAAAACTTCTGAAATCTTATCCTTACGTCGATTTGGTTATCGGCACTTTCAACATAGATAAATTCGGCGAACTTCTGGCGAAGAAAATCGAGAGCAAAAAACGTCTTGTCGAAATACTAGAAAAGAACGGTGAAATCAGCGAAAGCGTAACGCCCCTTCGTTCGAGTTTTCCGAACGCTTGGGTAAACGTAATGTACGGTTGCAACAACTTCTGTTCGTACTGTATCGTGCCTTATGTGAGAGGCAGAGAGCGGAGCAGAAGGGCGGACAAAATCGTAGCAGAAATAAAGGGGCTTGTTGAAAACGGCTATAAGGAAATAACCCTTCTGGGTCAAAACGTAAACTCTTATGGCAAAGATTTGAAAGACGGTTCGTCTTTTTCGTCGCTTTTAGACGAAATAGGCAAACTCGAAGGCAAATTCCGTTTGCGTTTTATGTCCAATCACCCGAAGGACCTCACGGAAGAAGTCGTAGAGGCGATAGAAAGAAATCCTCACGCCTGCAAGGCTATTCACTTGCCCGTACAGTCGGGTTCGGATAGAATTTTAAAAGAGATGAACAGGCGTTATACGGTTGAAGATTATCTCGGAAAAGTTGCCAAAATACGCGATATTATCCCGAATTGCGCGATTACTACCGATATTATCGTCGGTTTCCCGACGGAGACCGAGAAAGAGTTCGAGGACACCGTATCGCTCGTCGAAAAAGTCAGATACGACGGCGCGTTCACGTTCGTCTATTCGCCGAGAGAGGGGACGAAAGCCGCCGCTATGGACGGTCAGATTCCTGCGGACATTAAAAAAGACAGGATAATGCGACTCGTCGATATTCAGAACGAGATCAACAGAGAGGAATCCTCGAAGTACGTCGGCAGTACCGTCGAAATTTTGTTCGAGGACTACGACGAGAAAAAACAAAAGTATATGGGTAGAGACGAGAGGGGCAGAATGGCTTACTGCGAATATCCCGAAAACGTAGTAGGGAAGTTTGCGGAGGTTGAAATAACCTCGACCGGCGGAATGTCCTTAATCGGCAAGATAAAGAAAATAATTGACTGAGAGAGCGGATAATGGCTAAACAAAAGAGTAGCGAAGAATATAAAAAAGAAAAAAAATCTCCGATGATGGAGCATTACGACAAGATAAAGGCGGCTCATCCCGACTGTATAATTTTTTACAGACTCGGCGACTTTTACGAAATGTTCTTCGACGACGCGATAAAGGCTTCGAAGATGCTCGACCTTACGCTTACGGGAAGAGACTGCGGAATGGCTGAAAGAGCGCCTATGTGCGGCGTGCCTTTCCACGCGGCGGACGAATATATCGCAAAACTCGTCGCAATGGGAGAGAAAGTCGCAATCTGCGAGCAACTCGAAGATCCGTCCACGGCTAAGGGACTTGTCGAAAGAGACGTGGTTCGTATCGTTACGGCGGGGACTTTAACGGAAGAGGAACTTTTAGACGAGAAGAGCAACAACTTTATCGCCTGCGTATACGGTTCGGCGGCTTCGGCGGGACTTGCATGGTGCGATATAACGACGGGAGATTTTTACGCCAAAAAGTGCGAGAGCGATAAGGTTTTCGACGAAATCTGCGACAACCTTGTTAGAATTAACCCGTCGGAAATAATTTGTAACGCAAGTCTTGCCGAGAAATCGAAAGAATTTCCCGTTGTCGCTCACAACGTTATTCCCGCGTTCAAACGGGTAGAAGATATATATTTTATGCGCAGAAACGCCGAAATCGAACTGAAAGAACAATTCGGCGTCATTTCGTTCGACGCGTTCGGAATATCCGACTCGTCGGCGACGATTTCTGCCGCGGGCGCGCTCGTCGCATACCTCAAAGAAACTCAGAAGCACGCTCTTATTAACGTAAACGGCATTAAAATCGAGAAGAATTCGGACGTAATGTATCTCGATTTTTCGGCGATGAGAAATCTCGAAATAACGAAGAATATGCGAGACTCGAAGAGATACGGCTCGCTTTTCTGGGTACTCGATAAAACGGATACTTCGATGGGGGCGAGAACGCTTAACTCGTGGCTCATTTCGCCTTTGCAGAGCAAAGAAAAGATTGATTACAGGCTTTCGGGCGTTGAGGAATTGTTTAACAATTCAATACTTCGCGCCGGAATTTCCGAGCAGTTGGGTTTTGTTCGCGACACCGAGAGACTTGCGGGAAAAATATCGAACGGCAATCTTACTCCGAAAGACGCTCGTATTCTGGGCGAATCTTTATCGGCGTTCCCGAATATAAAACTTCATTTATTCGGCGTAAATTCAAAGATTTTACAGGACGTAAACGAAAATATTTACGATTTTACCGAACTTTCCAAACTTTTAATCGGCGCGATTTCCGAAACTGCGGGAAAGGTTACGAAAGACGGCGGATATATTAAGGCGGGGTTCGACGCCGAACTCGACAGACTGAGAAATATTAAAAAAGACAGCGAAAAGACCTTAAAAGAAATAGAGGACAGAGAAAGAGAAAAAACGGGTATTAAAAATCTTAAAATCGGATACAACAGAGTTTTTGGCTACTATATCGAGGTAACGAACTCTTTTAAAAGCCTCGTTCCTTACGATTATATCAGAAAGCAAACCCTTGCGGGGGCGGAAAGATACATCACGGAGGAACTCAAAGAACTCGAAGCGGAAATTCTTTCGAGCGACGAGAAAGCCTTGAAATTGGAGTTGGATATTTTCTCGAAAATCAAAGGCGTTCTCACCGATAACGTGAAAAAAATTCAACGCAGTTCCAAGTCTGTTGCCTGTCTCGACGCCCTTTTGTCGCTCGCGACGGTAGCCAAGAAAAACGGCTACGTCAGACCCGAAATCGTGGAGTCGGATATGCCTATGAATATAGTCGGAGGCAGGCATCCCGTCGTCGAAGCCGTTTCGGACGAACCGTTCGTATCGAACGATACCTATCTCGATTCGGACGAAAACAGAGTAATGATCATAACGGGTCCGAATATGGCGGGTAAAAGCACCTATATGAGACAAAACGCCCTTATCGTTTTAATGGCTCATATCGGCAGTTTCGTGCCGTGCAAGTCCGCTGAAATTCCTATCGTAGACAAGATATTTACGAGGGTAGGGGCAAGCGATAACCTCATTTTCAATCAGAGTACGTTTATGGTCGAGATGACCGAAGTTGCGAATATTTTGCTCAACGCCACGGATAATAGTTTGCTCGTTTTAGACGAGGTCGGAAGAGGAACAAGCACTTACGACGGATTGTCTATCGCGTGGGCGGTAGTCGAATATCTTTCGGAAAACACTAAGGCTAAAACACTTTTCGCTACGCACTATCACGAACTTTCGGAACTCGAAGGGTCGCTCGGCGGCGTAAAAAACTATAAAATCACCGTCAGAGAATCGGGCGGCAAAATCGTATTTTTGAGAAAAATAGCGAGAGGAAGCGCAAACAGAAGTTTCGGAATCGAGGTCGCTTCGCTTGCGGGCGTTCCGAAAGGCGTTACCGACAGAGCGAAAGTTATTTTGAAAAAACTCGAGAAAAACGATTTGACGAAAAGGGTAGACAACTCGGAAAATATTCCCGAAGAAGAGACTTACGAGAACGAACAAAGAAGCGAAATCGAAGAAATTATCGCGGAAACAGACGTAAATTCCATGACGCCCATGGAAGCGTTAAAACTTATTTACGATTTAAAAAATAAACTTAACGGATAAAAATTATGCCGACAATTAACTTACTTGACAAAAAAGTATACAACAGAATAGCCGCGGGAGAAGTCGTCGAAAGACCTTTTTCGGTAATCAAGGAACTTGTGGAAAACTCGATTGACGCCGGCGCGGACGAAATCGAAATCACCATCGAAGATGGCGGAAAGTCGTTTATTTCGGTAAAAGACAACGGTTGCGGAATATCCGCGGACGACCTTAAAAAAGCATTTTTACCACACGCTACCAGTAAGATTAAAGACGTTGAAGATCTCGACGACATTTTAACGCTCGGTTTCAGAGGCGAGGCTCTTGCTTCCATCGGGGCTGTGTCTATGGCGACCATAACGTCAAAAACAGAGGACGCCGAAATCGGTAATTCTATATCGTGTAACGGCGGCGTTATAGGAGAAGTCGAGGCGTACCCGTCTGATAAAGGAACTACGGTAACGGTCGAAAAACTCTTTTACAACACGCCTGCGCGAGCAAAGTTTTTAAAGCCTAACAAAAACGAAGAAACGGATATTACGAGCATTATAACGAGGCTTATTCTGGCAAATTCGTCCGTTGCGTTCAAGTACGTTGCGGACGGAAAAACGGTATTGCAGTCTTACGGCGGAGGACTTGACGAGGCTATCGTTGAAATGTACGGCTACGACGCGATAACCGATTGTATCAAGATAGAAACCGTGAAAAACGGTATGAGAGTCAGCGGTTATATCGGGCATTATTACTTCACGAAGCCGAATAAGTCCTATCAGACGATAATTTTAAACGGCAGATATATCATAAATTCTACCATTCAGTCGGCTATCCATAACGCCTATGCGAGTTATCTTATGAAACGTAAATATCCCTTTTACGTTCTCGAAATCGAAATGTCGCCCGAAATGGTAGACGTAAACGTTCATCCTAATAAAACGGACGTCAGATTTGTGGACAATCAGGTCGTATACGGAACGCTTTATTCGATAGTTTCAAAGGTCTTAGACGGTTCTGCGTCCGCTCTCAATATTATTAAACCCAACAATTATATGCAAATCGACCCCGGATCGAGACCTATCGTCAAAAAACCCGTAGTAAAAGCAGAGGATATAAGAAGGGTATATTCGGACGAACCATACGTTCCGACTTCTAATAATTCGATTTTTTCTACGGTAACCAAGGATAAGACCGAAGAAGAAAACGAAGGGCTTATGATGGGTTTCGAGGACTTTTTAAAAGAAAGAAATCAGAGACTTGCCGAGGAAGAGGAAAGGAACAAAAATCTCGACGATATATTCGCCGAAAATAAGAAGTATATCGAAAAAATCGAGGCGGAAAAGGCTGAAAAAGAGAGGCAATCTCAGGAACAATATGACGTCGGAAAAGAGTTTCGGGTCGTGGGGCAGATTCTTACGACTTATCTCGTACTTGAAAAGGGAGAGGACGTTTATTTCGTAGACCAACACGCCGCCCACGAACGACTTTTGTACGACAAGTTTATGGAAGAATACAAAAAGGGTGTTATTAACCGACAGTCGATGCTTATACCGTATACTTTGAGGTTGAACGAAAAGGAAACGGAAGTTTTGATAAATAAACTCGACGAACTTAAAAAGAACGGTTTCGATATTTCGAGAGAAGATAACGTTTTTAACGTCTACTGCGTTCCGCTTTTGCTTGACGGGATAAACCTTAAAGACTTTTTCGACGATATACTGTCGGACGCCGAATTCAAACGCGAGAACGTACCCGAGATAATACACGAAAAAATCGCTATGAAAGCGTGCAAAGCGGCTATCAAATCAGGTAAGACCTTATCAGAGGACGAGATACAGTCTCTTTTAAAGGCGATGAATAACGATATGGGACTTCGTTGTCCGCACGGCAGACCCGTTACCGTAAGAATAACGAGAGCCGAAATCGACAAGTGGTTTAAGAGAATCGTATGAGCGGCGGTAAAATAATCGTTGTGTGCGGCTCGACCGCTTCGGGAAAGACCGCTTTGGCTGTAGATTTGGCGAAAAGGTATAACGGGGAAGTCGTGTCTGCCGATTCAGTCGCTATTTATAAGGGACTCGACGTCGGTTCTGCTAAGCCTACAAAAGAGGAAACGAGGGGCGTTAAACACTATATGATTGACGTCGTTTCGCCGTTCGACGAGTTTTCGGTTTCCGACTATGAAAACGCTGCTTTGCCTATAATAAACGATATTTTGTCTCGCGGAAAACTTCCCATAATCTGCGGTGGTACGGGCTTTTATATAAATTCCTTACTTTATAAAATGAGTTACGGAAACTCGAAAGGCAACACCGATATCCGAAACAAATATGAAAAAATCGCCGCCGAGGAAGGCAACGAAAAAGTGTATGAAATTCTGAAAACCGTCGACCCTGTTACCGCTGAAAAGTTGCACCCGAACGATAAAATGAGGGTTATAAGGGCGTTGGAAATTTTCGAGACTTCGGGGGTAAGAAAATCGGATATAAAGGACGAAATGATTCCGAGGTTTGATTTTATTGCGATTATGCCGACTTACGATAGAGAAACTCTTTATAATCGGATAAATAAACGCGTTGACGGAATGTTTAGAAACGGTCTCGAAGAAGAAGTCAGAGGACTTTTAAAAAGCGGACTTACGCTCGAAAATCAGAGTATGCAGGGCATAGGCTATAAAGAAACCGCCGAGGCGATATTAAGCGGAAGCGATATGCCGGTAGAGACAATCAAATTAAACACAAGGCATTACGCGAAGCGGCAGATAACTTTTTTCAAACGGTTTAGAAATCTTTTCTCCATTGATAATTCGGAGAACGACAGTTTTGAAAAAGTTTGTAAAATTGTCGATAATTTCTTGAAAATTTAAATGTTTTACGAAAGACAAAAAGTAGGCTTACGCCTGCTTTTTTCATTTTATTTTAGTCATATAAAAGTCTTTCAGGAAGTCTTCGTCGTCATCATAAAAAGACATGTTCTTTTCATACCCTATTTTCTCTTCGAGTTCGGCTACGGGCAGTTGGGTTATCTTTCTTTTCTTTATGAGTTTTAACGCTTCGCGTCTCTTGTCGTTTTCCTCAGGGGATAAGTATACGAAGTAGTCGCACTGATCCGCGTCTCTCGTAAAGGTATAGCCTTGTTTAAGAATTAACTCAATGAGCGTTCTCGTGTAGTTTACGTTGAGTTTTTCGACCGCATAAGAAAAACACACTTTTTCGCGGTTCTTGTATTTAGGAAGTCTTCTTACGTATTCCGTATAGAGCAGCGATTGAATTTTGCGACTTCTCGTAAGCCCGAATTCTTCGTGAATCAAAGCGTCTGAAAAGGGCATATAGTATCCGTTTTCGGAATTTATTCCGTAATGAACGCCGAATTTATCGATAGTTTCGCTCAAAGTTAAACCTTCTTCGATTAAAAACGCATTTAAAAGCATTACGGAAGCCGCCGCGTCGTCGTCAGAGCGGTGTTCGCGGTATTTTAAATCGTATCTTTCGCACAGCGTTTTTAAACCCACCGAATTGGTTTCGGGGTGAATTTGTTGATATATATATTGCACGTCGATAAATTCAAATGAAATTCGTGGTAGTTTGTACTTGTCGCAGGCGTCGTTGATATACTTGACGTCGTTCGCCATGGAAAAACCTATTACGAGCCTGTCGGTGAAAAGTTGTTTTACTTCCTCGTAGCATTCTTTAAATTTAGGGGCTTTTCTGAAATCTTCGACTTCGTACGCAAAAGTCACGCCCGTTCTTTTCGCGTGTTTTTTGTCGCCGACGGCAAAACGTTTCGGAATAGGGTTAAAAAGTAAGTCTTTTTGCTCGATTATATTAAGTTTTTCGTCGCAGATCGCATAACCTATACTACAAAGGCTACCGTCCGTGCTTCTTCCCGTACAACTCTCGGTGTCAATAACAAGGTATTCCATCAATATTTTCTGATAAGACCGACCACTTTTCCCAAAACGCAAACGTCGTCTAAAACTATGTCCTGCATGGTCTCGTTTTCGGGGTGGAGAATAATTTTTCCGTCTTTTTTAAAGAATCTTTTTACCGTCGCCCCATCGCCTACGAGAGCGGCGATTATCTCGCCGTTGTCGGCGGTTTCTTGCTTTTTGATAATGACTTTGTCTCCGCTGTATATTCCTATATCGCGCATGCTTTCGCCCTTGACGGTTAAGGCGAAAATTTCGTTTTCCTCTCCGAATTCTTTCGGAACGGGGATATAATCGTCGTAATTTTCGTAGGCGAATACGGGCGTCCCAGCAGCGATAGTGCCGAGCAGAGGCGCGCTGAACGCTTCCGCTTTAGGTTTCGTCACCATTATGGCTCTTTTTTTGCCGTCGGAAACGGTAATCAGTCCTTGTTCCTGCAATTTTTTTATGTAATGCTGGCAGGTTGCGGTCGATTTAATCGCGAGCGCGGAGCATATCTCTCTCACTGACGGCGGGTAACCGTTTTCGCTGCTGAAAGCCTCTATGTATTCGTATATGATCTGCGCTTTATCGTTTGATTTTGCCATTATTTCCCTCTGTGCGTCTGAGTAGGTTTATTTTAACATATTTATCGCAAAAAATCAAACATTTGTTTGCATAATTTTTATGTTAAAACGATTGAAATTATTTGAAAGACAATGTATAATATAAGGGATATGAAAAAAGACGATTTAAAAGAAGAAACGCAGGAAGAAGATTGCGTTTTGTACGATAGAAAATGCATAGGTTGCGGCGAATGCGAGCTGTGTGACCTCGACCCGCTTAAAATTTGCGATAATTGCGGAAAATGCCTCGATATGAAAGACGGCGTTTCGATTAAAATCGATAAAATCGAAAGTTAAAATCCTTGCATTTTCGGACGGAATACTATATAATTAGTATTATGGAAAGATTTATTCTGATGTTCGTCCAATATCTGGCGAACTTTGTAGCGATAATGATCGTTTTACCTTGCCACGAGTTCGCTCATGCGTTCGCGGCGGTAAAATGCGGAGACGACACGCCGAAACTTGCGGGCAGGTACACGCTTAACCCTCTCGCGCATTTCGACCCGTTGGGGCTTGCGATGCTGATACTTTTGCGTTTCGGTTGGGCGAAACCCGTTCCCGTAAACCCGAATAATTTCAGAGATTATAAAAAGGGTTGCGTATGGGTTTCGATTGCCGGAGTGCTGACTAATCTTGCTCTTGCTTTCTTGTTTTGTCCGCTGATGATCCTTGTCTGCGAAAAATACGTATTTGTAATAGCGGCAGAGTGGGCGAAATATATAAATTATTTCGTAATTTATTTCTTTTACGCTTTGTATTTCATTAACATAGGCTTATTCGTGTTCAATCTTTTGCCGTTGTACCCCTTGGACGGGTTCAGGCTTTACGACGCTTTGAGTACGAGAAAAGGAAAGTTTTACTATTACTTAAGAAAATACAGCGGATATATACTGCTCGGAATACTTCTTTTGGGTTATATCGGCGACGTTGTCGGTATACCGTGGCTCGATTTCATATCCGTACTTATCGGTTACGTTTCAAAGCCTATTACGGCATTTTGGAGGCTTATAATTAAATGACGACTGAAAACGAAGAAATTGAATTTAATAATCAGGATGAAAACGAAGAGAAAGTTATCGAGTATAAAAAGCCCGACAACTTCGAATCTGTCGTCGATTACACGACAAAACTCTCGGTTTTCGAAGGTCCGCTCGATTTGCTTTTATACCTTGTAAACAGGGCTGAAATTCCCATAAGGGATATTTTCGTGTCGGAAGTTACGGAACAGTTTTTGGAGTACGTCAGGCACGCGGAAGACCTCGATATGGAAAAAGAAGGCGAGTATCTCGCAATGGCGGCAACTCTGCTCGAAATTAAGGCAAGGTCGATTTTGCCGGCTTACGAATTTGAGGATAACGGCGAATATTTCGATGAAGAGGACCCGAAGGAAAATCTTTTCAGACAACTCGAGGACGAGTTGAAGATGTTTCAGGAAGCGGGCGTTAAATTAAAAGAAATCGAAACGACCGATATTTTCTTCAAAAAGCCGGACGAGTCGGCAAACGAAGTGAGAATAGAGTATACCGATTTCAATCTCGATAATCTTATCAAGGCGTTTTCGAACCTCATGGCGAAAATCGACCTTGAAAACAGAATTAAAAACGAGCAGAAGGAAATACCGAAAGAGGTATATACCGTCGCGGATAAAATCAATTACATAAAAGAAACGATGGTTGAAAGAGAGAGTTGCAGTTTTTACGATTTGTTTGCGGAAGACGCGTCGAAACCCGAGATTATTACGACGTTTCAGGCTCTATTGGAACTGCTTAAATTGCAATATCTTACGGTAGAGCAGAAGGATACGTTCAGCGACATTACAATTACATTAAGAGAAGACAGGAGTGAAGAAGTTGGAGACCTTAGCGAGTATAATTGAATCAATTTTGTTTGTATCGGGCAACGAGGTTGCCGTAAAGGATATTTCGGACAAACTCGGTATTCCCGAAAAAGATATTTTGAACGAAGCGAAAAAATTGCAAGAGAAGAAATACGGCGACGGAAGCGGCGTGAAGCTGCTTATTTTCAATAAAAAATTGCAATTATGTTCAAACAAAGACAACGCCGACAGTGTGGCGACCGTACTTAATCCCATAAGGGAACGCGAACTTTCGAGGAGTATGCTCGAGGTTGCGGCGATAATTGCTTATAAGCAACCCGTGACGAGAACCGATCTCGAAGAAATTCGTATGTGCAGTTGCGAATACGCTATTCAGAACCTTTTAAAACTCGGTGTTATAGATGTTGTAGGCAGAAAAGAGGCTCTCGGCAGACCTGTTCTTTTTGGAACGACCGACAATTTTCTAAAACGCTTCCAGATTTCTTCTCTCGACGAGTTGCCCGACTATGATGAGATGCTTAACAAGATTAAGCAAATGAACGGCGGCGACAGTAACTACCTCTATAAAAAGGACGTTTACGACGAGAAGAATGATCCCGAGCATACTGACGCGGAAAAAAAATCGGGTGAAACTGACGGGGAAAACGGCGATTTAGTAGATGCCGAGGCAAAACCCGTTGAAAATGCCGACGAGAACGTTGAACCTGTTAATACCGAAAAAGAAAATATTTCGGAGCCTTCGGCAGACGATGATGAAGGCGTTGACGAAGAAAGTGTTGACGAGGAAAGTGTTGACGAAGAAAACGTTGACGAAGAAAGCGAAAAGTCGGCTGTTCCCGATTTTTTACGCGACGACGAGACTGAAACTGCATAAACTAAATAAAATTTTCAATTAAAAGAAGGTACCTGCGTAATTATTTCGGGTATCTTTTTTATTGCGTTGTTTTTTTCGGGATGTTGTCTTAAAGTCGTCGTCACTTACGGCAAATTTTTTTCGGGACGTCGCCTTAAAGTCGCCGTCACTTACGGCAAACTTTTTTGGAGCGTCGGGTGCTGTCCGGTTTCATTTTTTCTCTATCTTTTTTACATAATTTTTTATGAAATAACGATACTAAATTCTGTAATCGATTATGGAATTTGCAATTTTATCTATTGTTTTATCAATTTTTATAATTCCATTACCTTTTTCGGTAAAAGCATTTTTTAGTTTTAAAGACAGAAAAATCTATTTCAGTTTGTTCTATTTCAGAAGATTCAGACTAAAAAACGGCTATGCGGAATTCAAATCGAATAAAATATTTTTGCATTATTCGGATAGAAAAGCGATTGCTTTGTATTACGACGATTTAATTAAGGGGAACGGGGAAACGGACGTTATAAATTATATTAACGCTACGAAAATAAGATACGCCGTTATGCTTGACGGGTACGAAAGCGTGAGATCGTTTTGTTTATTGTGCGCGATAAATAGCGTTAATTCCGCGATATATCCCGTCCTTAAAGATAAGTATCCGCTCGTAAATTTCAGAGGCGACGTTTTGATAAGCGAAACGGACAGAACAAACGGAATAATTTTCGATTTGGGTATATGTTTCAATATTTTGTCGATTACGTTTATGCTTGTAAAAAATATGTTCGGGGGTAAGAAAAATGGCTAAAGAAAATACGGATAATAAGATAAAAGAACTTATGAGTACCGCTTTAAAAGATATAAACACTCTTATTGATGTAAATACCGTTATTGGTAAACCGTTTACCACAAACGGTGGAACTGTGGTAATTCCTGTTACAAAGGTCACTTTGGGGTTTATGACGGGCGGTGGAGAGTACGGAAAAGTACAAAGCCTGAAAGGCGATAAAACGCTGCCGTTTTCAGGCGGTAGCGGAGCGGTTATCTCTCTTAAACCGAGCGGCTTCCTCGTCGATAACGGTAAAGGCGTAAAACTCGTGAGTATCGCCGACGACGTAGCTACAAAAGCCTTTGAAACCGCGGAGGAGTTTATAAAGAGTTTTAACAATGAAAAGGAAGATTAAATTATTTGCTTATTTGTTTGCTGTGTTGTTGTCGTTTTTTACGATAAATACGGCTACTTCTTACGCTTATACGGTTTCAAAAGCAGAAGCGGTTATGGAGGTTATGAACGGCAGAATGTTGTATTCCTTTAACGCCGAAGAAAAGTTGCCCATGGCAAGCACTACAAAAATAATAACTGCAATTACCGTTTTAGATAATTTCGATATAAACAAAACGGTAGAGGTTCCGCCAGCGTGCGTAGGGGTTGAAGGGAGTAGTATATATCTTAAACAAGGGGAGAAATATACCGTCTGCGACCTTCTCTACGGTTTAATGTTGCGTTCGGGCAACGACGCCGCCGAGACTTTGGCGGTAGCGCTTGCAGGGGGCGTTTCGGACTTTGTGAAACTTATGAACGAAACGGCGAAAAAGGTCGGAGCGGTCAACACTTCGCTTGTAAACCCGCACGGACTTAACGCTGAAAATCATTATACGACAGCCGAAGATTTGGCGAAAATATCCGTTTACGCAATGAAAAACGAGACTTTTAAGAAAATCGTAAACACAAAGACGCATATAGCGACGGAAATTACAAGCGGAGAGAGAAAAGTATGGAAGAATAAAAACAAAATGCTCTCGATATTCGACGGCGCGGAAGGCGTTAAGACGGGGTATACGGTTAAAGCGGGGAGATGTCTCGTTTCGTGCGCGAAAAGAGAGGGGATGGAAGTTGTATCGGTTGTTTTAAACAGTCCTCAAATGTTTGAACGCTCTTGCGAACTTCTGGAAAACTCATTTACCGATTTTGATATGGTTAAGGTAATTGACGGAAAAAGGTTCGATTACGTCGTATTTGACAAGGAAAAAAACAACGCTTATGAGATTGAAAGACCGAAAGACTTTTATTATCCCGTAAAAAGAGGCGAAAAACTTTCGTGCGAACTGAATTTCGAGAACGAAATAAGAAATACTTGCGAAAAATCGCAAAAAGCGGCAGAAATTAAAATTTATTGCTCAAAACAGTTGATTTTTTCTCAAAAACTTTATACACTTAATCCGAGGAACAAAACAAATGAGAATAAACAGATATCTTGCCGAATGCGGCGTAGCGAGCAGACGCGCTTGCGATCAGATTATTAAAGAAAAAAGAGTAAAAGTAAACGGTAAAATTTGCGGACTCGGCGAGGAAATAGACGAGATTAACGACAGCGTTACCGTAGACGGGAAAAAAGTATCGAGAGCGAGAAAGTTCGAGTATTACATTATGAATAAGCCGAAGGGTTACGTTTGCACGGTAAAAGACGATAAAGGCAGAAAGACCGTTATGGACTTGCTTCCTAAAAATACCGCGAGAATTTTCCCCGTAGGAAGGCTCGATTACGATTCCGAGGGACTTTTGCTGTTTACCAACGACGGAGAACTTGCGAATAGATTAACTCACCCGAGTAGTGAAATCCCCAAGACTTATCTTGTAAAAATCGAGGGTAATATAGACGAAAAAACGCTTATCACGCTTAGAAACGGCGTTGTAATCGACGGGAAAAAGACGAATAAATGCGGAATTAAAGTCGTGGATGAGGGTAAAGATTTCGCGAAAATGCACGTTACCATTACCGAGGGCAGAAACAGAGAAATCAGAAAAATGTTCGAAGCGGTCGGCAAAAACGTCGATTTTCTGAAACGTATAAAGATAGGCGATCTGAAATTGCAAGGACTTAACCGCGGCGAAGTCAGAAAACTCACGCCCGAGGAAATTTATTATTTGCAAAACGTTTAAATTTGCGTAAAATTATGGATAAACAAAGGCAAAACGAAAGTTATACGGAATTAAAGAAGGACTTAAAGGACAAGTATTGCGAAATTATCAAGTCCGATTTGGACGAAATAAGAAATTACGTCGCCGATAGAGTAACTAAGTTGTTCGGTCCCGATTTCCTCGATAAAATCGAAAAAGTCGAAAATCTCAGGAGCGAGCGCAAGAGAGCGGAGAGAGATTTTTTCAAGTCGGAAGAATATAAAACCGCCCAAAAAGAACTTAAAGTCGCTAAGAACGAAGCAAAAAACTCAACGTCCGAAACCGAAGAAGAAGCGAACAGACATTTAAACAAGGCTATCAGCGCGATAACTACGCTCAACGTAACAATAAAGAACAGGCTGAAACCCTATGATGAAAAAATCTCCGCGTTGGACGACGAGATTTCGTTTGTTACCGAAAAAAACGACGATAAAATCAGAGAGATTTCTCAGGAGATTATTTCAAGGGTAAAAAGTTCGGTTGCGGAACGTTTTAAATCGTACTTTAAGGAACTTAACGAACTTTCCGACGAATTCGGCGTCGAAGATGAAAAAGATGACGATTTGCCTTTCGATCAAGGCGTTTTAAGACTTGAAATACCTATCTTTTCCGAAAAAATCGCGGAAAATTTAGAGAATAAAGAGAAGCGCGAAGAAAAGGGTAATTTTGTCAAAAGCGATGACGGGAACGGAATATTGAACTAAATTTTTACAATTAAACATATAAAAACGAGGCGTTTTCCTAACGAAAAACGCCTCGTTTTGTATACCGGACAAGAGTAATTTTCAGTATACGCCCTCTAAAATCATAGCGTTCGCAACCTTTTTGAAGCCCGCTATATTTGCTCCCTGTATGAGATTGTACGGCAGAGAAAATTCCTCGATTGCCGACTTAATCTGAGCGTAAATTTCATGCATTATAGATTTTAGTTTAGAATCGACCTCGTTCGCCGTCCAGGAAAGCCTCATGCCGTTCTGAGCCATTTCAAGCCCCGAAACGGCCACGCCGCCTGCGTTTACCGCTTTTGCGGGGCAGACGAGAACGCCGTGTTCTTCCAGATATTTCGCCGCTTGTATCGTAGTCGGCATATTAGAGCATTCGCATATGATTTTAACGCCCGATTTAACTAATTCTTCCGCGTCCGACAAAAGAATTTCGTTCTGAGTGGCGCAGGGCATACATATATCCGCCTTGAATTTGCCCCACGGCTTTTCGTTCGGGTGAAATTCGGCGCCGAACTTGTCGGCGTAAGCCTTGATGCCGAGCGAGGTGTCAGAACGCATTTTAAGCAGATAGTCAACCTTGTCGCCCGTAACTCCGTCTTTGTCGTAAACGTATCCTTGCGAACCCGAAATACTCACGACCTTGCCGCCGAGCGATTCGAGTTTTTTACATACGCCCCAGGTAACGTTACCATAGCCCGAAAGAGCGAAAGTTTTGCCGTTTATGCTTTCGCCTCTGTCTTTCAGGACTTCTTCGAGAAAATAGACGGCGCCATACCCCGTCGCTTCGGGTCTTATATAACTGCCGCCGAAAGAGAGGTCTTTGCCCGTTAAAACTCCGTTGTCGAAAGCGTTTTTAAGCCTTTTGTACTGTCCGAACATATATCCTATTTCGCGACCGCCTACGCCTATATCTCCGGCAGGTACGTCCACGTCGCTCCCTATATGACGGAATAATTCGGTCATAAAACTCTGACAGAATCTCATTATTTCAGCGTCCGATTTGCCTCTCGGATCGAAGTCCGAGCCGCCTTTACCTCCGCCCATGGCGAGAGTAGTGAGGCTGTTTTTGAAAATCTGCTCGAAGCCGAGGAATTTCAGTATGCTTTGATTTACGCTCGGGTGAAATCTGAGTCCGCCTTTATAAGGACCTATCGCATTATTGAACTGAACTCTGTACCCTCTGTTTACGTTGATTTTCCCTTTATCGTCCTGCCATGAAACTCTGAAAGATATAATCCTGTCGGGTTCGGTTATTCTTTCCAAAATAGCGTTTTTTCTGTAAATTTCTTTGTTTTTAGCGACTATCGGCTCGATAGAATCAAAAACTTCCGTAACAGCCTGAACAAATTCGGGTTCGTTTTTGTATTTTTCTTCGACGCCGCGTAAAACTTCCGTAACGTACGAGTTTCTTTCCGCCATAAAATCCTCCGTATACTTTATTTTTTAATTTCCGTTTGTAATTATATCACGAACAGACGAAAAAATCACTAAATAATCGGTAATTTTACTATATTTATTTCTTATCGCTATTATTTTTATTGCTTATCTTCTTGAAAAAATGACAAAAATGTATTATAATGTGTTCATGGATAAAATTATAATCGCGATAGGCGGTGGAGAAATAAGAGAAAAAGAGACCGCCGAAATAGACGAACAGATTGCGAGTCTCGCTAAAAAACACGCGGGGGATAAAAGGGCTAACGCTCTTTTTATCGGAACGGCAAGTCACGACAGCATGCCGTATTACAACAGTTTTCATAAGACCTATACGGGGCTATTCGGACTGAAAACCGACTGCGTTTTAACCGTCTACGGCGAGATGAACGATGAAAAAATACGCGGAAAATTCGAAAAAGCCGATATGATTTACGTCGGCGGCGGCGATACGATGTATATGCTCGAAAAATGGAAGGAGAGCGGCGTCGATAAACTTATCAAAGAGGCTTACGACCGCGGCGTAATCATTTGCGGACTATCCGCAGGGGCTATCTGTTGGTTTGAGGAAATGTTTACCGACAGCGCGGGGGAAGAGTATGAGTTCAAGCCCGCTCTCGGATATCTGAAAGGCGGGGCGTGTCCGCATTACGACGACAGAAAAGAGGATTTTTTCGCAAAGTCCGAAAATGCGGAAATCAAAAATTACGTCTGTATCGAAAATCTGTCTGCGGTTCTTTTTATAAACGGCGAAATGGTTTCCGCTCTGAAAGGCAGCGGCAACTCGTATTCGGTGAACATTTCAGCCGAAGAGGCGATTTTTACGACAATACCAAAAAAAGACCTTTTAAACTGCGATTTTCATTGAGATTTCACTCTATTGATTTAATGTGATAATAATACATTTATATAATGTAATCAAAATTCCGAATAAAAATATGGAGGAACAATTCATGTACAAAATATTGATAGTTGATGACGAGGAGAAAATAAGGGAAGTTCTTGCAGAGTACGCCGAGTTCGAGGGCTTCGAATCCGATCAGGCAGCCGACGGTATGGAAGCGGTGAATAAATGCAAAAACAACGACTACGACATTATTCTTATGGATATAATGATGCCGAAACTCGACGGATATTCGGCAGTAAAGGAAATCAGAAAGTTCAAAGATATTCCGGTAATTATGCTTTCGGCAAGAGGAGAGGAGTACGATAAACTTTTCGGTTTCGAAATCGGCGCAGACGACTATGTCGTAAAACCGTTTTCGCCTAAGGAAGTTATGGCGAGGGTAAACGCCGTTTTAAAGAGAAACAATCAGTCTAAGAACAATAAAAACGCTAATTCCGCAGTTAAGTTCGAGGGGCTTGAAATCGATATGCTCGGCAGAAACGTTTTCGTAGACGGTCAGAAAGCCGAACTTACGCCGAAGGAATACGAACTTCTGTTCTATATGGTAAATAATAAGGGCATTGCTTTATCGAGAGAAAAACTTTTGTCCGACGTATGGGGATATGATTTCTACGGCGACGACAGAACGGTAGACACACATATCAAGATGCTCAGAAGCAACCTTAAAGAATACAGAAAATTTATCGTTACGTTGAGAGGAATGGGCTATAAGTTCGAAGTATGAGAAAAAAACTCCGAAAACTGAAATTTAACGTACTGCTTTACTTTTTGATTTTTACAGCCATAATCATTGCATGTTTATGGCTTTTTCAGGTATTTTTTCTTGAAAGCCATTATCAGAAAGTAAAATTTGCGAAAATCGAAGGGTATGGCGAAACTCTTTCGAAATACGATTTCGGCAGCGACGATTTCAATAAATGCGTTATAGAATGTAACGACGCAGGTATAAACGTCTATAAGATACTTATAATCGGCTATCCCGACGGCAATAAAAAGTTCGCATATTTTGAGGGAAATAAAGAGATAGATCCGGATGCGGAAGGCGCCGTCATCAAGCAGATTTTCGATAAGAAGAGCAGTGACGAAAAATACGTTATTTCACAGTATAACGGGCTAATTACCTATTGTTCTGACGGAAAAACCGAAGGAACGTATATAGTCTTGACAAGTTCGAGAGAGAAAATCGACGAGGCTGTTGCCGTTATACGGTTTCAATTTCTGATTGTTTCCGCTATCGTAATAGTAATAGGAGTTTTGCTTGCCTGGTACTTTTCGATAAGGCTGTCAAAGCCCATAGACGAGATGTCGGAAACCGCAAAGCGTTGGGCGAAAGGCGATTCTTCCGTAAGTTTTACGCCTAAACAGACGTATAACGAAATAAGCGAACTCGCCGACGCGTTAAACTATGCGAAAGACGAAATATCAAAGACGGGCGCGCTTCAAAGGGATTTGCTTGCGAACGTTTCGCACGACTTGAAAACCCCCCTTACGATGATAAGGGCATACGCCGAAATGATACGCGATATTTCCGGTGAAAACAAGCAAAAAAGGGAAAAACACACGCAGGTTATAATCGACGAGGCAGACAGGCTCGCGATGCTCGTAAACGACATACTGAATCTTTCAAAACTTCAGTCGTCGGTCGATTCCCTTGATAAAAAAGAAGTCAATTTATCGGAACTTACCGAAAGAGTATTCGATCGGTTTTCCGATTACGTCGAAAATCAGGGCTTTACGATTGAAGATCATATCGCGCCCGACCTTATAACAGTCGTAGACGAAATGAAAATAGAGCAGGTTATATACAATCTTCTCGGAAATTCTATCAACTACACGGGTGAAGATAAGACGGTTAAGGTGTATTTAACTGCGGAAAACGACTATATTTTGCTGGAGATAATCGATAGCGGAAAGGGTATTTCCAAGGAAAAAATGGAAACTATCTGGGAAAGATATTACAGATTTTCCGAAACGAATACGAGACCCGTTAAAGGAACCGGACTCGGTCTGTCGATCGTTAAAGCAATACTTGACGCTCATCAATTACAATTCGGCGTGAGAAGCAAGAAAGACTGCGGCAGTAATTTCTTCGTGCGTTTCGAGAGGGTGAAGAACAATGAACAATGATTATCTTAGAGTTAATTCCAAGTCCGACGATCCCGAAATAGTAGACAGCGAATTTGACGTTGAAGAACCGAAACTTGTACCTGAAAAAAAGAAAGTTACGTTTATGACTATTCTTTTTTCGGGAAAGAGAGCGGTGAAAGGCGGCATAACCGTAGATCTCCCGTCTTTTAAGGGCGGATTCACGGTGTTTTTGTCCGTCGCGCTTATGTCTCTCGTTATATTACTCGTTGCGATTCTTGCAAAAAATACGACGTTTTTAATTGTTGACACGTTTTTGATATCGCTTCTTTTTCCCTTGTCGGGCATTGTTATGTTCAACGATCTGAACGTAGGTAAAAACATAAAAATTCACGAAATAATATGCGCTATAGTTTCGGGAATTTTCGCTTTTATGGTCTTGTATCCGATAGAAAATAGTATTTCTTCAATTTTAGTCGACAATAAAACTTTGGCTAAGATTCTTAACGCGGTGATGAACGATTTGTTTTTCTTTATTCTTTGCGTTGTCTATCTGAGATTAACAGGAAAAGCGGATATTTTTAACGAAATACTGATCTGTATTTGTATCTATAGCGGATATATGATGTTTTTTACGGCAACCGGACTCGTGGACGAATTGTTCGTGGCGGTGCCGGGGAACAAAACCGTGTTCGCAATTCCTTACGAAATTACGAAAGTGAACGATTTAGGTTCATATATGGGCGTTATACTTCAAAAAGGCGTATATTACCCGTTTCTCATTTACTGTAAAGCGATAATCACGGCGGGCGTCGCAAGTCTTTTAACGCTTCCTTTCAGAGAAGCAAAAGAAAAAAACAAGACGTTTTATTTGTTTATACTTATAGAGATATTGCTGCATATTTTATCCGATTATAACCCGTTAACGCCGTCGTTTAAGGTTATTCTTCCGATAATATGCGTTGCGGCGTCGTTTTTCTGCGCGCTCAAAATACTTAACTATGCTTTGTCGGTCAAATAGTCCGATTTAAGCGTTTAAAGGGGAGTTATTATGTATCCTTATACGTTATTTTGGGATATAGGATTGTACGATATTTGTCTTACGATCGGCATAATCATGGCTCTCGTCATATACGATTTGTATATGTCGAGACGAAAAATTCCGTCGAAAGTTCAGAATTTTTATCTCTTGGCAGGGGTTGCCGCGATTGTACTCGGCATACTTTCCGCAGGGTTGTTTCAGTCGGTCTATAACTGGATAGAGACGGGAAAATTCGCATTTATGGGTATGACTTTCTACGGAGGGCTAATCGGCGGCGTAATCGTTTTTTTTGCGGTGTTTTTCGCTGTCGGCAAGTATCTTTTCAAGGAAAACGAACATAAAAAGTATTTTTCGGATCTGTTTGAAGTCGCGCCGTGTTGCATTACGATTGCTCACGCGTTCGGAAGAATCGGCTGTCTGTTCGCAGGGTGCTGTTTCGGCAAGGAAGTTGATGGTTTTCCCGGTATAAAAATGACCGTTCACTACAAAGGTTCGGATAATTACGTCGGCTATTTCCTACCCACGCAGGCTTACGAAGCGATATTTCTTTTCGCTTTATTCGCCGTCACTTCGATACTGTATTTCAAGCGTAAAGACGTGAATTTTATCGTTTATACGATAGGTTACGGTATATGGCGATTCGCTTTGGAATATCTGAGGGCGGACGACAGGGGAGCGTTGATTCCGGGGATAACTCCGTCGCAATTTATTTCGATTATTCTCGTTCTTATAGGCGTTGGGATGATTGTTTACAAGGTTTTAAAAAAGCATTCCGAAAAGGCATAGCAAACAATGGCATAATAACGTATTTTTAACTTACGCCGATAACAAATAAGCGACCTCGTTAATTCGAGGTCGCCGTTTTTATCTTTACGTTTTTCTATTTTTAAGATTATTTATCGAAGTATTTGCCGCTGCCGAGTAACGAATACTTTAAAATCGGGAACAGAGGCAGGTTTATACATAATATAAACGGCAATACGATAAACGAGAGAACTTCTTTTACGTTGTTGAAATCCACTTCACAGAAAAGAGCAACGCAGAGAATTATAATCACGAGTTGGAACACTATGATTAAAGAAACTTCTATGGCGTCTTTAAACGAAGTTATTTCCTTTACTTTTCTTTTCGGCGAAATTGCGTACATAATAAGCGTAACGACCGTGTAAAGAGCAAGGGAAGAAGCGATAATCGCTTTCGCCGTGTCGCTCCAACCGAGAAGCCCCGAAAGGGAGAAATTAAGCACTGCCATTTCTACGAAGAGAATTGCGTAAAGGAGCAGAGCGGCGTGGAAGTTGAGTTTGTTGATAAGAATGTTTCCGTCGTTGTTTTTGTTCGTCGAAAACGAAGTTCTTACCTTAAAGCCTTCTTTGTTCGCCAATGCGTACAGATCCGAGAAATCGTAGTCGCCGTTAGAAGTACGCTCGACGCGCGGCGTTTTTTCTATAGCGGAATAGTCGTACTTATCGTCGGTTTTTTCGCGGCTAACAATTTTTTCGTTGTTGTCGTCCGCTTCGCTGTAGTAGGTTTCTTCGTCGGATTCTTCCGTTTCTGCCGTCTTTTCGTCGTAATCGTCGAAATTCATCTGTTTTTCGGCGTAGGCATTTTCGGGCTTTTTCTCTTCGTCTTTGGGGAAAAGTCTCCCGAGAAGCGATTTATAATCTCTCGAATTCGTCGGTTTTCCTTCTTCGACGTAGAGCATATCGTCGTTCGTTTCCTCGGTTTTTTCGGGTTTTGCTTCTTCGACTACTTCGATTGTTTTCTCGGTGGGAATAATCGTTGTTTCTTCCGTATTTTCCGAGGATTTTATAATGTTTTCCGACTCGTATACTTGCTCTTTTTCGATATTTTCCGTAACTTCTACGGGCGTTTCTTCGACCACGTTTTCGGGTTCTTCAAGTATTTCTTGTTCGGGGTATACTTCTTCGGTTTCGGGAGTGAGTTCGATTTCTTCCGAAGTTTCTTCTTCCGCCTCGTCGGCAGATTCTTCCTCAGGTTCTTCCTCGGGAAGTTCGAAATCGTAAGAGTAACTGTCCTCCTTAAATTCGTCGAAATTGTCGTATTCCGTCGGAATCTCGTCGTCGGCGTCCGTTATTAATTCATCGTTTATTTCCGTCGTTTTCTCGGGAATTTCAGTAACTTCAGGAACTTCGGGAATTTCGGGTTCTTCCGTCTTTTCGTCCTTTTCCGCGTCGTCTACGTTGTCGTAAACTGATTGTTCGGCGTCGGAATTTTCGGTTTTTTCGGCGTTTTCTTCTGCGATAGAATTCAGTTCGTCGTTTAAATCGCTCAAAACTTCCTCGCCGAGTCGGTCGATATAATCGTCGGATGCGTCCGGCGAAGAAAACTCGAAATCAGAGGCGTTTTTATCCGCAAATTGCTTAAACGCGTCAAATTCATCCGCAATGGTAGTCGGCTTGTTTTCCTGAACTTTCGGTTGTTCGGAAGGCGTTTCGATGAGATTGTCTATAAGTTCTTTCGATTTATTCCATTCTTCGCGGTTTTTATCGAGCGAACTCTTGCCTTTTGCGGTCAAAGAGTAGTATTTCCTTCTGATTCCGTCTACGGCGCTCGAACGGTATTCCTTGATATAATTTTGTTTTACGAGCCTTTGCATCGCGCTGTAAAACGTACCTTGTTTTACGCTGTATTTATTGTCTGATTTTTCTTCGATAGCGTCCCGAATGTCGTTCGAGTCTTTATCTCCGTCAACCAAAGAAAGCAAAATAATAGTGTCGATATGACCGCGCATCATTCCGCCTTTGATTTCATTATCAGCCATGAAAAAACACTCCCGAAAATTAAATATATAAAATATTATACCACGGAAAGGAATAACTGTCAATTCTATAATTAAATAAATGTAATTATCTTTAAAAATTTAGCAAATAAAATTATAATTGAGGCTTATTATGATTTGACAATATACCCGAAATATGTTAAAATATGCCTATCATTGCGTAAAACTTGAATTTTACGCAATGATAAAATGCGACGTCGGGCGTGTGTTTTTTAAGAAATTTCGTTAATTTCCGACTTATAATGCCCTGTCGAAAAGTTTGTAAAGGAGAAAATATGGCTAACAAAAACGACTATTTTTCCGAACGAAACGAAAAATCAAATGATAAAATCGAAGGACTTCTGCTCGATTTACCATTCTTTTGCTCGGATTTTTTCTACGGAATCGCTAATAATACGTCCGCTCTCACGAGATTGAATTACGCCTACGATTTGAGAATATTTTTCAATTACGTTTCGGAAGTTAAAAAAATACCCGTGGAAAAGATGGAAATATCGATTCTGGACGATTTGTCGGCTTACGATATAGAAAGATTTTTGAATTATTTGTCGAATTACAAGATGAAAGGCGAGAAACATTCCTGCACGGAACGCGGAAAAGCGAGAAAATTGGCTACCGTAAGGGCTATGTATCGTTTCTTTTTCGCAAGGGACGCGATAAAATCAAACGTTGCGGCTAAAATCGCCACCCCTAAACTGCATGAAAAAGAAATCATAAGGCTCGAGGACAACGAAGCGGAAAAATTATTGGATTACGCCGAGTCCGACGACGCGTTTTACGGGCGGAAACAAACGTACCACTCTAAGTTAAAAATAAGAGATTTCGCTATATTATCGCTGTTTTTAGGCACGGGAATTCGTATCAGCGAACTCGTCGGCTTAAACGTTGACGATTTCGATTTCGACAATAACGCTTTCGTCGTCACGAGGAAAGGCGGCAACAGAACGATACTCTATTTCAACGACGAGGTCAAAGACGCGCTTTTAAATTGGCTCGGTCAACGCTACGACGAATTGAAACTACCGAGAGACGAAAACGCTCTTTTTATTTCGCTCAAAAATCAACGTATATCGGTCAGGGCCGTTCAGGTCCTCGTAAAGGGTTACGCTAAAGAAGTTACTCCTCTGAAAAAAATCTCTCCGCATAAACTGAGAAGTACTTTCGGTACCGATTTATACCGAAAAACGGGCGATATTTACGCTGTCGCCGATTTTTTAGGGCATAAAGACGTAAATACAACCCGTAAACATTACGCCGCAATAAATCAGGATTCGAGAAAACAAACTGCCGAAAAGGTAAAATTACACGAGGAAAAGGATGAAAATGATTGACGTTTCCAAAATGAACAGGATCGATGAAAAAGTATTTTTGCTGATTCCGTTGTTTGAAAATAAAGGATACGAGGATAAAGTCGAAGAACTTTCTTCTCTCGTTTCCTCTTCGGACGCGGAAACGGTCGGGTACGCCGTTCAGTATCTGCGAACGATCAACCCCGCTACTCTGTTCGGCAAGGGAAAACTTGACGAAATAAAAGAAAAAGCCGAAGAGGTCGGCGCGACGACCTTCGTTTGCGATACGGAATTGTCACCCGCTCAGGCTAAAAATCTCTCGGATTTCTTCGATAAAAAAGTAATCGATAAAACCGCTCTTATACTCGATATATTCGCTTTAAACGCTAAAACTAACGAGGGTAAACTGCAAGTCGAGGTCGCTCAGTTGGAATATCTTTTACCGCGCTTAAAAGGGCAAGGCAAGTCCATGTCGAGATTAGGTGGCGGAATAGGAACGAGAGGTCCGGGCGAAACAAAACTCGAAACCGACAGGCGTTATATTTCGCAACGGATAAAAAAGCTAAAGGAAAAGTTAGCCGAACTTGACGTGAGAAGAGACCTTCAGAATCAAAGACGAGCGAAAACGAATGCGATAACCGTTGCCCTTGCGGGTTATACGAACTCCGGCAAGTCTACTCTGCTCAACGCTTTATCCGGCAGCAACGTTTTAGCGGAAAACAAACTTTTCGCAACCTTGGACCCAACCGCGAGAAAAGTAAACTTAGGAAAATACGACGCCCTGTTTATCGATACCGTAGGCTTTATACGGGATATACCTACAAGTCTTATAGAAGCGTTCAAGTCTACCCTGTCATATATAAAATCTGCCGACTTAGTTTTGTGCGTCGTAGACGCTTCGGGAGATTATAAGTCGCAAATCGAGACTACCGAAGAGATTTTAAAGGATATAGGGGTTGTTACGCCTATCATAAAAGTTTATAATAAATGCGATAAAATCACGGGAATTTCGATTTTTGACAACGAATCGGTCGTCGTTTCTGCAAAAATGAAAATCGGACTTGACGACCTGAAAAACAAGGTAGCCAAACTAATAGAACAATCTTTAATCGGATAGTATACAACTCTTTTTTTCACACATACTTTTGTCGTAATGGGCAAAGTCGTCAGGAAAATATCCTCTCGACAAGCCGCGGGCGATTTACCGCAACTTGCGGCTAAGGGAATACTTATCCCTACTCGGAGACGACAATGAAGATAAAAATAAACGTATTATTTGCTTTTATTCTGACGCTTTCGCTTATATTATTTATAAACGGAAACGGAATGACCGCAAAGGCTGAAACCGAGTTATATCTCGGGGGAATATCTGCCGGACTTACCATTAAAACCGACGGAGCGACAGTCATAGGGCTTAGCGACATAGTTACGAAAGACGGAGTGTTTTCGCCGGCGAAAAATGCAGATATAAAAGTCGGCGATATAGTTATCAGTATCAACGGGAAAAAAGTAAACGGAGCGAAATCCATAACCTCTATTTTAAGTAAATGCGGAGAAAATCCCGTCGAAATCGTGCTTGAAAGGAACGGTAAAAAAGTAATTAAATACGTTTTACCTAAAAAAGATCAGAACGGAATTTACAAACTCGGTTTCTTTCTAAGAGACGATTTGAACGGCATCGGAACAATAACTTACTTTACTAAAAACGGCGAATTCGGAGCGTTGGGACACCCCGTTTCCGACGACGACGGCAAAACGATCCCTTTAAGCGGCGGCACTTCTTACCTATGCTCCGTAATAGGCGTGGTAAAAGGTCAAAGAGGTAAAGCGGGCGAAATAAAGGGGATTTTCGTAGAAGATACGAAGATAGGAACGCTTAAAAAGAATTCGAATACGGGCGTATACGGAACCGTCGACGGCAATTACAAATATAAAGAGTTGCCGCTTACGACCACGGGCGAGGCGACTATGGGCAAAGCGACAATAACTACCTGCATAGACGGCGTAACTACGAAAGAATATCAGATAAGCATAGTAAAAATAGACAAAAACAATAAGGAGAACAAAAACCTCGTAATTAAAATCCTCGATAAGGAACTTCTTGCCGAAACAAACGGAATTTTGCAAGGAATGAGCGGAAGTCCGATCGTTCAGGGAGGGAAGATTGTCGGCGCGGTAACTCACGTTTTTATAAACGACCCGTCGAGAGGTTTCGGAATTTTAATCGACAAAATGCTTGAAAACGGCATTTAACGACAAAAAAACTCATAGACTTTAATATAGGTCTGCGAGTTTTTTTATGTCTGAAATTATAAAACAAAAAATCAGATGCTTAAAGAAAAGTTTAAAATACGGAATACTACTCTTCGCTGTCTACTTTCTCGGAATTATTCTCGGCGTTGCGACCAAAAACGGCTGTCTGATGCCGCCGTTGTATAACGGAGCTTATAATTATTTTTTCTGCGTATTCGACGTTTATTCGAGTATTTTCGCTATTTTACTTAAAAGAATACTCGTAATTTTGTCGCTTTTTATTATCTTTTTCGCATTAAGCATCAATAAATACGTCGCTCCCCTGTCTGCTCTGATTGTTTTTTACAGAGGGCTTATCATAGGTTGCGTTTCGGTCGTATTTTTCGAGACGTATAAAATCAGCGGCGGATTCGTGTTTTTCCTCGTCGTAATACCGCAAAATCTGATTATCACGGCAGGGCTTATCGCGTTGATTTTACTGAACGGCGAAAAGTACTGCGTTCCGCTGAAACTTCGGATAAACGACTTGATTACAAACGCTCTTTTCTCGCTATGCGTTTGTCTTATCGGGGCGATATACGAATTTATTATCTTAACGTTCGTTTTACGACCGATAACTCTTTGGTTCTGAATATTTTTCCATAATCTCTTCATACTACTCTCGACTGATAAAGGAGTAATGTAATTTGAAGAGATTTTTAATATTTTTATTGCTTATAGGCTCAATATTTTTCGTGGCAAACCCGAAAGCCGATAAAGCAAAGGCTGTCAGTTACGAAAACGCGACGAAAACTCGTTCCGTATATCTAATGGAAACAGGTAACGGAACCGTTCTTTACTCAAAGAACGAAAACGAACGACTTCCCATCGCAAGCATGACGAAAATTATGCTGCTCAACTTGTGTTTCGAGGCGGTAGAGGGAAAAACTCTCGGGCTTGACGAAACGATAACTGTTTCCGAAAACGCAAGCGGAATGGGCGGTTCTCAGGTTTTCCTTGAAAAAAACGGTAAATATCTCGTTAAAGATTTGATAAAAAGCGTTATAATCGCCTCGGCGAACGACTCATCGGTCGCTCTTGCGGAAAGACTTTACGGCAGCGAAAAATCGTGCGTTGACGCAATGAACGCAAAAAGTAAGGAATGGAAACTTGAAAATACTATGTTTTCAAATTGCACGGGACTTACGAAACCTACGCAATACTCTTCCGCAAAAGACGTAGCGTACATGCTTACTAAATTGATTTCGCACAAGGAATATTTTGAATTTTCGCATATATGGACGGACGAAATTCAGCATAGCGGCGGAAGAAAAACGGGGCTTACGAACACCAATAAACTCGTCAGATTTTACGACGGTTGCGACGGCGGTAAAACGGGATTCACTCAGGAAGCGGGGTTCTGTCTCGCCGCTACCGCAAAAAGGGGTTCGCTGAGACTCGTTGCCGTCGCAATAAATTCTCCCGACAGCAAAACGAGATTTAACGAAGTTTCTACCCTGTTCAACTACGGTTTTGACAACTTTACGTCGAAAACTGTCGTAGATTCGAGCAGAAACCTCGATATAGAAACGACAGTTAATAAAGGAAAAAAGGATAAGGTCAAGGTTTATCCTGAAAACGACGTGTTTATTTTCTCCGAAAAAAATAAAAAAGAGAACGTGATAATTGACTTTAAGCCTTTAAATGCGACCGCTCCGCTTAAAAGGGGAGACAAAGTCGGCGAACTTATCGTTTACAAAGACAACGTCGAGTTCGCGAGGGTAAAAGTCTTATCTGCGGAAAACGTTGAAAAGCAAAGTTATTTCGGATATATTGCGAATATCGGAAAGAATTGGTAATTATAAAAAAACGAGCGTTTTATCGCTCGTTTTTGCGTTTGTATTCGTTTGCCTTTTCTATTAGTTCCGTTGCGTGTTCCACAGCAGACTTGCTCGTAAGATCGCCGCCGATAAGCCTTACGACCTCTTCGACTTTTTCGCTGTCGTCAAGTTTCGTTATACCCGTGTACGTTTTGCCGTTTTCCGTGTATTTTGCGATTTTATACGAATAATCCGAAAACGATACGATTTGCGGCAGATGCGATATCGCTATAATCTGTACGCCCTTGGATATGTCTGCGAACTTTTCGGCAACCGTCTCGGCTGTTTTCCCGCTTATTCCCGCGTCGATTTCATCGAAAATATAAGTCGAGATTTCGTGATACGAGGAAATGACGGTCTTTAAAGCGAGCATAAGCCTGCTCATTTCGCCGCCGCTTATTATCTTTGACATAGGCTTTACGGGTTCGCCGAGGTTTGCGGAAAACATAAACTCTACCCTGTCTCCGCCGTTACCCGAATACGGCGCGTCGCTAATTTCTTTTAACGGCTCGAAATCGATTTTAAACTCGGCGTCTTTCATTCCGAGTTGTCTTAATTCGCCCGTTACTTTCGACGATAATTTTTTTGCCTGATTTTTCCTTTCGTCGGATATCTTGCGGTAAATATCGTTTAAAACGGTAATTTTCTTTTGCTTTAACGCCGTGAGTTCGGCGTATTCGGCGTCGAAATTGCAGAGTTTGTCATACTCGTTTTCGGCGTTTTGTAAAAATTCCTCGATTTCCTTTTCGGTATTACCGTATTTTCTTTTGAGATTTTTAATTACGTCAAGTCTGTTTTCGATTTTATCGGCGTCCTCTTCGTTGAATTCGAGACCGTCGAGTATATCTTCGGAAACGGAAGAAATGTCGGTAAGTTCCTCAGATACGCTCTTTAAGCGGTCGAAAAGAGAGGAATATTCGTCGTCAAGCGATGCGACTTGCCCTAACCTTCTTAAAGCCGAACCGAGCAAGTCGGAAATGCAATTTTCGCCGTCAATGGCGTTTTTCGTCTCTCCGAACGCTTCCGCAATCTTTTCCGCGCTCTGAATTTTTTTGCGTTTCGCAAGAAGTTCGTCCTCTTCGCCTTCTTTCAGGTCGGCGTTTTTAATCTCTTCTATCTGATATTTTAAGATGTCCGCTCTTATCGTCCTCTCGCTTTCGCTTCCGCCGAAGGAGAGCATTTTTTCATCGATTTCTCTTAAATCTTTGCAGATATCCGAGCATTGATTTTTTAATATTTTAAGATTGTCGCCCGAGAAATTATCGACTACTGCAAGTTGTTCGGAATCTTTCAGAAGCGAATAATGGTCGCTTTGTCCGTGAACGTCGATCAGGTTTCCGGTAATCGTTCTAAGCATTCCGAGCGTTACGGGTTCGCCGTTAAGCCTTATGCTGCTCTTGCCGTCCGCCGTTAGTTTTCTCGAAACGATAATTTCGTCCGAATCGTCGAAACCGCTATCCGCAAGTAAATTTTTAACTCCCGTAAGATTTTCGACGTCGAAAACCGCAATGACCAAGCAGTCGTTTTCACCGTGGCGAATCATCGTTTTATCTGCTTTCGCGCCTAAAACAAAGTTTATCGAGTCGATTACGACTGATTTTCCCGAGCCTGTTTCACCCGATAAGACGTTCAGACCTTTTTCAAATTCTATTTCGGCTCTTTCGATTAAAGCCACGTTTTTCAGTTGCAGAGATTTTAACATATTGTTTATAAAAGTTTTCTTAACGCTTCGACTACGTTTTCTGCGTCGCTTATACTGTGCGTTACGATCAAAAGAGTATCGTCTCCCGCGACGCTGCCGACTATTTCCTCGAATTTCAGTTTGTCTACGAGTACGCCTGCGGAATTGCCGTTTCCGCCCAACGTCTTTACGACTACTAAATTTTGAGCGCGAACGATGTCAACCACGCAATTTCTGAACAGATTTAAAAATTTGTCGTCGTGTTCGCCGTTCTCTTTAAAGTTCGATACGGAATACTTGTGCTTTCTCGTATTGCCCTGAACTTTGATAAGACCGAGATCTTTAATATCTCTCGATACAGTCGCCTGCGTTACGTTAAAACCGCTGTCGTTAAGCATTTTCGCAAGTTCTTCCTGCGTGTCGATTTCGTGTTTCGTAATGATGTCGATTATTTTGTTTTGTCTTGAATTTTTAGTCATTTTCTCACCCGAGTTTTCTGTATATTTTATCGTAAAAATTATAGTCGTTATCAACGATTTTTAAATGTTTTCCGTATTTTTTTATTATGACCGAATCGCCTTTTTCAAGCATTGTTTCGCATCTCCCGTCAACGCTTAAAACACAGTCGCAGGAACTTTTTGAAACGATTATTTCGCATACGCTCGAATCGTCGTAGACGACGGGTCTCGCTCCTAAGCCGTGCGAACAAATAGGCGTTGCGATAAACGATTTAAGCCGCGGCGCAAGAACTACGCCTCCTGCCGAAAGCGAATAGGCGGTAGACCCTGTCGGCGTGGATATAATTATTCCGTCCGACGACAAATCGTAGACCTTTTTACCGTCAAGCATAAAACTTAGTTTGGATACAACCGCTTTCCCGTTCACAGACCTGTTTCGCTCGACCACAGCGTCGTTTAAGGCGAGATATTTTTTACCTTTCGCCGCGATTTCGAGAACGCTCCTTTCGGATATTACCAGATCGTTTTCTTTTATCTGCATTACGCACTTGTCTATATCTTTAAGTTCATAGCCGCTTAAATATCCTACGGTCCCGGCGTTTATCGCCAGTATCGGCGTTTCGGAAACCGTTGCGTAAGGGGCGATTTTAAGCACCGTTCCGTCACCGCCGAAAACGACGAAAAGGTCGTAACCGTCAAAAGGTTCGCCCTCGCTCCACTTTACGCATTCAAAACCGTCCCCGAGCAGTTTTTTAAAATTTTCAAAATGCTCGTCGGCGTTATTATCGCCTATTTTTTCAAATATCGCTATTTTTTTCATACGACAACTCTTTTTTTGACTGTTTCAGCCGATATTTTCTTTTCGCCGTTTTTTGTGAGGTAAAATAAATATTCGACGTTTTTACCCTCTCTTAAAGGCGCGCTTGTAAAATCGGAAACCGTAAAGCCAATGGAATTTGCGAAGTCGAAAATCTTCATAGCCGCTTCTTCTCTCGCTTTTTCCGAGTTTACTATTCCGTTTTTATTCAGATATTTTTTTCCGCACTCGAATTGCGGCTTTAAAAGAACGACGGCAAAGCCGTTTTCTTTAAGCGTATCGTAAATCGGGCGTAAAACGTACGTCAGAGATATAAAACTCACGTCGCACACCGCTCCGTCAACGTACTCGCCTAAATCGTTTGCAGTAAGATTTCTCGCGTTGAAGTTGTCCGTAACGACTACTTTTTCGTTCGATTTCAACTCCTCCGAGAGTTGACTTTCTCCTACGTCAACGGCGAATACTTTTTTCGCGCCGTGTTTTAAAAGGCAGTCGGTAAAACCGCCCGTACTCGCTCCGACGTCGGCAAATACGAGGTTTTCCACGGGAAATCCGAAATCTGCGAACGCCTTTTCGAGTTTATACCCGCCGTTCGACACGAAAGAAATATTTTCTTCCCTAAGCCCGATTTCATCTTTCTCTTCTACGTCGAAAGATGTTTTTAATACGATTTTGCCGTTGACCGAAACAGTTCCTTTTTCAATCGCTTCGGCGGCTTTCGTTCTCGAACGGCATAAACCGTTTTTGTAAAGGTAAACGTCTAATCTCATCTTAAAACGCTTTTCGTTAAAACTCTCAGAAATTCCGAATTCTCAAGAGTTTTTAAAAGGTTTTCTATCTGGTTTTCATACGTTGAAACCAAAATTTTAACCTTGTCCGCTCCGTATACCGCAACGGAAGTCAATTTTCCCTCGGCCTCGTCTTTGCCTGCAGATTTTCCCGTTTGTTCGGGCGACAAGTAAACGTCTTTCAAATCGTCTGCGTACTGAAACGCCCTCCCGAAAAGCGAGCCGATTTTTTCTGCAAGTTCGATTTTACCTTCGTCCGATATAATCGCCGCAATCTTAAACGGCGCGGTCAGAAATTTCCCCGTCTTTTTTTCATAGATATCGTTTAAAAGTTTCTCTTTATCTCCGCTTGTATAATCGGTTTTCAAACCTTTACTTTTCTCGTTCTCGATATCTTCCATTTGTCCGCCGAGCATTCCCGAATATCCCGAACAATCGGCAAGGTAAGAAAGGGCTTTAATCTGCCGCTTGTTTTTTATAGCATTTAAAGCGTGTTCGAAGGCGAAATTCAAAAGGGCGTCGCCCGCTAAAATCGCCGTAGCCTCGCCAAATGCGGTGTGACAAGACGGTTTTCCTCTTCTTAGTAAATCATTATCCAAAGCAGGTAAATCGTCGTGAATAAGCGAGTATGTGTGTATACACTCCAAAGCAAAGGCAAAAGCTATAACGTTTTCGCTCTTACCGCCCAAAACTTCGTTAAACGCAAGCATTAAAACGGGTCTGATTCTCTTACCGCCCGCAAAAAACGAATATTTCATCGCTTCGATAAGCCTGTTGTCTGTTGTTATATTTTGGAAAACGGATTTAGCATAAGTTATAAATTCTTCAAGATAGCCCGAATATTTGTTCTCAAAAGCCGTTTTTGTCATTTTTTTATTTTTCTCATTCCCGCAAGGTAGGTGTTGTACATAAGCATCGTAATTGTCATAGGACCTACGCCGCCGGGAACAGGCGTGATATACGCCGCTTTTTTGCTTATTTCCTCATAGTCCGCGTCGCCGTAAATCTTACCGTCCACCCTGTTTATTCCCGCGTCGAGAACAACCGCGCCTTCCTTTACCATATCAGCGGTAATAATGTGTTTCTTACCCACCGCGCAGACAAGTATATCGGCGTCTTTTGTGTATTTTGCGAGATTTTCCGTTTTGCTGTGGCAAACCGTAACCGTGCAATCGCGCCTTAAGAGCATAAGCGACATAGGCTTTCCGACGATGTTGCTTCTGCCGACTACGACCGCGTGTTTGCCCTTTAAAGGAATATCGTAGTAATCGAGAAGTTTAATCATGCCCTGCGGCGTGCAGGAACAGAGCGCGTCGTCCGAAAAAAGGGCGAGTCTTCCTACGTTCGCGTCGGTAAAACCGTCAACGTCCTTTTCGGGCGGTATCAGTTTTAAAACCCTTTTCTCGTCAAGCGTTTTCGGCAACGGAAGTTGAACTAAAATACCGTCAACCGAATCGTCCGAAACTTTGTCTGTTACGATTTTCTCGATTTCTTCCTGACTTATGTTCTCGGATAATTTTATCGTTTCCGACTGTATTCCTACCGCCTCGCACGCTTTTCCTTTGTTGCGGACGTAAATTTCAGATGCGGGGTCGTTACCTGCGATTATCACCGTAAGTTTGAAAGTTTTGCCGTATTTTTCGCCTGCTTCGGCAATTTTTTCTTTTATCTCTTCTCTGACCGTCGCGGATACGAGTTTTCCGTCTATAATCGCCATTTTACGCCTCCAGATCTTTTTTGAGCGAAGCGAGTATTCCGTTGACGTAGTTTAAACTTTCGTCCGTGGAATATTTTCTGACGAGAGACAACGCCTCGTCTATCGCGACCACGTTAGGCACGTCCGCAAAGTATTTTAATTCGGCAACCGCAATGTACAAAGCGCATTTGTCGGTGGAATATAATCTTTCGAACTTATAGCCTTTGGCGTAAGACGAGATTATTTCCTCGATTTCCGATTTATGCTCGTTTATAACGTTTAAAAGCGAGCGCGCAAATTCTTGATCTTCTTTCGAGAGTTTGCTCTCTCCGAACATTTCTTTTTCAAAAACTTCGTCGTTGTCGTTAAAAAGGTCTGCGTATAAAATCTTGTAGACGGCGTCTCTTGCGTCTCTTCTCATAATGTATCCTCTTCGTAAAATAATAAAACAAACCGCAATAGCCATAAATAACTATTGCAGTTTGTATAACCGCCTGTAAACGGGACAAACCGATTACGGACGGCTTTTAGTCTATCGACTGTTCGTCGGGGAAAATTACCCCGTTCACCTTGACGTCTATGTTTCCGATTTTGTACTTCGACATAGATTCTACGCTATGCTTTATATTCCGCTGAATATCGTAAGCGACGTCGGATATGCTGTAACCGTAGTACACGTCGACGGCAACGGAAACGTTGATTTGACCGTTTGAAAAATCCACCTTTATTCCGTCGTTGTTTTTCGGCGATTTCTTTCTGCTTCTTATCGCCACGCCGGAAACGTCTTCTACCGCAAGCCGTACAATACCCTTAACTATGCCTATATTGTAAACGACTTTACCTTTTCTTTCGCCCGTGCTGTTCTTCAAATCGGACATTTTACACCTCGCGCATATTGATATTACTACTATGTAAACGTATTATAACATCAAAAACGTTCGCTGTCAAGTTTAAATATCCGAAAACCGCCTTAAAACTACCTTTTTTACGAGATTGCCTGTATATAAACGTTGTCTGGAGCGGCGTTGACCTCGTTCGCGCAAATCGTGTAAATCAAAATCGCGTCGTCCTGATCGAAATCGGCGTCTTTTACGATAACGCTCACGTTGTCCGAACTCATGCCTATGGTGACCGCGACCTCTGTATAGCCCTTCGATTTTATGAGATTTTCAAGCAGATTTTCCTGTTCCATAATTTCGGAAAGTTTGAGTTTCATTGCGAGCGCTTCTTTCTTGGCGTCGTCGTTCTCGCTTGCGGTTGCGATAACTTCGTCTATCTGAGCGAGTTGTTTGTTTCTCGAGGTGTTTCTCGTTGTCTTCACTTCGGTGAAGTAACTCGCCGTAGGCGTTGCGTCGTTATTGTTCGCGTTAAGAGACGAAGCGAAAACGAAGTTGAGGACTGCGGTCGTTATAAGGAGCGCAATCATACAGGTTAAAATGACGATCTTTTTCTTTTTTGACATAGTGTTTATCTCCTTTTATTTTTAAAATTTTTTATTGTGATATTATTCGTACTTTATCGCAAGAAACGTTTAAAATCGTTCTTACGGCATTCAGTACGTCCATGCTTACTCCTATATCGTCCGCGCCCTTGCAGACGACGAGAACTCCCGTGATTTCGGGATATTTTACGCCGATTAAAATCGGCTTTCCGCCCGAGAACACCGTGGAAGTAGTAACCGTAGTTTTCCCGTTTTCGGTAACGCTTTTTTCGTCGGTCTGATAAACCTGTTCGATTGCCCCGTTCACCGAAATAACCGCTTTGACCCGTTTTACTCCGTCGATTTTTATCAACGCGTCCTCTAACCTCTTTTCAGTTACGGAAACGTATTTTTCGGTGTCGGTCTGCGACGCTTCGGAAGTTTTATTTGTTCCGAACGACACGAACGCGATTACGAGTACCGCCGCGAAAAGTATTATCGCAATGACGTATTGTTTCTTGATTGTCTTTAAAAAATTCTTAACCATATACGCTTACGATTTCCCTTTCCTCTCCGATAAGGTCTGCGACGTAATCGGCAATTACGTTAATATTTATATGCTCGCTATCTTCCGCAATTACCAAATTGCTCAAATAAATTTCAATTTTTTTAATTTTATTATCGCAAATTTCGACATTTACCTTTTCGCATATCAGATTATCCTGCTTTAACGCCTCGTAATAGGCTTTTTCGTAATACTCTTCCGTCTTGCTGCCTAAGTAGTTCGTAATCTCGGTTGCTTCGGAAAATTTTGCGCTTGTATCGAAAGGGTTTTTCGTTATATCGGAAGAAAATAACGCGAGGACGGGTTTTAACAGACATAAAAACATTGCCGCGGATATGACGAAGGTTGCCGCCGAATTGATTTTTCCTTTCGGAAGGAATATCTTTACGAGGGTGAACAACGCCACCGACAAAAAAGCGAATAAAACGTATTCTTTCATTATACCACAAACCTCGTGCTGTTAATGATTGCAACCGTCGTAGAAATGTATAAAAACGCCACTACTATTATCGCCGCTATCGCGAAATTCAGTATCGCTATCGCCGATGCGATAAAATCGCCCGCCCTGCCGTCTGAAAAAGGTTCGGTGACTGCCGCCACGAACTTAAGACAAAGGGAGACGGCGGCAATTTCTATAACTGGTATTATAGCGACCGAAAAAACCATCGCGAGCGTCAGAGCGCCGAGCGCGTTTTTTATCGTGACCGCGGACGATACGAGCATATCCAAACCGTCTCTTACTATTCCTCCGACCAGCGGAACGCTTGTCCCCAAAGCGTACTTCGCCGTCTTGTAAGATATTCCGTCGAGCGTTACGGCAGTCGAACTTTTTACCGCGAGAAATATCGAGAAAAAAGTTGCGAAAAGACCAATTCCCCATTTCAGAAAACTTGACAAAAAACCAAATAAATTCTTGAATTTTACGGAATTGTTCAAGTTGGAGGCAATCGCTGTGACAAGCATTAAAGAGAGACACGGAAATACTATGCTCGTAACCGCGGATATGGCTGCCTCCGATACGAACAACGTCGTCGGACTTATAAGCGCAGCCGACTGCTCCGCTCCCGCCGAAACGGATAGCGTGAGAAGTATCGGGTACGCCCCCTCTATTATTTTCGCCATACCCCGAATGACTTCGCTCGCCTTTTGCAAAGTCCCTATGACAATTACCGAAACGATGCACGAACAAGTAAGAAAAATGGCGAATTTCGCTATTTCGCCTGCGTCGCTCGCGTTATCAGGGCGGGCTATTTCTATAATTCCTCCGAATATCAGCAGAACGAAAAGAGAAATAAAAGTCGGAAGCCTGCCTCTGAAATTACCTGCGAAAAGAGAAATCGCATACTCGGTAAGGGAGTTGAAATCGCTCGCTTCTCCGCTTACAATCGATTTTAAATAATCGGCTACGCTTCCTCTTTTCGCAAAGAACGGAAGCGTTTCGTCTATGTAATCGTCAAGCCCCGAAAAATCTATTTCGTCTATTAAATCGTTTACTTCATTTTCCGGCTTTTTATTGTTTTCAGCCGCGTTAGCCGTTGCGTAATTTGTTGCAAAAAATGCGATAAATAAAGTAAATATAAAAAATATTACGATTTTCTTTTTCATAGCAACGCTACCACTTTTTCAATGAGATTTTTTAAAAGAGGCATAGCGAGTACAATCATTATCGTCTTGCTCGCGAACTGTATTTTCTCGGATAAATTCTTTTGTCCGAGATCCTCGACCGCTCCGCTCGCAAACTCGGAAAGGTACGATATGGCAAGAACTTTAAGAACGATTTTATATATACCGTCGTCAAGCCCCGCAACGTTTGCCATATCTTTAAAGAACGATACGAACTCTTTGACGTATGAAACTGTCATCAGAAGAATTAAGAGTCCGCTCGCTATCGAGACGGGCGCCGCGAGTTCCGAGTTTGCGCTTTTTAGGCAGATAATTATCAAAGCGGAGATTAAACCGACCGCTATAATTTTATATAGCCCGTCCATATCAGTATAGGTCGAAAATATCCTTTATAGAAGTGAAAAGTTCGCTAATCATACCGATTACGAGCGTTAAAGCGATTATAAGACCTGCCAAAGCGACCAAAGTCGCTATATCGTCGTTGCCCGATTTCTTTAAAATCTGACATATTACCGTTATTAAAATACCTATTGCCGCTAACTTGAATACTATTTCTATTCCCATTACAAGATAAGTATAAAAACTGCGAGTCCGACGCCGAAACCGAGTTTTTCTCCTATATTTTTATTTTTTGCTCTTTCAGACTTACATATTTCGAGTTGTTCGGATATGATTTTGCCCTGATATTCTAAAAAATCTTCCTCTGCTTTCGCCGCCCCTTTTCCCACGTTTAAAAAATACTCCGAGACGATTTTCTTCTGCTCGTCGCTTAAATAATTCGGGAAAACGTTTTCCGTTCGTCCGCTCTGCCCCTTTTCGTATATATTCTTGAACAACGCGTATTTTTCCTCTTCGAGTATTCTCTTTACATTCTCTTTTTTGTACGAAAGATTCATAATCAGCCTTGCGTTGAAATCGCCGAGATAAAAGAAAAACTCTTCCTTCTTTTTTTGAATATCCGAGTAATTCGCCCCGATAATCGTACACGCCGCAACTATTAAAAATCCGATTATAATTTTCAGCATTTTCGCCCCTCTTCGTCGTAAACGTTCAATATTTTCCCATAGGATAATTCAATGTATTTCTGAAACGTAAAAAGTTTAAAAATCTCTTTAAAATTCGGTTTTTTTAATAGGTTTTTCAAGTTGTCGGAATGAGCCGAAGAAATAGTTTTCACTCCAGACGCCGAAGCGTAAGCGACAGCGGATAAATCCTCTTCGTTCATCAGTTCGTCGCAGACGATAACGTCGGGGTTGAGCGTTCTTACGCCGTTTTTAAATCCGTATTCTTTAGACGAGTTTTTTAAGACGTCGGCATTTTTGCCGAGATAAAATTTTCCGTTTCCCGAAAACTCTTCCCTTTCGTCGATATACAAAACGTTTTTTTCGTATTTATCCGAATATATCCTTCCGAGATCTCTGAGGAAAGTCGTTTTACCTCCGAACGGCGGCGATATGACAAGACACGATTCGACGCCGTTAAGGTATCTTTCGGCAAACCCTTCAGCAAGACCTATGACTTCATTCGGAAATCGCAGACAAAGCGAGGTGACGTCCTTGACGGTTACTACTTTTTCGCCGTCGTAAACAATCGTTCCGCATATACCTGCCCTTTCGCCGCTTTTCGAGGTGACGAAACATTGCCTGATACTTTCTTCCTTGCAAAACGGCGAATAGTCGCATAGTTTATATACGATTTCCTCTATCAGGTTGCCGTCGTAGATATTTTCGAGAGAAACGACGTATCGCTTTCCCTTTGCGGAAAAAACCGCTTTCGCCTTTTGCCCGAGGCGAATTCTGACCTCTTCGAGGCTTGCGTTTTGCTTTGCGATAATCTCTCGGTCGGTTTCGCTTAAAAAATCCAACATAATTTCTATAATTACTTTATGACGGAATTTTTTTTACAGAACGAAAAAACCCCGACGAAAATCGGGGTTTAAGTCGAAAATTATCGATTATTTCAAATAGGCGGTAGCCTTGTAGATGATTTTACCTTGCGATACGAACATTTTTTCGTACTCGGTTTCAATGTTATCCTTTAAGTCGTCCGAATGTAAGTCGAGCGAAATATCTTTCAGGAGATAGCCGTTTTCGCTGAACGATTGCAAAGAAAACTCAAAAAAATTCCTGTTGTCCGTCTTGATTTCGATTTCGCCGTCCATAGTAAGGAGTTTTTTATACGTTTCGAGATAGCGATAATAAGTAAGCCGTCTGTTTCGGTAAGTGTATTTCGGATACGGACACGAAAAATTCAGATATATCTTCTCTATCGAGTGTTCGGGAATATAATACGGCAGATTTTCGGCGCAACAATTCATAAAACGCAGATTTTCGGGTTTTTCCTCATCCGCTTTTTCGCACGCTTCTATAATCACGTTGCTTATTTTTTCGACCGCTATAAAATTTATCTCGGGATAACGCTTTGCGATTTCAAACGCGAAACCGCCCTTGCCGCAACCTATTTCAAGCCTTACCGGATTGTCGTTACCGAAAACCTTTTTTAAATCGAACACGCAACGTCTCTCGTTTTCGGATTTATCGTAAAATTCTCTGCCTTCGACGATAAGCAAAAACTTACCGCAAGCGGCTGTTTCAACTCTTTCGTCTAATCGGCTCTTTCTTCTCATTCGCATAAGAAAATTATATTTACGGCGGACGTTTTTGTCAAGAAAATCATATTTGTTTCTTGAACGATTCGATAATTTTGTTCTCTATTCTCGAAATCTGAACCTGCGAAACCCCCAACGCCTCGGCGATTTCGGTTTGCGTATTGTCCCTATAATACCGCATTATTATAATCTTTTTTTCTCTCGGAGGCAGTTTTTCTATCATACTCTTCAAAAGTATTTTATCGACCATATCGTCCTCGCGTTCGTCGGACGGTATCCTGTCTATGAGTTCGGATTTTTTATCGCTCTTTTCTTCGTCCTGAGCGTCGTATAAAGACAGCGGCATTTTGGAACTGTCGAGGGCTAAAACGACGTCCTCGCGCTCGATTGAAAGCGCGGCGGATATTTCCTCAACCGTCGGCGTTTCGCCGGTTTTACCCGAATATTCCTCGACGAAACGGTTGATTTTCATAGCCTGAGACTTTATCATTCTTGACACCTTTATAGTTCCGTCGTCTCTTAAAAACCGTTTGACCTCGCCGAGTATCATAGGCACGGCGTAGGTCGAAAAAACGACTCCGAACTTCTCGTCGAAATTCTTTATCGCCTTTAAAAACCCGACGCAGCCGAGTTGGTATAAATCGTCGTATTCGACGCCTTTGTTTTTGTACCTTCTTATGATGCTCTTTATGAGCAGAGTGTTGTTTTCGAGAAGTATTTCCTTCGCTTTTTTATCGCCCTCTTTGGCTTTTCGTAAGTAAAACAACGTCTGTTCCGTTCCGAGCATTTAAAAACTCCCTTTCAGTCATTTCGTCGGAGCAATACGCTTCACCATATCGACGACCGTGCCTACGTTGAGTTTCGATATTACTTTTACCTCGTCCATAAAAGTCTTTATTATCGTAAAACCCATTCCCGAACGTTCGTCGTCGGGTTTTGTCGTAAAGAAAGGCTCTAACGCCTCTTCGAGATTTTCAATCCCTACCCCGTTGTCCGAAATGACGATATGTACGGTTTCTTCGTCGATTTCCGCTATCATCGAGACTTCTCCCACGCTGTCGGGATAACCGTGGACGATGGCGTTAGTCACCGCTTCCGAAACGGCGGTTTTAATATCCGAAAGTTCGCCTATATTCGGGTTTAAAGGAAGTAAAAACGAAGCGATTACGTTTCTTGCGAATCCCTCGTTTTCGGATACCGAATCAAATTTTAAACACATTCTATTTTTCATATTTTAATTATCACCCCGAATCAGATTTTAGGCATTATCTCGTAAATACCCGATATTTGAAGTATTTTGTTTATGCTTACGCTCGGATTTTGTATGTAAATCGGAACGCCTATTTTTTTCAGCATCTTATACCTGCCGAGAAGTACGCCTATCCCCGTACTATCCATAAAAGAAGTATTTGCGAAGTTAAATATCACCCTTTTGAGATTTCCGGAGGACGCTATTGCGTTTTCTATTTCGGTTTTCGCCGTTTTTGCGTTGTATTCGTCGAGTTCGCCGTGAAGGTAAATATATAGCGAACCTTTTGACGAAGCGAATTTAATTTCCATAGTTCACCTCACGTATTCGATGATAACATTTTTTTAACCGAATATTTTGATAATATTTGTTGAAAAATAGGCGTTTTTAGCGGTTGATTTTATTTTGATATTATGATATAATACTATTATACTAAATATACAGCGGTGTTAAAACTTGAATCTTTTACATTTAAAATACGCGATCGAGGTCGCCAAATGCGGTTCTATGGGTAAGGCTTCGGAGACTTTGCTTATTGCTACTCCGAATTTAAGCCGTTCTATAAAAGAACTCGAAGCCGACCTCGGAATACAAATTTTCGAAAGAACGAAAAACGGTATGATTCTGACCCCGCAGGGCGAAGAATTTTTAAACTACGGCAAAGAAATACTGAAGCAGATAGACGACGTGGAAAAATTTTACAAAGAAGGCGCGCCGAAAAAACAGAAGTTTTCTATTTCCGTACCGAGAGCGTGTTATATTTCCGAGGCGTTCGCCGAGTTTTCAAAAACGCTTTCGAACGAACCTGCCGAGATTTTCTACAAGGAAACAAACTCTCAACGGACGATTAACAATATGTTAAATCACGAGTACAAACTCGGCATTATACGATACGCCGCGGACTACGACAGGTATTTCAAGGCTATGCTCGAAGAAAAAGGCTTTCAGTACGAATTGGTGACCGAGTTTTCCTACTCGCTCATAATGAGTGAGAACAATCCTCTTGCGAAAAAGGAAAACATCGCTTTTTCCGACCTCAAAGGATATATAGAAATCGCTCACGCCGACCCGTTCGTCCCCTCTATGCCCCTCTCTAAGGTCGTAAAGGAAGAACTTTCGGACAATATCGAAAGGAGAATATTCGTATTCGAAAGGGCGAGCCAGTTCGAGTTGCTGTCGGTAAATCCTCAGACTTTTATGTGGGTCTCCCCACCGCCCGAATCGCTTCTCGAAAAATACGGCATAGTCCTTAAAAAATGTCCCGAAAACAAAAAGGTCTATAAAGACGTGCTTATTTATAAAAAAGGCTACAAATTTACTCACCTCGACAGACAATTTATAACGAAATTGTGCGAATCGAAAAGAAAACACATTTCCTGACGATAAATAGGTATTATTTTTAATGATAATACCGATTATATGAATTAAGAATTACCAAACGCGTAAAAACGTGCTATAATATTATGGGAAATATCGGAAAGGTATTCTACAAAAGGTAATAAATACGGAAACGTAAATAAAATAGGAGATACGTATGGACAATCAGAACTATTCAATCGTAGACAGCGTTGAGAAACTCGAAGAGGCTATCAAGCGCACGAAAGAAGCCCAAAAAATCTTTGCGACTTACACTCAGGAGCAAGTCGACGCGATTTTTCTGGCTGCGGCGTCCGCTGCAAACAAAGCGAGGATTCCCCTTGCGAAAATGGCGGTTGCAGAAACGGGAATGGGCGTTGTGGAAGACAAAGTTATTAAAAACAACTATGCCGCCGAGTACATTTATAACGCTTACAAGAACGTTAAAACCTGTGGCGTTATCGAAGAAGATAAGGCTTACGGCATCAAGAAGATCGCAGAGCCGATAGGCGTTATAGGCGCGGTTATTCCGACGACTAACCCCACCTCTACCGCGATTTTCAAATGTTTAATCGCGCTCAAAACTCGTAACGCGATTATAATAAGTCCCCACCCGAGAGCGAAAGGCAGCACGATTGCCGCCGCAAAACTCGTACTCGAAGCGGCTGTTAAAGCGGGCGCTCCCGAGGGAATTATCGGCTGGATAGACGTTCCGAGTCTCGAAATGACGAATATGCTTATGAAAGAGGCGGATATAATTCTCGCGACCGGCGGTCCCGGAATGGTTAAAGCCGCTTATTCGAGCGGAAAACCGGCTTTGGGCGTAGGCGCGGGCAACACCCCCGCTATTATAGACGACACGGCGGATATTCTTCTCGCGGTAAACTCTATAATCCACTCTAAAACGTTCGATAACGGTATGATCTGCGCGTCCGAACAGTCCGTAATCGTTCTCGATAAGGTATACGACGCTGTTAAGAAGGAATTTGCGACGAGAGGCTGTTATTTCCTTAACCCCGAAGAAACCGAAAAAGTCAGAAAGACGATTATTATAAACGGCGCGCTCAACGCTAAGATCGTCGGACAGCCCGCCGCTAAAATCGCCGCCCTTGCGGGAGTAACCGTTCCCGAAGGAACTAAAATCATTATCGGCGAAGTAGAAAGCGTGGAACTCTCCGAAGAGTTCGCTCACGAGAAATTAAGTCCCGTACTCGCTATGTATAGAGCGAAAGACTTCTCGGACGCTCTCAACAAAGCGGAAAGGCTTATCGCCGACGGCGGTTTCGGTCACACGTCCTCCGTTTACCTCAACACCGTTACCGAAAAGGAGAAACTCGACGAATTTACCGCTCGTATGAAAACCTGCCGTATTCTCGTCAACACTCCGTCGTCTCAGGGCGGCATCGGCGACCTTTACAACTTCAAACTTGCCCCCTCGCTCACGCTCGGTTGCGGTTCGTGGGGCGGCAACTCCGTTTCCGAAAACGTCGGAGTTAAACACTTAATCAATATTAAAACAGTAGCGGAAAGGAGGGAAAATATGCTTTGGTTCCGCGCTCCCGGAAAGGTATATATCAAAAAAGGCTGCTTGCCCGTCGCTTTGGACGAACTTAAAACCGTTCGCCACGCAAAGAAGGCTTTCATCGTAACGGATACTTTCCTTTACAAAAACGGCTACACCAAACCCATTACCGATAAACTCGACGAAATGGGCATCGCTCACACCACGTTCTTCGACGTTCAGCCCGACCCGACGCTTAAAAACGCGCAGGACGGCGCAAAACAGATGGCTGCTTTCCAGCCCGATACGATTATCGCGCTCGGCGGCGGTTCGGCAATGGACGCCGGTAAGATTATGTGGGTTCTTTACGAACACCCCGAAGCAAACTTCATGGATATGGCAATGCGTTTCATGGATATAAGAAAGCGTGTCTACACCTTCCCCACTATGGGCGAAAAGGCTTATTTCATCGCTATCCCGACTTCCGCAGGTACCGGTTCCGAAGTTACTCCGTTCGCGGTTATAACCGACGGCGAGACGGGCGTTAAATATCCTCTTGCGGACTATCAGTTGCTTCCGAACATGGCGATAATCGACGCAGATTACCACATGAGTGCGCCTAAGGGACTTACCGCCGCTTCCGGTATCGACGCAGTATCTCACGCCGTTGAAGCCTATGCTTCGATTATGGCTACCGATTACACCGACGGTCTCGGACTCGAAGCGTTGAAGAATATCTTCAAGTATTTGCCGAGAGCGTACGAAAACGGACAAAACGACGTAGAGGCTCGTGAAAAGATGGCTAACGCCGCCACTATGGCAGGTATGGCTTTCGCAAACGCGTTCCTTGGCGTCTGCCACTCTATGGCTCATAAACTCGGCGCGTTCCATCATCTGCCGCACGGCGTTGCGAATGCTCTTCTTCTCGAAGAAGTAATTCGTTTCAACTCCTCTGAGGTTCCGACCAAGATGGGAACGTTCTCTCAGTACGATCACCCCCACACCATGGCGAGATATGCGGAAATCGCAGATTATCTCAAACTCGGCGGCAAGACGGACGAAGAGAAAGTCGAAAACCTTATCAAGGCTATCAACGAACTTAAAGATAAAGTCGGCATCAAAAAGACAATTAAAGATTACGGCATAGACGAGAAGGACTTCTTGGATCGTCTCGACGCTATGACCGAACAGGCGTTCGACGATCAATGCACGGGCGCAAACCCGCGTTATCCGCTTATGAGCGAAATCAAACAGATGTATCTCAACGCTTATTACGGAAGACATTTCGTAGAAACCGAAAAGCCGTCTGCGGCTCAACTTAAAAAAACCGAAAAGAAAAGCAATAAAAAGGCTTAAAGGGAGTGAAAATTATGAAACTTGACAGAGTTATCGCAGTCAGAAACCACAAGACGATTTATCGTGACGGCGACAAATGTATCAAAGTATTCGACGCCGATTATTCCAAAGCAGACGTTTTGAACGAGGCTTTGAATCAGGCGAGAATAGAAGAAACGGGACTCAACATTCCGAAGGTTCTCGAAGTTACTATGGTAGAAGGCAAGTGGGCTATCGTTTCCGAGTATATCAAAGGTAAAACCTTGGCTCAGCTTATGGAAGAAAACCCCGAAAAAAAAGACGAATATATCGCTCTTTTAGTCGACCTTCAACTCGAAGTTCTTTCTAAGAAGTGTCCTCTTCTCAACAAACTTAAAGACAAGATGAACCGTAAGATTTCGGAAACGAAACTCGACGCCACTACTCGTTACGACCTTCATACTCGTCTCGAAGGAATGCCCAAACACGATAAGGTTTGTCACGGAGACTTCAATCCCTCGAACATTATTATCGCCGAGGACGGCACTCCGTATATTATCGACTGGTCGCACGCAACGCAAGGTAACGCCTCTGCGGACGCCGCTCGTACTTACCTTCTCTTCTGGCTTGGCGGAGATATGAACGGAGCGAAAAAATATCTCGATTTATTCTGCGCTAAGAGTAACACCGCTAAACAGTACGTTCAGAAATGGATGCCTATCGTAGCCGCTTCCCAGTCCGTTAAGGGCAACGAAAAAGAACGCGAGTTCCTTCTTTCGTGGGTTGACGTCGTAGATTATCAATAAAATATATATTCAAGGAGATAATTATGAAAGTTACAGTTTGTATAGGCAGTTCTTGCCATATTAAAGGTTCGAGGAGAGTTGTCGAACAGTTACAATATCTCGTAAAAGAGAATAATCTCGACGATAAGGTCGAACTTTGCGGCACATTCTGTATGGGAAAATGCCAACAGGGCGTTTGCGTAACGGTAGACGACGAGTTCCATTCGGTAACTCCCGAAACGGTAACCGCGTTCTTCGACAAGTACATAAAAGCAAGAGTATAAAAAACGCAATAATGAATTTAGCCACTGCAAATTTTTTGCAGTGGCTAAACTAACAAATAAACATTTTAAGGAAAAAATTATGTCCGATTGCCTTACTCTTAAAAAATCCAACTGTAAAAACTGCTACAAATGTATACGTCACTGCCCTGTAAAAGCCATTCGTTTTTCGGGGAATCAGGCGCATATTATCGGCAACGAATGTATACTCTGCGGTCAATGCTTCGTAGTATGTCCGCAGAATGCAAAACAAATTGTAGACGAAACCGAAAAAGTAAAGGTTCTTCTTAACGGAACTGACCCCGTTTTCGTAAGCCTTGCCCCGTCTTTTATAGCAAATTACGACGGCGTCGGCATTGAGTCTATGAGAAAGGCTTTGAAACAACTCGGCTTTTACGACGTTGAGGAGACTGCCGTCGGCGCGACTATCGTCAAAAACGAATATGACAGGATGCTCGAACACGAAGACAGAGACGTCGTCATTTCGTCTTGTTGCCATACGATAAATCTTCTTATACAGAAACACTACCCCGAGGCGCTTGACTACCTTGCGGACGTCGTATCACCCATGCAAGCGCATTGTAAAGATATAAAAAGAAGATTTCCTAACGCAAAAACGGTGTTTATCGGACCTTGCGTGGCAAAAAAAGACGAAGCGGAATATTACGAGGGCGTTGTGGATGCCGTTCTGACTTTCGAAGAACTTACCGAATGGCTCGACAGAGAAAATATCGTCTTAGAAAAAAACGTTGACACCGAGGAATACTCCAAAGCTCGGTTTTTCCCGACTACGGGCGGTATTTTAAAGACTATGGCTAAAGACAGGAAAGACTACGATTATCTTGCGATTGACGGCGTAGAAAACTGTATTTCGGCTATAAAGGATATTTTAAGCGGCAAAGTACACAAATGTTTTATCGAAATGTCTGCCTGTATCGGTAGTTGCGTAGGCGGTCCGGTTATGGAAAAATTCCACCGCTCTTCAATCGTAAAAGACTATATCGCGGTGTCGAAATACGCAGGCGATAAAGATTTCGTCGTTTCTCAGCCTGCCGCAAGGGATATGAAAAAGAATTTTTCTGTAATCGAGCAACGTTTGCAGAAACCGTCCGAAGAGGAAATTAAAAACATTCTTTGTCAGATGGGCAAGACGAAACCCTCGCAGGAACTGAATTGCGGCTCGTGCGGTTATAATACGTGCAGAGAAAAGGCTATCGCTATTTATCAAGGTAAAGCGGAAATCTCTATGTGTCTCCCCTACCTTAAAGAAAAAGCGGAAAGTTTTTCGGATACTATAGTAAACAACTCCCCGAACGGACTTATCGTTTTAAACGAAAAACTCGAAGTTCAGCAGATAAACAACGCCGCAAGGAAACTGATGAATATCAGAAGCGCGAGCGACGTACTCGGCGATCAGGTTGTAAGAATTCTCGACCCCGAGATTTTTAACAGAGTTCTTCGCACCGGCAGAGACGTCAGAAGCGAACAGGTTTATCTTGCCGATTATAGCCGTTTTATCGAAGAATCTGTCGTTTACGACAGAGATTCTCACCTTTTGGTAGCGATTATGAGAGATATAACCGAAGAAAAAGCCGAAAGGGAAAAGAAGGAAAAGATAAGCAGTCAGACGATAGAAGTCGCGGATAAAGTCGTCGATAAACAAATGCGAATCGTACAGGAAATCGCTTCTCTGCTCGGCGAAACGGCAGCGGAAACAAAAATCGCATTGACAAAATTAAAGGAGTCTATCGCCGATGATTGATTTATGTTCCGATATAGGATATAAAAGCATAAACCACTACGGCGAGCAACTTTGCGGCGACCACGTCGAAATAGTCGAGCCGAGCGACGATTCAACTGTAATAGTTCTCTCCGACGGACTCGGAAGCGGCGTTAAGGCGAGTATTTTATCTACGTTGACCTCGAAAATCATATCTACGATGCTTGCCGAGGGTATGTCGCTCGAAGAATGCGTCGAGACAATCGCCGCTACTCTCCCCGTATGTTCCGTAAGGGGCGTTGCGTATTCCACGTTTACTATTCTTCATTTTATCAGAAATCAGACCGCAGAGATAATTCAGTACGACAATCCGCAGGTTATCGCTATCAGAGACGGTCAGATTTGGGACTACCCGAAAACCGAATCGAATATCGGCGGCAAAACCATATATAAAACGTCCGTAAGGTTACAGGAAAACGATATATTTATCGCAATGAGCGACGGTTGCCCCCATGCCGGAATAGGCATTTCGTACAATTTCGGCTGGAAAAGAGACGATATAGCGGAATATATGTTATCGGCTTCCTACGGCGGTTATACCGCTAAGACGCTCTCAACTATGCTCGTTGACGAGTGCAACAGATTATACGAGGGAAAACCGGGAGACGACGCCACGGCTTGCGTAGTGCGTATAAGAAAGAGAGTTCCTATGAATCTTCTCTTCGGACCGCCGTCAAACAGAGACGAATCGGACAGAATGATGTCGTTATTCTTCTCGAAAGAGGGCAAACATATCGTCTGCGGCGGCACTACTTCCACAATAGCGGCGAAATACCTTCATAAGCCCCTTAAAGCGAGTTTAAATTTCGAGGAAAGCGATATTCCGCCGACGGCTGAAATCGAGGGCGTAGACCTCGTTACCGAGGGAGTAATAACTATAAACAGGGTTTTGGAATACGCGAAAGACTATCTCGGCGACAACAAGTTATACGAAACGTGGAGTTTCAAAAAAGACGGAGCGTCGCAGATAAGCAGATTGCTCTTCGAAGAAGCGACGGATATAAATTTCTATGTAGGACGGGCGATAAACCCCGCTCATCAGAACCCAGATTTGCCGATAAACTTCAATATTAAAATGAATCTTGTAGACCAACTGTCAAAATGCCTTGTAAAAATGGGCAAAAAGATAAAAGTGAGTTACTTTTGATTATTTGCTTCCCCTGAAAAAAGGGGAAGCAAAAATTAAAATTTTTTATTTATTTTGTAAAAACACGCTGAAAACGTTTGCAAAAAAGAAAGGAATATGGTATTATAAACAGGCTGAATTTAAAAGACGGCCTCATGGTCAAGCGGTTAAGACGCTGCCCTCTCACGGCAGAATCTGCGGTTCGATTCCGCATGGGGCTACCAAAAAAACGCTTCTTTCGAAGCGTTTTTTTAATGCAATTTTTTAAATATCACTGAATATTCCGAGTAAAACAATTCCTATAAACGTAATCGCTATGGCTATATAATGCTTATACGATAACTTCTCTTTGAGGAATATTCTGCTCCAGAGAACGGATAACGCGCAATACGCGGAAATTATAACCATTCCTGCCGCCGCGCCTTCTACTCCCGCTCCGACCATAAACATTACCGCCATATAAAACGCCTGACCGATCGTTTCAAACGTCGCTCCTATATATATGGCCTTGTTGTGAAGTAACGATTTTGCGTCCTTTTTCTTAAAAAACAACCACAGAAAAGATACTATCGCAAGTATTAAAAAGGTAAGTTCAAAAGCCGAGTTTGAAGCGTATTCCGAAATGAGTTCCTCTTCTCCCGAATTTAGTTGACCGAGCAAATAATCGCCGACTGCGCCGAGAGCGTCGATTATGAGGTATATTACGGGTATCAGAATCGCCCAGAAACTCTTAGAGTATTTTCTGTTCGAGTATTCTTGTCTTTTAATTCTCAGTTCGTCGTCTTCTCTGCTCTCGACAAAACCCAAAGAAATAATTCCGACCGCAACGAGAATTACGCCTATCAAATCGGGAACGTTAAATTCTATCGGACTGTCTTTGAACCAGATTTTTGATATTATGAAACACAAAACCAAAGCGAGAGAACCCGACGAGTTGCATATCGGCGAAGAAATCGACAATTCTATGTAACGAAGTCCTATATAACCTATAAACATTGCAAGAATATAAACGAAGGCTATCGGACTGTATATAAGAAAATCGTTTAATTTAAAGTCTGTATAAAAAAGACTTGCAACGAATTTCGGAACGCTTTCGGGGTCTTTTATTATCGCTCCGCCTATGAGAGTAATAATAAAGTGAATGCCCATTACTATTCCTACGGCAAACATTATTTTCCAGTGGCTGTTTTTGTCGTCCTGCTTAGTGCCTATTTTGCTGAACAGATCCGAGCCGCTCCAACAAAATAAGGCTATTATCGAATATAAAAACCACATAAATTTTATCCTCTTTTGTAATCCTTTTTTATAATTTTATTAAACCCGCGTCAAGCATTTCCTGAAGCGAAGTCAGAATACCGATTTTAGCGTGATACCAAGTCAGCCCGCCTTGGAAATATATAGCGTAGGGTTCTCTTATCGGTCCGTCGGCTGAAAGTTCTATCGATGAACCCTGAACGAACGCTCCGGCTGCCATAATGACCTCGCTTTCATATCCCGGCATTGCCCACGGAATGGGCGTAACGTAACTGTCTACGGGAGCAGACCTCTGTATTCCCTTACAGAACGCAATCATACCCTCTTTGCTGCCGAGTTCGACTGCCTGTATAATATCGTGTCTTTCGGTCTTTCCCGACGGATAAACGTTAAAACCGAGTTTCTCGTAAGCCTCTGCGGCAAATATCGCCCCTTTTACCGCTCCCGCGACTACCGTCGGCGAAAGGAAAAAGCCCTGATAAAAACTCTGCATTACACCGAGGCTCGCTCCGACTTCCTGTCCGAGTCCCGGGGCTGATAATCTGTACGCGCATCTGTCAACGCATTCCTGCGTGCCGCAGATATAGCCGCCCACGGGGGCAAGACCTCCGCCGGGGTTCTTTATAAGCGAACCTACGACCATATCCGCGCCGTAGTCGGAAGGCTCTTCCGTTTCCACAAATTCGCCGTAACAGTTGTCTACCATAACGGTAAGCGAAGGTTTTATTTTCTTTACGAACGCTATGAGTTCGCCTATCTGTTTAACGGAAAAAGTCGGTCTCGTCTGATAGCCTTTACTTCTCTGAATGGTTACGAGTTTAGTCTTTTCGTTAATCGCTTCTGCTATTTTATCATAGTCGAACGAACCGTCTTCGAGTAAATCGACCTGTCTGTACGTTACGCCGTATTCTTTAAGCGAACACTTCGACGGTCTGATACCGATTACCTCTTCCAAAGTGTCGTAAGGTTTGCCGACGGGCGAAAGAAGTTCGTCTCCCGGGAGCAAATTCGCGGATAATGCGACTGTCAAAGCGTGCGTTCCGCATACTATCTGAGGTCGGACGAGCGCCGCCTCGGTGTGGAACGTGTCGGCGTAGACTTTTTCTATTTTATCTCTGCCGAGGTCGTTATAGCCGTATCCGGTAGACGCGTTGAAACACGCTACGTCAACCTTGTTCTTATGCATTGCCGAAAGCACTTTACATTGATTGTATTCGGCAATTTTGTCTATTTTTTCAAATCTCTCGGAAAGTCCTTCGAGAATTTTCTCGCCGAACTCGTATACCTCTTCCGATATGCCGAGATTTTCATACGCTCTTTTTATATTCATTATTTTAACCTCTCGATGATTTCGTCTGCCGTTTTTTCGAACAATTCGGCTTTTGTAATAAAGATTCCGCAGGTAACGTCGCCGAAAATCATCATTGTATCGCCCGTATTTATTCCAAACGCTTCTCGGGCTTCTTTCGGAATAACTATTTGTCCTTTTTCGCCGACTTTCGCCGTGCCGAAAATACGCTTTTCGGTTTGTTTGCCGAGTACCTGTTTTCCTTTTGGCAACTATCCTCACCTCGTTATACTTTTCATACTTATTATACCGTATGATTATATCACCACATAAGCATTTTTGCAAGCGTTTATACCGCATAAAATACAAATAAAACGCGAGATTTTTATAACCTCGCGTTTTTGGTTTTACCGTTTTGCGTTTTATTTTACTCTTCGTAAATCTTTCAGCCAAATTTCAGCGGACGCGTCGCTCGGCATACGCCAGTCGCCCCTCGGCGATAACGCAACGCTGCCCACCTTTACGCCGTCCGGGAGACACGAACGCTTGAATTGCTGAGCGAAAAATCTCTTTATAAATGTTTCGAGCCATTTATATATCGTCTTTGAATCGTATTCGCCCTCAAACGTAGCCTCGGCAATCTTGAATATTTTAGACGGCGCGAAGCCCGAACGAACGAAATGATAAAGGAAAAAGTCGTGCAGAACGTAAGGTCCGACTATATCCTCGGTTTTTTGTTTTATCTCGCCGTTTTCGGCAGGAATAAGTTCGGGGCTTACCGGCGTGTCGAGAATGTCGAGCAAAACCTTTTTAGTTTTAACCTTACTCTCTTCGGCAACGTGTTTTACGATATATCTTACAAGCGTTTTCGGAACGGAAGCGTTCACTCCGTACATAGACATGTGATCACCGTTATAAGTCGCCCAACCCAAAGCAAGTTCGGATAAGTCGCCCGTGCCGACGACAAGCCCTCCGCTTTTGTTAGCGATATCCATAAGAACCTGCGTACGCTCTCTCGCCTGCGAGTTTTCGTAAGTAACGTCGGTATTTTTCTCGTTTTGTCCTATGTCTTTAAAGTGCGATTTAACCGATTCGGTAATATTTATCTCCTTATAAGTCGTCCCCAACTGCTCGGCAAGAGTTTTCGCGTTGTTTTTAGTTCTGTCGGTAGTTCCGAAACACGGCATGCTTATCGCGATAATATCCTTTCTCTTTCTTGAAAGTTTATCCATTGCCCTGCACGCGACCAAAAGCGCAAGCGTACTGTCGAGTCCTCCCGACAAGCCGATAACGAGCGTTTTGCAATTCGTGTGCTTAACTCTTCTCGCAAGCCCTTCCGATTGGATATTTAATATAAGATTTATTCTGTTTTTAAGTTCGTTATCGTCGACAGGAACGAAAGGCGTTTTTTCATACCTTCTGTCAGTTCTGTCGAAGTTGAGCGAAGCGGTAAATTCTATAAATTTATACTCGTCTGTATTGCCGAAAGAATAATTGAAAAGTTTGCTCCTTTCATACTCCAAAAAACTCAAATCGACGTCCGCAACGGCTACTCCGTCGCCAAAAATCTCACTTTCGGACAACAGTTTTCCATTTTCGGCTATAAGGTTATGACCCGAAAAAACCATATCCGTAGACGATTCGCCCGTTCCCGCATCGGAGTAAACGTAAGCCGCCACGCACTTTGCCGACTGCATCGAGACGAGTTTTCTTCTGTATTCCGCTTTGCCGATTATTTCGTCGCTCGCAGATAAGTTTACGATAACGTTAGCCCCCGCCACGGCGTAATCGCAGGACGGCGATTTTACAGTCCACAGGTCTTCGCATATCTCAGCGGCGACTTTCATTTCGGGGTAATACTTGTTTCTGAAAATCAGTTTATTGCCGAACGGATATTCTTTGCTCTGTATAAAAATCGTCGAATTTTCCTCATCGGGAACGCTGAATTGCCTCTTCTCGTAAAATTCGTTATATGAAGGAATAAACTTTTTCGGAACGACGCCCAAAATTTTACCCTTGCAAATCGCAACCGCGCAATTATACAATTTGCCGTTTCTTTTAAGCGGCGAGCCAACGAACACAAGCGTATCGCAGTTAACGGTATTATCCGCGATTTTAACAAGCAATTTCTCGCACGCTTTTAAAAGCGTATCCATATAAAACAAATCCGAAGCGGTATATCCCGACAGGCATAATTCAGGGAAAACAAGGACTTTAACGCGTTTTATCGAGTATTCCTCTATTGCGTCGATAATCGCCTTTGTATTTTTTTCAACGTCTCCGACTTTTATCTCGGGCGTGACGGCGGCGACTTTGCAATAAGATAAAATCGGTTCCGAAACGGTTACGGTATAAGTTTCGCCCCTCTTCTCCTTACCGACGAGATCCGACACGGTAACGCCGAGACCGCTTGCTATTGCGGCGAGAGTTTCCGTTTTTATGCTCTTAGTCGATGAAGACAGTATTTTGTTAAGCGTTCCGAGCGGAATTTTGCTCTTTTTAGACAATTCCTCGCTCGTTATCGAAAACATCTGTTTATACTTTTTTATCCTCTGTACTACGTCGTCCATAATTCACCTCTTATGTTATAGTACCATTTTATCACTTTTGGATAAAAAAGTAAACTGTTTTGGTAAAAAAATTACGCCTTATGTAAATAATCTGCAAAATTACTCACATAAGACGTAAAATTTGTTTTTCAAACCGATCTTTCGGCAAATCCGAGACTTATAAGCAACGCCCCGTCCACTTTTTGCATCGTAGTAAAAGGAAGTTCGCCTATTTTTTCTTTTAGTCTCCTTTTGTCGAGAGTTCGAATCTGTTCCAAAAGAACAACTGAGTTTTTACTTAGTCCGTAAAGGGACGCGTCAAGTTCGATATGCGTCGGCAGCCTCGCTTTCGTCAGTTTGCTCGTTACCGCCGCTGCGATTATCGTGGGGCTGTACTTGTTTCCTACGTCGTTCTGAACAACCAGAACGGGTCTCACGCCGCCTTGTTCGCTTCCGACTACGGGACTTAAATCTGCGTAATACAGGTCTCCTCTCTTAATCATATTCGGTCCTCGTAAGGCGGATATTTTATTTTTATCGTCTGTCCGCCCTTTTTATTTGGCGTTTACCCCTACTTTATTGTATGTAGTTTATAATCTCGGGGTTGCCATTGATATTTTTGACCGAATATTAAATTTTATACAAGTATTGCCTCGTAAAGTTTTTTTCTCACTTCGTTAATATGTTTTCCCGTAATATCTCTGCCCTTTCTCGGCTCTTCGACCGAAATTTTAAACGAAATCCTGCCATCGTTCAATACAAGTATTTCATCCGCGAGCGTCAACGCCTCATCCACGTCGTGAGTGACGAAAATTACCGTTTTAGACTCACGTTCGAGCATTGTCGTAAAGTCGGCTGAAATTCGGGATTTTAAAGCCAAATCGAGCGATGAAAAGGGTTCGTCTAAAAGTATTACGTCCTTCTTTGCCGCGAAAGCCCTCGCAAGCGAGACCCTCTTTTTTTGTCCGCCCGATAATTCTTCGGGAAAAGCCGAAGCCTTGTCGGTCATTTCAACCGTTTCGAGAACGCTTTTTATTCTCGACGACTTTTCCTCTTTACTCGCTTCGGGAAGCGTAAACTCTATATTTCCGTAAACGGTTTTGTGAGGTATAAGTCTGTCGTCCTGAAAAACGTAGGCAACTTCGCCTGCCCCGACTATTTCGCCGCCGAATGACGTAAGCCGACCTATACAATTCAGAAGCGTACTTTTCCCAACGCCCGAAGGACCTAAAACCGCTGTAACTTTCCCGTCTTGAAACTCCGCGGAAAAATCTTCAAAAACGACCGTTTCCGTACCGTCAGCCGAGAGATAACGTTTTGATAGTTTTTTTACGATTATACTCATTTATACCTCTTATTATCGCGTAACGGATAAGTTTAACGACGAGTTCGATTATTATCGATAACAAAATCGCTATCACGGTTAAAGCGATAAGCCTTGCAGTTTCGAAATTCACGTTTGCCACGCTCATTTCTCTACCGATGCTTCTTCTTGTGTTTGCGAGCGACTCGCCGGCTACCGTAAGTTTTACGTTAAAGGCAAGAATTGTTATAAAATCGGAAAAAAGCCCGTCTATAACTTCTCTGACCGTAATTCCTAAAAATATTTTAAACCTGCCGACGCCGTAGGCTCTCGCCATTTCCTCGATTGATTTATTCCTGTTTTTAAGCGCGTTCAGTATCGCCGAATATAACATTGGAAAAACAACGATAAAAGATACAGCAACCGGGCTTTTCGACGGTTTAAGCCATATCAGACAAAGCAAAATAACCGACATCGTAGGCGTCGCTCTCATTGCCGCGACGAGCGGATAAAAGGCTTTTTCGAGATATTTAAACCGATTAGCCGCTATAGCGAAAAGAAGGGCGACTGCGAAAGAAATCAAAAAACTTACCGCTACTCTGCCTAATGTTCCGAAAACAGCCCGCCAGACGCTCGCCTCGGAAAAGGCTATAAAAACGTTTTTCAAAACGAGCGACGGCGTCGGTATAATCAGTTCGCTGTCAATTCTTGCCGACACCGCAAACCATATAAGTATGATAACGGATACCGATACAAGCACGGCGAGACCGTTTTTTAGTGTTTTTTTCATTTCAGATAGAAGTTTTCGTCGGGAATTTTACCACCGTAATTTTTAGCGTCGAGAAGGGTTAAAAACGCCTCTATTTCCGTTTTTAAGTCTTTCGCCGACTCTACGCCTATAAGGCATCTGTCAAGTGTTTCTTTGGTAAGCGCGACTTTTAACTGACTTCCCTTAGATTGAATTTTTGCAATAACGTTATCTTTTTCGGCATAAAGATAATCTTTGTTGCCGCTCATTTTTTCAATGAGTTTGTTTAGATATTCGCCGCTTTCCGCAACTTCGTTTTTAACGACGAGTCCTGCCTGAACGAATCTTACGCCGTTATGAATTTTTGAAAATTCTTTCTGCAAATCAAGGGCGACAACCGTTCCCGTGCTTTTTATTGCCTGCGTTACTACAGGTTCGCCGAGTATGGCGTAGTTTGCTTTTTTCGTTTTTAAAGCCGCGATCGCTTCACTCGCCGCGCTGACGGTGTTAATATATACCGTATCGGCTTTCGGCGTATCAGGCATTCCGTCTTCGAATTTAATATTGTTAGCGGTTAAAATATGCTTGAAAACTATTTCGGGCGTACCGCCTGCGCCTACGCTGTATACGACCTCGCCTTTAAGTTTGTTTAAATCGGCAATTTCTTCTCTGCCTACCATATATAATACGCCGAAAATGTTTACCGTGGCAAGTTTTACGCCGAGATTTTTATTGTACGCAGTTGCCGCAAGGTTAAGCGGAACGATAGCCATATCGTAGGTTTTATTTGCAAAACCGGCGATAATGTTCTGAGGCGTGTTCGTTATTTCGATTTCGGTAGAATAATTGTATTTATCGTCGGAATAATTAAACCCGTCGCAAAGGTTGGCGACTACGAGCGACGGCGCGCCGTCTACGACTCCGATTTTAAACGTTTTGTCCTGAAGCGTAACGCTTTCCGAATTTTCAACGCTTACGCTTTCGCTTGCAGAGTTTGACGTTTTATCGCTTGCCGATTCGTTATTATTGCAAGATGCGACTACGAAAAGCATAATGACAGCAAAAATGATTGATAGTATTTTTTTCATTTGAAAACACTCCTTTGTTTTTATATTTACTTGATTTCACACGAAGTAACCGCCGATTTAACGATAACGTTCGCGATTTTACCTAATTTACCCGTTATAGCCGAAATTATTTCGTTCGTCGCCTTAACAATGACGCTTATAACGTAAACCTCGTCCTGCTTGTCGGGAACACCCATTCTGCCGACGACGTAATCCCCGTAGTCGGATAAAACTGCGTTCACCGCGCCTGCGGAATTTCTGTTTTTCTCGATAACTATACCTATTACGGCAATTCTCATATTGAATAACCTCCGAAATTTGCTTGTTGTTATGAAAAACGCATACCCGAAAATGAGTATGCGTAAAAAAGTCACATATAGCCGTTTTGACCGTCGCAAGAGAAGTTTGCGTGCGAAAGACAAAAGATTTTTAATGGACTTCCTCTCCGAAAACTCATCGATTCAGTACTTGTATTATATCAAAACCAATTCCGCTTGTCAAATAAAAAAGCATATAAAAAACCGCATCGTTTGATGCGGTTAATTTTTTGTTATTTATTAAGGAGGTCTCCGAGGGAAATGCCGTCTACGCCGCCTTCTTTCCATTCTCTGGGTTCATCGTCGTTTTCAACAGCCTTTTCTCTTCTTGCCCTTCTCGGCTTTTCTTCGCCTTCTGCCGCTTCGCCGTCTTCTTTACGGTCTCTTCTCGGCTTGGATACGCCTTCCGGAGCGGGAGTAAGCGCCTTAATAGAAAGAGTCATCTTCTCTTTCTCGACGTCCATATCGATAATCTTCGCTTCTACTTCGTCACCGACTTTAAGTACCGAAGTGGGGTTCTCAAGCCATTCGTGAGAAATCTGAGAAACGTGAACAAGTCCGTCGATTCCTTTTTCTACTTCTACGAACGCGCCGAAACTTACTATTCTTACAACTTTACCCTTTACGGTTTCGCCGATCGAGTATTTGTCGCCTGCAAGTTGCCACGGCTTCGGCTGAAGTTGTTTATATCCGAGCGAAACTTTCTTCGTCTCTTTATCGCATTTCAATACCTTAAATTCGTATTGCTTGCCGATTTCAAGAACGTCGGCGGGAGTTTTAGCGTTTGTCCAGGACAAATCGGAGATATGAGCGAGACAATCGAATCCATTTACGTCAACGAACGCGCCGAACGCGGCAAATCTTACGACGGTACCCGTAACGACGTCTCCTTCGTTGATAGACGAGAAGAACTCTTCTTCTTTCTTAGCCCTTGCGGCGTCTCTTTCAGCCTTTTCCGCTTCGAGGATTACTCTCTGCGAGCCTACGATTTGTTTTCTTCTGCCCTGATTTTCAACCTTTTCGGCTTTAAGTCTCAACTGTTTGCCTACGAATTTATCAAGGTCTTTAACGAAACCGATTCTGATCTGAGAAGACGGAATGAATACGTCGTAAGAACCGAGTTTCGCGGTAAGACCGCCCTTGTTAGAACCCGTGCAAGTAACGGTGAAGATTTCGCCCGCCTCGATTTTCGAGATGAACTCCTCCTCCTCTTTCTGTTCTTTAATTGCTTTTTCGGACAATTTAACGGGGTTAAGTTCGACTATCATAACTTCGATATCTTCGCCAACCTTAGCGGCATAATCTGCCTTGTTATAACTCTCGCAGTCGATTTCGTCTTTAGCGAGCATTATCTCTTTCTTTGTATTATTGATATACAAAGCGAGACCGTCGTCCGTTGCTGCGGAAATGGTCGCTACAACTTTCTGACCGACTCTGAATCTGGGTTGGCTATCGCCCATAGCGGACATCGCTTCTTCCATAGTGTTTGAACTTTTTACTTCTGTACTTTCTGACATGTTTAAGAAAACCTCCATTGATTGTTCGTTGGGCGTCGATGCCCCTGCAACAATACCTACCTTTTTATAATTTTTAAATTTTTTATAATTGAGCTCATCAGGATTTGAAATGAAATATACGTTTTCGCAATTTCCTTGACAAATTCTCATCAGTTTCTTAGTATTGCTACTATGTTTGCCACCGACTACTACCATTGCATCACAGGTTTTCGACAATATTTCTGCCTCTTCTTGACGCTCTATTGTAGTATAACAAATTGTTTTAAAAACTTCAAGCGTTTTAAATGTTTTTTCATTAAAAAACTCTAAAATTTTTTTAAATTTGTCTACGGAATAGGTTGTTTGCGATACAAGACACACTTTTTCCGACTCTCCGAGGTCGATTTCGCGATAGTTTTCGTCGATTACGATCGCTTCGTTTCCGCACCAACCGTTTATGCCGATTACCTCGGGGTGGTTTTTTTCGCCCGTTATTACGATTTTATATCCGAGTTCGTAGTATTTTTCAACTATGTCGTGTATTTTTGCAACGAAGGGACAAGTACAGTCTACTACTTTTACTTTTTTTTCATTTAGTTCTTCGTAAACGTCTTTCCCAACGCCGTGCGAGCGTATTATTACAATATCCCGATCGACTTCGTCCACGCAATCTACAATCTTCGTTCCGAGTTTCTTTATTTCGTCCGTCACGCTTTCGTTGTGAATAATCTCGCCGAGGATACACACATTTTCGCCGTAATTTTTTTTCGCGGTATCCACCGCCCTTTTAACTCCGGGGCAGAAACCGCTGTGTTCAGCAAGTACTACTTTCACTTTTTGCTACCTTTTTTCGCGTATTCCCGCGCAGCGGAAACACATTCGACGAGTTTTTCCCTCATTAAAGCGTCTGCTTTTTCAGAGGTCTCCGAAGTATATCTGTTTTCGGTTTTTTCGAGGTAATACGGCTTACCTATTACGAGATAGTTTTTGCCGAATTTCTTAAATCTGGAGTTCATACCGACGGGGACGATAGGAACTTCCGCTTTATAGGCGAGAAGATTTGCTCCGCCGTGTATTTCCTGTAATTCGTCGTTTATCTTGTTTCTCGTCCCCTCGGGAAAAACGACTAACGGTTTGCCGCTTTTAAGAACGGAAAGACAAGCCTTTATCGAAGTGAAATCGGCTTTTTCTCTGTCTACCGGTATACCGCCTAAAAATCTGAACAATTTGTTTTTGAATTTAGAATTAAACCATTCTTTTTTCGCCATAAAGTGTATTTTACCTTTATTCAGCGCGACAAAAACGACCGCGTCGATTTTTGCAAAATGATTGCATACAAATATATAACCGCCGCTTTTCGGAATGTTTTCCTTTCCGTAAATTTTTGGTCTGTAAAACAACTTGTAAAAAGGCAGAACAATCAGGTAAATCAGTTTAAACATTCGTCTTTCCTCTTCTTACGTCGTTTACTATTATCTCAACTACTTCGTCCGCAGTTAAATCGGACGTGTCTATAAATTTTGCGTCGGGAACTCTTTTAAGCGGAGCGAATTCTCTGTGACTGTCGTTGTAATCTCTTTGAATAATCTCTTCGTGTAATTTATCGAAATCGACCTTTTCGCCCCTTTCGAGTAATTCTTTATAACGCCTTTCAGCCCTTACCTTGCTGTCTGCGGTTATATAATATTTGAAATTAGCGTTCGGCAGAACGTAAGAACCTATTTCTCTGCCGTCTAAAATGCAGTCCATGGAACTTGCGATATTTCTCTGTATCTCAGCCATTTTTTCCCGGACGAATCTATGAGCCGATACCGTCGAAGCCATCATCGAGATTTCGGGTTTTCTTATATCAAAAGAAACGTCTTTTCCGTCTAAAAGCGTAACCTGAGAACCGTCTTTATACTCGACTTTAACGTCGATGCCGTCCATAATCTTTTTTACGCCGTCCGTATCCTTTACGTCAACTCCCGAAAGAAGGCATTTCAGGGCGCACGCCCTGTACATGGCTCCCGTATCGAGGTACAGAATATCGAGTTCTTTCGCAACCTTTTTCGCTACGGTGCTTTTACCGCTTCCCGCAGGTCCGTCAAGCGCAATGTTTATCATATTGTTCTCCGTTTTCAGCCGATAATTAGTATCTTCTCGGCTATCATTATTATTCCGCGTTACCCGCCGCGTATGCGGTCGTAGCCGCGATAGTTATGTTAAAGCCGCCCGTCAAAGCGTCGAGATCCAGAACTTCGCCTGCAAAATACAGCCCCCTGACGAGTTTGCTTTCCATTGTTTTCGAGTTTATTTCTTTTACCGATACTCCGCCCGCCGTCACAATCGCTTCGCTTATATCGCGTAGCGACGCAGGATAAAAATAAAAAGATTTTATAGTTTCGACGAGCCTCTTCCTTTCGATTGCCGTCAACTCGTTGTTTTTCTTCTCGCCGTCGATTTTCGCGGCGTTTAAAATAACGGGTATCAATCCTTTGAGCAATAGGTCTTCGAGCGAGTTTTTAAGAGACTTGTTTTTGAATTTCTCGAAATCTCTGAGTATTCTGTCGTCGAGTTGCTTTTCGGTTATCGCAGGTTTTAAATCGAGCAAAAACTTTATTTTCGACAAATCTCTTCTGTTTATATAACTCGAAGCGGATATTATCACGGGACCCGACACCCCGAAATGAGTAAAAAGCATTTCGCCGAAGTCTTCGTATATCTTTTTGTCGCCGTCATATACGGTAATTTTAACGTTTTTAAGCGAAATCCCTTGTAATTTTTTATAGAAATCGCCTTTTACGTTTATCCCCGACAACGCCGCGACGGGTTTTATTATCGAATGTCCGAGATTCTTAGCGAAATTATAGCCGTCTCCCGTAGAACCCGTCAAAGGATAACTCATACCGCCCGTACATACAATCGCATTTTCGCAAGGGTAAGTATTTTTGTCAGTCGAAACCGAACATACTTCGCAGTTTTCGACATTTATCGAAAGCACTTTTTCGTTAAGTCTTATCTTTACGCCTGCATCTGCCGCATATTTTTCAAGCGTTTTCGTAATGTCGCTCGCCTTATCCGAAAGCGGGAAAACCCTGTTTCCCCTCTCGGTTTTCAATCGTACTTTTTCTTCGAGAAAATCTATAAATTTTTCAGGCGGAAATCTGTGTATCGCGCTCATCAGAAACTTCGGGTTGGAAACCACGTTCGATAAAAACTCCTCTTCGTCGCAGTCGTTAGTAACGTTGCATCTGCCTTTACCCGTGATATAAAGTTTCTTTCCGAGTTTCTCGTTTTTTTCGATAAGCGTGACGTCCTCGCCTCTTTTCGCCCTGAAATATGCGGAAATAAGACCTGCGGGACCTCCGCCCGCGACGACCGTTTTCATTAAAATTCCATATCCTTGTATTTGTTTACTATGTCTTTTGCGGTTCTGTCGTACATAATCGGCGTGACCGTTATATACTTTTTGTTTGAAAACTCGACGTCGCAATACTCGCCCTTTTCAAGACAAATCGGATAGCCCGTGAGCATATACGTTCCGTCGTCGTTTTTCTGATATTCGTCCGTATATTCCTGAACGCCGAGAGGAACTATTTTTACGCCCTTATGTTTTCCGTTTGGCAAATTTACGTTTAAAACGTAGCCGCCGTCCGAAATTTTAACTAATTTATCGAAAATTTCGTCGATTGCTTCAGCGTTTTCCTTAAAATCGAAGTCTTTATTCGCAACGTTTGAAAATGCGATTGATTTTATTCCGAAAAAGTTTGCTTCGAGACCCGCCGCAACCGTTCCCGAATAGCAAGTGTCGCTGCCGAGATTGTTTCCGCCGTTAATACCCGAGCAGACAAAATCGAAAGGTTTGTTTTCAAAATAATGAACTGCGAATTTAACGCAGTCGGCAGGCGTTCCGCTAAGCGAATACGCTTCGAAATTTTCGGATATGTTCTGTCGTAAAAACGTAAGTTTTTTATAAATACTCAATGAATGAGAAAATGCCGAACGGTTTCCGTCCGGCGCAACAACCGTAACTTTATGACCTTTTTCGGAGAGTAACTCGGCGAGGGTTTTTACACCCTCGCTCTGTATACCGTCGTCGTTAGTTACGAGTATTCTCATACGGGATAAACCCCGTCTTTATTGTTAGCCATGTTTTTGTCGATGGCTTTTTCTTTCGCAAGTCTCCATTTGAAGAAGTTCACCGCAACTTCGTTGAATACCGCATAAGACAAAATATCCTCGACTTTATCGGAGTATTCGGCGCATTCCGCTTTGTACTTCTCAAATTCGGGCTGAAGAAGGTCGGCAGGACGGCAGGTGATGATTTTCTCGTCGCCCACGACTTTTTTAACGACTTCCGCATTGGGAGCGGCAGGCAATTTGCCGTATTCTCCTTTCAGAAGTCCCTTAAATTCCTTCGTTACCATCTTATATCTCTCGCCGTTTAAAACGTTGAGAACTGCCTGCGTTCCGACAATCTGACTCGAAGGAGTAACAAGCGGCGGATAACCGCAATCTTTTCTTACGTTCGGCACTTCCGCCAAAACGGCGTCGAGTTTGTCGAGTTTCTTCTGCTGTTTAAGTTGGTTCATAAGGTTGGAAAGCATTCCGCCCGGAACCTGATAAACAAGGGTATTTACGTCTACTTTTCTTACGTTCGGGTTAAGATAGCCTGCTTTTTCAAGGTCGTTTGCAACCGTCTTAAAGTAGTTCGTAATCGGAAGAAGTTTTGAAATATCTATACCCGTATCGTAAGGCGTTCCTTCCAAAGTCTTGACGAGGGCCTCGGTAGACGGCTGAGAAGTTCCGTTTGCAAGCGGCGAAAGCGCGGTGTCTACTATATCGCAACCCGCCTCTATCGCTTTGAGGTTTACCATATCGCCCGTACCGGTCGTATTGTGCGTGTGAAGGTGTACGAGCGTGGTCGGCTTCAACGCCTTTTTAAGGCTCGAAATAAGTTCGTAAGCGGTATACGGCAACAGAAGGTTCGCCATATCCTTTACGCAGATATTGTCCGCGCCCAACTCCTCGCATTTTTTTGCGAGTTCTACGAAATATTCGTTGGTGTGAACGGGACTCGTCGTGTACGAAATAGCGACTTCGCATATTCCGCCGTATTTTTTGATAGCCTTTATCGAAGTTTCGAGGTTTCTCACGTCGTTCAACGCGTCGAATACTCTTACCACGTCAACGCCGTTTTTAATCGAGTATTCGATAAACTTCTCTACTACGTCGTCCGAATAATGCTTATAACCGAGGAGGTTCTGACCTCTCAAAAGCATCTGTATTTTGGTCTTTTTAAGGTGAGACTTTAATATACGAAGTCTCTCCCACGGGTCCTCGTTCAAAAAGCGAAGGCAGGAATCGAAAGTCGCTCCGCCCCACGCTTCGAGCGAATAATAACCTATATCGTCGAGAGCGTCAAGCATAGGAAGCATTTGCTCCGTAGTCATACGGGTAGCCGCCTGCGACTGATGCGCGTCTCTTAAAATCGTGTCGGTAATCAATACTTTTTTTGCCATAATATAATCTCCTTATTAACCGAACAAGGCGAGAAGAACGCCTGCGGCTATTGCTGAACCGATAACGCCCGCGACGTTCGGTCCCATTGCGTGCATGAGCAAATGGTTGTCGGGGTCTGTCTCTCTGCCGACGTCCTGCGAAATTCTCGCAGCCATAGGAACGGCGGAAACGCCTGCCGAGCCGATAAGCGGGTTGATTTTACCGCCCGAAAGTTTGCACATGAGTTTTCCGACCAAAAGTCCGCCCAACGTTCCCATGCAGAACGCGAACAAACCGAGGAATATTATTTCGATAGTCTGAATCGAAAGGAAAAGCGAACCCGTAGCCTTGGAACCTACCATTACGCCTAAGAAAATCGTAACGGTGTTCATAAGTCCGTTCTGCGCGGTATCGACAAGTCTGCCGCATACGCCCGATTCTCTCAGAAGATTTCCGAGCATAAGCATACCCAAAAGGGGCATAGCGTCGGGAAGTAAAATTCCGACGACGAGCGAAACAACTATCGGGAACGCTACTTTTTCGAGTTTCGAAACCTTGCGAAGTTGCTTCATCTTTATCGCTCTTTCCTTTTTAGTCGTAACCGCTCTCATAATCGGTTTCTGAATAATGGGGATAAGAGCCATATACGAATACGCCGCAATCGCTATCGCGGGAAGCAAATCTTCCGCAAGTTTTTTAGCACCGTAAATAGCCGTAGGACCGTCCGCGCCGCCGATAATCGCTATCGCGGCAGCGGCTTTATCGGTAAAACCTAAGAGGTATGCGCCGAAGAATGTAATGAATATACCGAGTTGCGCGGCAGCGCCCATAAGCATACTCTTCGGGTTTGCGATAAGCGGACCGAAGTCGGTCATCGCGCCTATTCCGAGGAATATAATCGGCGGGAAAATAACCCAATCTACGCCCTTATATATGTAGTAGAATAAGCCGAAATCTCTTATAACCTGCTCGGAGGAAACCGTGTATATAACGGTATAATCTCCGCTAACGGTTTTAATTGCATCAAGCGCGGCTTCGAGATTTGCCATACTTACGTCCGAAACGTTGTACTTAGCGCACAACTCCGCAAGCGTTCCCCTTGCAATTTCCGCACCCGTCGTTATAACGTCTCCCTTCTGAAAACACTCGGTTATGACGTAACCTTTCGTTCCGAAAAGAATCTTATACACTCCGGGGACGTTTACTATAAACATACCGAACGCAATCGGAAGCAAAAGCAACGGCTCGAATTGTTTTTTAATCGCAAGATAGAACAGGACGAAAGATATGAGAATCATTACGAGATTCTGCCAGCCGCCCTGAGTAAACGTGTCCACAAGGGTATAAAGCCCCGTGCTTTCCCATAAACTTTTAAGCGACTCGCCCAGATTCAGAAGAAGCGAGTTTAAAATAAAGTTCATTTTTTGCTCCTTATCCGATTACTGCCATCAAAACGCCCGTGTCTACGTTCGTACCCTTAGTAACCTTATACGAAATTTTTCCGTCGCAGGGAGCGGTAATGTCGTTATCCATTTTCATCGCTTCGAGAACGAGAATTACGTCGCCTTTTTTTACGGTTGCGCCTTCTTCCTTGGAAAGTTGCTTAATAAGTCCGGGCATCGGAGCGTTTACTTTCGTTCCGCTAACGGGCGCCGATGAAACAGGGGCGGCGGGCTTAATAGCCGTAACTACGGGAGTAACTTCCGAAGCGGACGAACCGACTTCCTCTACTCCGACCTGATACTGTTTTCCGTCTATGGTTATGATAAAATTACGCATTGTTTTTCTCCTTATAATTTTTTAATTTTCTTTACCGTAAATTCGTTCTTGGAACGACTTTCGGCGTAATACGCGGCGATTGCCGCAATAATCGCTACTCTGATTTCTTCGGGAACTCCGTCCTCTAAGACCGCTTCGTTTTTCGCTTCGACTTTTTCTTCGGGTTTCTTTTCGGTTTTATTTGCAATGTAAGACGCAAGTTTGCCGAAACCCGTAACGCAGAGGATCAGTACCGTCATGCCGCCGAATATAACAACCATTCCTATTAAGAATGTAAAAAAACCGTCTGACGCCTTTTCCCCGAACGAAACCGCTTTGTCAAGCAAGTTAAATAAGTTCATATTCACCTCACGAGGGTCTGAAGAGCGGAAATAAGATAAGCCCTTACAAACTGAGGTTCGATTATTCCGTCGATATATCCGTTTCTCGCAGCATTGATCGGGTCCGCATTCTCGTCGGAATATTTCGCTTCGAGTTCTGCTATCTGACTATCGGAGAACTTTCCGTAATTAACAGCCGAAGCCGCGCCGTCGAAAAGAGCGATTTTAGCGTTTGCGAAAGCGTAAGAATATTCAACTCCTAAAGATTTGGCCGCAAAAAGCGAATAACCGAGACCGACAGCTTTGTCGTATACTACGGAAATTCTCTCGCACGATTTAAGAGCGGAAATCATATTGTTGATTTCTTTAAGAATCGTAGTGTTACTCGTCGCAAGGTCGGTTTTTATGCCGAGCGAATTTACGAACGTAACGAGCGGAAGTCCGTTATCAGCCGCAAAATATGCAAATTCTTTGATTTTAAGGACGTTTCCGAAGTCGAGTTCGACGCCGTTTTCTCCGGCAAAGTCGATAACCGCAACGCTTATGCCTCCCATTCTGCCGATAACGGTCTTAACTTCGGGATGGAATGCCTCGTTGAGTTCAAGGTATTTCTTATCGTCGAAAGCCGCTTTTAAAAGGCAAACGGGGCAAAGTTCTTCATTGAGTTTTTCGGTTACTCTGTTGAGGTCGTCGTCGGTATCGGTAACGATATCCGAGGTTAAAGGAAGTATCGAAAGAATATCGGTGATTTTCGCCTTGACTTCGTTCAAATCTTCAACCTTGAAAGTGGTAAGCGAGTTGTACGCAGACGAAGCCGCGCCTCCGACCTCTTCCTTAGGAAGATTTTTACCCGACTTAGCCGAAATAACCAAAGGACTTGCGTAAGCGACCGCCGAATCTTTAAGCATAAAGTTGAAGTCTGCGTTAGCCGCAAGAAGCGCGAACGAACCGTAAAGGTTGCCGAGAACTACGGAAAACTGAGGAACTTCCCCCTTTAACGCTGCCGAAGCGGATAATACGTCCGCAACGCCTTCGAGAACGTTAACGCCCTCGCCGACAACCACGCCTTCGGAATCGAAGAGGTATACGACGGGCGCGCCGAGCGACAAGGCTTTATCGAGGCATTTCCTGATTTTGCCGCAGTTGGCTTTGCTTACGCCGCCAGAAAGGACCTTTACGTTCTGAGCGACTATGTAAACGGGTTTATCGTCTACCGTCGCGTAACCGGTAACCACACCTTCGCCCTCTGCGTCTTCGCCGTAAAACTCGTTATGAGAAAACGAATACGCGTCGAGTTCGACGAAACTACCCTCGTCCGCAAGTAAAGAAATCTTTTCGCGAATTTCTTTTCCCGCTTCGAGTAATTTTGCTCTGCGAGTTTTAAGTAAATCTATTTTATTCACAAAAACTCCTCCATTTTAATTTTTATATTTACATTATACTACTAAAAAGTTTTTTTTTCAATAAAAAAAGGCACGTTTTTTTGTGCCTTTTAATAATTTATTTTTACAATATTTCACTCGAACGATTATACTGCGATAATCGTTCCGAAGAAAACGTTGTTAAACGCTTTTACGGAAGGAAGCGGAAACGATTTTTCCGCTTTCATCCTTTGCAAAAGTCAGAATATACGTTCCGTTACGGTTCGGATAATCGGGGTCGCTGATAACGACGGTAACCGTTCCGTCGGAATTGATCGTATACGATTCGGGAGCGATCGGATCATAACCGCCTTTGATATCCTTAATCAATCCTATTTCGACTACTTTCGCGCCGTCCGTATAAACGGAGACCGCAACTTCCTTACCTTCGGGATCTTTTATAACCGTATTGTAATATTCCTCGAGCGATCCGCCTGTGACGTTGCCGTTTTCATCGGTTACGGGCTTGAAGTAATATACGGCGTTCGTTATGGTTTTATCGGAACATCTGCCAAAGTAGAATCTGCGATATCCGTCCTTGTCCGAAACGTTACTCGACGGAATAAGTTCTCCGTTTACCCTTAAAGTCGGGAGATAAGTTCCGTTTGCGGTAGTCCCGTTATAGTATTCGTCGTTGCCGTCTTTATCTTTCGTTCCCGTAAGGACTCTGTCGGAAGTATAAACGTAAGACTCTTCGTAGTATACCGACGTTTTATCGGCGTTCAGATAAATTTCGTTAGTTACTTTAGAAACGCTGACTACTTTGAATACGTAATAGAGTTCCTTCGTAACCGTTGACGGTTTATAAAGCCTGAATACGAGGTGATACTTATCGAATTTTTCCGCTGTTCCGATTTTAAACTCGACGGTATAAAGATGTCCGTCGGAATAATCGCCTGCCTTGCTGAGTTCGCCGCCCGAGAAGGAAAGCGTTTGTTTCTGAACGGTTTTCTTTTCGGCGTCTTTATAAATCAAATCGCCGTTTTTGTCTCTGCTATCGACGGTTATATAGTTAAATGCGCCCCATACGGAGAACTTCGTCTGTCCGTTTTCGGTCTCGGCAATTATACCCATCCGACCGCCGTATATACGAGAAATAATAGAAGCCATCGAACTGTTGTATTTGCCAAGCATTGCGATATAGTCGTAGTTATACGCGACTATGCCGCTTCTGTATTTACTCATATCGAGAGTAAACGTCTTACCCTCAAAGTTTACCGCAAGATCGTAGTTGACTGTAAAGTTGAAGTTGTCCGCGCCGCCGTTAACGACGTATTCTTTCGTAGTTTCGCCGTCGGTATAAGTTTTCGTAATTTCAGCAAGATATAGGTTCGGCGTTTCTTTTCCCGTGACGTATCCTACGGTGACGTAATAATTTTTCTTATTTTCACCCTCGGCAAGCGTCGCTTCAACCGTAAATTCAGGACCGCCGGTAGGAATAAACGTCAGTTTTTTATTTCCTTCTGCAAATTCGATTTCCGTACCGTCAAAAATATAGTACTTCTTCCCGTCGATTTCGAATTTATCTCCGAGAGTAATTACCGAAGTTTTAAAACCGTATTTGTTCGCGTCGCTATCGGAGGACTCTTCATAGGTCTTCATCTCGTTGGCGTTTTTATCGTAAACAAAGAATTTGTTCGTCGTATTGTTATACAACGCCGCTCCGTAATTGTAGAATACGATAGACGAAAAATCATTCGCGTAGTACGTTGCCGAAACAAGGGGTTCGTTGTAACCGTATCCGCTGTCGAAAACGGAAGAAACAGCCTTGCCGTCCGCAAGCGTGTAAACAGCGGCGTCGGTTGCTTCTTCGTTGCAATAATACGCCACGCCGTCGTCGAGCATTTTATAACTGCCGACAATTTTTTTACCGTAGGAATCGTATTTTATTACGTTACCCGCGTCGTCGAAAACAAGAACCGAAAGGTCGGTTTCGTTGAGATACGCGCCGGCAACCCCTTCTGTAAGAAGGGTAAATAGATTTACGGCAGATCCGGAAACCGTTGTCGAAGAAAGTTTCCCGATATACGCCTGTACTTTTTCCGCGTTGTACAAAATTACGTTTTCGCCGACTATTTCGTAGGTATATTCTACGCCTTTGTCGTCTTTTATGTTTGAATCGTAAAGTTTTGCGCCGCCTTGTCCGTTCAAAGCAACGTATTGTTTCGTAAGCGTTGCGTTTTTAACGACGTAGTAAACGTTCGCTTCCTCTCCTCTGCGACTGAACGTCTCCCCTTTAAGGTCGAAAATCGCAACGGTTTCGCCTATCATCGTGTAAACGGCTTTTTCGCCGAGTACGCCGTCTACAAGCACGTAGGTGTTGTACGACGGTCTGCTGCTGCCCTTTGCGGTGTATCTCGCTACGTGCATTACGCCGTCGAGTTCGAGTTTTCCGTATTTGCTCGAATTATAGGTTACGTTTTCGGCGCAAACTCTGAAATATCCCGTGCCGAGCAACGTGAAATCAAACGATTTCGAGTTATCCGTCGAAGTAAAGGTGTACTTATTTGCGGTATACTTACTGTTTTCTTCTCCGAAAGCGTAAACTTTAACGCCTTCTCCGAACGTACCTTCGGTTCTTACGCCGTCGGCATCTTCGTAAATTGCAATATATTTACCGTCAGAAGTGGTCTTGTCCGTAAGAATTAACTTAACTTTGGTATTTTCGGAATCGTCGTCGTCGATTTTAACGAGAGAAGTAATTTCCATCGTCTCGGCGGAATCGAAATAGTTAAAGAACAAAATCGTATTTCCGAGCAGAGTTCTCGACGACCTGAAGAACTTGAAAGCAAAGCCCGAACCGTCGCTCGCCGTAAATACGTCAACGTAGTATGAAGCACCGAGGAAGTTAACTTCTTTTTCGACGAAAGAACCTTTATGCGATTCGGTTACGTTTTTATTGTCTATCTTTTTAACCGTCGTATAAATCGCTTCGTAGGCTTCTCCGATTTGTTTTCCCGTTATTACGAGGGTCGTATTGTAATCGGTCTTTCCGTCCTCGATTTTCGCAAGTTCCATCGGCTGACGGGAAAGAACGTAAACCTCGTCGCCTTCGACGATAAAGAATTTATAGTTTTCGCCGTCGGTTATATACGAATAGTTGTCCGATACTTTATACGCGCCCTTAAACGTGGCGTTTCCGTCCGTATAAATACCGAAAATCGATATAAGAACGAGTTTGCCGCCTTCGTTCGAAATATATTCTTTTTTCGACCCCGCGACTGTGCCGTCCGCCTCGAGTACGTAGAATAAATTACTGCCCGTTGACGAATCTACGTTAAAGGTCATCTTTTCAAACGAAACGATAGCGTCGGTTTTCTTTACTTCGGTTCTCTCGTAGGTATACGAACCGTCGCCGTTTGAAATTAAATTACCTTCCGAAACCTCGTCGTATCCTATAGTTTCGCCTTTAAGGTTGAGTGCAGCCTGATACACGGTCGCTTTATCGCCGTTTAACGCGATAACCGATTTTACTTTAGTGCCGCCGCCCTCGTCGTCGCAATAATAGTATTCGGCGTAGTTTTCGTTTTTCTTTTCGATATATTTGATGTTCGCAGCGGTTGTTTTTCCGAGATAATATACGCCGGTTTTGCCGTCCATCGTAAGAGTTGCGACGTAACCTGTGAGTAAGGACGTTTTCACCGTGTAAGTTCCGCTACCCTTAACTTGTCCGTTATCGAGATGTTCGAATTTGCCGCAACCGTCGAATTTGTACTGTTCGGCAGTATTTAAAACGTTATATACCGTATCGAGGTCTTCTGTATAAACGTCGTACACGTAAGAGCCGTCTTTCTCGATTACCCTAAGCGGGATAGTCTTTTTACCATTGTTGGTTTTATAAGTAAGCGTAACGTAGTATTTTTCTTCGCCATCTTTCTGAGTTATCGTATATTCATATCTCTGAGAAGATCCGTTATAAGTGACCGTAGCGTTTCCGAAACCGTCGAGCGTAAATGTGAGACCGTTGCTTACCGCGCCGTTGATTGCGATAGAACCGAATCCGTACTCCTTGCCTCTTACTCTGTAAACCTTAGTACCGTCAGGAACGACGCCGAGCAAAAATCTCATATTCGTACCGTCTTTTAAAACGACCTCGTACGTGTCGTCGGTTACGGTATAAGTACCTTCCTTCGTTTGTTGTCCTTCCTCGTGATACTCTACTTCATTGTATTTGGTGAACACGATGTAGTATTTATCATTGTGATAAGGCTCTTTGTTGAAATCGAAAAGAACGTACTTTCCTCCGTTTAAGGCGTAATATATAAATCTGTGATTTTCCTCGTCGAGTTTGACTTTAAGCGAAAATTCGGGGTCGGAAGACCGGAATATATACATTTTATAATCGGAATCAAAAGTTCCTTTTATCGAAACGTCTCCCCTTACAAGCGTCGCCGAATTCTCTTTGTCTCTGTCTATAAACAGATAATCGTAACCGCCGAAAGTGTCCGTGTATGCCTTATCCCAGACGGGGTAAATTCCGACTTCACCCTTAACGACGTAAGTTTTTTCGGTCAACGCCTCTTTATACGTCGCGTTCTCCTTATCCGCCCAGCCGATAAAACGATAGCCGTCGGGCGCTGTAAGAGTGTCGGTAGGAAGTTCTACGACAGTTTCGTAATAAACGGACTTACTATCCGATATCTTAGACGTACCGTCGGGATATTTTTCGTAAACGGTATAGTAATACTTGTTTCTGTCGAACGTTATCGTAAGTACGTTTTCTTCGTAATTTTCGGAAACGACCAAGGTAGGCTTATCCGAAGCGGAAAAACCCTCGATGCTGAAATCGGAAGATATCGTCTCGCCCGCAAACGCGTAGCCCTCAGAAAGAACTTTTTCTTCGTACGTTTCGCCGTCGAGATCGGAAATCTTAGCCTTTATAACGTACTTCGTTTTATAACGAGCCTTTAAAACTATACCGTCCACCGCTTTGAGATTAAAATCGAGAGCGGCGTCGTTTATATACCAGCCTGCAAATTGATGTTCGCTTTTAAGCGGGACAATATCGGAAACCGCTTCCGATACAGAAGCGCCTTCTTCGAGATATAATGTAGACGTGTCGCACGAGCCGCCGTCAAGGTTAAGAGTTATGAGGCATGCTTTTTCCCATAACGCGTAGTATGTGGTCGTGCCGTCGAACTTACCCGATTCTACCGGAGAACCCGAAAAATCGGGATTTGTATACCATCCCTTGAAAAAATAGCCCGTTTTATCGGGGGCGGCAGGGAACGTTATATCCTCTCCTTTTTTACCGCTGAGCGTAATCGTAGTTTCTTCGTTCACTACAAAGTTGTTGGACAGATTTTTCTTTTTGCAAGACGTAAACGTTGCAAAAGCGGTTACCAAAATAACCGCAATCGCTATTAAATACGCAAATTTTAACTTCTTCATTGTAATGTCTCCTGTTGTATATGTTTTATGCCGACTCAGACGTTTCTGACGTTTCGGAATTTTCCTTCGTCGATTCGTCGGTTTCATTTGCTCCGTCGTTTTCGTCATCTACGACCTTTTCTCTCCACTCTGCGTAATAAGTGACGCCGTTGGGAGCGTTGATTATCGTATCTTTATCATAAATCTCGGAATTGCCTTTCCAACAAACGAATACGTAACCGTCTCTCTGAGGCTCGGAAATACCGTTTCTCGCATTCTCGTTGATTATCGAAGTCTCGGTTTTAACAAAACTTTCTATATACTCGTCTTTATCGGACAATCTCACTCCGAATATAACGGGTCTGTAAGATGAATTCCATCTCGAACTCCAACCGCTCGGCACTTCGTCGCTCTGAACGAAAAACGTGAGATTTGTATTTCCGTTAAATACGTGCGAACCCATTTCGGAAACCGTTTCCGCAAGGTAAACGCTCGAAAGCGAGCAATTTCTGAATGCGTAATCGCATATCTTCGTAACGTTGGACGGAATTTTTATCCGATTGAGCGAGCCGCACTTATAGAATGCGTAATTTTGTATTTCCGTTACCCCCGAACCTAAATCAAACGATTTCAGCGCGTCACATTTTGCGAACGCTCGCTTTCCTATTACCTTAACCGTGTTCGGAACAACAATCTTTTCTATAGACGAACAAGCCTCGAAAACGCCTAATCCGATTTCTTTGAGCGAGGAACCTATATCGATTTTTTTCAGATTTTCGCACTTATAGAACGCTCTCTCCCCTATTGTCTCAACGCTATCGGGAAGAACGACACCTTTGATTTTTTCTGAAAAGGCTTTTGAAAAAGCGTATTTGCCGATTTCGCGAAGAGCAGAATCTTTTTCAAACTCCAATTTATTTAAACGATTACATTCATAAAAGGCGTAATCGGAAATTTCTTCGACGTTTTTCGGAATTGTGATTTCCGTTATTCCGCTTTTATAAAAGGCGGATTTCCCGATGGTTTTCGTCTTTACGGGAATATCGACTTTATCAAGCAGAGAACACTTATAAAATACGAAATCGTTTATCTTCGTCAGTTGGCAAAAATCGCCCGTAATCACTCTGGACAACTTGGGACATTCCGCAAAAGCGCCGTTACCGAGTACCGTAATGCTATCGGGAATAGTCACTATTTCGAGATAAGGACTTTTATAAAAAACGTAACTGCCAACGCCTTTCGTTCCGTTTTTTATACTGAATTCCGTTTCGCTCTCGCTCGGTATATAACCGACAAGCCAGTATCCGACGTATACGCCGCCGCTTTTAACGTTTGACCAGAAAGAGGTGTTTCTGAACGCGTAAGTACCTATCGAGGACAGGTTTTTCGGAAGCGTAAAAGGATATTTTGCTATATAACCCGCGTCGCCGAGCATTTTACAGCCGTCAAAAGCATAGTTCCCGATTTCGGTTACGTTCTCGCCTATTCTGACCCAACCCATGCCTAACTTCACGCAGTTCATAAAGGCGTATTTACTTATTTTTTTAACGCCCTTGCCTATATCGATCGCAGAAAGTTGCGAACAATCCGCGAAAGCATATTCGCCGAGCCAAATTACTTCATCGGGAACGTCAATCGCCTTTAAATTATTACAACCGCGCAACGCGCCGTCCGCAATGCCTACCGTTCCGCTCTTTATCTTGTAATCGGTCGCCTTTTTATCGCTGCCGACCACCCAGTTTCCGACGTAATATATTCCGTTTTCCGCTTTTGCATAAAATTTCGTTCCGACGAAAACGTACTCTCCGATTTTTTCTACCTTCGACTTTAAGTTTACGTTTTCCAAAGCGGAACAAGAGTGAAACGCGGATTTTTCGATCGCGACGAGCGATTCCGGCAAATCGACGGATTGAATTTTTTCGCACTTGTAAAAGGCGTACGCCCCTATTTTTGTTATCGACTGTCCGAATTGTACGCTTTCCAACGCGACGTTACCCGAAAATGCAGACTCGCCGATCGTCTTGACTCCGTTTCCCAAAGTAACGTTTATAAGGTGGTCGCAATTTTCAAACGCGCTTTCCCCTATATCCGTTACGCTGTCCGGAATATTTAACGTAACGAGCCTGTCGCAAGAGGCGAACGCGCCCGTTTTTATATTCGTAAGACCGTTTTTAAAGGTTAACGACATCAGACTTCTGCAATATCTGAAGGCATATTCGGAAACGGTGGTAAGTTTTTCGGGTAGAACCAAGTTCGTAAGTCCTCTGCAGCCCTGAAAAGCGTATTGTCCTATTTTTTCGACGTTTTCGCCGAATTCGACGTTTTCGAGATTTGAACAGTTCGTAAAGGCGTTAGCGCCTATGGATTTTACGTTATTGCCTATTTTTACGCCCGTAATTTTACTTGAAGCGGAAAAGGCTTTGTCGTTAATCGAAGTTATCGGTTTGCCGTTATAATAATCGCCGATTTCGACGTAACCCTCTGCCGTGCCTACGCCCGTTACCATATACTCGGTATTGACGTTTGTCAGCGTGTAAACGAGACCGTTTTCTTTCGGTCTTTCATACCGCATGGTAACCGTCCAGCCCGAATCGGAATATTCTCCTTTGGCGTTTCGGCTTTTAACTTTTAAACTATAAGAACCCGCTTCGAGGTTTACAAGTTCGAAAGAATTTTTTGAAACGACGTAATTTTTACCGTTTGCGTTTACGATATAATTCGTAGCGTTCTCTACGTCGTCCCACGAAAGCGTCATCGCTATTTCGTTTATAGTCGGGTTTTTCGGGGTCGAAAGTTTAGCCTTTCCGCACCCTGTGAAAAATACCGAAACCATAACGAAAAACGCAAAAACGCCGATTCGTTTTAATATTTTCATATAATTATTTATCCTCCGTAACGGACGAGAATTTTCGTTCCGCCTGCGAAATCAGTTTTTCGATTTCCTTTCCTTCGCTTCTCTTACGATTTCGTGAATCCATTTGAATTTAAACTTTCTTACGGCAATATCCGTGAGGAAGAATACTATGGCGAGAATCATAAACAGTATGGTCGGATTGTAGTTCTTTTTAATCGAAGTTACAAAACCGTCTAAAACAGCCGTTGCGTCCGCAGTTCTCAGCATTTGCGCGCTGCCGTCGCCGTTTTCCGCTATTTGCGCAAGAAACGCTTTCGGATCGAAATCTTCGTCGGGCATAGAATACTCTTTCGAATAGGAAAAACTCTTATAAATCGTCCTCTCAGCCAAGAAGGAATTGTCTGCGGCATACTTTTTAGCAGTAACCACATATACGCCGGGGGTCTTTATTTCAAATGCTCCTCTCGTATACGAACTCCCTTCGGTCGGCTGAGTTATTTTCGCCTCGGCGGCTGAACCGTCGAGTTTGTTCACGGTTAAAGAAACTTTTTCTCCTTCCTTTAGTTTTTCCACGGAAATAACGCTTACCTGATTTATATAGTTATCCTCATTGATTTCGACTAAAAGATCCTGCTTCCTTATGCTCTTTGTCGGCATCAACTTATTGATAATAGTTTTTAAAAGTCTCTGCCCCGTTTTGTCGGCAAGCATTTTATCGGACCAGATTCCCTGCAAATCGCACATAAAACTTCCGACCATTCCTTTGCCGTAACGCCATTCGGAATAAATCGGCACGTTATAATCGCCAGACATTATCGTCGTTCCGCTTTTCGCTTTTACGCCGTAAAACCCTCCTAGCGTAGGTATAGTTTCTTGCGAAAAAAGTTTCGCGTATGCCGTATCGGGCGTAAAAACGGGCGTAAATTCTTTCTCTTCGACCTCTTTGATTTCGGGTACTCGTATATCGCTCTTTATCTGCGCGGTAAGATCTTCGATCTGAGCGTTGTAAACCTTGCCGACGGTATCTTCTGCGATTTTGTTACACTCGTCAGCGACGCTCTTCATATCTTCGACGTCTTTCTCGGTCGCTTCAACGCCTACGAAAGATATCGTGACTCCGTTTTTTGCCCATTCTTTGGCGTAATCTCCGTAGGCTTTGTTTTTTTCCGTTGCGTTAAAGTCTGCCGCTCCGCCGTCGGTGATTACGATTATATGCATTTTTTCTATTATGTGATTGCTCTTTAACGCATAAAGTTGCTGTCCTGCGCCGTTTATCGCGGGTCCGAACATGGTGTTTCCGCCTTGCTTTCCTTCTTTGATTCTTACTATGGCAGACCTTAACTCGGTCTGATTAAGCATCGAAACAGGTTTCGGAATTTCGACGTTATAGTCGTCGCTTAGCGTCATTATACCGCAATAATCTCTCTCGCTCAGACACGAATCGTCTTTTACTATGCTCAGCGCGGTGTCGCAAGCGGCTTCTTTTCTCGATACGCCGCCTTCGCTGCCGGAGTCCATAGAACCCGATACGTCTATAATGATATACAATCCGAGCGGCGGCGTATATTTGATCGCCTGAACGGGAAGCATGGTCTGCAAAATATTGCTGCCGGTCGTAAGATCTTCCCTGTTATAAGCGTGCGCGACGTTTTTACCGTTTTCATCCTTGTTTTGCTCGTTTCCGCCGACGGTAAACAGCGCGCCGCCGTAATCGCTTACGTAACTTTGCAAAACGGCGTCAAAACCTTTTCTCCGCGCCAAATCGGCATTGGAGATATTGTTCAATATAATCTCGTCGTATTCGCGAAGAGCGTCAATCGTAACGGGAAGTTCGGAATCGTCTATTTTGAATACGGAAACCTTATAGTCGTAAAGAAGTTGCTTTATCTCACCCGACTGATTTTCGTAACTCTCGATCACGAGAATTTTGTCGAATTTTTCAACGTACATATACGATATCAGAGAATTGTTTTTACTCTCTTCGTCCGTTTTATACGAAACGTCGAATTTGAAAGAATGTAACCCGCTGTCCGATATAGTATGAGGTATTTTAATAGTGTTTACGCCGGGGTTTATCGATATTTTGCTTTCGGTCTTTTTATCGTTATCCGTAACAGAGAGGTCAATCTCGATTTTACTCGGCACGACGCTTTTTATATTCAGTTCGATTTCGAACTCTTCGTTCTTTTCCACGTTATAATCGGGGAAAACAGCGTCTACGACTTCAACGTCCATCGTCGGACTTCTTCTCTCGACTCCGACGACGTCTACTTTCGTTCCGTTCGCAGATATCGAACTTATGACGGATAAAACGTTTTCGTCCGTTTCGTAGCCGTCGCTTATAAGAACGATTTTACTTGTCTGCGGATTTTTAAACAACGTCCCGGAGTATTCGAGCGCAGCCGCTATATCCGTCGCCGTTGCGTCTGGCGATTCGCTCGATATGTCGGTTTCGCTCGCCTTATAGGCTTCGTACACGGACGAGACGTCTCTCGTCAGCGGTACCGAATATTTCTGATCGAAACCGAAGGTAACGACGCCTACGCTGAACGATTTTGAATCCAATATAGCCAGAGAGTTGTAAAGATAGTCGTCTTTAGCCTGCTTTTCGTTGTCGTTGCTATCCGAAACGTCAATTAAAAACAGCAGCTCGTTCTGAGTATTGTTAATTTCGTATCCGAATTGAGTATTTACCAAGGTTGCGGCGCATAAAACGATTACCATAATATGCAGGCACAACGATATTATTCTGTTTCTTGTCCGTCTGTATTTCTTCGGCGAACGAAAATAAGTAAATAACGCAAAGCCGATCGCGGGTATGAGAAGAAGCCATAACCACGGATAGGCAAAGGTGATTTTTAAATTATGCATATTCTCCTCCGCTATACGCCCGATTTAGATTGCAGCCACCACTCGATAAACGCAAGGGCGAACAGCGCGGCGGCAAAATAAATCAATAATTCGTTATAGTCCTTTTCGATTACTTTCGTAACCGACGTACCTATAACGGTATTGTCCACTCTTTTAATATTGCTCTGCAGAGACGGAATACGGACAAAAAACTTCTCGGTCTGATAACGAGGCGTCTCGTTTTTCGCGCCCATCAATTTCTGTTCCACCGTATACGCTCCGGGCTTTTCCGCTTTTAATTCGGACGGGAAAGAATTGACTACGAATCTTTCTTTGTTCGGAGATATAACCGCCAACTCGCTGCCTCTCGCATTCAGAGTAATCTCTTCGTAAACCTCGTAAGTCGGTTTATCGAACGTCTGAGGTAAAAAATACGATAACGCCTGATATATCAGTTGAGGAAAACGCCAACTTATACCGATATTCGATTTATGAATATCGAACGCCATTACGAAAATCTTCGTATCGGGAGTGTTTTTGACGAAAACGACGGGGCTTCCCTCGTAATACATAAGGACGTCGTACCCGTCAAGCGAATTTCTGTCAACAACGATGTATTCGGTAAGCTTTATATCCGTTACGTCTATTCCGTCGGTAATCGGATGTTTATCCCCTATCGCAAGAGACGAACCGTCTCCGGCGTACTTTATATTTTCTCTGCGAAGAATATTAAATCCCGCGTCTAAAGATAAATCCGGATCAATCATAAATACTACGCCGTCTTTCGGTAAAACGTCGGGCATTTTATGCTCAAAAAAGTATATGTCGTAGCCCGAGGTTTCGGCTTCGTCGTCGTTTCCCTTGTTTATCGTAGTAATATTGAGATTTTTCTCGCTTCCCAAAGTCTCGCCTACCGAAAATAAAGCCTGACGGAAAAATTCGTTCCAGTTCGTACTTTTATATTCGATATTTATCTTAGGCTTATCGCCTCCGTACACGTCGATGTAGTTGTCTTTATCTATCGCGTCGTCAGGCACTTCGATACGCGCGCTTATTCTTCCGTACGACCAGAATTTGTTCGACGTAACTTTGTCGTTCTTTTGTTTGTTGAATAAATCGCTCAGATTGACAAGAACAGAGTTTTCGCCGAGTTTGCGCTCGGTGAACGAATAAATCACCGTATAGGTTTTATCTCCGACGCAATTTATACTTCCGCTTTTCGGTTCGGGCAATAAGAGTGTATTTTCCGTTCCGTTTATGTTTTCGACTTCTACAATCAACTGCAAATCGCAATCTCTTCCGTAAGAGGCGATATCGACTTGCAATTCGTACACGCCGTCTACTATTTCCGCTCTTACGTCAAGCACGGCTGCATTCCACTCGTCCTCCTCGGAAACGTTTACGACCCGAACGGAATCCTGCACCGCGGAATATTCGGTTCCCGTAAAGTAAACGACTTCGGCGTCCGGATTTTTATCGAGAAAGGTCTCCGCTATATTCAAAGAACCTTCTACGTCGGCGTTACCGTAAGAACATTCGAGATTTTCGAGAGTTTCGTCAAATTTCGCCTTGCTTTTTTCTCGGGTGACGGTCTCCGACGCCTCGGGACCTGCGTATATCAAGGAAACAACCCCGTTCTTTTCAAACACCTCGTCGCTTAGTTCCTTGATTTTGGTTTTTGCTCTTTCAAATCTTGTGTTGCCGTCGTTTTTTGCGAGCATACTCGATGAAGCGTCGATTACGATTATCGTCTCCGCGTCTTTTTTCTGCTTCTCGATAATCGTTACGGGCTTGGAGATAATAAACGCGGCAATCGACAAAATAAATATCTGACAAAGCAAAATGAGAATATTTCTCAACTTGCTTATCGGTATTCTTTTTTTCTTGTATTTAAGGCTTAATTTCCAGACAAACGTCGAGGAAATCATCTTGTTTTGATAATTAGGCCTGAGCAGATATATTACGATAAGCGCAACAAGCGAAATCAAAGCGATAAGCCCTATCGGTAGTAATAATTTCATTCGGTTATACCTATATTCATCAGTTGTTCGAAAATTGCTTTTTCAATCGGCGAGTCGCATGACACGTTTACAATGCCGACTCCGCGCGTTACGCAAAAAGCGCGCATATCGTAAATATAATCGTGCAACGCTTCCTCGTATGCGCTGAGCATACTTCGAGTTATGTTCATCTTCATATTTCTGACGTCTTCAATCCCGTCCGCTTCCGAATCGATAAGCGTTACTCTTCCCGAATAACTCGGATCGGCTTCCTGCGGCGCGATGATCTGTATCAAAGCGACCTGCCTTTTTTTATAGAGAAGATAATCTACGGCTTTTTTCCAATCGTCCTCTGTGAAAAAATCGGAAATAATTACCGTAAGACCGTCGTTTCTCCCCTGATCGTCGCACTCGATTATCGCTTTTTCAAGGTTGGAATCGCCTTCGAATTCTATCTTATCGAGATCTCCTACCGCTCGGAAAAAAGAGTTCTTTCCGACTATCGTTCCGAACGGATTTACGGCTTTGTCGCCCTCGATAAGCCTTATCGTAAGTTTATCCATGTTATGGACGGACAAAAACCCCAAAGCGGCGGCAAACGCAATCGCATACGCGCCCTTTTCGGGGTATACTTTGCCCATCGACGCCGAACAGTCGAGAAAAATTCTCGTATGCATCTGGCGTTCGTCCGTGAAAAGTTTCAAAAAATACTTTTCAAATCGACTGTATAGATTCCAGTCGATTCTTCTGATATCGTCGCCGAGCATATACTCTCTGTAATCGGCAAATTCTACGGTCTGTCCGTATGTTTTAACCAGATGCTTTCCGCCGAAAAAACCGGCGAGTTCCGGTCTGAGGTTTAAAGCCGTCGTTTCGAGACGACTGAAAAACTCGCTGTTAAGGTAAGACGTTCTCATTATTTTTTACCGAAAAAAGACTTCTTTTTTACTTCGGTTACTTCTGCTTCTTCGTTTTTCTTTTCGCCGCCTTTAAATTTCGCCGAAACTTCCTCTACTATCTGTTTTACGATTTCGTCGGGCGAAATTCTTTCCGCAACCGCTTCGAAATTGAGTTTCATACGGTGACGAAGAACGGGATATGCGAGTTCGTTCAAATCGGAATACGAAACGTTATATCTTCCCGCCATAAGAGCGTGAACCTTAGCCGCCGAAATAAGAGCCTGTCCCGCTCTCGGGCTTGCGCCTAAACGGACGTATTTTTTCGCCGCCGCGCTCGCGCATTCGCTGTCGGGGTGAGTTGCCGAACAAAGAGTCATCGCGTAACGAAGAACGTCGTCCGCAACGGGAATACTGTTCGCAACCGCGCGCATTTCGAGAAGTTCCGCGCCGCTGCAAGCCGCTTCCGCAACTTCCGCCATCGTCTTTTGCGTAAGACTTACGATATCCATAAGTTCGTCGAGCGACGGGTTCGGAACGATAAGTTTAAACATAAAACGGTCCATCTGCGCTTCGGGAAGCGGATATGTTCCGTCCTGCTCTACGGGGTTTTGCGTTGCAAGAACGAAGAACGGTTCCTTCATTTTTCTCGAAACACCCATTACGGTTACGGTGTGTTCCTGCATTGCTTCCAAAAGAGCCGACTGAGTTTTCGGCGTCGCTCTGTTTATTTCGTCCGCAAGAATAATATTGCTGAAAATCGGTCCCGGCTCGAAACGGAAAGTCGAATTTCCGCTATCGTCTTTAACGATTATGTTGGTACCCGTAACGTCCGCAGGCATAAGGTCGGGCGTAAACTGTATTCTCGAAAAAGGAAGGTCGAAAACTCTTCCGAGAGTTCTGACAAGCCTCGTCTTTCCAACGCCGGGAACGCCCTCTAAAAGAACGTTTCCGCCTGCAATCATAGCGATAATCGTTCCCTGAACAACTTCGTTCTGACCTATGACGTCTCGTCTTATCTGCTTAAAAATGTTTTCGCAAATTTTACTGAATTTGTTTACGCTTTCTTCGGTTACCTTATTTTCTTCGTTCGTTAAGCCGAAATTTTCTTCTGCTGCCATTTAATTTGTCTCCTTTTTCGCGATGCCCCGTTCGGCGTTTTAATATTAAACGACTTTGTATTCGAGGTCAAAATGATTTTTTGCTTTTTAGTTAGTTTAATAATTTATAGTAATCGTCAACGATTTTCTGAAGCCAATCGGGTATTTCCTCTCCGTTTGCCTTTCTCTTTTCGTATTCTTGTACGTATTCGTCTTTTCTTTCGTGATAATCCTGACTACCGTCGATAATCTTATCGTTATCTTTATCGCTTTTTCCGCCCTGATCGCCGCCGGTATCGCCGTCGGTATCTTTATCGGATTGATCGTTATCGCCGCTTTCGTTTTTATCTCCGCCTTCGGGGTTATCTTCGCTCGGAATTTGTTCCCCGTCTTCGTTCGGAGCGTCTCCGTCTTCGCCGCCTCCTTCACCCTCGCCCTCTCCGATAGGACCGATAAACGCAAAAACGTAAATCGTGATTTCGCCGGTATCGGGTGATTTTACCAAAGCCCAGCCGTTAGGCTCGTAAAAATAACTATCGATTAGTTTATCTTCGTAAACGAACGCAATTTTTTTCTTCTCGTCGAACATCGAATTGTCTACAACGACGCCGACTTCTCTACGCTCTACGCCTTCGGTAGAACCCGACCACCCGTAAAACATATAATCGGGGTCGGCGGTAGCGATAACCGTTTCGCCGCTCTCGCCCTTTGCTATAATCTGCTCTTCGTTTCCGTCTATCATTCCGTTTTCGGTTTCAACGAGTATTCCATGTTGAACATACATCAAATAATCGATTGGAATATATTTTACAGTATAATATCTTTCGTTCGGATTTACGATACCGTCGATTAAATCTCCGCCGTCGGGTATTTTCCCCGTCGCGCCGAGAACGTTTACCGTAGTCATACCGCACGAAAGGCAGAAAGAAACGCATAAAACGACTATAAGCGAAGTTCTGAAACCGAACTTTATATCCTTCGCGTTCACCTTATTTAACGCCCCGATTGCGTCCTCGCGTTGCCTCATAGCAATATACGAATCGTCGTTTTCGAGTTCGCTCATAGTAAGAATACGCTCCTCTAATCCGAGCGCGTCGATTCTTTTAGCCATAGAGGTAGTCGTCGGACGAAACATACGGAAGTAAAAAAGAACGGATAAAGCGGCTGTTACGCCGAAGTATATCGCGATCGCTATCCATAAAGCGTTTACGTTGTAAAACCACAAAACGGCAGACGTTATAAACACGATAAAAAGAGAAAATACCGATGATAACATCACGGATTTCAATACTCCTTCTATCGCGAGTTTTTTATAGAACGATCTAAAAGCAGAATCTTTCATTGTTTTCAAAGTTAAATTTTACTCCTTTGTACCGAACAAAATAGATAATCGTCCGATATCGTTTTTCCACAATCGTTTGTGACTGTTTGCGACTGAATCCCCGTTAAAAACGCACAAACCGAACGGCGTTGATTTGCCGATTTTTCGGCAAAAACGCCATTCGTGTCCGTGTTTTATTAAGTTTTACGCGTTTACTCCGAGCCAGAGAACTTTCGCTCCGCAACCCGTAAGCATTTCGGCGTTCCAAGAGGAAGGCTTGCCGCTTTCTGAAACCTTCGATACGTCTATCGTCTGACCCTCAGTCCAACCTTCGAACGCGTTCGCGCCGATCTTGGTTACAAACTGATTGAGTTCGATTTTAGCGATCGAAGTACAACCCTTGAACGCCGCTGCGCCAATCTGCGAGATTTTGCCGAGGTTGATATTTTCAAGAAGCGTACAACCTTCGAAGGCGTTGTCTCCGACAGTTCCGTCAAGTTTTTCGGTCGAAAGCGAAGTGAGTTTCGCGCAGTTTCTGAATGCGTTTGCTCCTACGCTTCTTACGTCAGGCGCGTTGACCTTTTCAAGATTTACGCATCCGTCGAACATTCCGTCGGCAATATTACGCATGTTAGGAATATTTACTTCGGTAAGTTTAGTCATATCCTTAAACCAATTCTTGTGCTTGTCGACGTTTTTAGCAACGACGGAATCGATTAAGTATAACGGCATCGATACTTTCGTAATATTAGTACAACCTTCGAACAAACCTGCTGCGCTTGTTATTTCCAAAAGCGACGGCATATTAACTTCCGTAAGACCGAGACAGCCTTTGAACGCGCTTCCTCCGACCGTAACGACCTTAGAAAAGTCGATATTATCAAACGAAAGCGAACTGCATCCCTCAAACGCGTCGGAACGGATGTAAGTAAGTTCACCGATTATGTTTACTTTAGTGAGCGAAGTCATTTCTTCAAGCGTGTATTCTTTAAGTTGCTCTGCCGAAATCGTAACCACGGTTATTCCCGTTTCCGCAAACGTTCCGCTGCTCCATACGTAATTTCTGAGGTCTATTTCACCGGTAAGATTTACACATCCTCTGAATGCGCTGGACGGCAATTCGTCAAGCAACGGCATCGAAGGAATCTTCGTCAACTGCAAGCATCCTTTGAAAACGCCGGGTCCCCCTATTACTTCGACTTTGGATAAATCCATATTATCGACATCGAGTTTTTCGCAACCTTCGAATACGTTGTATTGAAGGTTTGTTAAACCGTTTACAAATTCTACCGACTGAAGATTTATACATCCTTTGAACGTATAACTTGGTATATACGAAGCGCCGAGTTTAAGACTCTTTATATTTACGCAGTTTTCGAATACGCTGGTTCCATCGAGCGTCACTTTCGAGAAGTCTGCGTTTTCAAGGACAAGACTACTACACTCTTCAAATACCGAAGCCCCTAAAGTTTCAACCGAATCGAAGTTACTTATCGAAGCAAGATTTACACAGCCTAAGAACGCGTAAGACGCAATATAAGTTACTCCGTCGAACGAGAATGATTCGAGCGCGGTACAATTCTTGAACATATACCTGCCGATATATCTCATTCTGGCAACCGTAGCGGTAGCCAAGGAAGAACAACCTTCGAATACGTTCGAACCGAGGTTTGCTTCCTCTATTTCTACAAGTTGAACCGACGTGAGCGACGTACAACCGTTGAAAGCGGAGGATTTAAGCGTTCTTACCTGAGTAAGTTCTACGCCGTTTAATTTTCCGCAATTTTTGAACGCTTTTTCGCCTATAAAATTCATTTTAGGCGCAGTGACGGTTTCTAAAGCGATACAATCTTCAAACGCGCTGTTATTTATCGTCGTTACAGCCTTCAGGTCAATTGCTTTGATAGTCGCATTTCCCTTGAATGCGTTTGCGCCTATTATATCGGTTCCGTCTTTAACAGTAAACGTCTCGGCATTTCCGATATACAATGCAAGCGTGAGATTACCGCCTTCGTCTTCGGTATAGAGCGCGCCGTTTTCGAACGTAGCGCCGTTTGCCGCAAGCGTTGTAAGATTTACGCAACCTGCGAACGAAGTGCCGTCAATAGAGGGCATTTTGGCTGACGTAAATGCAACCGTAGCGAGTTTTGCGCAGTTAGCGAACGAGGACGCTCCTATCGACGTAAGTTTCTCGGGCAAAACTATTGAGGTGATTTCGCCGCAATTTACAAACGCCTCTTTTCCGATAGAAGTTACCGTATCGCCGAGCGTTACGCTGCTCAGATTGCCGCAATTTGCGAACGCGCCTTCGGGTAAAGTCTTGGCTCCGTTATATACCAAAGTATTCAGATTAGCGCAATCGGCAAATACGAGTTTTCCGAAATTACTCGTCATAGAAGGTATCTCAACTTCGGTTAACGCCGTACAACTTCTGAACGCTTCGTTTCCTATCTGTTTAATCTGCGCAGGGAACGTAACTTCCTGTAAGCCGACACAATTCGCAAATGCTTTTGCTCCAATGGACAACTCCTGAGCAGAACCGGATAAATCCACAACCTCGAGCAAAGAACATCCTCCGAAAGCGTTTCCGTTGATATCGGCATAAGTAGCATATTTAGACTTCGATTTAACAATGTCGATATATAAACCCGGCTTTGCCGTTCCCGCTTCTATTTCCTTAGTTTTCGCATCGCTTGCAAAACTCTTGAGTTTTGCACAGCCGAAGAAAGAACCTCTATCCTCTGTCGAGCCGCCATCGATTATAGTGATAGCCGTCGAATTGTTTATAACTTTTTCAAGTTTAACGCAATTATTGAACGCGGCAGTTTTTATAGTTGCAACCGTCGATCCCAACGTAACCGATACGAGTTCCGAACAATTCTGGAACATACTTATCTGAACGTCAGTGACGTCGATGGAAACGCTTGTGAGTTTAGTCCCCATGAATACATTGGTCGATTTAGCAACGTTATTTTTTGTCGTTATTTCAAGCGAACCGCCGAGCATAGAATCTGCGAATGCATACGAACCTGTAGAGGTTACTATATCAAAACCGTTTACTTCGGTTACGCCCGATTCACGGAAAGAACTTGCGCCTATAGTCATCGACTTGCTCTTCGAAAAATCTACAGACGTCATATTAGTGCATTGTCTGAAAGCGGACTCCCCGATAGCCGTTACGCTACTCGGTATCACAACGTTTCCGAGGCTTGCGCACCCGTCAAAGAAGTAATTCGGTATTTTGGTTATTCCCTCAGGAATGAGAGTGAAACTCGTCAATCCCGCGCATCCTTGGAACAAACCGGTAGCCGACGCAAAATTCTTTGAGACGGTTAAAGGAAGAGAACTGCTTATATACGCTATCGTCGAATCGGACGAATTTTCGTAATCCAAAGTTTTTACCGAACTGAGCGATTTGCAGTTCTTGAACGCATAAGAAGAAATCTTCGTAAGAACGGAGTTCTTTTTGTCGGAAAATCTTCCGAACACAACGGATGTAATCTTCGCGCCTTCAAACGCATTGTAACCTATGGTCGATACCGAGGAAGGTATTTCCAACGCGCCGCCTATCGAAGTGTTTCGGAAAGCGTAGTTGGGTATACTTGCGCAATTATAACCTTCTGCAAAAGCAAGCGTTTTAAGGTTTTCGCAACCTTCGAACGCGCTTACGCCCATTTCTACCAATCTCGAAGGAAGAGTTACCGATTCAAGCGACGAGTTTTTGAACGCGTTCGCGCCAATTTTAAGAGGCTCGGTTCCGTTCTCAAAATCAAGGAACTTAAATCCGATTCTGTTACCGAACGCCCCGTCTGCAATCGTCTTTACGGTTGCAGGTATAACTACTGTATCTGCAGAAAGAACGTAAGGAACGTATGCGATCGTAGTTTTTACGCCTTTTTCGAGACCGTAAACTACGCCGTCCGTATCTTTAACAAAGTTTTCGCTGCCGTCAGGAACGATAAGATCTAACAATACCGGTAAATTTGTAGACAAACTTACAAACTCGGAAGCAGTAAGATTCTTAGGCAACGTAAGAGTATCGAGATTATAGCACTTTTCGAACAACGACGCGCCGACCTTTCCTCTCTCCGTTTCGCTCGTCCAAATCTCCGGAAGAGAAATCGACGTTATACTGGAATTTTTAAACGCGCCTGCTCCGATCGATTTAATTTTGCAACCGTCGGCAAACGTTACGCTTTGTATCGCATTGTTCTTCTCGGTATCCGCGTTTCTTGCAAGAGCGTAGTCCCCGATTGCCGTAAGACGAGACGGGAACGCTATCGATTTAAGGCTTATACAGCCATAGAATACGCTTTCATAGTTAGAAGAACTAACAGGATCTTTTATACTTTTAAGTTCGAAATCGACAGGCGTTTCGCCTTCGGGCGTTTCATCGAAGATTATTTCGGTGATCTTATAACATCCGCCGAAAGCAACTTTCTCGAAAGTTTCAGCCTTGTAGGAAACGTGAACTGCTCCTTCTCTCTCGTACGGACAGAATACAACCGATTTAAGACCGCTCGTGTAAAGCACGCCGTCGTAAGAAGCGTATTCCGCGCCACCTTCTTCTACGTTTATCGTAGTAATTCCGCAAGTTCTGTACGTTTTGGAGTTGCTATCATTACTGAACGATAACACGTTATATTTAAGCGTGCTTACCGACGTAGTATTACGCTGGAATACGTCGAGCAAAGCAGTATTGACGCTTGCTATACGATTCGGCAGATTGAGAGTCGTTAAAGATTCACAGCCTGCAAACACTTGTTTACCAAACGAGAGAGGCGCGGTACCGCCCTTAGCAAATTCAATCGTATTTAAATTGAAACATCCGGAGAATGCTTTATCGCCTATCGCCCTGACTTTCGTACTCTTGGACGAACCCGAAGAATTATAAACCGTGCTGTTCTGAACGGTGGACGGAATATAAACGTATTCGATCGCCGAACATCCCTGGAACGTTCCGGAAGGAATATACTCGAGCCTTTCGGGTAAAACAATTCTCTTAAGCCCCTCGCAGGATAAGAACATACCGGTTGAGTTCGGAACGAATACTTCAACTTTCTTACTGTTAATTTTGGCAGTCTCAAAAGCAAGAGGAACGGGGGTAATCGCATTTCCGTTCGCGTCCGTTTTCGGCGTTTCTTCAAACGTTATCGTTTCGAGAAGCGAGCCGATAAACGCACCGCTACCGATTTTTTGAACCGTGTAAGGAATCGTTATTTCCTTTATTCCCGTACGGAAGAACGCGTTTGCGCCGATTATTTCAAGTCCGTCATTCAACGTGATGGATTTTAACGAATCGTTATAATAGTTATCCATCGCAAAGGCGCTTGAACCTATACGCTTAGTTCTGCCGGGTAAAACAACGTCTGTAAGCGCGTAACAATACTGGAACGCTCCGTCGCCGATTATCAAATCTTCCGTACCGCCATCTTCGAATAAGAGGTCTTTAAGATTTTTACAGCCCTTAAACGCGAGCGTATCGATCAATTCGACGTTTTTGGTTATGGTTATCTTCTTGAGGTTTTGCTTGTTTTCGAATACGCCTGCGGCAATCTTCTTAATTGTCATAGGAAGTTCGTACTCTTTAGTATAACCGTCGGGGAAGAATATGATCGTAGTGATATCTTTGTTGTACAATACGCCGTCTATTGTAGTATAAAACGGACTTGTTTCGCTGACCTGTATCCGGGAAAGATTGCCACACGATCTGAATATAACGTTGAATCCTTCGATATAAACGTTATCCGTAAGGTTAAGTTCGGTTAAGCCTTCGCAATCTTTAAACGAATAATCGCCATACGTCAACGAAGTCTTGGAGTGGCTGAAATCTATGTTTGCAAGCGAACTATTCGAGTCGAATGCATATTCGCCTATGCTCTCGAGAGTGGACGGAAGAAGAAGTTCCGTTATCGCGCAGTCCTTGAAAGCGTAATTTCCTATCGTCGAAACGCCGCAAGTCGAGGTGGCGGCGTAAGTAAACGTCGCACCTTCGACGTTCATCGAACCCGTTTCTTCGAATTTAAGCGTACTTAAATTAGGACAACTTGCAAACGCGTAAGCATTTATCGTTAAACCGCTGTGTTTACCCGTTCCGTCTCCCGAGAAAACAACTTCTTTGAGCCTGTCTGTGCTATAAAACGCATGATCTCCGATTTCGACCATAAGGCTCGGGAATACAATCTTGTCTAATTTGTATTCGTAATTGGCATCTGCATTGTTGACGATATTAAACGCGTTAGCCGCAATTTTCGTTATATACGAAGGAACATTCCATACATAATACGGGACTCCGGCTGTTCCTACAGCCTCGAATTTCTTGCTTCTCGGGCAATAGATTATCGTATCGGGACCTGCAGCCGTGTTGTTGCAAAGCATTCCGTCTACCGACGTATATACCTGTTTATCCCAAGATCCCAAGACCTGAACCGACTTGAGACGTGTAAACTGGCAAAGGAGTTCTTCTACGCCTTCGATTTTCTGAAGCCTTTCGGGGAAAATTATTTCGGTAATATTGGAACACTTGACAACGAAGTCCTTACTGACAGTCAAAGGCTTTATTTCTACGGGAGTTTCGTCGTCCGCTCTCTTTTCGGTTTTAAGGAATTCAATCGTTTCGAGATACCTGCACGACTGGAAAGCGTAAGCGGAAACCTCGACAACGCTCGTCGGAATTATTACTTTCGTAAACTTCGCGCCCTTGAAGAGGTATTCGCCCATTCTCGTAACAACCGAAGGAACGGTATACACGCCCTCGCTTTGAGTTATCGTAGAAGGAATAAACGCCAACTCTACGTCGCCCGTAATATAATAGTGTTCGAGAAGTTCGCCGTTTTCTCCGACGGTGAATTTCGGCTGATATACGGGACTGCCCGGAGTCGCTTCGCGAACGACGTAACTCGATATATTGTCGCAGTCTATAAACGCGGTCGAAGCGATTACTTCAAGCGTATCGGGTATGCTTACCGTCTTTAACGCTCTGCAATTCTTAAATCCGTACTCTGCTATTTCCCTGACGGGTTTTCCGTTATAAGTCGCGGGAATATACAAATCGGTTATGAGCGGGTTAAAGCTGCTGCTCGCCTTTACGATGTACGAGCCGCTTCCGTCGTCTTTATATTCGAACGCCTGAGCGTATCTTGCGTACAATTTAACGCCGTTCGTATATTTCCACTCGAATTTACCTTCGCCGTTGCCTTCCGCGTACTGCAAGCCGCCTTCGGAGGGCGTGTCGAACCAGCCGATAAACGCCATCGCGGTTTTGCTGTCCACGTTCGGTACGGGAAGATTAAATACTGAATCGTAAGTAACTTCGCGCGAAGTTTCGTCGCTCTTACCGTATTCGCCGTAATCAAAGGTAACTTCGTATTTTTTCGCTTCCCAATAAGCGTAAAGAACAAGTTCGCAATTATCGGTAAACGTCTTTTTGTCGTATTTTTTGCCGTTTTCCTTCGCGTCGTACCAACCGACGAAATTATATCCTCTCTTCATCGTGCCGGGCAACGTAACGCTGTCGTTTTCGGCAATCAACATCTTGGATACGTCCGTACCGCCGTTCGATACGAATTCTACGCCGTAAGCCGTAACGGAGGTTTCGTTCGTCCATTCAGACTTATTTTCGCCGTAAGAAAATCTCATCTTAAAGGTATTCTGACCTTCGTTCGCAAGGTTAACCTTAACGCTCGTAGCAGAATCTTTTAAAGTTATAAGGTTGCTTTCGTCTCCGTTGACGCATACTTCGTAACCGTCCGCGCCGAAAACGGGTTCCCAGTAAAGCGAGCCGTTTTTATATTCGGGAGCCTTGTCTAAAACAAGACAGTTGAAAGTGAGTTCATCGCTCCAAAGCGAATCGACGCCGTTTACGGTCGCCATTACTCTTACGGTGAATTTACTGCCCGCTTCGAGATTGAACGAAAGTTTTTTATCGAAGTTTTCAATCGAAGCTTTATCGGAAGTAAGGGATTGCTTTCCTCCGTTTTTGTCCGCGACTTCCAACTTGTAAGTTGCGTTTTCAACGCCGTCCCACGAAAGAGTTTTTCCGGTAAGCGTTATGTTCTTCGGAGTTACGGGCGCGGTTTTCGTGAACGAATACGTCGCCTGCTCGGAGGAATTATATCCGTCGGCCTCGGCGACCACGGAAACGGTCAACTCACCGGTGAAACCTCTCATATCGAAAGAGGTTGCGATTCCCGTATCGTACTCGGTTCCGTTTATCGTAAGACAATAGTTAGTAGCGCCTTCTACCGCGTTCCATTTCAAAAGCGCGGCGGTCTCGTCATAAGTTAAACCTCCGACGTCGGAAAGCGTTTTGTCGTAAGTGAAATACGCGACCGAATCGGCATAATTTTCAGCAACCGCTCTGACGGTGAATTTAATACCGCCGACTTTCATTTTGCACGAAGAGAAATCATAACTCGGGGTTGTAATTTCAACGTCTGCGTGAGAATGAGACGGCTCGCCGCATTCAACGGTTATATAGTATTTTTGAGCGTTTTTAACCTCGGCAAAAGTAAGCGTTCCGTCTTCAACGCGGAATCCGCGCGCTCTCGCCAAAGCCTTATTCGTATAGTATCTCGTTACCGTACCGAGAGAACATCTTACTTCAACGACGTATTCGCCCGCCGCTTTTTCGGTAAACGCGAAATCTTTTCCGCCGTTCGCCTCGCTGCTCTGGAATTGATCGTCAACGAGTTTATTTCCGTCAGGGGAAGTTACGGTGACGTAAACAGACCCTTTCGCGCCTTCCCATTCGATTCTGCGCTCGCTTATGCTTGCGGTGAAAGATTCAGTTTCGTTTGCCGCCCACAATGCGAACAAAGTGGTATCCGAATCAAATTCGGTGGTCTCTTCGTCATACTTATAGGAAAGTTTATCCGCTTTATCGGTACAACTTATCCACCAACCTTTGAATTCGTATCCGTTTCTTACGGGATCGGCAAGGTTGAACAATTTATGACCCGAAGTCGTTAAAGATCCGGGGTTTTCCGCTTCGTAGCCCAAATCGAAGGACACGGTATACTCGGGGTCGATTTTCTCAATCCAACGAGCGTAAAGAGTTACGTCGCCCTTGATTTTTTCACCGTTGAACGTGAATTTGTTTCCCGTTAAATCCGCCGATTTATACCAACCGATAAATACGTATCCGTCTTTCGTCGGGTCCGCGGGTTTAGCAAGCGTTCTGCCGTTCTTTACGGATACGGAAGCAACGGAACTGCCGCCGTTTGTTTCGAAAGCGACGGTATAATCTATATCTTTATTAAAATAGTAGGTATTTTCGCCCAAAACGAACGTAATTACCTCGTTTGCGTAGGTAAGCGTCGCAGTCTGATTTCCGACGGGAAGCGTTACCGCGCCGTTTTCGTACGCTAATACTCCGCTAAAGGATTTTCCGTTTAAATTCAACGTGAAATTAGCCCCGTCGCCAAACGAAAGAGTGTTTTCCTCTCCGTTCGATCCGTCAAAATAGTAGTTATCGTAATCAAAATACTCTACCGATTCCGAGGAACTCGATCCTTGCGGATTTTTACCTTTACAGCCTACCGCCATTGCCGAAAACACGGCGACGGAAAGCGCAAGTAAAAGTAACAAAAACCTTTTTTTCTTCATACTTGTCTCCTCTCTTTTTTATAATTATCTTCTCGATTATAAATACTTTTGGTCATCTCCGTTAAGCGTTTTCTTGTTTGTTTTAAAAAACAAACAAGCGGGTACCCGCTTAAAAATTTCAGCCTGATTATTTATAGTACTTAAAAATAATATACACATTATATTCGCATTCGTGTTTAATGTCAAATAATATTCATATATTATGCATATAAAAAATTATAATATGTATTATAATCATTGTTTATTGTTTATCGGCAAAAACAAAACAATCAACATATTTCCCCGTTGGCAACAATACATTTAAGTCTTATTAAAGCGTCCCTCATTTATATCAAACTTTGGGACGCTTTAATTTTACTTTTTCAGTTTATGCATATTATGCAAGAAATGCAAAAAATTATGCATAAAGTGTTCGTTACATTATTTTACGCTTCTTCAGTATAAGGATAACCGCTGCGGCAACGCCTGCAAGAACAACTACCGCTCCGACCGAAACTCCGACAATAAGTCCTACGTTGTTTTTCGTTGAAGACGACGCGTCGGAACCCGAAGTAATCGTAGAATCCGTATCGGACGACGAATCGGTTGACGAGTCGCTCTCGCCCGGTTTCGGATCGGGTTTATTTTCGCCGACGTGAACCGTAATTTCAACCGTTTTACCGCCGTAAGTTATCTTAACGATATTATCGCCCTCGGCAAATTCGCCTTGTTCGATCGTGTATTCCTTAGGCGAATAAATCGTTTTTGTATCGCCGTTTACGAAAGTTACGAGAAGGGTCAATCCCGCCGTCTGGAACTTATCGCCGACCTCATAGTTCAACTTAGTAGGCTGAGTTTTGACTTCGACTTTTTCTACCGCAGGATCCCCTACCGTTACGTTTAACGTGGTATATAATCCCTCGTACGTTATTCTTACGGTACGATTAGACTGAGTAAGCGGTCTGTTTTTGTTTTCGATATTAAATCCGCCGTCGAGTTCTTCTTTCGATCCGTCAGACCACAAAAGAACAAGTTTAAGTCCTTTGGAATCGAACGTTTCACCCGTGACGTATTCGGTCTTATCGGGCTTTTGCGATACGGTTATGCTGACCTTTTTAAGCGTTTCGCCGAAGGTCGCCGCTTTCGCTCTCATCGCCGCTTCGCTTGCAATAAATTTGTCTGCGCCGTTAAGGAATCCTCTCTGAGATTCGGATACGTTATCATAAGCGTTTCTCGCCTTGGTCATTACTTCCCTGAATTCATTCCAAGCGGCGTTGTCGCTCGTCGTAAGGGCGTTAATCTCGTCCGCAGTAGGAATTATTGCGGAAATTGCATTGAAACTCCTCGCGTTGTCGTCTGCAATAACCTCGGTTTTGGTAACCTTAGAGAAGAATGCCGCAAATATACGATTGTCGAATTCCTTTGCGTTTTCTGGATAACTTACTTCGATATCGAAACCTTTAACCCCTACAACGCCGTCTCTGCCTGCATTGAGTATTAAAGCGACGTAGTTGTTGAAGTTTGCGTAAGAAGTCTGTCCCGTTTTTTCGTCCGAGAAAATCTTATATTCGTCGCTTCCTTCGGCAAATCCGTCCGCGGATACGATAGCGTTCTCGAGGATAGGCGCGTTAAGGGAACCGAACGAATATTTTTTCGCTGAACAGCCGAAGAACGCTTTATCGCCTATCGATTTAAGTTCGTACGGGAAAGAAACCTCAACTATATCTTTGACGTTTTCAAACGTAGAAGCGGCGATTCTGACAACGCCTTCGGGGATGGTAATCGAACCCGATCTACCCTTCGCTGCAAACGCAAGTACTTCAAAACCCGCGTTTACTTTCTTCGTAAGCATACCGTCTTTAAACTCAAATCTGTTCGCGCTGTCTGTTACGCTGAATTTTCCGATTCCTTTTACAGCCGAGAATGCGCCGTCGCCTATCTCTGCGCTTATTCCGTCTTTAGTTCCGAGTTTTATCGAAATTTCGTCCACGGAAAGAGCGGAACGATAGAACGCATAGTCGCCTATACCTTTAAGGACTCTTTCTTTATCCTTGTTTTTCTCTTTGTATTTTTCGATTTCGGGCAGTATGGTTTTGCCAAACGTAACGCTTGTCACTCCGCTTGTCGCAAACGCGTAATTTCCGACATTCGTAACATTATCGAGTGTGAGCGTACGGAGCGATTCGCAACCGTAAAATCCGCACTCGCCTACCTTTTTGAGGTTGGAAAGATTAGTTCCCTCGATTTTTTTACAACCATAGAACGCGTATTTACCCGCATTTTCAAGAGCGGACAAATCGAGCGTGAGAACCTTACAGTTTTTAAACGCATTGTCGCCTGCTACCCTGATCGACGTAAATCCGAGATTTGTAATTTTTTCGTTTTTCCTGAACGCTCCTTGCGGAATTTCGCTTATCGCTTTTTGTTCGTCCGAAAGAACTACGCTCGTAAGATTTGTCTGATCGGCAAACGCATATTCGCCGAGAGCGGTACTGCCTGCGCCGAAAGATACGCTTCCGAGTACTCCGCTGCCATTTAAAGCCGCAAACGCCGCGTAACCCATATCGGTTATGGCTCCGAGTTTAACTTCCTGTAAGAATTTACACGAAGCGAAAGCCCTGTCGCCTAAAACGGATATATTCGTCCCCGAATAATCGACTTTCGTAAGTCCGCTGCCTTCGAATGCAGAGTCGCCTATTTCGGTTACGCTTGCATTAACGGTAACCGAGCCGAGTTTTCCGCTCTTTCCGTCGCTTGCAAGTCCTGCTTCAAGGAAGGTTTCGTTCGGTATTTTCGTTATATTGGAAACATTCGATAAATCTGCCGTTTCGAGGGCGGAGCAATAACTGAATACGCCGACCCCGAGTTTTTCGATCGTTGCAGGCAACTGTACCGATTTCAAAGCCGTACAGCGTGAAAACGCATAGTTTCCGATTTCTTTAAGCGAACCGCTTACAAACGTTATGGAAGCAAGAGTCTTGTTTCCTGAAAACGCGTTTGCCGAAATTATTTCGACGGAAGCGGGAACGGTGAAAGACGTAAGAGTCTGCCACGCTTTGATTATCGTCTTTTTCTCGCTTTCCTTATACCATACTCCGCTGTCAAAAGTAAGCCCGTTTGCCCCTTCGATTTCGGTTATATTACAATTACCGAACGGGGAAAGTTTCGTATCGTAAGTTAGCGTTAGTTTATCTACGTCGTCCGCCGTAAGGTCTGTATAAACGAGTTTGCCGAGCGAAGTACAATCGAGGAACATATCCTCGCCGAGATCGGTAAACTTGCTGAGTTTTACCGTTTTAAGGTTAGTACAACCGTTGAATACGTTATTGCCCGCAACTCTGAGTTCGGTAAGATCAATCTCGGCAAGCGAAGTACAATCTTTGAAAGCGTAAGCGTTCAAAGTAGTAAGTTTCGCAGCGGAAAGAGAATAATCCGTACCCTCGGTAAGTTTAAGAATGTCTGCGTCTTCCTTCTTAATACCGTTAAGAAGCGTTAAGTTGTTAATCTTTTTAAGATTTTTGCAACCCTCGAACGCGTGTTCGCCGACGCCTATCGAACGAGCGTGCATATCTATAACTTCAAGTTTAGTACAGTTATAGAACGCGTACTTGTAGATATAGTTGAGCGTGTGCGGCAAAATTACCCTCTTCAACGCGGTCATATTCTCAAACGCTTTCTCTTGAATCTCGGTACAAGGCGACGAGATTTCGAGTTCGGTTATATTCTTGTTATCCTTGAACGCTTCTTCGTAAATGTAGTAAACGTTGAGAGATTTCGGAATAGTAACCTTGCCGCCTGCGCCATGATACTCTCTGAGGTATCCGTTCTGAACGATAAATTCCGCGCCAACGGACAAAGTCGCGCTTGCCGAATAAATCGTCTGATTTCCGTCTATGAAGATGGTTGCGGTAATTGTCGCAACGCCTTCTTTTATGGTTTTTACCTGACCGTTAGCGTTGACCGTAGCGACTTCGGGCGAAGAGGTCGTCCATCTGACGTCTACTTCGCTGTCGTCGTAGTACCAAGGTTCGGTAAGAATCGAGAATTGAATACGTTCGTTCTGATGAACTTCGACGGTTTTATTCGTCGGGTCTACCATTGCTCCGCTCTTATTCGGAATCAGTCCCAAAGATACCCCGCTTACGGAAGGATCTTTCGCGTCGGATTCGACGACGTGAACCAAAATCGTATCGTAGGCAGTTGCCGTTTCGTCTTTTCCCGCGTATACCCTGACCAACGCATCGCCGACCTTCTTTCCGAAAAGTTCGCCGTTATTTACTTCTACGACGCCGCTTGCATAGGACTTCCAGAAGAGATTGACGTTCGCCGCGTCCGAAGGATTTACCGCTATGTCGAGTTTTGCCGACTCGTTTACGCCGATTGTAATTTCTTTGGAATAACTATCGCCGTTGTATTTCGCGCCTTCCGCAGCGTCTTTACCCGAAGTTATAGTTACCGTGTCGGGATAATTTATAGAATCGGCAAAGGTCTGGAATTCGTTTATTCTATATACTCTCGTGTTAAGAGCATAGTCGTCAACCTGCAAGTAAAGGTCTTTGCCGTCAATCGTTTTATTTCTTACCGCTTCATAGTAGTCGGTGACGTCCAACGTAACGGTAGTCGTGGAGTTACGGTTGGAATATATCGGCGTAACGTTGGAATCGTATAATTTCAACGCCATTTCGTTATAGTCCGCATAGCAGAGCGCGACAGACTGAGAATACTGGTTGTCGTATACGTCGATATCGAGATATACTTTGTATCTTATAACGTCCGTTGCGTCCTTATACGAATCGAATCTTATTCTGTAATCGTTGATAACAGGCGCTTCCGTATCTACTCTGAAGGTAAAATCATAGGAAGTGGTATACGAATAATCGCTCGAATTGAACTGTCTGTCATTGGATATAGAATCGAGAACGCCTTCCATGTGGAAGAGATATTCTCTGTTATTCGATATGCTTCTTTCAACAGGCGACCAGTCTACTTCGATGAGCGAACCTCTCGCCGACGAACCGCCCGTATATGCCTTTCTGACGTTTGTCGTAGTTTTTTGATATACGACTTCACCCGTAATCGCGTCCGTTATGGTAAAGTTCATAGTTTTCGCGCCGCGCAGAAGTCCCGCGTAAATCGCGTAAAGTTGATATACCGTGTGATTACTGCTCGTATCGTAAATAGATATAACCGCTTTATCAGACGAGGAGTATATTTTCTTCATATCGTCGGGAATCGTATAGAGATACGAGCCGAGCGGAATTATATACTTGCCGTCGTGATAAGAACCGAGAGGTTGCGTAGCGTACATCTGCGCCTTCGGCTTATCCTTATCGGGAATACTGTCGTCCTGTAATTTCTCGGACAATTCGAAATCGGAAATATCGAACATCGGCGCGGAATACCAGTCGCCGTAAAATCCGAGCCACGGAATATTGAGGTCAACCGAACTTGCATCGCCCGTAGTATCTTTAAGCAATACGAAACCTTCGACGTACATTCCGTTTTTGAAACTGTCGTCGATATATTTTTTCGCCTTGTCGTTAAGGGTTATCTTAACCTGAACGTCCCAGTCGGCATTAGCCGCCAAGGTGAACGTATTGCCGTCCAGCTTAGTTCCGTTTACGGTAAACTCGAACGAGCAGTTGCCGTCGAGCATGTACGCTCTTTCCGCAACGGTGAGTTTATCGGACGCAAGCGTCTCGGTCATCGTCTTTGTGTCGAACGTATAAGTTCTCGGATTAGACGAGAAATTCTTTATGCTGAAATTAAGCGTGTAAACGCCCGTCTTATTCTTATCGTCGCCGACTTCTACTTTAGATTTATCGGAACCCTTGACGTATAAATACGCCTCTGCTTTCATCGACTTCTCGATATCGGCAAGTCCCGCGCCCTGTTTACGGGGCGAATACGGCGAACCGTAAGTATCGTTCGCGATCGTTGCCGTACTCATAAACAAGCGGTTTGCTACCGAAACGGCGTCGGAAAGCATATCTATCGAAGAATCAACGACGCCGAGTTTTCCCGTATTCTTTTTAACGTACTGAATAACAAGACTCATCGCCCCCGCAAGGTTAGGCGTAGCCATACTCGTACCGCTGAGTTCTTCCCAGCCGTTGGGAACCGCGGAAATTATTTCGCCGCCGTGAGCCGAGATTTCGGGTTTCAATTTAAGGTCGGGAGTCGGTCCCCAACTCGAGAACTCGGACATAAACGGTCCCGCCATCTGACTTTCGCTTATGGTGAAACTACCGTTTTTCTGAGTCTTTACAAACGCTTCGGCAGCGTCCATAGTTATCGAACAGGTAGGAATGGGGTCGTTGAGGTTTCCGAGACTCATACGAATGGTACCCGATACGTTATTGTAAATAACGCATGCGATTGCGCCTTTCGCTTTCGCTACTCTGACCTTTTCTTCGAACGTAACGTCGCCGCCTCTCTGTACGACCGCAACCTTACCCGCAACGCTGATATTCGCGTAGTTTACAGTCTGACCGTAACCGGGAACGACAACGTATTCGAGATTCATCGAACCGTCTTTGTTTACCTTTTCGGGGTGTTTTGCTTTTAATTCTTTAATAAATTCTTTCTGGTTACCGTTTCCGTCGGACGCTTCCGTATAGTAAAGGAACTTGTCCTCTCCTCCGACATTGACTTTAATATATTTTGCTCTCTGACCGTTGATACTCGCAACGCTCATTGCCGCAGTATACGTCGAAGGCGCGCCTACGGTTGCGGAATCGGGATTGCTCGCAAGGTTAGTACCGTAAGTACCGTTATACGCCGAACTGTAATCGTTACTTGCGGCAACCATAAGGCTTATACCCGCCCTTCTTACGTTGTCGTAAACGTTCTGCATATACTCGCTCTCGCACTTGGTAAAGCCTGCCGAAGAACCTAAACTCATATTGATAACGTCAACGCCGAGTTTTACGCAGTCCTCCAAAGCGCAAAGAATATCCATCGTCTCCGCGCCGCCGAGACCGCCTTCTCTGTTTTCGTTATCCGAGAAAACCTTGAAAATGGCAAGTTGAGCGTTGGGCGCAACTCCCGTAAAGGTCATTTTTTCCCCTTCTTTGTTAAGAAGTTCGTTTCCGTCCTGATCCTTTATAGTGTCGAGGATTTTATTTCCGTTTTCGTCTAAAATAAAAGAGCCGTCGTTGTTTGTCTTATATATCGGAGAACCCGCTATTATACCCGCGACGTGCGTTCCGTGGTGCGAATAAGACGGATAAACATCCGCGTCGTTATCTGCGTAGTCGAACGCAAACGGCACTTTCGAGTTATAATAAACGTCGTTTGCCGTTATGTTTTTGTTTTCTGTTCTCGACGTTAAACCGCCTGACAAAGCCCCAAAAATTCTGTCGTTGACATCGGATTTTGTAAGGGCGACGGAGGTTTTTGACTCGTCTGGCATAGTTCTGAACGCCTGATGAGTGGAATCGAGACCCGTATCGAGTACGGCGACGACCATTCCGCTTCCGTCGTAGCCATTGTCGCGCAATTCTTTACTTACCTTATAAATACCGGTATTTTCAACGTTTGCGTTGTTGTCAACTTCCTCGTCTTTGGGCGCGTAATAATATTCCGAAACGGCGACTTCTTTAACGCCGTCGATTTTCGCAATATCGGTCAGATATTTTACGTCAACGTTAATCGCAACGCCGTTAGTTACGGTATTGTACGAATATTTAAGTTCGTAAGGTATGTTGTTTGCGGAAAGATTGAAAAGGAAATTTCTCTGTTCCTTTTCGATTTCGTTTGCCGCAACCGAACCTGCGAACGAATCCATAAACTCGTTTATATCGCCGCTATAATATTTATCTGCAAGACAGTCGCCTTCAAGCGTTACGATAACCCATTGTTTACCTTTAAGATCCGTGTAATCTTCCGTCTTTTTAAGATATTTATCGGAAATAAGCGACGTAGTGTCCGCTTTTTTGAGATCGGTGACTTCTTCGAGCGTACCTGCGGCAACTTTGGTCGAGCCGTTTGAGGGAACGTTTTTCTTCGTGAACGCAAACGCTACGGACGACACCGCAACGCTGACGCAAAGCGCCAGACTCGTTGTTATTAAAGCAATTTTTTTCGTAAATTTGTTCATTTCAATTTTCCAAAAAAGTTATTCCTGATCGTATAAGTGGCAAGCGACCCTGTGACCGTTGCCGTAATCTTTGAATATGGGAGCCACCGTTTTGCATATTTCCATACACTCGCTGCAACGAGTGTGGAATTTACAGCCCGAGGGCGGATTTGCAGGCGACGGAATATCGCCTTTTAATATAATTCTCTCGTTCTTGACGTCGGGGTCGGGAACGGGAACGGCGGAAAACAACGCCTTAGTATAAGGATGCATAGGATTTTTGAATATATCCTTTTTGTTGCCGTATTCCACCATACTCCCGAGATACATAACGCCTACTTCGTCGCTTATATGCTCGACGACCGATAAGTCGTGAGAAATAAAGACGTACGCGAGGTTATCGTTTCTCTGAAGAGATTTTAAAAGATTGATTATCTGAGCCTGTATCGATACGTCGAGGGCGGAAACCGGCTCGTCGCAAATAACGAGTTTGGGACGAAGAGCAAGCGCTCTCGCTATACAGATTCTCTGCCTTTGTCCGCCCGAAAATTCGTGCGGATATCTTTCGTAATACTGCGGTTGAAGTCCGCATTTGTTCATAACGTCGAGAACGTAATCTTTCAGTTCGTCCTTCGGTACGATATTATGCTCCGCAACTGCCTCGCCGATTATTTCGCCGACTCTCAGCCTCGGGGAAAGACTGGAATAAGGATCCTGAAATATCATCTGAATTTCAGGACGAATCTTTCTCAGTTCCGAGTTTTTCATCGCTCCGATATCCTGACCGTTGAAAATAACCCTGCCGCCCGTCACCGAATAAAGACGGAGAACGGTTCTGCCCATAGTCGTTTTTCCGCAACCGGATTCTCCGACTATACCGACCGTGCAACCTGCCTTTACTCCGAAAGTAACGTCGTCAACCGCGCGTACAAAAGAACGCGGCTTTCCGAAGAAATCCGTTTCGAGCGGGAAATATTTCTTTAAGTGTAAAACCTTTAAGAGATAATCGCCCTCTTCTATTTCCCTTGCGAGTTCGCTGCTCGCCTCGTCCTCGGGAGTTACAACGTCCGTTAAAACGTCGTTAAATTCTTTTTCAATATTTTTATTCATCTGATTCAGCCTTGTCGGTGTATTTGTAGCAAGCAACGCCGTGCGTCGGCGATACTTTTACGAATGCGGGATATTTCCCCGCGCATTTTGCTGTACAAGCGTTACAACGCTCTCTGAAATAACAATAATCGGGCATATTTACGGGATTGGGAACTTTTCCGGGTATGGAATAAAGTTCGTCCACTTCCTTTCCTACGACCGGTTTGCTCTTTTGCAGACCTATCGTATAAGGATGCAAGGGATTTTTGAATATTTCCTGAGCGGTACCCTGTTCGACGACTTTGCCCGCATACATAACGTAAACGTAGTCCGCCATTTCGGCAATTACTCCGAGATCGTGAGTTATGAGCATTATAGAGCCGTGCATTTTCTTTCTTACGTCTCTTAAAAGGTCGAGTATCTGCGCTTGAATAGTAACGTCGAGCGCGGTAGTCGGTTCGTCGGCGATTATAAGACGAGGATTGCAGGCAAGCGCCATAGCAATCATTACCCTTTGTCTCATACCGCCCGAAATCTCGTGCTGATAAGACATATAAACCCTCTCGGGCATCGCTATACCGACGAGACTCAATATTTCGAGACTTCTGCGTTTCGCTTCCTCTTTCGTTGCGTCCTTTATATGAAGGAGCGTTACCTCGTCGAGTTGGTTACCTATCGTAAATACGGGATTAAGAGAGGTCATCGGCTCCTGAAAGATCATCGCTATCTGTCTGCCACGGATTCTCGACATCTCGCTTGTCGGCATTTTTGCTATATCGAATACCTTTTCTTCGGTTTCGTATTTAAGTACGCCCGCTTCGTCTCTCGCCTGAACGGGAACGAGTTTCGGGTAACCGTCTTTATCGAATATCGTTTCGCCTTTGCGGTTTTTCGCTTCGACGGTTTTAACGACTTCGTTGCCGTTTTCGTCGATCGTGGTCTCGTAAACGGGAATAGGATTGCCCTTTTCGTCTTTCTTGTATTCCATCGACTTGAAGCGAATTTCACCCTTTACGATCTGCCCCTGAGGAGCCTGTATAAGTTGCATGAGCGAAAGGCTCGTAACGGACTTTCCGCAACCCGACTCGCCGACTATTCCTACGACGGAATTTTCGGGAATCGAGAACGAAACGCCGTTTACGGCTTTGGAAACGCCCGAATCCGTAAAGAAATAAGTGTGAAGATTTTCGAATTCTACGATATTCTTCGGGTCTTTCATCTCCGTCGTATATTCGCTTTCGGGAACGTGTTTACGCTTTTTGCGTTTTTCGAAATAACGCATCGCGTTTCTGTTTTCCTTAGCGATTTGCCTCGATTCCTCCGCGGAGAGGTAATGTTTTTTCAGTTCTTTTTTATCTGTTTTATCCGACATATTATTACCTCTTCATCTTCGGGTCGAACGCGTCTCTGAGTCCGTCGCCGACAAAGTTAAACGCCAGAACGGCGAGAACGATACATATACCGACGGGAACCCATTGACAAGGATAAGATCCCCAATAAGAAACTTCTTTCGTAAGTACGTTTATCATATTGCCCCAAGTCGCGTATTCCGCGGGAAGACCTAAACCCAAATATCCGAGGGTCGCCTCCGTAAGAATAATGCTTCCGAGTCCTAACGTCATCGATACGATTAACTGCGGAAGAACGTTGGGGAGTAAATGTTTGAATATTCTTTTACTTACGGACAGACCCGTACATTCGGTAGCGATCATATACTCCTGTTCTCTTAAAAACAATATCTGACCTCTGACCATTCTCGCAACGCCCGCCCAACCGATAAGGGTTAAAAGCGCCATCATTATATAAAGTTTAGCCATATCCTTAATGCCGTTTGCGTCGAGCATATAACTGATTATAAGCATTATCGGCAGCGTGGGAATACAGTTGAAAACGTCTACGATACGCATTATGAGTTGGTCTACCCATTTACCGAAATAGCCGGCGAGACCGCCTAAAATAACGCCGAGAAGCGTTTCGAGAATTACGACTACGAAGCCGAGAGTTAGCGATACTCTGCCGCCGTACATAAGTCTCGAGAAAACGTCGTAACCGTTGTTGTCCGTACCGAGAATATGCGTCGAGGTCGGCTGACTGTCCGCGTTTAAGAACCTGTTTCTCTCTCTCGAATATTCGTAAGCCTTGTACTTGTTTCCCTCGGCGTCCGTGTACTCGTATGGAGTGTTTATGACTTTATATTGCCCCGGAGTTCTGTCTATATACTGAGATTCGTATACGGGAAGTCCCGGAATAAACCTTAAAAGCGGCCCCATAAACGAAAATACGAAAAGGACGATTAAGGTTACCAAACCCACAACCGAAAGTTTCGAACGGAAAAATCTCTTCATTACAAGTCTCATAGGAGACAGAAATTTTACTCTGTTTTCGAGACTTTCTCCGTTTTTAAACGCCTCGTCCTCGCCGTTTAAAGGCGCGTCTTTTCTTTCGCTTTCGCCTTCTGCCGCGACTATGTTCTCCGCAACTTCGTCGGACTTATTTTTATAGATATTTTCTTCTTCTGACATTCGTAAGTCCTCCGTTATTTCGTGAGTTTGACTCTCGGGTCTACAACCGCATACATAAGGTCGGCAAAAAGAGTTCCGAGTACGGTAAGAATTGCAAGAAACATATTATATCCCATTATAAACGGAATATCGCCCGCTTTTAACGCGTCGTACGCTTTAAGTCCGATACCGGGTATAGAGAAAATCTGCTCGGTAATCATCGCGCCGCTGAACAGTCCGGGGATAGTTCCCGCCAAAAGAGTTACGAGCGGAATAAGCGTATTTCTGAAAGCGTGTTTATATATAACCTTGCTTTCGGGAAGCCCTTTCGCTCTCGCGGTACGAATATAATCGGCGTTTAAAACGTCCAGAGTGTTCGTTCTCGTGTATCTCATAAGCGAGCCGACGGAAAGGAAAACCATGATAAACACGGGCAACACAAGGTGCCACATTTTATCCCAGAATTTAACCCACGCGCTTGCGTCGTTCGGAAGCGTGCCTTGTAAACCGTTTACGGGGAACCAACCGAGTTGTACCGAAAAAAGCTGAATACAAATCGCCGCGAAAAAGAACGTGGGAAGCGCGGTGCCGATCATCGCAAGAACGCTCGAAGTATAGTCTATAACGCCGTTCTGATTGACGGCAGCCTTAACTCCGAGAGGAATAGCGATGAGAAATTCGAAAATGAGAGCGACGAACGCGATACCGAAAGATATACCCATATTCTGGAATATAACCGTTGCGACTTTGTCCTCGTACTTGAACGAGTTGCCGAGATCGCCTTGAAGCACGTTGCCGATCCACATGACGTATCCCTTGCAGATACCGAGGAACGAATTGTCTTTAAGTCCGTATAATTCGAGCATTCGGTCGACTTCTTCCTGCTTTATCGTACCGTCTAAAAGTTGCGCCTGAAACTTGTCCGTTATGTAGTTTACGGGCATCAGTTTTACAAGCGAATATATTATTATCGATACGCCGAACAGAATAAGTAAAGCAAGACCTATTCTCTTTAAGATGTATTTAAACATTATTTCTCCGTTGAACCGATACTTCTTCATCGTTAAAATATCGGCTTGTCTTTTCGTCGTAGGCGGACAAAACGAATCGTTTTGTCCGCTTCAGACGTAATTTAATAGACGTAAATTTTTATATGTTATCTGACGTAACCGACTTCCCACAAACGCGAGAATAATCCGTCGAACGACGTCGGGTTCTGATTAAGCGTCGCGGAATCCAACTTCTCTTTGTTGTAAACCGTAAGGTCCTTTCTCTGATAAGTCGGGAGTTCTACCGCAAGTTCCATAACGAGGTCGAGAGCATCCCAATAACGCTGGGCGCGCGTTCCGTTTTTACTGTTATCGGTAGATTCGCGTGCAAGGTCTATAAGATCGGAAAGTTCATTTATAAGTCCGAGTTCATAAGAGTATTTGCCGCCTTTCTTAATTTCGTCATAACCCCAGTTCAAAGTACTTCCCGCAGTAGAAAGTTTGTGGTATACCTGATACATATCGGGGTCAATCGTAGACGACCATGCAGCCGCCCAGACGGCAAGTTGTCCGCTCGCAAGTTTTTTAAGCGCGAACTGATCGGTCATTACATCAACCTTAATACCGATTTTGGCAAGAACTTCTTTTGCGTTCGTGAACATCTGCCATGCGGGGTGGTCGGTACTTTCGCCCGCAACCGTGAAGGTTATCGTTTTGAGTTCGTAACCAGTGGGGGCTCCCGTAACTTTTCCTCCGGCAACGGTATAACCGTGATCCTGAAGCATCTGCAAAATATCCTGCGCGCTGTCGTCGTAAGCGTAATCGACGTAATAACCGTCGTCATCTGTAAAACTAAACGCCGAATCCTTAAAGTCGGGATACGCCCAAGATTGTTTTGACATAGGACGATAAATCTGCGAAGCAAGGTTGGAAGTGAAATAATCAACCGTCATAGCGGTATTCATCGCCTTGATTATCGCTCTGCGCATCCATACGTCGGGAACTGCCTTAGCATTTATTCCCACATAACCGTAACCGTTAGTGTCTACCTGCGTCGAAGCAAGGTGAGATATGCCGTTTACCCTCTGAATGTTTTTATAGTTTGCGGTAGGAGTACCGACGTCTATTTCGTTCTTCTGAAGCGAATCGAGAAGGAACGACGAGTTGACTATCTTGTACTGGAAGTACTTGACTTTAGCGTTCTGAATAGGATCGGCAGGAATATTTTCGTCTAACGTGTCGAAATAGGGATTTCTCTCGTAGTAAATACGGTTGTTCGATCTAAATTCAGTTTTAGTCGGATATTTTGCTCCGTTAAGTCCGCCTTCTTTGCTCGCCATATACGCGCCCGCGCCTACGGGTACGCCGAGTTTATCGGGACTTTTTAAAACATCTTTTATAAAGTCGCCATCGTTATATCTGACGCCGTAGTTGTTATTTACGTTCCACTCGCTTTCGCTATCCGCGCCTTCATAAGAATAATAATGGAGAGGCGCAACCGTGAATGCGAAGTTCCATATCGCTTTCGGGTCGATTTTGTTTATGGTTATCGAGAGCATATCATGCTCTTCATTTAAATCATATTGCGTTTTTGCCGTTTCGTTACGGAAAGAAGTGGTCTTTTTGTAGGTAACTCCGCTTATGCTTCTTACCTTTTCTTTGTTCGCCGAAGTTTCTTCGACGATCTTCGTTCTTTCACTGACGGTCATTTCGTTAATAAGTTCGCCGCTGCTTCCGCTGTACGCTACCATTGTCGCAAGTTTTTCATAAGCGAAGCCGAGTTCATACGGCTTAGCGTTGGAAACATCGAAACTATCCGCCGTAACGTCGTCGCCGAAGTTCGCGCTTTTAACTAGGTTAATCGCAAATTCTTTCTTTGCTTCCGCAGGATCCTTTGTCGGGTTGTCGGCAAGATATTTGGCAAGATCGTCTTTTATATACTTGTAGTCGTCTTCCCAGTCAAAGTAATATCTGTATTTGTAAACCCCGTTTTCGTCTTTTAATTCTTCGTCTTCTTTGGTAGCGGGCTGATTTCCTTCGGCGTCAATTTTTATATCGACTTTATCGATATTTTGTTTTCTCTTGATTACGCCCCAGTTATAGAGATAAAGTTGCCAGTATTCGCCTGCTTCGTAAGCGGTTTCCTTGATGGACTCCTCCAAAGAACTCTGCGCGCTTTCATAGTCTTTATTTATTTCGTCTTCGAAAAGAGGAAGGAAGAACTTAAAATCTTTTTTTATTTCTTTTTCGTAAGTATCGAGACCTTCGGTATACATCTTTCTTTGCGCGTCGGTAAATTCTGCCTTGTTTCCATTTACCTCGTTAAGAAGGAACTGGTTCGTGAGCCACTGAGACAGACGATTAAGACGCGTTCCCGCTCTCGTCGTAGCCTGATCGTCTATTTTTACGTCGGCTTTATCGTCATCGGATTGAAATCTGTACTTTTTAAGACCTACTATATCGGTCGAATAAATAGTCGAACTGCCCGAATAAGCAGGATCGAGGAAAAGATAAAGGTTGAACAAAACGTCCTTTATCGTCAAAGGTTCGCCGTCGGAAAACTTAATACCGTTTTTGATAAGAAAATCGTAACGGGTGTACGCCGCTTTATTCGGATCCGTCGTCTCGGCGTTGTTGGAATCGATGTAGGTAATATCGAGATCCTCCGCAACGCACGCGTAGTTATTGCCGTACTTATAGGTACCGCCCTCGGAGGTCAACATTCCTATCTGCGTCATTCCGACGATTTCGCTGTCGTAAGCCGCAGTCGAGAAATAAGGACTGAAAACGCCGTCCGCTCCTTCGATACCGAAAACAAGAGGCGTATTTTCTTCTGCAGCGGTCGGTACGTATTTATTAGTTCCACTCGGGGTCGATTCCGATTCCGAGCCGCTGTTCGGGTTTTTTCTTTTGCATCCGCTCGCGCATGCCATAAGCATGGAAGCGGCAAGTAAAAATGCAATGATTTTTTTCATAATTTGCTCCTTTTATCTTTTTATCTGTTCTTCACCGTCGACAAAAACCGCTATGTCGCAACCCTTGTCTCCGTAACCGATATTCGTTCCTGTATTTATTTTACCGAAAACGCCGAAGGTTTCGCCGCTTCCGAAATCAAATTCTGCCGCAGTTGCTTGCGACGAAGTTTTAACGTTTAGTTTGCAGCCGACAAAATTTATGTTCGTAAATTTTGAAGCGTTGCCGCCGTTTGCCGCCAAAAATGCAACGGAGTATTTTCCGCTACGCGGAAGTATCGAGAATCCGTACTTAATTTCGCAATTTTCAAAGGTGAGATTTTTAACCGCTCCCGAACCCGTGAAAGAGAACAGACCGAACGACTCTCCGCTCGACGGGTTTTCGGAATGAACGAAATTCTTAATCGTATAACCGTTGCCGTCAAATATGCCTTTAAATCCCTGAATTCCCGAGAAATCTCCGCCTTGGAAATCTATATCGTTGTCAAGAATATAATTTTTACTACTGCTTACGCTATATTTGTCAAGTTGAGAAGCGGACGTAACGATTACCCAATCGCCCTCGAGCCACTCGACGTATACCGTAATTTCGGGCGTTTCGTCGCTTATCACAACGTTTTTCCACGTCGAATCATACAATCTCGTTTTTTCCCCGCCCTCGCCTTCGGTTACGGGCTTGCCGTCTTTCTGATAGTAGTAATAATAATAGAGAGTATGATTTTTCCACTTCGGATCTACGCCGGGACGGGATAAACCGCTTTCCTCGGAATAGTTTGTATTGACTATGTCCTTCGCTCCCGCTTTTCTTGCGCCCTCGCCGACGTCAACTGTGAACGTGTAGTTCTTACTCCAACGAGCGACAAGGTAAATAAGAGAATTTTCAGCGCCGCTGAGGTCGGTTTTGAAATCCCAGGGTTTTTCGGAAAGATTATACTTGCCGTCAACCTTTACGGGTTCGCCGTTTGTATCCGTTTCGGCGACGTACCAACCCGAGATATGATAATCCTTTTTGCTCGGCGCCGGCAATACGACCGCATTGAGTTCTTTTGAAGGCTCGATTATGGGAGTATTCGGCTTATATCTGTACGTTTTAGACTGTAAATCGTCAAAAATTTCGCCGTTAAAATCGTAGATTACCGTTGCGTTATAACCGTCCTTCATAGGGTCGTACGACTCGTCGCACCCCGTTGCGGCAAATAAACACAACAGGCATAGCGCCGATATGAGAATTGCTTTCAACTTAATTTTTTTCATCTTTATGTCTTTCCTTTTATTTTAGCCAAAGGAAGGCTAAAAGTATAATGAGCATAAACGCCGCCGTTATACAAAGAAGAACGGGAAGCATTGCGGCGTATTGTGCAAATACCAACTTGCGATACTCTTTTTTGTCTATCGCTTTCTTCTTCTTGCTTTTTGAATCGTTATCGCCGCTTTTCCGCTTCGGTCTGCGCATAAATCCCCTGTTCCAGGGCATCCAATCCGCCGACATATCGGATACGGTGAACTCTTCGTCTATCTGTTCGTTATTTCCCTTTTGAGAATTAACGTCTTTTTCATTCTTATCTGTTTTTTTTATCACTTGATTTTCATATTTCTCGTAAACGCACAGCGTGACTGTCGCCTTGTCGGAAGAATTTATCCTTTTTTGCGTTCTTTCCGACGAGGCAGACAGCCATTGCCTACGTTTTTATATTAAATTGATATCAGGTGACTTACCTGAACGTTTTTAAGCCGCCGCTTTCTCGTTGACGGTCATCGCGCCGCCTTCGAGTTTTGCAAAGTAAGTCTTTCCGCCGACGGTAAACTCGATACCGTTTGCGACCGTTGCGTCGTATTTAACGGTTACGGTTGTTCCGTTATACGTTACAGTGAATTGTCAAACTAAGTGCAACACTTAGTGAGAAAAAAGTTAAATAAATCTA
>ERZ779875.33-NODE-33-length-125448-cov-317.203855_pt1 | contig 125448 bp, 100 predicted proteins | sample MGYA00511246_ERZ779875 | MGnify/ENA primary metagenome ERZ779875 (study PRJEB29588, sample SAMEA2155093) | human gut metagenome | biome: human gut; feature: human-associated habitat; material: faeces | place: Denmark | collected 2008/2010 ... | reverse complement strand
ACAACATCTACGTCAGAAGAGTCGTAGATAACTTTCAGAAGTAGATACTTAAAAAGTCTGATTGGGCTTTCGGCTTTTCTGCCATTATCCTTGCAGTATTTTGAAACAAGTTCTTTGTATACAAAAGAAAAGTCTACAAGGTCATTAATTTGGCGAAGCAAGTGCTTCTTGGGAACGACCTTGTCATATAGACCGGAATAATCGGTAAACTGGAGTGTTTCTTGTTGTGCTAGCATATCTCTCTAAATATGCTATAAAGGTACAAAAAATAATGCACATATGCAAGCAAAACGACCTACATATGAGCATTATTTTTAGACATAAAAGAATTTAAGAGGTTTTTCAGTGCCCTCTGTTTCAAGTCCTGATCGTTTTTTCAAATTAACTAAAAACGTAACTGCTCAGCATCCATATAGAAGTAACAACTCAGCATCCCTTGAATAGAAAAGTCGAAATATGAAAGCGGCTTCGATAGTCAATGAAGCCTATTTCGTAGAGCAATGAAAGCGGCTTCGTAAGCAGTTAAAGCTTACCATCAAGAAAAGTCAACAAAGGGCGTTGTCAACATCTGCCCAAGGCGTTGGGCAACTTTGCCCATAAGGATGGGCAAACTTGCCCAATGCTGTGGGTAAGCTTGCCCATCGTATTGGGCAAAGTGCATAATTGTGGTTTAACGATTTTAGTTGACCACTTTTAGTTTTATTTGTAAGACGAGTTGACTCACATTAGCGTAACAACTCATGACAATATGGGTGCGGAGTAATTACCCCGTGTTTGGTCGCGCAGACTCAACAAATCTACTACGATGTTCACTATACTAACTATCGTGAAGCATACAAGGCCCGAGACGAGCACGAGCACTACATATCGCGAATACCGTCCGAGCGCTACGAGCAGGGCGTTCTCCACGCCGAACGAAAAGAGTGGCTGTTCGGCTGGCATGGCGAGCATAACGGCTATGACGCCTCCTCCCAAGATAACTCCAAGCACGAAGGCTGCGAGCATGGCATAGCGGTAGCGTCTGAGGCAGGCTTCTTCGTGCTGCTTCAGATACTCAACGGCGTCGAGGCGTTTCTCGAGTCTGGCAATGAATGCGTCGCCATCGTCAAAGGTGGGTCGGGCTGCGAGGAAGAGTTCCTCAAGTGCTTTATCTTTCTTCATACGTTCAATATTGTTTTAAGGTTGTCTCTGCCGCGCGAGAGTTGCTGCTTCACGGCGTTTATGGTGCAGTCGGTGATGTCGGCTATCTCCTTCACCGAGTAGCCGCTCATGTAGAACATCACCACTGCAGAGCGCTCCTTGGGCGAGAGTGTGGCGAGCGCCATGTACAGCTCCTGATGGCGGAAGGCGGAGTCGGCTGACGTTGCTGACGCCACACTGCGCGCTGCGGAGATGTCGTCGAACGTGCGCTTGCTTGCCTTGTGGTTGAGGAAGGTGTTGCGTGCTATCGTGAACAGCCACGCGCGAAACTTGCCCTTGTCTCGATAGGCCGACGAAGAGAGGTAAGCCTTCACTAACGTCTCCTGAGCTATGTCGTCGGCATCGTCGCGCTTGCCGCAGCAGAGGGCGAGCAGGAAGCCTCGCAACGCCTCCTGCTCACTCTTCACAAGTGCTATGAATTGTTCTCTCGTCATACGTTATTACTCTTGCTTCATGTTCTGCTGCTCTGTCTCCATCTCCTTGGCGAGCATATGGCGGCCTACGAAGTAGCTTATGAGGAAGGCGATGCCGATAGGTATCAGCGCTACACCTACGATAAGGAGCATATCTGTTCTGATCACTTCGCAGAAGAAGTAGAGCAATATGAACGCCACGCCCATAAGACAGCAGAGGCAGCCGCGCTCAAGTCTGGCGAGCAACTTCTCCTTGATAAGCTTCTCCGACTTCTTCATGCCCTTCAAGAGGTCTTCTACGTTGAGGTTGGGGTTCTTCTCCAATGCGGCGAGCACTATCTCCTTGCGGTTGCGGTCTGCCGCCATCGCGCTTCTGAAAATGATTGACACGATACATACCGGGAGGGCTACTGCTACTCCTAACGGAACTAAGATTGCTACTAAATCCATATTCTTCTTTCGTTTTTAAATTGTTATACTTGTTGTTTGTTATATCGTTATGTGCAGAAGCGGTGCGTTTGTTGCTTCTTGCAGAACCAGTTCATTTATATAACAAGCGGCACGGGCGAAAGGTGACATTGCTGGAACAAAAATAATTGATTTTATTTGAAAACAGCGCTGATTCTTGTAGTAAGGAGTATTGAGAAATTGTTTAACCTTAATTCCGCAACACTATAATTTAAGAGTCCACTTTAAAAAGTACCATCAAAACATAAGGGTACTTTTTAAAGTGGACTCCGTTAATTTATAGTATATTCCTTAAATGATGCCGAAGAGACGCAACACATCGTTGAGGTTGGCAACGACGAGAAGGAGCAAGAGGATGGTAAAGCCCGCATACTCTGCATAAGTAAGGAACTTGTCGCCAGGCTTGCGCCCTGTTATCATCTCGTAGAGGAGGAAGAACACATGTCCGCCATCGAGTGCAGGGATGGGCAGGATGTTCATGAAGGCAAGGATGATGCTCAGGAAGGCTGTCATCAACCAGAAAGCGTGCCAATCCCACATGGGTGGGAAGAGGCTTCCCAGTGCGCCAAAACCGCCCAGACTCTTGGCTCCCTCCTTGGAGAAGACGTATTTCATGTCGCCCACATAGCCCGACAAGACGTTCCAGCCATACTTGATGCCGGCAGGGAAGCTCTCGAAGAATCCGTAACGGATGTGAGTCACCTTATAGTCGCGTACAATATTGTAGTTGACGAATCCCATGCGGGTGTATCCTGCTGAGGCATCGAGCTGAACAGATGTGGTAAGCGTGTCGCCATTGGCTTTCAGCACCGTCAACCGGGCATTGAGGATGGCTGCGCTGTCCTTGGCTGTAGTGGCAGCAGCCAGCTGGTCGTCGATGCGGCCCATCTCGTTGGTGAAGGCATTGAAAGTCTCCACCTTCTGACCGTTGATGCTCAGAATCTTATCGGCAGGAGTAAGACCTATCTTGGCGGCAGGTGTGCCCTTTGCCACACTGTCGATACGAAGAGGCTGATAGATTTCCACAAAACGGGGAGTAGCCTTGAACATGCCCAGCATGTTGATGTCGCCGGGCAACTGCAGGCTCATAGGCTTGCCATTACGGATAATGTCGACTCTGTGGGCAGTAGAGAGCGCACGGAACATGTCGCCATCGTAGGTCTTGAAAGCACCTTCCTCAGTACCTACAAGGATGTCATGATCTTGAAAGCCCAAAGCCTTGGCCTCGCTGTTGAACGCCATTCCCTGCTTCATGTCCTTGGTAGCCACGTAGTCGTCGCCCCAGTGGAAGAGAATCATCGAGTAGATGAAGAGCGCCAGCACAAAGTTGACCAGCACACCACCTATCATGATGAGCAGACGCTGCCAGGCTGGCTTGGAGCGGAACTCCCAGGGTTGCTCGGGCTGTTTCATCTGCTCGGTATCGAAACTCTCGTCGATCATACCCGAAATCTTGCAGTAACCGCCTAATGGCAACCAACCCATTCCGTAGGTAGTGTCAGAATTCTTGGGCTTGAACTCGAAGAGATGGAACCAAGGGTCGAAGAAAAGATAGAACTTCTCTACCCTAACTCCGAAGAGCTTGGAGAAGAAAAAGTGACCGCCCTCGTGGAGCAACACCAATATGGAAAGCGCCAACATGAGCTGAAGCGCTTTGATCAAGAATATTTCCATTGTTTTACTTTGAACTGTGAAGGCAGAAAACTGAGACTTTTGTGAGGCTCCTCCCGCCGTTCACCATGATTATGATTGATAAACTTTATTGATAATTCGTGATTGACAGTGTGCACACCTTATTATATATATAGCGTCTCTCACACCTTCATTATATTATGACGCACTCTTCATCAGTTCTGCAGCAATGCGTCGGGCCTCGGCATCGGTCTGCAGATAGACGTCGAGATCGGGCTGACTGTCGAAGGTGGCTTTCGCCATTACCTGCTCTATGATGTCGCCCATCTGCAAGAATCCACACTCGCCACGGCGGAAGCCGGCATTGACCACCTCGTTGGCTGCATTGACGATGCACGACATGTTTCCACCTTTCCTGATAGCCTCGAAAGCCAAGCGCAGACATTTGAACTTCTCGTAGTCGGGCTCAAAGAACTGCAAGTCCTTGGTCTTGAACAAGTCGAGACGGTCGCCCTGCAGAGGCAGGCGCTTGGGGAAGGAGAAGGCATACTGTATGGGCAGACGCATATCGGGCACACCCAACTGAGCCTTCACGGCTCCATCGACAAACTGCACTGCGCTGTGCACGACACTCTGCGGATGGATGAGCACCTCTATCTTGTCGGCAGGAACGCCGAAGAGCCATTTGGCCTCAGTCACCTCGAAACCCTTGTTCATGAGCGAAGCCGAGTCGATGGTGATCTTGGCTCCCATGTCCCATGTAGGATGGCGGAGCGCATCGGCAGCAGTTACCTTAGCCAACTGCTCCATGGTGTGATGGCGGAAAGGTCCGCCCGAGCAGGTGAGCAATATCTTGTCTATCTCGTTGTCGTCCTCGCCCACCAGGCTCTGGAAGATGGCACTGTGCTCGCTGTCGACCGGAAGGATGGGCGCATGATACTGCTGGGCCAACCCGCATATCAGTTCGCCAGCCACGACGAGGGTTTCCTTGTTGGCAAGACATATCTTCTTGCGGGCCTTGATGGCATGGATTGTCGGCTCAAGTCCTGAGAAGCCCACCATAGAGGCAAGCACCATGTCGATAGGATCGGCCTCCACGATGTCGCAAAGCGCCTGAGCACCGGCATAGACTTTGATGTCGGGCTCATCGCTCAACAGGTTTTTCAACTCGTCATAATGTGCCTCGTTGGCTATCACCACGGCAGCAGGTTTGAACTTACGAGCCTGCTGTGCCAGCTCCTTCACACGGTTGTTGGCTGTAAGACAGTACACCTCATACAAGTCGCTGTGCTGCTCTATCACGTCGAGCGCCTGTGTGCCGATGCTTCCCGTGGAGCCAAGGATACATATTTGTTGTTTCTTCATTTTCTCTTATCTTGTTCTAATTTGCAAGCCTTCGCAACAGGGCTTTTTTATTTTCCCAACAGGGAAAAATCTTCTGCCCAGTCAGAAAGTTTATTCGCCAAGGCTAACGGATAACATATCTGCTTTGTAGCTTTTCGCCGCCATTTAATCCAACTCGAGGATTCCCTCGGGCAACTGCATCTTGATGACACGCTGCCCGGCATCCACCTCGTGAATGAAGTCGTTGCTGGCAGGAATCAGCAGTTCCTTTCCCGCAGGTGTCGTTATCTCGAAGAGCAAGTTGATGGTGCTGTCGTCCACACGGTCGATCGTGCCTATCACCAGACCGGTAGTGGCATCAACAAGCTGGAAGCCGATAATTTCTGCCCACGACATATTCTCCTCATCGCTGTCGGAGAGATGACGGGGAAAGAACACCTCGCAGCCCGTATAGGCACGCACCTGTTCCTGCGTATCGATGTCCTCGAACTTCACCAACACATTCTCGTCGTTCTTAAACCGGTATTCCTCTATATAGAAAGGCACCAGGATGCCGTCGATGTCGAGAATGAGATAATCGGCATCCACACGGTCGAACACATCGTCGGTAATGGCAAAGGTGATTTCTCCCTTCACGCCGTGGGGCTTTCCCAACTTGCCTATCTTATAAACGTCGTCTCGTCTTATCATATCGCATAGAATCTTTGAAAATCATGATCAGTAAAGCCATTGAATTCTTCATTCTTCACTCTTCACTTACTCAATCCGTGACACGCGTAATCTTGGCTCCGAGCTGATTGAGTCGGAACTCTATGTCCTCGTAGCCACGGTCGATCTGTGCGATATTCTCTATGCGGCTTGTACCGTTGGCACTCATCGCTGCAATGAGCAGGGCAATACCGGCACGGATATCAGGACTTGTCATTCTGCCGGCACGGAGTCGAATCTTATGGTCGTGGCCCACCACCACAGCACGGTGCGGGTCGCAGAGAATAATCTGTGCACCCATATCGATGAGCTTGTCGACGAAGAACAGTCGGCTCTCGAACATCTTCTGATGGAAGAGCACGCTGCCACGTGCCTGTGTCGCCACAACGAGGAGAACCGACAGGAGGTCGGGGGTAAGTCCTGGCCATGGGGCATCGGCAAGCGTCATGATGGTTCCATCGATAAAGGAATCTATGACGTAGTGCTTCTGTTCAGGAATAAAGAGGTCGTCGCCCTCAATCTTTATCTTCACACCCAGTCGGCGGAAAGCCTCGGGAATGATTCCCAGGTTGCGGACCGACACGTCCTTGATGCGTACACCGGCTCCACACATGGCAGCCATACCGATGAACGAGCCCACCTCGATCATATCGGGCAGGATGCGATGCTCGGCTCCGTGAAGCGATTTCACGCCCACGATAGTAAGAAGGTTGCTGCCTATGCCGCTGATCTGAGCACCCATGGCGTTGAGCAGATGGCAGAGCTGCTGGATATAAGGCTCGCAGGCTGCATTATAGATGGTGGTGGTTCCCTCGGCAAGCACCGAAGCCATGATGATGTTGGCAGTACCCGTAACCGAAGCCTCATCGAGCAACATATAGCAGCCCTTCAGTTTCCTGGCTTCTATCTGATAGACATTGCGCTCGTCGTCGTGCACGAACTTGGCACCCAGACACTTGAATCCCAGGAAGTGGGTGTCGAGACGACGGCGGCCTATCTTGTCGCCACCCGGCTTGGCGATGGTTGCCTTGCCACAGCGTCCCAGCAGCGGACCAATCATCAGCACGCTTCCACGCAGCGAGGAGCACTTAGCCACAAACTCCAGGCTGTCGAGATAGTCGAGCTTCAGCTCGTCGCTCTGGAATGTATAGTCGTTGCGACTGTTCTGAGTTACCTTCACGCCTATCTCCCTGAGCAACTTGATGAGGTTGTTCACGTCGAGGATGTCTGGCACATTCTTGATGCGCACAGGCTCGTCGGTAAGGATAGTAGTGCAAATCACTTCGAGCGCCTCGTTCTTGGCACCCTGCGGAATGATGGTTCCTGTGAGCGGATGACCGCCTTCTATGATAAATGACTCCATAGACTATTCTTTGGGGGTTATGAATGATAAGGGGAATATAAGTTACTTGTTCTTTTTCTTGCCATTGCGTCCTTGCGACTGCTCACGGTCTACTATTCTCTCGAACTTGAAAGTGTCCAAGTCGAGCTGAATCTTTCCGTCGGTAAAGCGGGCCAGGTCGGAAGCCACCTTCTCGCCGTCGCTCGAACCATGGCTCCACTGCATCAGGTTGCGATGCATCTGGTTGGCAGTGAGTTTCACCAGTTCGTCGCGCTCCCTGCCAGGCTCCATGGTCTTCAGTATCTCGAAAGCCTCGAAGAGCATGGCACCATAGTGGCGCACGGGAATCTTCTTCATCGGATAAGGCATGGGCTCAGGCTTCTGGGCCATCTGCGAGGCACTTGTCACATCGAAAGGATAGTCGATGTCGAGCTGGAAACGGCTCATGATGGCGAGCTGATCCCAGAGCTTGCGCTCATGGCCCTCCACATTCTTGCTCTCGGGGAACATTCGGTCCATGATGGCAATGATGGCCCTGGCACATCGCTGACGCTCCTCACGGTCGGGCAGGCCGACTGCATAGTCAACCATCTGCTGTATCTCTCGTCCATACTCAGGCAGCACGATCTGCTCTCGCTGGGTGTTATAGTCTAATCCGTCTATGTTCATTAATATATATATAATAATAGGTGTAAATATCAAATAAGTTTCTTAGGCATCTTGGCCACGAAGTCCTTCAGATAGAAAGGCACGAAGTAAGCCACATCCTCAAACTTGCCTTCCACGAAGCGCTTCTCGGCCAATGGCGCCATATTCTTTGCCAGCGGCTCGATGTCCTTCACGAGATGGGCGTTGGGATGATTGATAACTTCCATACACTTGGCTGCTCCGTTTCCGAAGAAATAGACAGCACCATGGTCGAGATACTCCTTGTAGGTTTCTGCGTCCACAATGTCGGCCTGTATAGGGCGCACCTCGCGGAGGGCACGGTCGAAGACCTGCGCATACACTTCCATTCGGCGGGCGTCGAGCATAGGCACAATGAGCGCATCTTCCTCGGCAGGATGCTCGCCAAGGAGCACGGGCACAGCCAGCAACTCGAGTGTAGGCACGGCGATGAGCTTTGCGCCACGGCCATAACAAAGGCCCTTGGCCATACTCACTCCTATGCGAAGACCCGTATAAGAACCAGGACCGCAACTTACTGCCACAGCCTCGAGCGGAATATTGCGGGAATCAATGTAACTGATAGCCTCATCGACGAACACGCCCAACTTAACTGCATGGTTGGGACCGCTGTGATCTTCCTTGTTGAAAATCACGGCACCATTATCACTAACTGCCACCGAGCACACGTCGGTACTCGTCTCAATACTTAAAATACAAGCCATAAAAATAAATATATTCTTAAATAAGGTGCAAATTTACGCTTTTTCTCGCATTTTTTTGTACTTTTGCAGAAATTTAACGTGAAGAATATATGATACAGTCAATGACAGGCTTCGGAAAAGCTACCGTAGCCTACAAAGAAAAGAAGATCAACGTAGAGGTTAAGTCGCTGAACAGCAAGGCTCTCGACCTCTCCACACGTATTACTCCTCTGTATAGAGAGAAGGAAATGGAGATACGTCAGTTCATCGCCAAGAATCTGGAAAGAGGCAAGATTGATTTCTCTATCTGGATAGAAAAGGACGTTGTGGCTGACGCCACGCCCATCAACATGGCGCTGGTGGAGAACTATTACCAGCAAATCAAGAAGATTTCGGCACAAACAGGCATTCCTGAGCCTGCCGACTGGTATGCTACGCTGTTGCGCCTGCCCGACGTGACGACCAAGACCGATGTGGAAGAACTGACCAACGAGGAATGGAAGGCTGCACAGCAAGCCATCGACGAGGCTGTGAAACACCTCATCGAGTTCCGCCGCCAGGAGGGAGCTGCCCTGCAGAAGAAGTTCACCGAGAAAGTGGACAACATCCAGGCATTGCTCGCCAGCATAGAGCCTTACGAGAAGTCGCGCGTAGAGAAGATCAAGACCAACATCGTGAACGGACTGCAGCAGATTCCTAATGTCGAATACGACAAGAACAGACTGGAGCAGGAACTGATCTACTACATCGAGAAACTCGACATCAGCGAGGAGAAGCAGCGACTCAGCAATCACCTGAAGTACTTCCGCGAGACAATGAACGAGGAAGGACACGGCGTGGGCAAGAAGCTGGGCTTCATCGCACAGGAAATGGGACGCGAAATCAACACCACTGGCTCGAAGAGCAACCAGGCTGAGATGCAGAACATCGTGGTGAAGATGAAGGACGAGCTGGAGCAGATCAAGGAACAAGTGCTCAATGCTCTGTAATAAAGTGAAGAACAAAGAGTGAAGAATTCTATGGCTTTACTCATCATAAAGTTCAAAGTATAATATTCAAAGCAAAATGAAGAATGGACTGTTAATATTCAGCGCCCCATCGGGCAGCGGAAAAAGTACCATCGTAAACTGGCTGATGAAGGAACACCCCGAACTGAAACTGGCTTTCTCCATCAGCTGCACATCGCGTGCACCACGTGGAACCGAACAGAACGGAGTGGAATACTTCTTCCTCACACCCGAGGAATTCAAAGCCAAGATAGAAGCCGACGAATTCCTGGAATACGAGGAAGTGTACCAAGACAGATTCTACGGCACGCTGAAATCGCAAGTGGAAAACCAGCTTGAGGCTGGCGACTCTGTAGTCTTCGATGTAGACGTGAAAGGAGGCGTCAACATCAAGAAGTTCTATGGCGGGCGCGCCCTCAGCATCTTCGTACAGCCACCATCGGTAGAAGAGCTTCGCCGCCGTCTGAACGGTCGTGGCACCGATGCTCCCGAAGTTATCGAACAGCGACTGGCAAAGGCTAACTACGAGTTGACCTTCGCTCCACAGTTCGACCACATCGTGGTGAACGACAACCTGGAGAAGGCTGAACAGGAAGTTTACAAGCTCGTTTCCGACTTTCTGAATCAAGAGTAAGACAAGCCGGGCTGAGGTTTCAAGGAAAAGTCTGGGTCGAATCGTCGGATAAGGCAGGAATTAGTCACAATAGACGACAGGGCTTGGTCATAATAGACGACCAGACAAAGCCATCACAGATGCCTCAAGTCAAACATAAAACAAGAGCGAAAGATGCAAAAGAAGAAAGTGGGCATATTCGGCGGGAGTTTCAACCCCATACACACAGGGCACATCGCCCTTGCCAAGAGCCTCTGCCAGCAGGCAGGGCTGGATGAAGTGTGGCTGATGGTTTCGCCCATGAACCCATTCAAGAAAGAAGCCACCGACCTGCTGACGGACAAACTGCGGCTCGAGATGGCAGAACAAGCCATAGCCGACGAGCCAAAACTCAAGGCATGCGACTATGAGTTCCACATGCCCAAGCCTTCCTACACCTGGCACACGCTGCAGGCGCTGAGCCAAGACTTTCCCCACGTCGGCTTCACCCTCCTCATAGGAGGCGACAACTGGGCTTCCTTCGACAAATGGTTTCACCACGAAGACATCCTGAGCCACTACCCCATCGTCGTCTATCCGCGAAAAGGGTGCGACATAGGAAAAGTGCCATCGGGCGTAACCATAGTGGAAACGCCTCTGCTCAACATCAGCAGCACCGAGATCCGTCAACGCATCAAGGAAGGCAAAAGCATACACGGCATGGTGCCCGACTGCATAGAGCCACTGGCCATGCAATACTACTCCAACCAACACCCCTAACAAGAGCAACAACAAATGAACTGGAAAACAAAGACCAAGAGTTTTCTGAAGTTAGCCTTCGCCCCCATCCGCGGCAACGCCAACTTCTTCATCTTTATGTATCTGCTCGGCATTATCTGTGCCGTAGTGACAACTCCACGCTGGGGAGTCGTGTACGACAACCTGGCGCTGGAACTGTTTGTCGATATCTACGTGGTTTGCGCCCTGCTGATGCTCGTGCCCAAGAAGCGGAAGATACGCTTCTGCGTAAGGAGCCTGCTGTACATTATATTATATGTCACAGCACTTGCCGACACCTACTGCTTCGTCAACTTCGGCTCCACGCTCAACCCCTCGATGCTGATGCTCGTGGGTGAGACCAATCCCGACGAGGCAAGCAACTTCATATCAGCCTGCCTCTCGCCTACCGTCATCTTCAGCGCCGTGGGATGGATTCTGCTGCTCATCCTCGTACAGGCCTTTGTGGCAGCCTTCCGCAAGCCCATCATCAAGAGTCTGGGCTTTGCCGTCACCTTCATCGAGCTGCTGTCGCTCAAGAAGAGATGGAACTGGGTGACGCGCGTTACCCGTGCCACACCCTACGCCCTGACCATGATAGGCATCATCATCTTCATAACAGGAGCCTGCACCTCTTGGCACAACAAGATGGCGACATTCAAGCTCTTCGGAGGCAAGAACATAGGCGAAGTGGAGCACGAGCTCACCAACAAGGGACACGCCGAACTCTATATTCCTATCAACCGACTGGCTTTCAGCATCTACGCCAACAAGCTGGCCGCCAAACAGATCACACAGCTCATACATGCCGCCAAAGACGTACGGGTAGACAGTTGCAGCTACCGCTCATCGAACATCGTGCTCATCATAGGCGAGAGCTACGGCCGACATCACTCCCAGCAGTATGGCTACTTCATGAAGACGACACCACGCCAGGCAGCGCTCGAAAAGTCGCGCAAGCTCACCAAGTTTACCGATGTCGTGACTTGTTGGAACCTCACCAGCTTCGTCTTCAAGAACGTCTTCTCGACACACGTCGTGGGCGAGAAAGGCGACTGGTGCGACTATCCGCTCTTCCCCGAACTCTTCCGCAAGGCAGGCTATCAAGTCACCTTCATCACCAACGAGTTCCTGCCACAGGCCAAGGAAGCAGTCTACGACTTCAGCGGAGGCTTCTTCCTCAACAACCCAGAGCTCAGCAAGCTGCAGTTTGACAACCGCAACACCGAGCTTCATCCGCTCGACGACGGACTGCTCGACGACTACGACAACCACCTGAAACAAAAGCAGGGCGAGCACAACCTCATCATCTTCCACCTCATGGGTCAGCACGTAGACTACAAGTCGCGCTACCGCAAGGAGCAAACCGAGTTCTGGGCAGGCAACTACGAGGACAAGCGCCCCGAGCTGAACGCCAAGCAGCGCAAGATGTTGAGCCACTACGACAATGCCACGCTCTACAACGACTCCATCGTGGCACAGATAGTGAAGCGATTCGAGAAGGAAGACGCCATCATCATCTACATGCCCGACCACGGAGAAGAATGTTACGAGGAGAACCGAGGCTTTATCTGCCGCAACCATTCGGCAGCCATCGACTGGCCCCTTGCCCACTACGAGTTCGAGATTCCCTTCTGGATTTACTGCTCGCGCAAATATATACGCAAGCATCGCGACATCTACAAGCAGATACGCAAGGCCAAGGACCGACGCTACATGACCGACGCCCTGCCCCATCTGCTGCTCTATCTGGCTGGCATCGAAACGCCAACCTATCAGGCCAAATACAACATCCTCAGCCCTGAGTACGACGAGATGCGGCCACGCATCCTGAAAAACTCTGCCGACTACGACAAGCTGAGAGATGAACATATAGCAAAAGAGAAGAAAGCTAACGAGAAGAAGAAAGGAAAATAAGATTATGAGTACACCCACACTAAACCGAACAGAGTGCAACGCCCTGAGAGGACTTGCCATCATCGGCATCTTTCTGCACAACTACTGCCACTGGCTGGGTCCCATCGTCAAGGAGAACGAATACCAGTACATACAGCGCAACGTAGACTGGCTGCACCAGGTAATGGCGTCGCCCGACGGCTGGCTGCCCATGCATCTGCTGTCATTCTTCGGACATTATGGAGTGCCCGTATTTCTCTTCCTCAGCGCCTACGGACTGGTGCTGAAATACGAGTCTGGTCCACGCCTCACACAGGGCGCAGAGCGATTCAGCATCACAGGCCGTCACCTGCCCAATCTGGGTGAAGGATTGCGATTCGTACGCTATCACTACCTCAAGCTCTTCAAGATGATGATTGTGGGGTTCGTCGCATTTACCATGCTCGACTACCTCACTCCCGGGCCTCATCACTATCAGTCGCTCGACATCATCGCCATGCTGGGCATGTTCAACAACGTATTGCCCAATCCCGACCGCATCATCTGGCCCGGTCCATTCTGGTTCTTCGGTCTGATGATGCAGCTCTACATCATTTACCGCCTCTTCATCTACCATCGCCACAGGGCTTTCACCGTAGTGCTGATGGTGGTCTGCCTGGCGCTTCAACTGTGTCTCTCGCCCGACGGTGAGGCGATGAACCGCTATCGCTACAACTTCATGGGCGGCATGTTGCCATTCGGCATCGGCATTCTTTATGCCCGCTATGGCGAGAAGATTCTCATGACTTTCCATCACAACACAACCAACGCCTTTGGCATTATCTTCTGCGGAGCCATCATCTACAGTCTCAGCGGAAGCATGTTGGGCTGGACCTTCGTGCCTCTCTTCGTCTGTCTGTTCTGCGTCCTGGTAGCAAAGGTGCTGAGCGGAGTGAAATGGCTGCAGGGAGCATACAGATTTCTCGACTGGATGGGCGGAATATCGGCAGCACTCTTCGTCTGCCATCCTATCACCCGCAAGATATTCATCCCCATCAGCCGTTGGGGCGACATGTACGCCGGACTGCTGCTCTACATCATATCGAGCATCTGCTTAGCATGGCTCTTCTCTGAGCTGATGAAGAAGATTCCGAGCCCAAAGATGAAGTAAGATGAGATAAAGAGTGTGAGTTTCGAAAGTGAAGACAATTCAACCCCTTTCATTATGATAAAAATCAAAGATATAGAACTTGCCAATATAAGCCGATTCAGAGGCGAACTGATGGGAGCCGCCATGCTTTTCATCATCCTCTTTCATGTGGCGCTGCCCCGTGAGGATGCTTTCTTCGGGCTTCGCCGCATGGGCAATGTGGGAGTAGACATGTTTCTCTTCCTCAGCGGTATAGGTCTGTGGTTCTCGTGGACCAAGAATCCTGACGTGCGCCACTTCTTCGTGCGCCGTTATCTGCGCATCTATCCCGCCTGGCTCATCATAGCCTGCCTGTTCTACATTCCGCGTTTTGAGGGAGGAGACCTCTGGGCATGGGTCGATCTCGTGGGCGACATCAGCATCAACTGGGATTTCTGGCTTCACGACGAGTTGAACTTCTGGTACATTCCAGCCACCATGATGCTCTATCTCTTTGCACCAGGCTACATGGAGCTTATCAAGCGCCACCCCATCTATCGCTGGTTGCCTGTGGTCATGATCATGTGGTGCATCCTTGTGCAGTATGTCACTCCCATCCACCATGCCGTAGGCCATCTGGAGATTTTCTGGAGCCGCGTGCCAATCTTCTTCATCGGCATCAACATGGGCGAGATGGTAAGACAACGGCAAAGCCTCGACGGCACCAGCATCTGGATGATATGGATCATGTTTCTGATGACGCTCACCTCGAGCATCTTCCTCGAACAGGAACGCCACGGCATGTTTCCTCTCTTCTTAGAGCGCATGCTCTATATTCCCCTTACCATTACGAGCATTCTGCTGCTCAACCGTATCTTCCGCCGCACTCCCCAATGGTTCAACCGAGGCTTCATCTTTGTAGGAGCGCTGAGCTTAGAGGCTTACCTCATCCACATTCACTTCGTGCTCCACTACATAGAGAAATATCACTGGGGCTACTGGCCCACCTTCCTCGTCTGCATAGCCATCACGCTTCCTGCAGCCTGGCTTCTCAGCAAGACAGCAGGATGGATCAGCCGACAAATATCCAAGATCATCAAATATTGAGAATATTGAGAATACTCAACTTTCACAGGGGGAGGGAGTTCAAGAGAATATTAAAGAAAACAGAGAATCATGAAAAAAATAGATTATAGAATGAACGAAAGCCGGGGCTTCTCTGCGCTGATGCGACTCATACGCCCCAAACAATGGATCAAGAACGGATTCGTCTTTGTACCGCTGTTCTTTGGCGGAGCTTTGTTTCACACCGACGCTCTTCTGGCTGGTGTCATCACTTTCTTTGCCTATAGCTTTGCCGCATCGAGTATCTATTGCTTCAACGACATTTTCGATGCAGAAGCCGACAGGCGCCATCCCGTAAAGTGCCACCGACCCATTGCCTCGGGAGCCGTTTCTGTCAAGGCGGCGTATTGTCTGATGATTCTGATGCTCATCCTTTCTATCGTCATCAGCGCTGCACTCGATTCATGGAAGGCCATGGGAATCATCCTTTTCTATTGGCTGCTCAATCTCTGCTATTGCGCCAAACTAAAGCAATACGCCATCATCGACGTCTGCATCGTTGCCTTCGGCTTTGTGCTTCGCCTGTTGGCAGGCGGTGTGGCCACCGATATTGCTCTGAGCAAGTGGATTGTGCTGATGACTTTCCTCATCACGCTCTTCATGAGTTTTGCCAAGCGACGCGACGATGTGCTGAGAATGGAGAAAACGGGAGAGGCGCCACGCAAGAATACGAGCCGCTACAACCTTACCTTCATCAACCAGGCCATTACCATCACTGCCTCGGTAACGCTTGTGTGCTACATCATGTACACGGTAAGTCCGGAGGTGACAGAGCATTTCAACACCGAGCATCTCTATCTCACAAGTGTCTTCGTGCTGGTGGGATTGCTGCGCTACATACAGATAGCTGTGGTAGACCAACAGAGCGGCGACCCAACCCGTATCATGCTCCACGACCACATCACACAGTTCATCATCCTGGCCTGGCTCCTCTCATTCCTGATTATTATATACATTATATAATATGGAGGAAAAAGAAAGAATATATTGTTTCGACTTCGACGGAACACTCACCACCAAGGACACGCTCCTGGAGATTATCCGTTACAAAGCTGGCACATGGCGCCTGCTGTGGGGCTTTCTGCTCTACAGCCCCATCCTGGTGTTGATGAAACTTCACCTCTATCCCAACTGGAAAGCGAAGCAGCTCATCTTCACCCATTTCTTCGGCGGCATGAGCACACGCACCTTCAATCTGCTGTGCCAGGACTTCGCCAAAGAACGCAGCAACCTTCTTCGTCCTGATATGATTGCCCTTGTCGGCCGGGCCGTCGAGGACAAAAAGAAAGTCTTCATAGTGAGTGCCAGCATCGACAACTGGGTTCGCCCCTTCTTCGCCACACTGGGCATTGGGGAAGTCGAGGTGTTGGGAACAAAAGTAGAAGAGAAAGACGGCTGTCTGACCGGGCGCTTCAGCACAGCCAACTGTTATGGCGCAGAGAAAGTAAAACGTATCAGCAAGGCTCTCTCGTCGAAATCAGATGAAGAAAAGCCATCAGGCGAAGCAAAAAAGCCGACTCTCTCCTTCGACCGAAGCCGTTACCACATTACCGCCTACGGCGACAGTCGTGGCGACAAGGAAATGCTTGCCTTTGCCGACGAAGGACATTTGGTAAACAGCCATAAAAGCGAATAGTTGCAGAAAGATTTGCGGGATAAAGGGAAAATGATTAATTTTGCATGCTAATCATTAACAAAGACATGAACATCAAGCAAAGAATACAACAGATGGACGACTCGAAACGCGAGAAGTTGGGCGAGGTGGTGAGGTTTGGCATCGTAGGTGTGGCAGCCACCATCCTGCAGTACGTCATCTATCTCGTCATGATTCCCTGCCTTGCCTGGGGTCTTCCCCAGTTAGGCGGCAACGACCATGTACTGGCCACCACGGCCAACACCATTGCCTATATCGCCAGTTTCGTGTTCAACTTCATTGCCAGCACACGCTACACCTTCCGTGTCAAGGCCAATGCCAAGCGAGGAGCCGGCTTTACGTTCTCTCACATCATCAACTACACCCTGCAGACGGTCTGTCTGAATCTCTTCGTGGGCATGGGACTGACCAAGCAGATAGCCATGTTGCCCACACTCTGTGTCTGCATTCCCGTCAACTTCCTCTTAGTAAGATTCTTCCTGAAGAAGTGAAGGATGAAGATCTGTCTTCCCCAACAAGCAAGAAAATCAAAAGCAAACATCATGATAAAAAAAGCTTTCGAGATATTCAAGATCAAGCGCGAGGAGAGATGGCAGGCTCTCGTGGCACTGCTCCTGTTCATCGTGCTCAATGCGCTGACCATCATCAAGTACAATAGCCAGTTCACACAGCTCAGCGACAACTATCACAAACTCTTTGTCAAAACCTTCCATGTGGCAGGTTTCGACCCGCTTACCTATGCTGTCGTTTCCTGTTGGGACACAGAGTACAACGTGTATCGCCATCCTCTGCTGGCTTTCTTTATGTACATTCCCAACCTGATCAACCAGGCACTCATTGCCCTTACAGGCATCAACTGCGTGCAGTACATCGTGGCCATTATCCTCGTGTTCTGCGCCTTCTATTCGTTCATCTTCCTCTACCGCATCTTCCGCGAAGTGATAGGCTTGAAGAGCTGCGACGCCACACTGCTGTCGGCTTTCTACTTCTCCTTTGCCTATGTGATGGTTTCAGCCATGGTGCCCGACCATTTCATCATGTCGATGATGCTGCTGCTCATGACACTCTACATCAGCGGCATCTGCATGCAGAAAGGACGCCGGCTCACCACCTGGCAGACCGTAGTGCTCTTTGTGCTTACAGCAGGCGTATCGCTCAACAACGGACTAAAGACATTCCTCGCAGCCCTGTTTACCAACGGCCGGAAATTCTTCCGTCCCAAGTATCTGCTCTTGGGCATCATCCTGCCAGCCGCCCTGATGTGGGCTGTGGCACGTGTGGAATACCGCACCTTTGTATGGCCCAAGGAGATGGCACGCCACGAGATGAGAATGAAGAAGAGCGAAGAGGCCAAGCAGCTGATTTACAAGCAGTATCGCGATACGGCACAGGTGAAAGACTCGGCACAGGTAGAGGCTGCCGTGAAAACCATCATACAGAAGAAGGCACAGGCGAAGTACGTGAGAGACCATAAGCAGATATGGAACAGAAACACGGGCAAGCCCATTGCCAAAGGCGAGTTTATGGGCTGGACCGACATCACGACCTCGCGCACAGAGACGGCTTTGGAAAACCTCTTTGGCGAAGCCATCCAGCTGCATCGCCAGCACCTGTTGGAGGACGTGCTGCGAAGCCGTCCTGTCATCGTGGGCTACGACTCGGCCATCAACTACATCGTAGAGGGCATCATTCTGCTGCTCTTCGCTTTGGGCATTTTCTTCGGCGTGCGCTCCAAGTTCTTCTGTCTGTCGATGCTTTTCTTCCTCTTCGACATTGCCCTGCACATCGGTTTAGGATTCGGCATCAACGAGATTTACATCATGACGGCACACTACATGTTCTTTGTGCCCATCGCCATCGCCTTCTTCTTGCGCCACCTGCGAGGAAAGAGCCTCTCGCTCTGCCGTTCTGTCCTGATAGGACTCACCTTCTATCTCATCACTTACAACGGAGCGCTGCTCTTCCGCTATATGCTTAGTTAAGGAGTTAACTCCTCAGCGACCGAAGGAAGCGATAACTCCTTTAACTCCCCAGCGAAACTCCTCCATGACGTAAAAGAGAAACAATATATTAAGCAACAAATATGAACCATATTTTCAAGATAAGAAAAGAAGAGAAGTGGGCAGTCATCGTGGCGCTCCTTGTATTCGCAGCACTCAACACACTCATGGTGTGCTATCACTTCACGCCCTTTACCAAGGGCGGAAACTACATAGGCTACTGGAGTCTCTTCACCCGATACTATCAGCTGTCGGGCTTCGACGTGTTCACCTATCTCACAGTGTCGAAGTGGAACGCCTACTACACCGAGTTCCGTCATCCGTTGCTGCCATTCCTCTGGTATCCGTTCTATCTGCTCAATTACTGGCAGATGCAGCTCACGGGCAAGAACATCGCCATCATCCTCGTGGCTGTGGTGATGACGATTCTCTCCACCTACTCGTTTGTCTTCATCCGCCGCACCTTCCGTGAGATACTGCAGCTTGACAAACTCGACTCCAACCTGCTGTCGGCCCTTTTCTTCTCCTTTGCCTACATCATGCTCTCCAGCTTCGTGCCCGACCATTTCGGTCTGTCGATGTTCATGCTCACCCTCACGTTCTATGTGGCAGGCAAGCACATCGTGAACCGTGAGAAGATGCCGACCTGGCAGACAGCCACGCTCTTCGTCTTCACGGCAGGCATCACCATCACCAACGGAGCCAAGGTGTTCCTCTCTGCCCTCTTTGCCAACGGCAAGGACATCTTCAGATGGCGCCACCTGCTGATGGGCATCGTCATTCCCTCGCTGTTCATCATCGCAGCAGCCATCTGGCAGAACGAGGCTTTCATCATTCCTCACCGCCAGGAAGGACTCCGCATTCTGCATGCACGCGAACAGCGCGACAGCGTGTTCAAGGCACAGGTGGAAGCCGACCAGAAGCGCAAACGCGAGATTCACGGAGCCGCCATCAAGGAGAAAGGCATCCTCTCTTGGGCCGACCTCAGCGTGTCGCGTCCACAGTCGCTGGTAGAGAATGTCTTTGGCGAATCGCTCATCCTTCACAAAGATCATCTGCTGCAGGACGTCGGCACCCGTCGCCCCATTTTTGTACGTTACCGCACGCCTCTGCCCTATGTTCTCGAAGCCATCCTCGTGGTGCTCTTTGCCGCAGGTCTGTGGATGGGACGCAGGTCGAAGTTCCTGTGGATGATAGGTGCATGGGTGGCGTTCGACGCATTCATACACTTAGGATTGGGCTTCGGCCTCAACGAGGTGTACATCATGACAGCCCACTGGGCTTTCATCATCCCCATCGCCATAGGCTATCTGCTCAAAGGGCTCAGCGCCAGAAACCAGTCGCATCTGCGCCTCATCGTCATGGTGCTTGCTGTATTCCTATTCTTCTACAACGGGCTGCTCATTGCCCAGTATCTATTGTAAATTACTTCACCCATCCAAACCTTTCACCATCATGCCCACAGTATCCATCCTCGTCCCCATCTACGGTGTAGAGAAATACATAGAACAATGTGCCGAGACTCTGTTCCAGCAGTCTTTTGCCGACATAGAGTATGTGTTTGTAAACGACTGTACCAAGGACAGAAGTGTGGAAATACTGCAACAGACTATCGACCGGTTTCCTGAGCGAAAGTCACAGGTGATACTGATTCAGCACGAGCACAACAAGGGTTTGGGAGGCGCACGCCATACAGCTTTCGCTGCCTCGCGAGGCCGATACATCATGCATGTGGACAGCGACGATCTTCTGCCACTCGATGCAGTGGAAAAGCTGGTAAAAGCTGCCGAGAAGAGCGGTGCCGACATCGTAGACGGAGGCTTTGCCGACTGGGAGAACGGACAAGCCACTCTGTTTCATCCTACCGCCCATGACAGCCATCGCACCTATCAGCGCAAACTGCTCTGCCAGAACATCACCTCCAACCGCATCTGGGGAAGAATCTATCGCAGGGATCTGCTCGAAAACCACGGCATATACAGCGTCGAGGGCATAGACTACAGCGAGGACTACGCCGTGGTGGCACGAGTCATGTACTTTGCCAAGCGCTATTTCATCGACGATGTGGTGTACTATTATCGCAAAGACAACATTACCTCCTACACCCACGACATCTCGGAGAAAAACCTCACCTCGCACTTCAAGGCCTGCCAGCTTGTGGCATCGTTCATCGAGCAGCATGACAACAAGGGTATTTACCGCACAGCCACCGACATCGGCATGGTGAATGCCTATCGCGTAGCAGCCGAACAGCAGCTGCCTCTCGAAAAGGTAGACAGCATCTGCACCTATCGCGTCACCCATCCCGTCTGCCGCCTCTGTATCGCCCTGCTGCGCCGTGGCTGGAAGGTGAAACACGTCAATCTCTTGTATCTGTTGTTCAGAAGAATTTATAATTTACAGATATTCAAAAGATAGAGAAGTTAAGAAAAGTTTGGGAGAAAGTTAAGGGAATGTTGGGAGGAAGTGAGTGAATTGTTTCTTCTCACTTATCAAATTCTCCGTTCCAAATCACGGAACGGACATTCCAAATCACGGAACAGACATTCCGAATCACGGAACGGACATTCCAAACTACGGAACGGAGATTTCTGCACACTATTTTTTCTTTTTCTTCATGAATGTGAGACATTCTTCGAGTATCTTGACGCGAAGAAGCTTCATGACTGCAAAATAGAGCGAAGAAGCCAGGATGATTCTTACCAGCAAGAGCAGGTAGATGTTCGACAGCCAGCAGGTGAGATAATAAGTTGCCACCATACAGCCTGCCGCACAGAACAGGAATGGAAGTGTGTCGAGACAGACATCCCTGAAGCGCAAGCCTGTGATGTGTCTGATGGCGCCCTGCCACACCAGCAGCCACAATATCATAAAGGCTGTGTAAGCCACAACCATCCAGTAGATGCCGTAGCTGTGACAGCAAAGCACCAACGCCAGCAATCCTACCACCTGCCCCAGATTGCACCACATGTAAACATCCGAGCGTCCGTTGCTGATGGCGAGGTTCTGATAGAGTGTGTACAGCGGAACGAAGGCTCCGCTCACGCTGAGAATCTGCAGCAGGGGCACACTCGCTATCCACTTGTCGCTGATGGTGATAAGGATGAACTCGTGCGAGACCAGTGCCAGTCCGAACATCAGCGGGAAGGAGAGAAAGGAGGTGAAGCGGAACATCTTGCGAAACACCTGCTGTTCCTTGCCCCGGTCGTCTTTCACCGACGAGAGCACGGGCTGCGCTATCTGCCCCACCGTATTGGAGATAAACGAATTGGCCTTGGTGTTCCAGTTGTAAGCCTGCGAGTAGTTGCCCACATCGTCAATAGGATAGAAACGACCGAAGATAAAGGTCAGCACATTGTTGCTCACAGTGTTGATGATATTGGTGATGAGCAGCTTCACGCTGAAGGCGAACATCTGCCTCACCGGTCCGAAGTCGATATGCAGCTGTGGCCGCCACCCTGTGTAATAGAATCTGCCAAAGTTGAGCACCGTAATAAAAATTACCTGCTGCCATGCGAGGCTCCAGTAGGCCATGCCGCTGAAGGCGAGGCACACGCCCACCACATTCGATGATATGAGCGCCACGAAGCTCACGATGGCTATCTCCTTGTTCATCATATTCTTGGTCATGTAGGCATTCTGCACGATGCCAAACGAGGAGATGAAAAAAGCCAGAAACACGAAGCGCGACAGCCATACAAGGCAGGACTGATGGAAAAAAGCCGCTATCAGCGGAGCGCTGAAGAAGAGCACCACATAGAGCGCAAAACTCACGATGACATTGAACCAGAACACCGAGTTGTAGTCGCGGTCGGTGGGATGTTTCAGGTTGACCAAAGCCTGCGTGAATCCGCTGCTCTGCAGGTTGCCAGCAATGAGTGTAAAGATGGTGAGTATGCCGATGATTCCATAGTCGGCAGGCGAGAGCAAGCGTGCCAGGAAGATGCCGAACAAGATGTTGAGCACCTGTGTGGAGCCACTGTTCATAGCTCCCCAAAACAATCCTTTAGCCGTTTTCTCCTTTAATGTTTCTGCCATTTTTCCGTTTTTATTCAAATTTCGCAAGTCAAGGAGTTAGGGGAGTTAAGAAGTTATCGCTCCCCATGGTCGCTGAGGAGTTAAGACAACAGCATTTTTACTTGGCTTTCAAACAATAAGACATTTGTCTTAACTCCTTGACTTCTTAACTCCTTTAACTCCTTGAAATACGATTGTTCTGTTTTATTTTCTGCAAAATTAGCACTATTTGTTTGAAGTTCAAAACATTTTGCTTATTTTTGTCGTATGAAACGAATATTCCATATCATATCCCACTTCGACATGGGCGGAGCCGAGCGCGTGGCACTCAACATTGCTCTGTCCGAGAATCCCGACTTCGAGTATCATATTGTCGAGGTCGTGAGAGGCCGTTCGCCCTTCACACGGCAGTTTATCGGCGAGATGAAAGCGGCTCACATCGCCTTCCACCGCTCACCCGTTCCCGCAGTGCCGTTTCACTACCTCTTCGAGAAGACGGCAGCGCTGCTGTTTCCGTTGTGGTTTGTATTCCTCTTTCTGAAATATCGTCCTACAGTCGTCCACTGCCACAGCGAGATTCCCGAATGGGCGGTCTATCGGTTTTTCCACCTCTTTCCCCGTCTCGCCCGCCATTGCCGCGTGGTGCGCACCATTCACAACACGTCGCTGTGGCACGGCATGCAGAAGACGGGCAGCAAGGTGGAAGCTTGGCTGCAGTCGAAGAATGCCAACATCGCCATCTCCACCTCGGTGCTCGATACTTATCAGAAAGCTTACCACACCCTGCCACCTATTATATATAATGGCATTGCGCCCTGTCAGGAGCGTAAGACGTATCCCGGGCTTATGGAGGGAAAAGTCAACATCCTCTTTGCCGGACGCATGGAGGAGCAGAAAGGCATCAGCCATCTGGCCGACATCGTGGAGAGACTAAGCTGCAACGACCGCTACTTCTTCCACATCTTCGGCAACGGCAGACTCAAGGACATGCTCATCCACAGAATAGGCGATGCGCCCAATGCCAGCATCCATCCGCCACTCTTCGGCCTGTCGGCTTATCTCGGTTCGTTCGACTATCTGCTCATGCCTTCAGAGCACGAGGGTCTGGCGCTGCTGTCCATCGAGGCAAGCATGGAGGGCACGCCCGTCATCATCAATGATGCCAAGGGGCTCTCCGACACGCTGCCCGCCGACTGGCCGCTCAAGGTGGAGCACAACGACATCGATGCCTACATGCGCCTCTTCACCCATACCATTCCTCAAGGCGAGAGAGCTCTCTGGGCTGAACAAGCCCGACAGTATGCCATGAGCCACTTTTCGCTGCAACAGATGCAAGAGGCTTACGAAAGAGTTTACCGGGGAGAAGATTGAGGATTTATCCGCTGTTTCTGGAGTTAAATTAGTTTCGGCAACAAAATTACGCATTTTCTTTGGGATAGCCTTCGATTTTAGAAATAAAAAATCATTCTCTTCGCTTAATCAGTTTTTTTATTTAACTTTGCAGAAGATTGACTGCACTCGGCAATTTGAAAACAAGTTTTCATTGCGCTCGTTTGTACAATCTTTGCAAAAGATTAACCAGTAACCCTATAAAACATGAACAGAATTTATCGACTGATTTTCATTCTCTGTGCCTTCTGCGGAATAGCTCAGGCACAACCCGAACGCCCCAAGCTCGTGGTGGGCATTGTGATCGACCAGATGAGATGGGACTATCTCTATCGTTATTATGCCCGCTATGGTGAAGGCGGATTCAAACGAATGCTCGGCGAAGGCTTCAGCGTAGAAAACTGCCAGATACCTTACATCCCATCCGTCACTGCCATCGGACACAGCTCCGTCTGGACAGGCTCCGTGCCCTCAATACACGGCATTGCCGGCAACGCCTTTGTGAAAGACGGAAAGATTGTCAACTGCGTGGGCGACAACACAGTGAAACCTGTAGGCTCCGATGGAAAGGCAGGCTACATGTCGCCACGCAATCTGTGGGTGACAACCATCGGCGACGAGCTGCGCCTTGCCACCAACAACCGCTCCAAGGTCGTTGGCGTGGCGCTGAAAGACCGCGCCGCCATCCTTCCTGCCGGACATCATGCCAACGGTGCCTATTGGTTCGACGACAAGGCAGGACGATTCATCACCAGCACCTTCTATATGGACAAACTGCCCGAGTGGGTCAACAAGTTCAACAAGCGTAAGCTGGCAGAGAAATATCTCTCGCAGAAGTGGGAAACCCTCTACCCCATCGACACCTATCAGCAGAGCACAGCCGACGCCAACAACTACGAGAACGGCATCGTCGACGGCGAGAAGGCACAGTTGCCTCTCGACCTCGCTGCTCTCTACAAGAAGCATGGCTACAAGATCATCCGCAACACACCCTTCGGCTGCAACCTCACCTTCGATATTGCCAAGGCTGCCATCGAGGGCGAGAACTTAGGCAAAAACACCGACACCGACCTGCTCACCATCAGCTGCTCGAGCACCGACTACATCGGCCATCAGGTGGGAGTCAACGCCGTTGAGACCGAAGACTGCTATCTGCGCCTCGACCAGGCGCTTGCCGACTTCTTCGCCTATCTCGACAAGACCATCGGCAAGGGCAACTATCTCACCTTCCTCACTGCCGACCATGGTGCTGTCAACAATGCCGCCTTCCTGCAAGACCAGCGCATACCTGCCGGCATCTGGAACGGGAAATCTATGGTCAAGGAACTTAACCAAGAGCTCAAGGCTAAGTTCAACACCGACAAAGACCTCGTGATGACAATCATGAACTATCAGGTGTTCTTTCACACCGCCGCCATCGAGGAGGCTGGTCTCGACTATGCTGCCGTGAAGCAGGTGGTAGTCAACCGTCTGAAGAAAGAGAAGATTGTGCACTATGCCTTCGACATGGAGAAGACCTCGACCGAAAGCATTCCCGAGCAGTTGAAGTTCCGTGCCATCAACGGCTACAACCGCGAGCGCAGCGGAGGCGTGCAGATTGTTCTGAAGCCTGCCCATTATGAGTACGATGTAGCGAAGGGCACCAGCCACGGCGCTTGGAATCCTTACGACATCCACATTCCTTTGGTCTTCATGGGATGGCACATTCAGCATGGTGCCACTACCCAGCCTCACTACATGACCGACATTGCCGCCACCGTAAGTGCCCTGCTACACATCCAGGCACCCAACGGCTGCATCGGAACACCTATATTCTAATGGAATTTCAGAAATAAGTTTTATAAAGTATCAAGGGGTTAAGACGTTAGTTCAAGAAATGGATGTCAAAATCGTGGCAGACATGACGAGCTTGAGCGAAGAAGAATTAAGCAGACTGTAATAAGGCTGTAAAAACATAAATATAGCCCCAAAGATATCGCAAAATAAGCAGTGGACTCTCTGTATATCAGAATGAGTCCACTGCTTTTTCTATGCTATTTTTAGTCCTGCCTGTCACAGATGGCTTCAAAAATCAAAAACAACTAATTGAACTTGCGAAAGTTGAGTAACCAATCATTGATTTTAAGCATAGACTACATCTTGCTTTCTTTTATAAACAACAAATCTGGTAAAATTCGGCTATCAGACACCAGACACGTACCACAATCATGGTAGACGAATCACCACTTTATGGGATACAAAATACCACAGCACGGCGATTGTGCACATGGGCTTTTTGCCGTAACTTTGCACCCAGAACAAGTTGATGTTTTTATCGCTGAAAAGTACAGACACTTTTACGGATAATATACATTAATATAATAATAAGTACACACATAAAAAAGAAAGGGTATAGAAATGAAAATCAAGGCTATTATCACAATCATCGCATTTGCTGTAGCAGCAGTTGCCAATGCCGCCAATCAGGGTAATACCAACGAGAGTAACGGAAGCATCAAGGTGCAGGTTACGAAGGTGAGCCGCCCACTGGTGGAGAACTGGATCAAGGGATACAAGACAGTGCACCCTGAAGTGACTATAGAAATAGTAGACAAGGCAGAAGAGGCAAATATCGCCATCGTGAACAACGCTGACAGTCACGCCGCCACCAATGTGGCACGCTATGCCATCCTGCCCGTGACATCAAAGGAGAACCCTCTGTACGACGAGATCACACATCGCCAATGGAGTGAGAAAGACCTGAAGAAGCTCTTCTTCCAGACAGAGGACGACTTGCTGGACGAAGCCGACAGCAAGAGCAAGAAGGAGAAACTCGCCGACAAGCTCACCGTGTTCAGCGGCAACAACAGTGCCTCTGCCTGCCAGGCTTTTGCCAAGCACTTCGGATTCACCAAGGGTGACATTCGCGGAAAGCGTATTGCCGGTGACGACAAATTCCTGCTCTATGCCATACAGAAGGAGAAGCAATCGGTGACGTTCAACAACATCGCCTACCTCTTCGACCTCAACTCACGCCAGCTGAAACAGGACATCTCTCTGCTCCCACTCGACGTGAAGAAGAACCAGGCCGAGATACTTGAGTCGGGCAATATCGACGAGATTATCAAGCTGATAGAGAGCGACAAGATAGAGTCGATTCCTGTAGAGAGCATCGCCTTCTCGCAGAAGGTATTCAACAACGACGTGGACCGCTTCCTTTCATGGATTGTCACCGACGGACAGCAGTACAACAACAAGGCGGGTTTCCTGAAGCTCGACCAAAAAGATGCCAAACAGCAGCTTGCCCTCCTGGCACAGAAGTAAAAGGCAAGATGCTGACCAAGCAAGAAAGCAAAAACTAATAACTCCTGAGTCCAGCGAAAGTACAATAAAACTGAAAAAAGAGAGAGAAGAGAATGGGAAATACGAAACGACTTTTTGCCGTGATTGTTGTAGCAACAGTCGCGGCAGCGGGAGCCTTTGCCCAGAACATCGTAAAAGGAACAGTAAAGGACGCACGTACCGGTGAACCAATAATCGGAGCGTCAGTAAAATATGTGGGACAGAAAACAGGTGTCATAACGGATGTGGACGGCCATTTCAAACTGGATGTAAAGTCCCTGCCATCGACACTGAAGGTGAATTATTTAGGCTACCACGACTTCAACATCGACGTTTATGACAACGAAGAACCTATCGAGATTTCACTTACCGAGAACAGAAACCTTCTTGAGTCGGTCGTAGTACTGGGCTATACGCAGGTGAAGCGCCAGAACCTGACGGGTTCGGTATCGACGGTGAAAGGCAACGACGCCACTTCAATCGCAGCCTCAAGTTTCAATGAACAGATACAAGGACAGGCTCCCGGACTGATCGTATCCAGCTCATCGGGAACTCCGGGTTCGGCAACATTTGTCCGCCTGCGCGGTACAACCTCTATCAATGCCGGCAACGACCCTCTGTACCTCATCGACGGTGTGCCTATTAATTCCACAGCGCTTCAGACCATCTCGAACGGCGGTCAGACCGTCAATCCACTCTCTGACCTCAACCCCAACGACATCGAGAACATCGAGGTGCTGAAGGATGCCAGCGCTACTGCTGTATATGGAGCCCGTGGTGCCAACGGTGTCATCCTGGTGACGACAAAGCGAGGCAAGAGAAACCAAAAGACGCGAGTAACCCTGAATGCGGAATTCGGCTTTGCCAAGGCTGCCAAGCTGTGGGATCTTGCTTCGGGTCCTGAGACCGCACAGATACTGAACGAAGCCTGGATCAACGACGGTGGCGACCCTGCCCTCGTGCCCTACAGATCGAAGGAAAGCGGAGGTCTGGGAACACCCGAGGAACAGAAGACCTATGACAGACAGAGCGTGATTTTCCGTACGGCAAAGATACAGAACTACAACGCCTCGGTAAGCGGAGGCAACAACCGCACCCGTTTCTACACAGGCATCGAATATACAAACCAGGAGGCTATCGTAAAGACACAGGACTTCAGCCGCATCGCCTTCCGCCTCAACCTGGACCACGACATCAACAAGAAAGTAAGTCTCTCGACAGGCAGCTCTCTATCATGGACCAAGCGCTCTCTGAGCCGCATCGCAAACAGTCCGAAAGGTATTCTCCAGGCATCGGTGCACCACAGCACACTGCTCAACCCGTTCAACGAAGACGGCAGCTACGCACGCTACGGCATCTTTGACAATATATATGCTCTCATCGACAACAGCGACCATCATGCCTACGGACTTCGACTGGTAGACAACGTGAGTCTGAAATGGAAGATCCTGCAGGGGCTGCAGTTCAAGTCCTCAGCGAGTGTGGACTACAACAACTACCGTGAGAAGCGTTACTTCAACACCGAGCTGGCCGACGGACAGCCCAATGGCAATGGTACTGATGCGACATCGACCATCTACACCATAACGGCAGAGCAGCTTCTCAACTACAACGTGGATTTCGGCACAAAACACTCTTTGGCAGCATTCGCCGGCAACTCGATACAGTACACGGGGCTTCGCTCGCAGTCGATCTCGGCATCGGGCTTCTCCGACAATGAGCTGAAGGAATTCTCGTCGGCATCGGTCAGCACCGGTACCACAAGCAGCTCCACCTACAGTCTTGTGTCATGGTTTGGCGGTGTGAACTACAGCCTGCTCAACCGCTACGCCTTCGATGGTAACATTCGCGCAGACGCTTCCTCACGCTTCGGCAAGAACCACCGCTGGGGTGTATTCCCCTCGCTCGGTGTGTCGTGGACACTCTCTGAGGAAAAGTTCCTGAAGCCAGTGAAGTGGATCGACGGTCTGAAGATAAAGACAAGCATCGGCTGGACAGGAAACCAGAACATCGACGACTTTGCCAGCCAGGGTCTATGGTCGGGCGGCGGCATATACAACAGCGAAGCTGGACTCCTACACTCACAGCTCGCCAACCCCGACCTGAAATGGGAAACTACACGCCAATGGAACATTGGTATCGAAGGCTCGTTCCTCAATGGACGCCTTTCGTTCGAGTTCGACTATTACAATAAGTACACATACGACCTGCTGCTTTCCACCCCCATACCTGGCAAGACAGGATTCTCCAAGATCTACAGCAACGAGGGAGAAATGAGCAACAAGGGTGTGGAACTGCAGATTACATCCAAGAACATTTCGACAAAAGATTTCGACTGGACAACGAGTTTCAACATTTCGCACAACAAGAACCGCATAGAATATCTGCCAGTATCGTTCTCTCAATACGACCGCGACTGGGTACGACTGGAACAAGGCAAGCCCATGTACTCGTTCTGGCTCTACAAGCAGCTATATGTAGACCCCGAAACCGGAAACGCTGTCTATGAGGACGTAAATCACGATGGCAAGATAACCGTGGCCGACAGACAGATATGTGGCAACGCCTGGCCAGACTTCACCGGCGGCTTGCGAAACACTTTGAGATACAAAAATTTCGACCTGTCGTTCTTCTTCTATTTCTCTGTAGGAAACGACGTATTCAACATGAACCGGTTCTTCCAGGAGCATGGCGGCATGCGCGGCACAAACTGGGGATTCCTGAAAAGCCAGATGGACAGATGGCAGAAGCCAGGCGACATCACCGACATTCCCAAGGCATCGACACTGCCCAATGTCGACGGAAGCTACAACAACGGTTTTGCCAGCAGCCGATTCCTCGAGGACGGATCTTTCCTTCGCCTGCGCAACGTATCGCTCGGCTACACACTGCCCAAGTCGCTGATTGCCCCAGTGGGTATCGAATCGCTCCGTGTGTACGTGAATATCACCAATCTCTTCACCATCACCAAGTATTCGGGCGCTGACCCTGAAGGAAACACGGCAGCCGACTACACGCATGGCACGGTGCAAGGTCTCGATTTCGCCATTCCGCCACAGCCAAGACAGGTGGTGTTTGGTGTGAACCTGGCTTTTTAGTCTGCACCTAAAGTTTTTTTGAATGTGAGAAGTTCAATCAGTATTAATCCAAAAAAGAATAAGAATGAACAAGATCATCATAAAGAATATCAAGACAGGTTTTTCACTCCTTGCTGCCACTACAGTACTGGCTTCGTGCTCAGACTTTCTGACACAAGACCCAGCCGACTATATTTCGGACAGCAAAGTGATCAAGACCGAAGCTTCTGCCAAGGCAGCACTGAATGGCGCCTATCACGATTTGGCAGCTAACGCCTATTACGGCGGCAAGTATTTTGATGCTGGCATCAACCTGGCCTCGGACAATGTGACATGGACAGGATCGCTCAACTACTATTACGACTTCGACACCCATCAGTATAGCGCCGAGAACCAGCTGCTGTCGTATGCATGGTATGCCATCTATGCCACAGTGGAGCAGGCAAATGAAGTCATATCGAAGACTCCGACCATCGACTCAAGCGATGAGGAAAAGAACGAGATCATAGCAGAGGCAACGGTGATACGGTCTTTAGCCCTGTTCGACCTCGCCCGAACATGGGGCAACATACCCGTCATCAAGGAAGCCACATCCACACCAGGACAGTTTAACGGCGTGAAACAGTCGGAGGCAAAGGTGGTGTATCAAACCGTCATCGACGACATACTCGCCGTATACAACAACCTGGGCAAGGCAACCGATCGTGTACACGTAAACCAATCTGTGGCCGACGCTCTCCTGGCACGCATATATCTCTACTTAGAGGACTGGAACAACGCAGAGAAGTATGCCACCAAAGTGATAGAAAATCCCTACTACGAGCTGACAACGATAGACAACCTGATCGACGGAAGCCTCACTACAGAGAGTATATGGGAGCTGGCATATTCGTCAAAATTCACCAACGAGCAGAGCAACTACTGGCGCTCGCCCAATGATGGCGGACGCCACGAGTGGGGACCTTCAAAAGAACTCGTCAAGCTGTTGTCCGATTCACAAGTGGGCGGCGACCGAAAGGCTTATTACGCCGACTACTCTACCAGTCAGGTGCCCAATTATTATGTAGGCACTCTCTACAAGAATCCTACATCCGACGACAACGTGGTTCTGTTCCGACTGGCTGAGGAATATCTGATAAGAGCCGAAGCCCGCGCCAAAAAGTCGGCACCCGACCTGGAAGGAGCCTTGACCGACCTCAACAAAATCCGCAAGCGTTCACATGTTCCCGAGGCCGACAGCGACCTGAGCAAGGAGGAGTTGATACAGGCCATAGAGGACGAAAACCGCGTGGAGTTCGCCATAGAGCCACACAGATGGTTCGACCTCGTGCGTACAGGCCGTGCAACCACCGTGCTCGGAATCGAGCAGCATCAGACGGTTTTCCCCATTCCTTACAGCGACATACAGGCTGACAAGGATTTGATACAAAATGACAAATATTAAATCAAAAATCATAGGAGACGACAAGCATGAAGAAACTTATCCTATCTGTTATCATTGCAGCTATCATTGCACCAAGTGCAACAGCTGCTAAAAAAGCAAAGAGTGGCAAAGCTGTCAACAATGCAGCCATCAAGTATCTCGACGACAACTTCTGGACTTACGACAAGCTGCAGAAAACAATCTGGGCCAATCCTGAATTGGGATTCATCGAGTACAACAGTTCGAAACTATTGCAAGACCATCTGCGCGAGAATGGTTTCTCGGTAGAGGCAGGAATAGCCGGAATGCCAACCGCATTCGTTGCAACTTATGGCAGCGGCGAGCCCACCATAGGTTTCCTTGCCGAGTTTGACGCGCTGCCCGGACTGTCGCAGGACACCGTGCCTGTATGCTCGCCACGTGTGAAAGATGCTCCTGGTCAGGGATGCGGACACAATCTTCTCGGCGTAGGCTCCACATCGGCTGCTGTGGCACTGAGCAAATGGCTGGCAGCCAACCACCGCAAGGGAACAATCAAGATATTCGGCACTCCTGCCGAGGAAGGTGGCGCTGGTAAAGTATATATTGTACGCGACGGATATTTCAAAGGCATAGATGCTGTGCTCGACTGGCATCCAGGTTCCGGCAATGGCGTTTCGACCAATCCCGGTACAGCCATGCAGATGATCGACTATAAATTCTACGGTAAGGCAGCCCATGCCGCTGGCTCGCCCTGGAAGGGACGCTCGGCACTGGACGCAGTGGAGGCGTTCGACTACATGGTGAATATGCTACGCGAGCACGTTCTGCCTTCCAGCAGAATACACTATGTCATTGCTGACGGAGGTTTCGCACCCAACGTAGTGCCTGAATATGCCCGCGTGTCTTACTATATCAGAAGCCCCCGACGCGACGTGCTCCACGATCTTACCCAGTGGATTGACTCGGCTGCTGTGGGTGCGGCAAAAGGCACTCAGACACGCGTAGAAAAAGAAATCGTTGCCGGTACATACGAGAGACTGCACAACCGTGTGCTCTCCGAACTCGTTCAGAAGAACATGGAAATCGTGGGAGGCGTGAAGTATGATGAGCGTGAGAGAAAACTGGCGGCAGAAGTGGCTAAAACATTCGGCGCAGGCGACACCATCCTCGTTCATGCTGAGAAAATACGCCCCTTGGGAAAACTGGTAAAAGAAGGCTCTGGCGGTTCATCGGACGTGGGTGATGTTAGCTGGTCGGTGCCTCTGGCAAGTTTCGGTACTGCCACTTTCGTGCCCGGAGCTCCCGGACACAGCTGGCAGAACGTGGCTGTAGACGGCAGCACCATCGGTACAAAGGGACTTATCAATGCTGCCAAGATTTTCAGTCTCACGGCTATTGATCTTTTCAACAATCCCAGCCTGCTGAAACAGGCTAAAGCCGAATTTGACAAGGTAAGGGGTGCCGACTTCAAATACGAATCGCTGCTGGGAGACCGCAAACCTGCACTGGATTATCGTAAAGCAAGCAAATAACTCCAAAAATCTGAAAGAAACTGCTGTTTTTTCATTAATAATGATTACCTTTGGCTGCAAAAAGCCGGAGGTAATCTTTCGCTATTAAATAAAATGACTTATCTATGACAGCTATTAAACTGACATCACAAACGCGCCAGACCATCATTTGGATAGCGGCGCTGCTGCTGGGAGCCCTTTTAGGACTGGCAGGGAAAGAATGGATCAACTCGTCTGCCGACTTCATAGCGGCGATATACACACGTCTGTTCCAGTTTCTCGCCGTACCGACCATAGCATTGGCAGTGGTCGTGACGCTCGCCAACTTCGGTTCGCAGAAAGACACGGGCAAAATCTTCCGCCACACCATCACCTACACGCTGCTCACCACGGTGGCAGCCACACTTGTGGGACTCGCCCTGTATCTCATCATACAGCCCGACAACCTCTCGGCGCAACTCATACAGAAATCAGCAGCACCCGAGATTGCAGGAGGCGAATCGCTCTCCTATAAAGAACACCTGCTCTCTGCCATCCCCAACAATGTGGTGAGACCGTTCTTAGAGGGCAACGTGCTGAGCATTCTGCTGCTCGCCTTTGCCGTAGGAATAGCACTGGCAAAGACACCCGCATCAGACAATAAAGAGGCGCTGATGAAAGTCATCACGGCGCTGCAGGACCTGCTGTTCCGACTCATACGCGGACTCATCTGGGCGCTGCCTCTCGGCATCGTAGCTTTTGCCGCACAACTGTCGGCACAGGTGACGGCTGGCGTAGCTGCCGACTCCATAGGCAAGTATGTGGCTGTGGTGCTGGGCGGCAACGTGATTCAGGTAGTCGTCGTCCTGCCTCTCTTCCTCTTGGCACGCGGCATCAGTCCGCTCAGGGCGCTCAAGGCCATGTATCCGGCGCTGCTGATGGCACTCTTCACCAAATCGTCGGCTGCCACACTGCCCGTCACGATGTCGTCGGCAGAGAACAGGATGAAGGTGGCACCTCGTGTGTCGCGCTTCATACTGCCCATCTGCACCACGATCAATATGAACGGCTGTGCGGCCTTCATCTTCATCACCTCGCTCTTCGTGATGCAGAACGGCGGCATGATGCCTACAGGAAGCCTTGCCGATATCGTGCCGTTCTACGCGCTGTGGGTAGTGCTCGCCGTCATCTCTGCCATAGGCAATGCGGGCGTGCCCATGGGGTGTTATTTCCTCACCCTGTCGCTCATGACGGGCATCAACGCACCGGTAGGCATCATGGGCATCATCCTGCCCATCTATACGATTATCGACATGATAGAGACTGCCGAGAACGTATGGTCGGACTCATGTGTCTGCGTCATGACCGACACCGACCTGTCGGAAAAGGAAGCATAATCCTTTCCAGAACTACAGCTAATTCATTGAACTTTAGCAAGTTCAGAAGTTAAAGAATCACATCAATTTTTATGAGAAAACAAACAAAAGCTATTCACACCCCCTTTCAGAAACGCGATGCCTACGGGTCGCTCTCGTTTCCGGTTTACAACACAGCTGCCTACGAGTTCGACACAGCCCAGGACATGACGGAGGCTTTCGCGGGCAGAGTGCCTGAGCCAGACTACTCGCGCGTGATGAACCCTACCGTAACTTACTTTGAAAACCGAGTGAAGGCGCTCTCGGGAGCTGAGAACGTCTTTGCCATGGGAACAGGCATGGCTGCCATACTCAACACCCTGCTCGTCTTCGCAGAGGCAGGAAAAACCATCGTGACATCCAATCACCTCTTCGGCAACACCTTCGCGCTGATCACCAAAACACTGGCACGATTGGGCATCAAGGCACAGGTGGCCGACCTGACCGACACCGAGAAGCTCGACCAGATCATTGCCGACGACGCCTGCCTCGTCTTCGCCGAATACATCACTAATCCACAACTCGAGGTGGTGGACATCAAAAAACTCGCAGAGGTGGCACACAAGCACGGACTGCCGCTGATCGTCGACACCACTGCCGTGCCCTTTACCGACATCGACGCACACGAGATGGGCATCGACGTAGAGGTGCTGTCGAGCACCAAGTACATCAGTGGAGGCGCCACATCGCTGGGCGGACTCATCCTCGATTTCGGAACCTTCGAAGAGGTGAACCAGCGCATACGGTTTGAGTTTCTGTTCAATCTTGGCACATACATGACGCCACAGGTGGCTTACATGCAGACGCTGGGATTAGAGACGTTAGACGTGCGCTACAGAAAACAAGCCCAGAACGCATTCGACCTGGCACACGCCCTGCAGAAACTGCCACAGGTGAAGCGCGTGAACTATCCCGGACTCGCGCTTGGCAAGCCTTTGGGAGCCATGCTCACCATCGACCTCGAGTCTGAACAGAAGTGTCTCGACTTCCTGAACCAGCTGCAACTCATACGCAGAGCTACCAACCTCTTCGACAACAAGTCGCTCGCTATACATCCCTACTCTACTATCTTCGTCAACTTCACTCCTGAGGAGAAAAAAGACATGGACGTGCTCGACACAACCATACGTCTCTCCATGGGACTGGAAGACGCAGACGACCTCGTGGACGACATCAAACAGGCTTTGGGATAACTTCTGGACTCGGAAAAAGTTAAAGGAGTTAAGGAGTTAAGACAAATGCTTTAGTGGACTTGGAATAAGTCAATAAAAAAAACGCAAAATCGTGGATAACAAAATGAAATACAACTTCGACAAGATAATAGACCGCTCGGGCTCGGGCGACCTGAAGCACGAGGTGCTGAAGGCGCGTTATGGTCGCGACGACCTGATAGCGCTGTGGGTGGCTGACATGGATTTCGAAACCCCACAGTTCATCGTTGACGCCATCAGGGAGCGACTGAAACATGCTGTTTTCGGCTACACCATCGAGCCGAAAGAATACTGGCCCACAGTGAGCAAATGGATAGCCGACCACCATAGCTGGAACGTCAAGACGCAATGGCTGACATACATTCCGGGAGTGGTGAAAGGCATCGGCATGGCGATAAACGCCCTGACGCAGCCTGGCGACAAAATTCTGATTCAGACGCCCGTGTATCATCCATTTCGCATGACAGTGGTGGGCAACAACCGACAGGTGGTGCTCAATCCGCTCAAGGAGTCGGTAGAAGGCTCTTTCTACAGGATGGACTTCGAAAACCTGGAGAAAAACATAGAGGACTGCAAGATGATGATATTGTGCAACCCTCACAATCCTGCGGGCATACAGTGGGACAAGGCCACACTGGAACGACTGGCACAAATATGCCACAGCCATGGCGTCATCGTGGTGAGCGACGAGATTCATGCCGACCTGGCTCTCTTCGGTCACAAGCACATCCCGTTTGCCACAGTAAGCAAGGAGGCGGAAGAGATAAGCATCACACTGCAGGCGCCTACCAAGACGTTCAACATGGCTGGCATCGTCAGCTCGTACGCCATCGTACCCAACACGCAACTGCGCCAGCGCCTCTTCCACTGGATGGAAGTCAACGAACTGAACGAACCTCACATCTTTGCGCCCATAGCCACCATAGCGGCCTTCAGCCAAGGTGAGGAGTGGCGAAAGCAGATGCTGGCATATATAGAACAGAACATCCTGTTCACCGAACAGTACTTCGAACAGCACATTCCGGGCATCAGGGTGATTCGCCCCGAGTCGTCGTTCCTGGTATGGCTCGATTGCCGTCAGCTGGGACTCAGCCATGACGAGTTGCAAGACCTGTTCGTCAACAAGGCAAGGTTGGCGCTCAACGATGGCGAGATATTCGATACAGACCAAAATCCTTACGCACCGTTGCACCAGAAAGATAGTGTGGCACGAGGCTTCATGCGACTGAATGTGGGAACGCCCCGCAGCATCCTCGCCCAGGCGCTGGAGCAGTTGGCAGAGGCCGTAAAGAGCCTGCAAGAATATTAGAATGTCATAGCTTCTTACAACATCCTGACTGAGTCATTTTGTTCAAAGTCGATTTTCAGTCAGGATTTGTTTTTCTTTAATTCTTGATAAAACAAAAAAATCTTGATAATATTTTCTGTTATCAAGACTCATCATCATCATTGATGATTTTCAGATAGTCATCGTAGCCGATAAATCTGCCGCCCATGGAACGGAGATGCGAAGTTTCGAGTTGGCAGTCGATGAGTTTCATTCCCTTATGCTGCATGAAACGGGCCAGATAGATGAGCGCCAGCTTGGAGGCTGAGGGAACGAGGGAGAACATACTCTCGCCAATAAACACAGGGCCGATGGTGACGCCATAGAGTCCGCCCACGAGCTGATCGGTAGCGTCGTCCCACACTTCTACACTCGAGGCAAAGCCCTGACGATGAAGCTCCGTATAAGCCTTGATCATATCGTCGCCCAGCCAGGCTCCATCCTGCTCGATGCGCAGTTTGCTGCACTGTGCGATGACGTCGTCGAACGCCTCATTGATGCTGTAGCTGTACTGGTCTTTGTTGATGAGCGTGCGCATGGAGTGGCTCACGTGTATCTCTTCGGGGAAGATGACGAAGCGCTGCATAGGACAATACCACAGAATATCAGGCTGGTCGCGAAAACTGTACCAGGGGAAGATGCCGTGGCAGTAAGCCAGCAGCAGGCGGTCGATACTTAAATCGCCGCCCACAGCAAAGAGTCCGTCCTCATCGCCTGAGCGTGGGTCGGGAAACGTGGGATAAGGCGTTGACTCGTCTATTTGAAATATCATTGTTTTTTTTTTTGAGTATTAATTGCAAATGGAGAGTTAGAGAAGTTAAGGAGTTAGAGAAGTTAACATCTTAACTATATCACCAGCTCCTTGCCTTCGAGCTTAACCACTGCCTTACCACCCTTCTTCAGCTTGCCGAAGAGAAGAGCCTTCATGAGCACAGGCTTGAGGCGGTTGCCGATGACACGATCCATCTCGCGGGCACCATACTCCTTGGTGAATCCCCACTTTAGGAGCTGCTCTCGCGCCTGAGGTGTAAGCTCGATACTGACGCCCTTGGCGCTGAGTTTGTCGGCGAGCTGGGCAAGCTTCTTGTCGAGGATAAGCTCTGCCATGTGCCTGTCCATATCGTGGAACACCACTGTGTCGGAAAGACGGTTGATGAACTCGGGGCGGAAGGTTTTCTTCACCTGTGCGAGCATCGCCTGACCACGACTCACATTGCCTGCGAAACCAATGTTGGCCTGCGAGGCATACTGAGCTCCGGCATTAGAGGTCATGATGAGGATGACGTTGCGGAAGTCAGCCTTCTGACCCTTGTTGTCGGTAAGTCGGGCATAGTCCATCACCTGGAGCAGGATGTTGTAGATGTCGCTGTGTGCCTTCTCTATCTCGTCGAGCAGAAGCACGCAGTTGGGCGTCTTGCGGATAGCGTCGGTGAGCTGTCCACCGTCCTCGTAGCCCACATAGCCTGCCGGCGAGCCAATGAGTTTGGCAACGGCATGCTTCTCGGTGTATTCGGACATATCGAAGCGCACCAGCTCGATGCCCAACTCGCGGGCGAGGACGCGTGCCACCTCGGTCTTGCCCACTCCCGTAGGTCCTACGAAGAGGAGCGACGCCATAGGCTTGTCGTCGTCGATGAGTCCTGCCTTCGCCATCATCACGGCTTCCACCACCTTGTCGACGGCTGTGTCCTGACCATAGATCTTGTCGAGCATTCGTTGGCGCAGCGATGCCAGGGCAGAGTTGTCTTCGTCCTTGATGGCGGCAGCGTCTATCTTGCACACCTTGGTGAGAATCTGCTGAATGACGGCCTTGGTGACATAAGAGCGCTGGCGGTTGGCAGGATGCACCTCAAGATAGGCGCCGGCCTCATCCATGAGGTCGATGGCCTTGTCGGGCAGGAAGCGGTTGCTGATGTACTTGTCGCTGGCCCGCACCGCATATTCGAGGGCGTCCTTGCGATAGGTGACACCATGATAGATATTGTACTTATGCTGCAGCCCCTCGAGAATCTTGATGGCTTCGTCGACGGAAGGCTCCTTGATGTCGATCTGCTGGAAACGGCGCACGATGCCCTTGCTCTTCGCCATGTAGCGGTTGTACTCCTCGTAGGTGGTGGAACCAATGAAGCGGATGTCGCCAGCCTCGAGATACTGCTTGAGCATGTTGGAGGCATCAGGTCCGCCATCCGATCCTCTTCCGGCTCCTATCATGTTGTGAATCTCGTCGATATAGATGATGACATTGCCCTCCTTGGCAGCTCCGTCCATCACCATCTTGATGCGTTTCTCAAAGTCGCCACGATACTGCGATCCGGCAAGCATCTGTCCGATGTCCATGCCGTAGATGCGGGCTCCCTTGAGGCGGTCGGGCACCTGATTCTCGTTGATGAGTTTGGCAAGTCCGAAGACGAGGGCTGTCTTTCCCACACCAGGCTCGCCCACATGCAGCGGATTGTTTTTCTCGGCACGGCAGAGCACCTGTATGGTGCGGTCGAGTTCTTTCTCGCGGCCGATGAGCGGATTGTGCTGGTCTACCTTGTCGGAGATGCAGGTGACGAGCTTATGCCAGTCGGAGGGATGGCGTTTTCCGGTCTGCCAGCCTTCAGGGTCGTCATACTCATCGTTGTCGATGCCGTCGTCTTCATCGTTGTCATCGTCGTCATCATACCAGAAGTCGCCGTCATCACCGTCTTCGTCTTCATCATCGAAGTCGGAGCTTCCGCTTTCTATAAATGCCCTCATCTCGTTCATCAACTCTTCATCACTGAGGCCGCCTTCACTCTCGTTCGCCAACAGGGGAGAGAATTTGCTAAGCTCTTTCATTTCCGGATCTTCCTCATCGGGAAACTTTTCGCCTACGAGTCGGGTGAACTTCTCGCCCTGCTCACCGATGTACTTGTCGATGAGATAAGGAGCCTCAGCGTAGGGAAGCGTCAACATGGCAGTGAGGAAATGAGTCACATTGAGTTTCACCCCAGCTCCGCCAGCCAGGTTGACCAGATAGGCTGAGCTGTGCATCGCCTTGAAAAGCACCGAAGGCTCGGGCTTCACATGAGAGAATTCTTTGGGAATGCGCTCCTGCTGCTTAAGCCACGCGTCGAGTTCCTGACGCATGGACTTTTGGTCGATCTTCATCCGGCGCATGATACGGACAACCTCGGGATGGTCGATGATGCTCAACAGCAGATGCTCGGGCATGAGAAACTCGTGATGGTATGAGACTACATTGTCCATTGCCTTGTAAAAGAAGAAGGACATGGATTGGGTAAGTCCTGGGAATAATTCCATAGCTATACTTATTTTTTACTCAACTTTGCAAAATCAATTTTTCACACAGGCTCAATGGTAAATTCGAGAGGATACTTTGCCTTGTCTATCTTCCTCCTCGCCTTCTCCACCTTGCTCTTTGCCACGTCATAGCTGTAGATGCCTACCGAGGCTTTCCCCTCGCGATGGGCCTTGAGCATGATGGCATTGGATTCCTCGGCGGCCTTGAAGAAGCATGTGTACAGAATGTCGACGACAAATTCCATCGGTGTGACGTCGTCGTTGTGTAGAAGTACCTGATAACGTTTAGGCTTCTTGATCTCAAGATCCTGACGTTCTTTTACTGCTGTTTGTCCTTGTGCCATAATTCAAATGCGTTTGTTATGTTGCTAAGAGAGAATGAGTCTTCTTGATAGTTCTACTCTGCGTAGGCATGAGTGATTTCCACCACATACACATCGTGGAAGCCGCCCTTGGCGCCATACCACTGCAGAAGGTCTTTGTCGATAAACTTTTCTGCCGACATACTGTCCTTATAGAGTTTTCTGCACTCCAAGGTGAGTCGGGCCTGTTCGAAACCGATACTGCCACCCTCCAAGACGACGGGCTTGAGTCCTGTGGCCTCACACTTGTCGAGGTCGCGTCCGCTCTTTGAACCGCAGAAGTTGTATATTTTGCGTGCTTCCTCGCTATGCCCCAAGAAAGAGAGTGTCATGGTGTCGTTGGCCTCTATGAGCTCGTGTGTGAAGCGCTCGGGACGAATGAACACCACTGCCACGGGCTTGTTCCACAGCCAGCCCAGGCAACCCCAGGAAGCTGTCATCATGTTGAACTTGTCCTTGTTGCCTGCAGCCACAAGAATCCACTCCTTCCCTATCGTCTCAAAAACATTGTCGTTGATTTGCTTAATGTCTATCTGTTTCATATCTATATTATATTTAATAAGGTGAAACTCACCTTTATGTTGTGTCTATGCCGGAGCTTTCGCTTTTGCGAAAGTTTAGTGCAGCTTATCTTCTGCAAAGATAATAAAAAACTGCGTATAATTGTAAGGAATAGAGTTTTTTTTGTATTGTCTTCGTTTTCAGTAAAAAAAAATCACACTCAAGAATGAAAAATAAAGTCTCCATCTCTTCGCTTAATCAGATTTTTGCAGTACCTTTGCAGGCCGAAAGCCCATGGCAAAACAGCCAATGGCTTATTTTTTTATCATTTTATACATTCATTTTAAATGTACAAATCAATTTTTAACAAGCACAACAGCCTGAAGTTCAACCGCTTCTCCAACAAGGGCTATGCTCTTTTCTCCGTTTTGGGAAAAGAGGTGCTCGTGGGCGCACTCAGCGTTGCCACACTCAGCCATGCCAAGGCTGAAGGCATCAGCACAGAGGGTGTAAAGGCCGACTCTACCCTGTATAAGGGAGGAAAGGCTTACGAGCTCGACGCGGTGAACGTTACCGGCTCACGTGCTCCAATGACTGTTGAGCAGTCTCCCAAGATTGTGTCTGTCATTACCCGCGACGATATTCATCGTGCGGCTGCGCAGACCATCAATGATGTTTTGAAATTAGCTACTGGCGTGGATGTCCGTCAGCGCGGTGGCTTTGGTGTACAGACGGATATCTCCATCAACGGTGGAACCTTCGACCAAATTACCATTCTCCTGAATGGCGTCAACATCTCCAATCCACAGACGGGTCACAATGCTTCCGACTTTCCTGTTGCCCTTGCCGACATCGATCACATCGAAGTGCTCGAGGGTGCTGCTTCTCGCATATTCGGAACATCAGCCTTCAATGGCGCCATCAACATCGTGACTCGAAAAGCGCAAAACGATGGAGTGGCAGCACTCGTAGAGGGTGGATCGTTTGGCAGCTTCGCTACACAGGGGCGCCTACAGTCTTCATTCACCACAGGCAAGTGGACACACGCCTACTCTGCCAGCGGTGGCTACAAGCGCTCGGATGGTGGCACTGAAAACAGCGACTTTGAGAAAGGACAAGCCTTCGGACAAGTCAACCTGAGCTACAACCAACGCTTCGATATCAACGCACAGGTGGGATATGCCCAACAGAGCTACGGAGCCAACACATTCTACAGCGCCAAGTTCAACAACCAGTATGAGAAGACCGACCACGCTATGGCGTCGCTCAACCTCAACCTGCACAACCCACATCAGACGTGGCAAATCGCTCCACAGTTCTATTACAACAACTTCAAGGACCACTATCAGCTGACACGCGGCAAAGCGGGGGCTGCAGCGGGTGAAAACTACCACGACCTGGATGTCTATGGAGGCGGACTCAACGCCAACATAGCCTGGATGTTAGGTAAGACTGCCGTAGCTTTCGATATCAGCAAGGAGCGCATCTACTCTACTGCCCTCGGCGAGCCACTGGCAGAGGAAGACTATAAGAACATACATGGCTCCGACCGTCAATACACGCGTAAGGGCGAGCGAACCAATACCAACATCATGCTGGAGCACAACTTCATCTTCGGAGGTTTCACACTCTCGGCAGGTGTCCTCGCCAATAAGAACACAGGACTTGACAACGACTTCCGTTTCTATCCAGGTATAGACATGAGCTATAGACCTAACAACAACTGGAAGTTCTTTGCTTCCTGGAACAAGGCTCTGCGTATGCCTACCTACACCGATCTATATATCAGTAATGTGGTGCAACAAGGCGACATCACACTAAGCCCTGAGAAAAACTCTACTTTCAAGATAGGTGCACAGTACCGACAGACGGGCTTGGCTGCAACGATAAGCGGATTCTATGCACACGGCACCGACATGATAGACTGGGTACAGACTTCAGAAACCGAACTCGCCGACAGCAAATATCACGTGATGAATATCGGAAAACTCAACAACATGGGCTATAACCTCGATGCTACTATCTACATGAGAGAGCTCATACACAACTGCTTCATCACACGCATCAAGGTGGGATATGCCTATATCTACCAGGATCATAAAACCGATGCCGACATTCTCAAGTCGCTCTATGCTTTGGAATATCTCAAGCACAAAGCTGTCTTCGGCTTGGATCATCAGATATGGAAAAAGCTTTCTGCTTCATGGGCGGTGCGCTGGCAGCAACGCATGAATGGTTACTCTCCCTACACCAAAGTGGATTGCAAGCTGATGTGGGATGAGAAGAAATACAGCATCTACGTGAAGGCCGACAACATCACTTGCCATCGCTACTACGACCTCGCTGCCATCAAACAGCCTGGGCTGTGGATCATGGCTGGTGCCAGTGTCAACCTCGGTTGGTAATAAACTGGCAATATAATAAAAACGAGCCTTGAAGCGAACTTTTCATCAGTTACTTCAAGGCTCGTTCCATTTTTAGTCGGAGTTCGTATAATTCTACCTACTTTTATTCCGGTTTCAGATATTTTCCGTTCACTTTTATCGGTTCGAGATGGATTCCCACATGGGTATCTGCGCCAAAGTGCTGCTTCAGTTTTGTTTCTATATGAGTAGCATGCTCATGCGCCTCATAAAGCGAAAGAGAACCTGGCATGCGGACATGCATCTCGATGGCAATCTTGTTTCCGATGCGACGGGTACGCAGGTTATGAATCTCTTCCACTCCCCGCTCTTCGTTCGCAATCTTCAGAATTTCATCTTCCTCCATTTCCGGAAGACTGGCATCCGTCAGTTCTTTCACAGACTGCATCACCAGTCCCCAGGCGGCCTTGATGATGAAGGCACTCACGATGATGGCAGCCAGCGGATCGAGCACCGCCCACTTTTCTCCCAGGATAATGGCGCCGCCTATACCGAACATCGTTCCGATACTTGACAAAGCATCGCTGCGATGATGCCAGGCATTCGCCACAACTGCCTCGGAATGATATTTCTTTCCGGCTTTTACCGTAAACTGATAAGCCCACTCCTTCATCACGATACTTACTATGGCAGCAATCAAGGCTACAACGCCCGGCTGCCGCAATGTCTCGCCGCAGATGGCACGATAGGTCTTGGTAACACCAGAATAACAGATCATCACACCCACCACGAAGAGCGAAATGCCGATGATGGCAGTGGCAAGCGTCTCATATTTGCCATGCCCATAATCATGGTCTTTATCCTTCGGCTTATTGCCCAGTTTTACGAATACCAGTACCACCACATCGGTAGCGAAATCGGTGAGCGAATGGATGGCATCGGCTATCATGGCGGCAGAATGCCCCAAGATGCCTGCGGCAAACTTCAGCACGAGCAATAGCACATTGATGATGCTGCCTGCTATAGTCACCTTGTAAACTTCTCTCAATCTCTGTTTTTCATCCATCATAACATTCATGTTTTTGTATAATTGGGCGGCAAAGATAGCTTATTTTTGTGAAAACGGAAAAGATAAGAGATTAAAAAAGATAAAAAAATCATGTATTATCTGAGTTACCTACTCGTTCAGGTCTCTCGGCTTGCCTTCCAGGCTCTGGTCGGCAATCTGTTTCTGGTCCTTGGCAAGATAATGCTTGTTGCTGTCGATGGCAATGAACACGCCGTCGCTTATGCCTCGCACTCCCTTCTGTGGGGCAAAGGTTACGATGCGGCTGTCGAACTCGCCGATATAGTCGAGACAGCCTGTGGCAGCATCCATCCACCACACATTTTTCCTATCGCCCGACACCTTGCCAAGGTCTATCTTCATGGGCACACAGTTGTAGTTGTACACCATCAGGTAATCCTTGCCACGGGTGGCAAGCAGACGGTTGTAGCGTTCGCCATTCCTGCCCACAATGATGCTCTGGTCGGGCACCCGCTCGAAATAAGGCATGGTGAGCATCAGGTTCTTGAGATGCTTCATCTGATTGAAGCCAGGGTCATCAAGAGCCTGATACCAAGTTTTCTCCGAGCCGCTGATGCCATAACTCGTGGGATAACCAGGCTTCAGCATCTGCATGATGGCGTTATGACCATAGGTGTGACCACAAGAGCCGGCAAAAACACTCCAATAGGCATAGCGACGCACATCGTAGTCTTGCCAGCGCTCTTCACAAGGGTCGTGTAGTCCTTTGGGGATATCCTCATAGCTGGGCTCTGCATCGAGCACAGGCTTCATGGGGTTGTAAGCCCAAGTGGAGTCAACATACATCCAGTTGTCTTCCTCGGTGTTGTCGGGTATGGGATAGTCTTTATTGCCCATACGTTGCCCATACTTGCGATGTCCACTCTGAAAAGCATGGAAGTCTATCCACCCCGCCTTGCTCCACCATTTAGCTGAGGTATAACGACCACGAGGATGATAGGTCATCAGGTGGCTTTGGTCAATGCTCTTGATAGTGGTGGCCAACGACTCCCATACCTCGGGGTGGATGTCGCCCTGTATGTCGCCACCCATCACCCAGATGATGTTGGGCGAGTCCTTGTATCGGTTGGCCAGGAAACTGCCATAAGCCTTGGCTTGCCGGGCATTGATATTGCCAGCCTTCACCTGTGAGCCCCATATAGTCACCATACCGATATAGATACCATTCTGTTCGGCCAGTTTGATGATATAATCCATGTGATCCCAATAGCTGTACACACCATCGGGATCGGCCTTCGTCAAGTCCCATCCAGCTGGCAGCGAGGGTTGTCCATAGATGTTGTAGGCAGGGGTTCCGTTCATCACCTGCACCAAGACAGTGTTGAAGCCTGCCGCACGGCATTTCTGAAGGTAATACTGCGCTTCCGAACGGTCGAGACGCTCAGGGAGAAGCCAGCCTGTATCTCCCAGAAGGAAGAAGGGCTGTCCGTTCTCAAACTGCAGATAGCGATGATTGGCAGACACCATCAGTCTACCATGACTCCAGGGCTTTACATGGGTTGCGGCATGGACTGTGGCAGTGAGTAGGCTGGCCACAGCCATGATGGTCAAGGTCTTGAATGTTTTCTTCATTGTTTTTGTAGCTTTAAGTCTTCTAAGACTTATAACGCAAAAAAAGGCTGGTTATTGTGATTCTGCGTGCGTAGATTTCTTGCGGGCTGCCATCATGATGTAGACGAGCAAGACGAGGAAGGCAACAAGAATGCTCAACATCTGGGTGACATTCTTCTCGGGCTCTACCCAAAACTCATGGAAGAAGACGAGACGGCCTAGCACCTCTACAGGCACCCAGAATACCACCACCGTGGCTATGGCCATGCGGATGTTGGCGCCCCATGCCGAGAGTTTGAGTTGCTTCTTAAAGATGAAAATGACCAACACACAAAAAAGCCCATCCCGATGATGAACACAGAGAATATTCATCATTAGGATGGACTCTTAATATCGAGATAAAATCACAAAGGAACTATCTGTTAGCTGTCGGCCACTGATAAGTTTTCTCACAATGGATATCGGCACTCAGGTCGGCAATCATCAACTTGAAATCGCCTTCTTCCAATACCCACTTGCCATCATAACCTACGAAAGCAAGATCATCGGCATTCAAATCGAAAGTAACAGTCTTGGTTTCACCCGGCTGAAGCTCTATCTTATCGAAAGCACGGAGGCGACGGCCATCAGGAACCATGCTGGCGATGAGGTCGCTGCTGAACAGGAGAACGCTCTCTTTGCCTGCCACCTTACCCGTATTCTTCACATCCACGCTCACCTTGATAATGTCGCCGTGGCGGAAGTCAGACTGAGAAACCTTCAGGTTGCTATATTGATAAGAGGTGTAACTCAAACCATATCCGAAGCCCCACTGCTGGGTAATCTTCGCATTGTAGTCGTAAGCACCTTCCATCGTACCCACCTCCTCACTCTTCTTGAAGTCATAGTTGGCGAGCGAATTGATTTCCTTAGGATAGGTGTAAGGCATCTTGCCACTGAAGTTTGACTTGCCCGATACCAAGCCAACCAAGGCATCTCCGCCCATGTTGCCAGGGATAAGGATGTCGATGATGCCCTGTGCCAATGGTTCGATGTCGGCGATGAGACGAGGGCGACCTTCATTCAATACCAGAACGACAGGCTTACCGGTCTTGGCGAGTTCCTTCACGAGATTGCGTTGGTTCTCTGAAAGCCAAAGGTCGGTCAGATTGCCCGGAGTCTCTGTGTAAGAGTTCTCACCGATGCAGGCAACGATGACATCAACATTCTTTGCTGCATCAACTGCGCCCTGAATCTGAGGTTCGTTCTCCTCCCAGTATTTTCCCTTCTCATTATAGGTAACACCCTGGTTCAAGATGACATTCTCCTTGCCATACTGATTGCAGAAAGCCTCATAGATGGTGTTGTACTTGCCGGCGAACTCATCGGCACGATGGCCCTGCCAAGTATAGCTCCATCCACCGTCCAGGCAGCGCATCTGATTGGCATTAGGACCCGTGAGGAGAATCTTCTTGCCATGCTGCAAAGGAAGGATATTACCCTTGTTCTTCAGGAGCACCATACTCTCGGTAGCTCCCTCCAAGGCGAGCTTGGCAAACTCCTCGCCACCAAACTTAGGATAATTCTTCAGTTTCTGGGTTGGGTTCTTGAAAAGGTCGAGACGGTACTTCATGCGAAGCACACGACGGCAGGCATCATCGATGCGACTCATCGGAATCTTACCTTCCTTTACCAATTCGATAAGGTAGCCACAAGCATCGCAAGAATAAGGTTCCATAATCATGTCGATTCCGGCATTAATGGCGATGCGGAGCGCATCCTTCTTGTCCTTTGCCACCATCTCACGAGTATAGAGATTGTTGATGTCTGCCCAGTCGGTGATGAGCACACCATCCCATCCTGTCTCTTCCTTCAGCCATCCTGTCAGGAATTCCTTGTTGGCGTGCATCGGCATACCGTTGACGGAAGCGGAATTCACCATCACGGTCAAGGCTCCAGCCTGCAGACCCGCCAGGAAAGGAGCGAAGTGCTTCTCTCGCAAGTCGGCAGGAGAGATATAGGCTGGCGTACGGTCTTTACCGGTCCAAGGCACGCCATAGCCCATGAAGTGCTTCATTGAAGTGGCGATGTGATACTGGTCGATGTTGTTTGGGTCCTCGCCCTGGAAACCATAGACCATCGCCTTGCCCATCTCTGAACTGAGGTAGCAATCCTCGCCAAAGTTCTCCCAGATGCGAGGCCAACGGGCATCACGACCGAGGTCAACGGTAGGACTGTAAGTCCAAGGTATGCTCACCGCACGAGTCTCATAAGCGGTAGCCTCAGCCGAACGGCGAGCTATCTCACGATTGAAGGTGGCAGCCACATTGATGTTCTGCGGGAAGAGGGTTCCGCCCTGTGTATAAGTAGAGCCGTGGTTCTGGTCGAGACCGAAGACACAAGGGATGCCGATGCGCTTCATCGAGATCTTCTGAATCTGAGAGATATACTTCTCCCACTGCTTGGCGGTAGGAGCGCAGGTATTTGGAGCGTTGAGGATAGAGCCAATCTTATAGCGGGAAAGGATAGAATCGGTCTTGTGCTCGTCGATATAGAACACACCGTTCTTGTCGTTGGCACCAAAGAGGTCGGTCACCAATTCCATCATCTGACCTATCTTTTCCTCCAAGGTGAGTTTCTTCAGGGTTTGTTCTACCTGAGCCTCTATCTTAGGGTCGCTCTTGATAACTGGAACATTGGCACTGGCTGTATAAGCCAATGCCAACATTGAAATAGATAATAATATTTTCTTCATAAACAGTAAAGGTTTGACGCTTTATGATAAAAACGGAAATCTTTCTAATATTTTATTCAATAGTTACTTTCTTTACGGTGTAACCATCACCCACGAGGATGAGACCCCACTGCTCTTTCAAGAGTTGGATAGAGAGGTCGGTCAGTTTAAACTCCCATGTAGCTGGTCCATCCACCATGATGTCGCCACGCTCTGGGTCGCCCTTACCGGTAAGGATGTTGTTCCAGGAAGCTGTGGTAGCGGTACCCTGACCTTTTCCATCTACATAGACACGGAGGATGGTGCCAGCCTTCACCTTTGAGAGGAAGGTTTCCTTCAAGGCCTCGAATGGTGTACCCCATGTCACGGCAAACTCACCTTCCCAGAGCACATTCTCCGTAGAAGGCTTAGGCGTAGAAGGCTTAGGCTCTGTGGTTACCTTGATGGTACCGCAAGGGAACTGGTTGCCCTCACCATCTACCAAAGTGATATCATAGTCACCATTCTCCAAACCTGTAGGAGCTGTGAGCTTCAAGGATGTGCCCTCTTCGAGAACCTCGAAGGCTACTTCCTTGCCACCTACCATTACTTTAGTAACTGTACCGAGATTCTTGCACTTATGGATAGTGGTCTCAGCACCTGGAGCTACCCAAAGCTCGATGGCATTGGTACCCAAGGCTGGATCATCGGCAGCAGGAATCACGGTAACTTTCAAGGTGCGGGATGTGCTCTTGCCCTTGGTGGTGGTTGCCACAATCTTCAGTTCATGATTACCTAAAGGCAAAGTCTGGTCGATGGTGGTACCTTCATAAATCTGCGTGCCATCGAGCAACCATGTCACTGTGGTGTAGTGAACAGGAGTGACTTTAATTTCCAAGTTCAATTTGGTCTTGCGATTCAACTTCAGGTCAGCCAAGTTGGTATTCAAGATACGAGGATTGTCATCTTCTGATACGGTGAAGAAAGGATCGTCGTCAGAGGAACAAGAAGACAAGGTAGATGTACCAACCAGTGCGAAACTCATGGCTAAGAGCATCATCATAGCCTTCAAGACTTTTCCCTTATATTGTTTCATTGTCTTATTCATAATTAATTATTCTATTCTATTGTCCTATAAGACTTAACATTTAACACTTAACATTAAACACTACTTGCTATATCCCTTTCCGAATGGAGGATTGAAGTCTGGCTGAAGGTTTACATCAGCCTTGTCCCACCAGAGGCGCTTGTGCCAATCGTCTGTACCACCCATGCGGTCGATGGCAGCCTTGTAGTTGGCATTGTTGTACTGAGCTTCCAACTCAGGATACTGCAAGCGGACAGGCATTGACCAATCGGGATCCGTATAAGTGAAACCCTCCTTGGTCAAGAGATCACGATTCAAGATGGCAGGATAGTCAGAGCGGCGCATGTTAGCCCAACCCTCAGAAGGGTTCATCATGTGGAGAATCCAAGCCTGGGTGTTGATGGTCTCCTTAGGATTGTCACCCAACTTGTTGTTGGCAATGAACTCATTGATCTCTTCCTCGGAAATCTTGTTGGATGTAAGATAGTAGTTGTTGAGCAACTCCATGCTGGCACGAACACCAGCCTCGTAGTGGCTCTCAGCATCACCACCACCTACATTCCAACCCTTGGTTGCAGCCTCAGCCTTGAGGAACTCTACCTCAGCATAGCTCATCAAGTCGCCAGGACAAGAAGGCATCTCGAAGTCGATGTTCAGGCAAGGACGACCTGCTCGGGCCATAAAATCAGAGTTGGCATAAGTGTTATTGTCAATCTCTGCATACTTCTTCAAAGTAGGAAGGTCATCCAACGTAGCTGGATTCATCCAGTCTGTGTACCAGGCTGCACCAGGGTTGCAAGGCTCTTCACCGAGACCCTTGCTCTGGAAGTAAGCCAGGAATTCATCGGTCAAGTCGATGTTCTGCTCCTTATCCGGCTTCACCTGACTACGATTGATATTGTAGTAGTGACGGCAGATGCGATAGAGACGAGGGTCATTGGTATTCTGCAACTGATAGAACAAGGTAGAGCATATCATGGTAGGCGATTGGGCATCCTGACCATAGAGAATCTCGCTCAATGCATTGGCACGGAAATCGTAATCATTGGCACCATCATAATATGTATAAGGTGCATCAGCATACTTGATATAAGCATCATCGGCAGCACTGGCGATGGCACCGGCAGCCACAGCCTTCTCAAACTCCTCCTTTGCCTTCTGTGGATTAACATCGGAAATGCGCATGGCATAGCGCATACGGAGTGCATTGGCATACTTCTTCCACCGAGCTACATCACCACCCATGCTGGTGACATCACCAGAAATGTGGTCGGTACCTGTGCCAAGCTGCTTCTCGCAAGCGTCAAGTTCATCAAAGAACCAGCTGTAGAGTTCCTCTACGGTATCATACTTAGGGGTGGAGATACCTGAGATATAACCCAGACCTGCCTCCGAACAAGGCACGTCACCGTAGGTATCTGCCAAAACTGCCGTGAGATAGACACGATGGATACGAAGTGCCGCATTCAAGTTTGCCTTGTCAGCAGAATTGTGGATGGCATCCACAAGGTTCTTGATACCGATTTCATAATAGCGGTCCCAAACTCGACGGGTCATATCATCTAATCTGAAATTAGAACCAGCGTAATTGGTTACATTCCAACCACCAGCGAAATACTGTGGAAAACCAGTTATATAGTTACGGTAGGTATCCATCAGACTGAAGTCACCGTAAGTCTGCAACAAAGCTGTTGTCAACTGTGCGTTAGGGTCGAGCTCGTTCACCTTGGTCTTGTCGGTATTGATGTTGCTCAATGTATCATCAGAGCAAGAAGTCATCGCAGTGCCGGTTGCCATCAGGGCGAAAGCCATCATCAGGCTGCTCTTACCTATATATTTCTTGATTATATTGTTCATTTTCTTACCTTATTATATATTAGAACTCTTCTAAAGAAATTGATTCAATTTTTTCGAGATTAGAACTTCACGTTCACGTTCAAACCATAACTCTTGCGAGATGGCAGGGAACCATATTCCAGACCGAGACCTGAAGTATTGTAGCTGGAGTCTGGGTCGATGTTAGGAATATTCTTCCAAACAATGAATGGGTTACGAGCCACGAAGGATACGGTCAAGCCCTTGACATACTTGCCCAGGATGCTCTCCGGGAAGGTATAGCCGAAAGTAATCTCACGACACTTCACGTAAGAGTTGTCGTAAACGAAGGCACTCTGCACGCCTTCTGCCACATATTTCCAGTAATCTTCAGGGTTCACGGCGATGTCGTTCTTGCGATAAGTACCGTCGCCATTGTCGATAACACCCTCTACGACAAATCCCTTGCAGTTGCCTGTTTCACGCCATGCGGCAAGGTCCATACCCGAAGCCTTGCGAGCCTCCTCGGAAGTGTACCACTCCTCACGGCCTGCCAAAGTTCCCTTTGCCTTACCAGTCTGGTATGCAGAACGCATGGACATAGAGTAGATGTCGGCACCTACCTTCACATCGAAGGATGCAGAGAGACGGAAGTTCTTGTAGCTGAAGGTTGAGTAGAAACCACCTGTCCAGTCCCAAGTAGAGTTGCCGATGGTCTTGATTTCCGGGTCAACCTCTGGCAAACCGTTGGCTTTGATGATGACCTGTCCATCGGGTGTACGCTTGAAGTCGTGTCCACGGATAGCACCATAATTCTCGCCAACCTGAGCACCTACAGAAACACCGCACCAGGTTGCCTTCGCCAACTCGAAGTAGTCCATGCCATCGGTGAGCGACTTCACCTTGTTGGTATTCTTCGAGAAGTTGACACCCAAGTCCCAAGCGAAGTCCTTGATCTGCAAGGCACGGGCATTGAGGGCAATCTCGATACCCTTGTTCTGAATCTCACCGGCATTGATGAGGCGGTAAGCATAGCCAGAGGTGGTGGTTGAAGCCAAACTCAAAATCTGGTTCTTGGAGTTCTGGTTGTAATAGGTGGCATCCAAGCCCAAGCGTCCGTTAAGGAACTTCATCTCCAAACCTACCTCGTAAGAACCTGTCATTGTAGGCTTCAAATCCTTGTTTGGCTGTGTTGAGTTGGCTATCATACCGATGGTATAACCCGCGTAGCTGTACTTGCCCGTGGTATAGTTGAGTGCCAACAGGTATGGATCGGTATCGCTACCTACCTTTGCCCAAGATGCGCGAATCTTACCATAATTGATGAACTTCTTGTTCTTGATAAACTCAGAGAAAACCAAACTACCCGACACAGATGGATATACGTATGTATTGTTATTTGTAGGGAGCGTAGACGACTTATCGCCACGGAGGGTTCCCTCCAAATAGTAAGTATGCTTGTAGCCGAGGCTTGCGCTGGCATAGAGAGAACTGATCTGTTTCTTATACATGCTCTCGCGAGTATTCTGTTCCTGATAGTTCATGATGTTCTGGATGCCATTCATCTGCTGGTTGAGACCGATGTTTGTAGTGGTCTTGTTGTTCACCTTGAAGATGTTACCACCTGCGGTAGCGTTGACATCGAAGTCGCCCCATGAGTTGTTGTAGAGGGCGAGTATCTCGGCGTTAAGTGTGCGGTTGTTGAAGATTTGGTCGGTAAGCTTTCCGGCAGGAGTTTCTGGAGATGTCTTGGCGATGAAGTCTTCGAAGTTCATACTGTTGATGTCGGTACCAATAGTACCCTGCAACTTGAGGTGCTTGTTGATGTTCCAGATGGCCTTACCCGTAAAACGGAACACGTCCTTGTCGGATGTATTGCTGTTCTTATAGAGATCCCAGTATGGATTCTTGTTATACGGATCGGTACCATTCCATTTGAAGTAGTTGCCATCGGCATCCTCATAGTGCTTCAGCCAAGCCTGGTCGTAGGTACCCACCAAGGTCATGAGGTTCTTACCCACGTTGCTCTGAGAGTCACCAAGGGCAGGACGGTTCTTTACCTTCTCACGAGTATAGTTGGCGGTGAAGTCGAAGTCAACAGGACCAGCAGAGGTATTCACACGGAGGTTGAAGTTGTCACGACTCATATTGGCATTTGGCAAGATATCCTTGTTGCGCATATCCGTAACAGAGAAGCGCATACCCGTCTTACCGGAATTTACTGAGAGGATGGCAGAGTTCTGGGTAGTGAAACCTGTGCGGAAGAAACCAGAAGTATTGTTAGGATGCATCATGAATGGACGTTCCTCGCCATCGAGATATTTGAACATGAAGTCATCGGCCTTAGGACCCCAACTTGAGTTCGTACCAGAAGAGCTCGAATTAGGAAGCTCGCCATTGAAGCCAGCACCATATATCTCCTGGATGTCGTCCCATTTAGCCAACTGGGTATCGACAGTGAAAGAACCATTGTACTCCACGGAAATCTTATCCTTCTCCGCCTTCTTGGTCGTAATCAAGATAACACCATGGGAAGCACGGCTACCATAGAGAGCAGAAGCAGCAGGACCTTTCAATACGGTCATGGACTCAATATCATCTGGATTAATGGCAGAGATTCCATCACCGAGGTCATAACCACCGGCCTCGCCCGCACTGCCAAAGTTGGTATTATCCAAAGGCACACCATCCACCACGTAGAGAGGCTGGTTATTGCCTGCCATTTCTGTATTACCACGAAGAAGCACGCGGGTAGAACCAGAAGCACCGCCAGCGGTGTTCTGTACCACAAGACCAGCCACCTTGCCTGAAAGAGAGTTGATGACGTTGGTTTCCTTCGCCTTGGTGAGTTCCTCACCCTTCACTTCCTCCAAGCCATAGCCGAGGGCCTTGCGGTCGCGCTTGATACCAAGGGCGGTGACAACGACCTCATTCAAGGCCTTACCATCTTCCTGAAGCGTCACCTTCATGCCAGGAGTAGCTTTCACGGTCATCGTCTTGTAACCGATGTAGCTCACTTCGAGCATTGCTCCAGGCTTGCAGTTCAACGTAAAGTTACCATCTATATCGGTAACGGCACCGTTGGTTGTACCAGCCACCTTCACGCTTGCACCAATCAAGGTTTCGCCAGTGGCATCCACCACTGTACCCTTGATGCCTTGGCTCTGCTGAACGCTCATCGCAGCATTGTTCATCTGGGCAGCGAGAATGGCAGAAGCAGGCATCCACATCAAACCTGCACCGAGCAGGCCGAGAAACATAGTTTTCTTTCTCATAAGTGATATTTTGTTTTTAGTTTAACATTATTCTTTCCCAAAGATTCCTTCGAGAATCCAAGGAGCATTCACCTTCATACTCTTGAAACGGTCAAAGATGCCATACTTCTCAGAGCCGTTGCCGAAGTGGTTGTTGTCCCAAACGAAAGTAGAGAAGCCTCGTTTGCGAGCCTCCGTAGTCAAGAACTTACAGTAGTAGGTCATGTTTTCATGCACTTTCTCTGAGTTTGACTTATAATGGTCGGTTACTCCCCATTCTCCTATTACGATACCCAGTCCTTTGTTGCTCCAGGTATTCACCGCCTTGTCGAAGAAATCCGTCATCGTCTTCTCGTTTTCAGCAGGTATCTTTCCAGCATCCTTGTAGGCATCACCCCAGTAATCGTAGGTGCAATCGCCGGCGTAGCTCCATGGCTGATAGTAGTGGAATTCCACACTCATATAGTTGTTGCCATTACCTTCGGCATCCTTCGGAATGATGAAATCTCCATTCTCGATGCCAAACCAAGGGTTGCAAACGTAAGTCTGTAAGATGAGGTGGCGCTTGGCATTATTACCGCCCGTAGCACGAACCACATCCACAAAGATCTGATTGTATGCATTCTGAACGTCCAGATTCTCGGCAGTAGGCTTGCCCCAATTATCTTTGATATGCACTTCGTTAGTTCCTGCGAAAGCAAGACGATAATCATAATTGGCAAACTCAGAGGCGATATTCATCCAGAGGAGCGCAAGCTTTTGGCAGTTTTCATTCTTATATTGATAGGTAGGACGACCTTCGAGCCATTTTTCATGATGCACATTGATGATAACCTTGAGGTCATTATCCAGACACCACCCCACTACCTCCTTGATACGAGCAATCCAAGCCTTGTCGATGCTCATCGCCTGAGCATTGGTAATGTGGCACTGCCAACGTATTGGAATACGGATGGCATTGAAACCTGCCTTCTTCACGGCTTGTATCATCTTCTTGGTAACAACGGGATTGCCCCAAGCTGTCTCTGCATGGATGGAACCATCAGGGTTGCCAATCTGCATCGACTCGCCATCCTGTCCAGGAGCAGAACACTCAAATTCGTTGCCAAGATTCCATCCCACAATGTCTTTATTCCATTGCTGGGCAGTAGGCATGGATTCGCATACGCCATCTGAATCTTCGGATGAGTTCTTCTGCAACGTGTTTGCTTCGCATGAGAAACATGTGAAGATGCCTATTAAAAAGAGGCTAATAATCAAAAAGTTTCTTTTCATTTTTAAGGTGTATGATTGTTATTGTTTCGTTTAAAATAATCCGTTTGCAATATCGCAACAGGATCTGGCCGCAAAGATAGGAAAAAGGAACAGTAAGAGGGTTTGATAACAAACAAAAGAGGTTTCAATTCAGACATTTCGTCTAAACCAAAACCTCTCGATATTAACTAAGGCCTTAATTTACAGATACTTACTTGGAGATACTCCAAAATGTTTCTTAAACACAGTACTAAAGTACTTCACATTCACGAAACCTGCTTTCACTGAGACATCCAACACGCTGTCTCCCTGTTTCAAGAACAACGCAGCCTGTTCCAGACGAATCAATCGCATAAAATCCTGCGGACTTTGACCAGTGAGGGTCTTCAGTTTGCCATAGAAAAGCGTTCTACTCATCGCCATTTCTCTACAGAGACGGTCGATATTAAAGTCGGTATCGCTCAGATGACTCAAAACCAAACGGGTAGCTTTTTCCACAAAGGCCTGGTCTTGTTGATTCAAAATAGCTTGCTCTTCTTTCTCATCAGAAGTCTGGATAGTTTCTATCGGTTCATCAGCAGCATTCAAATCCGTCACCTGTTTGGATGAATTTGATTTAGCAGAAACCTCACCTCTAACAAGCGCAAGACTTCGTTCCATGTAATATTGGCTCAACCGGCGACGATTCTTCAACATACTGTCTATCTTGCTGGCAAGAATAGCCGCGTCGAAAGGCTTGGATATATAATCATCCGCCCCCAATCCAAGTCCTTCAATCATAAAATTGCGCCCTGCCTTAGCAGTAAGCAGGATGACAGGCAACCAGGAAGTATCCTTGTTTTCCTTGATGCGTTGGCAAAGTACATCACCCTGCATACCAGGCATCATCACATCCGAAACAACAATATCACATTCACCGCCATCTTCTAAATATTTCAAGGCGGCATCGCCACTTTCCACATCCACCACCCGATAAGTATCACTAAATGTCATGCAGATGTATTGACGAAGATCTTCATTGTCATCAACAAAGAGAAGCGTATCCTTCGAAACTTCAGAATTCTGATCATCTGAAGAAGCCACGGATTTCATTTCCTCATCATGAACATCTTGATGATCAGAAGATATGGTCTCTACATTTTCTGTCTCTTCTACAGGTTGAGTTGAAGATGCTGCAGAATTCCCCAAAGGCAACACTACGTGGAAGGTAGTACCCTTGCCTTCTTCACTAACAAAAGTAAGTTTTCCACCTAATTTCTTCACGAGTTGGCGGGTAAGCATCAGCCCCAATCCGCTTCCCATTTCTTGCGAATTCACGGCATTTGAAGCTCGGAAGAAACTCTTGAAGATATTCTTAATTTCTGCTTTCGGAATGCCAATACCCGTATCACTCACCAGAATCTGCGCAGTCTTCCCTTCGATGGAAGCCGATAATGTAACCTTTCCACCTTCAGGCGTATATTTGATAGCATTCGAAAGAAGATTTTCTAATATCAAATCCATCATCTTGACATCTGTATGAACCAGATGCTGCGGACAAGCTTCAAGACTCAGATGAATATGCTTCTCCTGAGCTGCCACAATAAATTTTTCCACCTGCAAGCGTAAGAACATAGGCAATTCTACATCTTGCAGACGAACCAGTTCGACCGACTGCTCGACCTTTTGGAAGTCAAGCAATTCTGTTACCATCTTCAACAGTTTATTGCCGTTGCGCTGCGCCATATCTAAAAAACCACGACTCTTCTCACTCAAGTGAGAATCTTTAGACAGATCAACAAGAGAAGCCAACACCAGACTTAAAGGAGTACGGATGTTATGAGCTGTATTGACGAAGAAATTAATTTTCTCGTCATAATACCTGCGCTGCAATCGTTCTTTATAATACTGCCATGCAAAATATAAGATGGCTGTCAGAATACAGAGATATACAATCCATGCCCACCATGTGTTCCACCAAGGTTGAGCTACATGAACCTGCAGAGATGTAACTCCCAATTCTCTACCATTGCTCCTGCCTATGGCCTTAACATGGAGAACATAATTACCCGAAGGCAAATTGACAAATCGTGCAAATTGATAAGGAGATGGTTTACTCCACTGACGGTCAAATCCTTCTAAGTAATACTGATATTGAATGTCGTGCTGATATTGATAATTGATGCTCTCAAATGAAATCGTAAATGTATTCTCGTGATGAGATAGTTGTAAATTGCCTGCTTGCAACATATCATGGATATGCTGCTTCCAAAATTCGGATGGCTCTACGCCCTCTACTTCTATGCCACGAATACGAAGTGGAGCTGAATAATTTAAGCCTTTAGCAAACGCAGAAGCTAAAGATACTACTCCATCACTGCTACCAAACATAATCTTACCATCCGAAGTGCATACCACGGACATTCGTTTATATTCACGCTCTAAACCCTTGAAAAGATTGAGGTTTACTATCTTGCCATGGTTCATAAGAGCTAAGCCTTTGTCTGTACTTATCCACAACTTGCCATCTGCACCCTTAACAAGTGCATACACAGAATTAGAGGGCAATGATTCATGAGTGGTATAAATACGAATCTTATTCGTTTTCAGATTATAAAAAATAAGACCTCCACCATCTGTTGCTATCCATATATGCTGACTATCTTGATAAACCATACTATTGACAAATAAATTCATGTCAACATTGGAGTATTGCTCTGCCTGGAAGAATCTGCGAAACTGGAAAGAAGAATGCTTATCTATCAGATAACAACCATTGGAGGTTCCCACAGCAATACTTCGCTTATCCAACGACTCCGTGATACATTGCACCTCTTTGATGGGTAGGTAGAAAACAGACTTATTACCTCCTTCTCGACTCGAGTGATGAGAAGGAAAACATGCCATATCGCCATCCAAACATCCTATCCAAAGATTGTCATCACTATCGGCTAAAATACTGAAGACATAATCACTCTTGAGATTTCCTTTACTCACAGAATAGGCAAGGCTACTGCTGCCATCACTATTCACTTGATAAACACCATTGCCATACGTTCCAACCAAAATTCTACCATGGGCTGTCTGGCAAATCGTGAGCGCTACCTTACCATACAATCCATGATGCCACAAATTATTCTTGCCATCATAAACACTTACCCCCTTGTCTGTGGCATACCATATTTTCCCATCACGACTCTGAAACACATCATTCACACTATTATCCATGAGCGATTGACTGTTGAGATATTCATGAGTGATATATTCCAATGAACGCTCCATAGGAATAGCCAAATCAACACCACCAGAGAAAGAGCCTACCCATAAATCGCAAAACCTGTCACAACACAAGGTATAGAGTCCGTTACCTTTCAGCACAGAACCTGGACGTCCCTCGGTGTCTAAAATGAGATGGGTCTGCTTTGACACTCTATCAAAAGCATAGATTCCTGCACCATCTACTGCCATCAAAAGGGCATCATTCTTATAAGGAATAATGGAACGTACTGGAATCTGTGGTATTTTTAATAAAGAGCCAAAATCTACTATAGAAACAGGTTTCCAAGTTCTATCATCCAAGACCAAGACTCCTTGATGAAAAGTACCCAACCATATTTGATGAGCAACCCTATCATGATAAGAAGACACAACAGAAAAGCCATTGAGCTTCTTTTCCATCTTTAAACTTACTAATGAATATTGATAAACATCCTTAGAAGTTCCAACCAGAAGTTTTTGCCCAACAAATTGGATATGGTTAATATAAATATTCTTTAAAATATACTTTCCTTTGGCTTTTTCCTGAGATATCTCTTTTTCATCGACAGAAGCTTGCAACCAATAGAGTCCATGATCCAAGGCTAACCAAAAATTACCCTTAGAATCTACCAACAACTCATTCAGCACCGTGCTTCTACCTAAAAGATTGAGAAGATTATATTTCAAGATAAAAGCATCTTGATCCTTATTATATATATATACCTTTCCCTTATTGTCATAGGCATATATTTGACGATTACAATCCTGCAGCAATTTGATGGTTCTGCCACTGGCATCACTATACTGCATTTCTGTTGCTAAAGTATAATTAGTAACTATTTGACCATTATACCTGTCTACTCCTCGCTTGGTGCTTATCCACATTGCACCATCCTCTGCCTCAACGATAGAATAGACACGAGAACTTGAAAGTCCATTTTCTGTATTAAGGTTAGTAACCATAAACATATTTCGACTAATCTGTTCTCGAGCATGAAGGGCTTTTGCCCACAACAATAAGATAATGAATAGTAAATAGAAATGGGCTTTTTTCATCTCAATATAAGTTTTTAAAAACCATATTATTTTAAAAATAATAAAAAGAAAATCATGGATTTCTTATTACACTCATAATTACACTCATAGCTACTATCGAGATAAAATCACGAAGGAAACTCTTATCTTTTGAAGATGCTACGAACCACAAACCAGGCATGAACAAAGAGCGTAGTGAGCAGCCCGTAATGGGTGCGCATCACCTCGAAACGCTCACGAAGGGAAGCACGATGGTTCTGCACCGACATACCTCCATCGAGATAATGGGTGATAACGGCGCCTACATTGCGCAATGGCAGATGGCGTCTCGCTGCCTCCTTCATCACACGTATGCACCAGTCTACATCGGCAGAGAAACGATAATCGAGATTATAATGGATGCCTTTTGCCAAGTCGGTACGGGCATAGAATGACTGATGGCAAACCAACATGCCCCAACGAAACGAACGCCAAGACAGGTGAGCAGGTGGCTGCAAACGTCGATGATGCAGAAAGCGCCCTGTTGCATCTACAATGTCGGTATCGCCATAGAGCACACCAGGAAGCACTTCACCTTCACCCACACAACCTGCTACATACTCCAATGTTTCGGCAGATGGAAACACGTCGCCTGCATTGAGAAACACTAAATAGTCGCCCGTGGCACGGTCTATCGACTTGTTCATCGCATCGTAGAGTCCTCGGTCGGGCTCCGACACGACAACGATGTCGTGGGCATTCTCGCCCTTGCTTATCTTGTGCTGGTAGGCTCTTACCATGGACAGGGTCTTGTCGGAAGAGCCTCCGTCCATGATGATGTGCTCGATGTTGCAATAGGTTTGTTTCTTCACGCTGTCGAGGGTTCGCTGCAGCACCCGTTCTGCGTTATAGGTACAGGTAATGATGGTGAATTTGATCATATATGGTAGTTTTTATAGGCCATCGCCTGATTGTAGACTTCGATGTACTTGAGTGCCACGACGTGCTGCGAATAGCTGGACGACACCTTGTGCAGACAGTTGCTGCGCACCTCGTCGACATCGGCTTCGAAGAGCACCCAGTGGATTCCTTCCGCCAGATCGGCTGCATCACGATAGTTGGCCACATAACCGTTCTTGCGATGATCTATCATCTCGGGAATGCCGCCTACCTTGAAACCTACGCTGGGCACGCCGCAAGCCATCGCCTCCATGATGGTATTGGGCAGATTCTCGGAAAGCGAGGGAAGCACAAAGACATCTGCCGAACGATAAATATCGGCGATGCGACGGTCGTCGCTCACGTATCCCAACGAGATGGACGGGAAGGGCAACTTGCCCTCCAGTTCCTCGCTATGGCCGCCAAGGATGGCGACACAGGTGTTGTCGCGCATCTCGGGATATTTGTCTGCCAGCTGCTGGCAGGCTTCCATAAGATAATTCATGCCCTTGTAGGGATTGGTGGCTCGCTGGGCTATGAAGAGGATGATGCGCTTGTCGGCTGGCAGGATGGCACGGGTGCGGGCTTCCTGACGATCGGCTGGACAATATACTCGGGAGTCGATGGGATTGGGGATGCTTACCACTTTCTGCCCGGAGAGAAGCAGACTCGACTTCGCCTCGCCTGCCAGCCACTTGCTGCAAGCCACAAAGAGGATGTTGTTCTGCCTGTAGAGATTCTGCTTGCGGTGCCACACCTTGGCTGCCAAATCGCCCCAAAAGCTTCCCGAAGGCAGATACTTGCACTTGGTGCAACCGCTGCGGAACTTGTTGCACCCCATGGTGAGATGGCACAGCGAGGTGGCTGGCCACATGTCGTGCATGGTCCACACCACGGGCTTTCCGCTCTTGAGTATCTTGCGGATAGAACCCAATGAGAGCATGCCCTGATTGATCCAGTGCAGATGGATGATGTCGGCCTCCCTGAACTCAGGCAAGCCCGTTATGTCGTAACCCGAATTGGCGATGTCGATGTCGAAGAGATGAAGCTTGGAGAAGCGCATGTGCCAGAAGATGCACCAACGCTCCCACAGGAAATGCCACTGTCCGAAGATGGAACGGGGCATTTGAGCCACTGTGATCGACTCTGTCTCCTTATCGCGCACCAACATCTTGGCCTTAACTCCATTGTTGTTAAGAGCATCCATCAGACGGTTGGCTGCTACTGCGGCGCCACCGGTCTGCTCGCTTGTATTTACTATGAGTACTCGCATCGTTTGCTTGTTTTAATATTCGACTGCATGCTTGCCCGGCTCGACACGGCAGGACGTATGCAATCTTACACATGTGCAAAGATAATGCTATTTGGGGAAAACACAAAACAAAAGACACTACAAAATGATAAGTGTCACTAAAAAAAAAACACGCTACAACTCTCAACGAGCTACAGCGTATCATTATGTTTAACTTTAATTTTTCTAATCCAAAGGCAATCTCACGATCCCCTTTGTTATCTGTTAAACAATCTACCTTAAAACCTAATAACTAAAAACCTAAATCTATTACTACTAACCTAAACAATCTATTAACCTTTTGACGATGCAAAGATACAACATTTTTTGCTATATCACCAAACATTTTGAAAGGAAAATGATAGATTTTAGTGTTTATTTGATATAAATCAATCAGATGTGCCCGAACACAACACATTTTAAGCATCCATTAACAGTCGTTAAGCTTTCACTATGAGAACCGTGGCATAAGCCGATATTCCTTCCATTCTGCCCGTGAAACCCAGCTTCTCGGTAGTGGTTGCCTTGATGGAGATGTTGTCCTCGTCGGTGTTCATCACTTCTGCCAGACAGGCTTTCATGGCTGGCACATGAGGATTGAGTTTGGGGCGCTCTGCACACACCGTGGCGTCGATGTTGCCCACCTGATAACCCTTGGTGGCTATCAGTCCGATGGTCTTGCGAAGCAATATCTTGGAATCGACATTCAGCGTCTCGGCCGAAGTGTCAGGGAAATGATAGCCGATATCGCGCATATTGGCTGCTCCCAAGAGTGCGTCACAAATGGCATGTATCAGCACATCAGCATCGCTGTGCCCCAACAAGCCCAACTCGTAATTTAGTTTGATGCCGCCAAGCCAAAGCTCGCGCCCTGCCACCAACTTGTGGACATCATAGCCGAATCCTACTCGAATATTCATCATTTTGGGGTTTATCTTCTCTTGAACAGGTCCTTGATGCCGTCCATATCAAAGGTGAGCGAAAAGCGCAACGTCTGGTCGAGCGGATTGCTCTTGGCGGTGGCTACTACATAACCGGCATCGAGCTGGAACACACTCATCTTGAAACCGGCACCGACGGTAAAGTACTTGCGGTTGCCCTTGTTCTCGGCTTCGTGATGATAGCCTGCACGGAGCGAGAACTTGTCATTATAGGTGTACTCTGCTCCTACGCCATAGTAAATCTCCTGCAGCTCTTCCTTGAATCCGCCTGGCGCATCGCCGAAACTCTTGAAAATGCCTCGGATAGCTGAAATATCATTATACTCGCGATGCACGCGGTCTTCGTATTCAGAATTGTCCTCGCCCTCTTCCTGCTTGGGAACGGTAGGTACCAACAGTTTGTTGGCATCGGCTGCAATGGTGAGGCGGTTGTACTCGTCGATAGGTATCATCAGCGAGGCGCCCAATCGGAGGTTGGCTGGCAAGAACTCGCTGTACTCTTTGCCGCTAAACTTGATCTTACTACCGATGTTGGAGATGTTGAGACCGATACCCAACTGGCACTCACGCTGGCCGATGTTGATATAGTTCTGATAATAGGCTGCAATATCGGCAGCGAAGGCGGAAGCGGGAGAATTGTCCTCGCGCTCATCAAAACGCATGTCGGAATAAATCCAGCGCAAAGCGGCAGAGAGTGAGAATGTCTCGCTCAGCATCAGCGAGTAAGCTACATCGAGCGACATCTCGTAAGGATTGATAGTGGTTCCTTCTCCCGACTCGGCTCCCTCGTAAGAGGTGTAGACTTTACCCAGATTGAAATAGCGCAACGAACTCGACACGGCGCTGTGGTCGCCAATGCGGTAATAGCCTGCCAAATAGGCAAGGTTCATATCGTTGACCAACGAGCGAAGCCAAGGTGTGAAGTTGAGCGCCACTCCTGCACGCGAGATACAGAAAGGATATTTGGCGGGGTTCCAGTACTGAGAGTTGACATCAGGGTCGGTTGCCGCACCTACGTCTCCCAGACCGCCGCCACGGGCATCAGGAGCTATGGTCTGCGAAACGACCGCATAGTTGACAGGATTGAAAAGATCCTTCTTTTCCTGAGCACTCGCCTGCAGAGAGAGCTGCACCAGGAGCACCGCCAGTAATATTCTGAATGCTTTGTTCATATCTTCTTTGTGGTTTATTATTCTGTTGCCTAAAATAAAACGCAGAAGCAGCCTTTTTATTTTGCCGTGCGCCTTATTTGTTGTTAATATCCTCTTATTTTCTCAACTTTCGCTGGGTTCTGAAGTTATAGAAGTTCTGTTATTGTTTTATTGCCTGTCTTATCTGTTGCTGATGACAATGAGCTTCTTCGTCTTCGACACATAGTTGCTGCCTTCCGACGACACTTTGACACGATAGAGATAGACGCCCGTCTGCAGGGGGCGGCCGCCATCTACCGACAAATCCCAGTCGACCGTATAATTGCCCGTAGCCGACACTCCGCTCTCGGCATGACGCCACATCTGTCTGCCTGCCGCATCGAAGAGTTCGATGACTACATCCATGTTGCTCTCCATACGGTCATGACTGATGATGAACGTGGTGGAAGTACGGGCTGGATTGTTGGTCACGCCGATGTTGAAGAGCTGCGGACGCAAACCTTTCACCACGTTGAAGTGAAGCACGGCTGTAGAGCTGTTGTTCTGAATGTCCCATGCGCGGAACTGCAGTCTGTGAGGACCTTCCTCCAACTCGGGAATACTATAAAAGGTGGAGCCACTGGTATAGGTTCCGAAATCGTAGCTGAAGTTGTTGTTGAGCGTATAGGTCTTCGCCATGTCGCCATCGATGACGAGCTGAAGGTCGTGACCTATTCCGCTGCCGGCTGCATTGATGCCGTCCTTATCCTTGATCTCTGCCACAAAATAAGGCGTGCTGTTCACATTTCCACCATCAACAAACGAAGGCGAGTTGAGATAGCAATAGATGGAAGGGCCTACCGAATCGTTCTTTGCCTCGGCACTTCCTCCCACAATAAACTGGTCGCAGGAGCCATTGGCTCTGATGGACTTATCGGTATTCAGGGCATAGAGATTGATCATTCCCTGACCATCGGCATAGTTGATGTCCTTGGGCACGGCAAACGTCAGCTCGAAACTGCTGTTGCGAATGCTGTCGGAACCATGATAGAGCGTCTTGGTGCGGTCTAAATACTTGAACGCCACCTCTGCGCCGTCATTGCTGGTGTTGTTCAGCTTACAGGTTATCTCTTCCTGAGTGTCGCGCACCGTTGCTGTCACCACACCATTGAATCCTTCTACTCCTGCCACATGTCCTTTCATCTTGATCACAGATCCTGCCTTGACCGTAGGCATCGTTCCTGAACCGACAGCCACGCCGTCGATCTCGTCGACCACAACCTGGGCTGTAGGAAGATTGAGCGACAGGGCAGGATCGCCCAACAGCGAATACTGCAGGTGATTCTCAGTATTGTCCTGTTCGGGACTCGTCTTGTTGGGGTCTTCCCGGGTAGGGGTCGGATAACGGTTGGTTCCCAACATCACATCATTCTGCGCCAGTCGGTGAGCCTCGCCTAATGTAATGGGCTTGCCGTCCTGCAGGGAGAGCACACGCTTCATGAAAGCATGGTTGATGTATTTGTTGGCGGATGTGAAAACGGTACGGGCCGTTCCATAGAAAGCAACGGCTCCGCCCTTCTCGTTGAGCACGGCTGCCTCGCCTATTGTTTCCGTTACGCCGTCGAAAGCCATAATGTCGCAGGCTGCTGTCACCCACAATGGCAGATTGGAGGTGCGCGACTCGCTAAAATCGCTCAGTCCAAGTACTGACTCGTGCGAGATGAGGGTGGCGTTGCCATGCCCTCCATAGTCCATGATCAAGGCTCCGTTGGCCTGTTGCTGACGGATGATCTTGCTCACCTCTGGATATGTATTGCCAGTGGCTGAACTCTCACGGGTATAGGCGTCCCACATCACTTTCTTGATCAGGAAATTGGGATAATCCCTGCCCACGCTATTGGCCACAGAGTCGACATCCTTCATGTGAATATTGTCATTTCCATCGTCACCCATGAACATGATGGTGTTCTGCCAGGCTCCGCCATTCTGATTTTTGCTGTAATTGATGGTCTTGTCGACCATGATCTTCGCCTCGGCTACTGTGGTTACCGGGAATCGGCCCACGCCAACGTCCTGCAGCTCACGTCGTGCGTCGGAACCTGCACCTTCTGCCAGGATGCCCATCCAGCTGTCACCTGCATAGCAGACTGTCTCGCTAAATGAGTTCTCGCTCTCATAGACGAGAAGGTAATCGTCTGGATCAAACCGCTTGCAGTCGGCTGTGAGCATGCGGTTGTCCCAAACGCAGTCACCAAAGAGCAACAGATACTTAGGCATGTCGGCCTCTGTCGCAGCTCTGTCCTGCAACATTCTGAGATAGCGACGATAGGCATTGGCATCGGGTGTGCCACTCGAGAACTCATTGTACAGTTGGTCGGCGGCAACTATATTCACCCGCAGACCGTCATGACTCTCATGGAACTCCTTAAGGCGCTGTGCCTGCTTCAACAGTGCGCCTGAAGAGGGAACGATGATGACCAGGTCGGCCTGACCGTCAGCATGAAGATCCTGATTGGTAATGTTCTTCACATAAGTGGCTGTAGGATGCTTTCCCGACAGAGGCGACAGCGGAATCGCCTTCTCCCAAGCCATCGACACATAGTCAAGACGGGCTGTCTCACCGCTCACATTCTGAATGGTGATCGTATCTTTGCCACCATCGACTTTCAGATTGTCGAGCAGATAAGTGCCTGAGTCCTGCCCTGCCTTGCAATAATCCAGAATACGAACATTCAAGGTACCTATGTCCTTGCCGTTTAGCAGAATGCGTATTTGGTTATTTCCTCCTGCCGAGACATTGACGGTAAGGCGTCCTTTCTGACTGCCAGTGGTGTTGGTGATCACTACCTGCTGACTGCCGCCCACGCTGATGGGCGTTGGGTCGAAGAGATTTCGTCCGCCATTATACCAGCTGTAGCCATCGACCTCGTAAAGCGAATGATAGTCATCGGGCGACGGATAGAAAGAGGAAACAAAGGTTGCCGAGTCGACCGTGGCAGGCTCCTCGTCGCTCTGAGTAATAAAATAATAACCGTAATCGGAATAAGGATTGCGTCGGCGGACAGTCGATGAGTTGGACGTCCAGCTGACAGGACCCTTGGCATAAAACAGATGTTTTCCACCTACGACACACTGGGGCACTTCCTTCAAATCATCGGTGCGGGCCAGGTCGTTGGCATAAAGAGCCTCGTTCTGCAGATTGCCGCCATAGCCATAAATCTTCACCTTATTGATATTGGAGAAGCCTGCCTGACGAACCGTGGCATCGGTAAGCTGGTAAACACCTGAAGAGCTGACTCTTATCTTTGCCCACTTGCCCGAGGCAAGTAAAGAATGTTCGGCATAGATGTCGGCTGCCGAGGCATAAGCCTTGTCGTTCTTGCGTTGGCGCAGCACGCTGTTCTTCACGGCCTTTGCCTTGACATCGAGCATGAAACTCACCAGCATCTGATATTTATTGTTGCGGAAAACCAATGGACAGAAGGAAGCCACAAGATATCCTTTCCTTCTGCTCACGGAGATATTCTGACTAAGAGGCACCTGCGAAGGCAGGGCTGCACCGGATATGCGATTGTAGTTGGCCACATCGCTCACGGTCATATCCATATATTCTGGATATTTCACCGAGACGGTGTAGACGGAGTCCTGATAGTTTTCGGGCAAAGGAATGGAATAGAGAAAATGTGGCAACACAGAGTCGACCTTGACCTCGTCGGCTGTCAAGTTGAAGAACCGCTGCTGTGCCTTTGCCGGCAGAGCAAGAACCAGCAAAGCCATCCACACGAAAAATATCCTAACTCTTTTATTCGTCATATCTTGGAATAACAAACTTGTTTCTTATGAGGCGGAAGATAAATTCCACCGCCCTGTTCTGTAAACCCGTACTGTTCTTTCGAGTGGCTTGTTAAAAGCACTTACTCTGAAAACCTTACGAACAGCTTTCATCGGGTTGTTTGCAAATGTAACTACTTGCAATTGAAGTCGAGCACCTTCCAGTCTTCAAGATAACCTTCGAGATGGTCGTCAATGCTGACAGGTCCGCAACCGGTAGGACAGCCTGTATAAAGCAAGTCGCCCGTCTTCAGCGTGAAGTACTGACTGATGTAGGAGATAATCTCGTCCACCTTGTAGAACATATCGCTGGAGCAACCTTCCTGTACAGTCTTGCCATTGATGTCGAGATGGAAATGAATGGCCTGTATGTCGCGAAACTTCTGCACATCCATCCATGTACCTATCGCCGCCGAACCATCGAAGCCCTTGGCAAGTTCCCATGGCTGGCCAGCCTCACGCAGCCTCTTCTGCATCTCACGGGCTGTGAAGTCGATTCCTACCGTCACCGCATCATAATATCTGTGGGCGAAGCGCTGCGGGATGGTCTTTCCCAACCTGCAGATGCGAACCACCAACTCTGTCTCGTACTCTATACGTCCCAGATGATCAGGGATGAAGAATGGTTTACCATCCTTCAGCAACGCCGAGTCGGCTTTGGTGAAAATGACAGGTCTCTCTGGTTTAGATAACGTGTCATGTAGCGATTTATTGTGTTCGGCATAGTTCATGCCTATGGCAAATATCTTCATAATCCCAAAAATATATATAAAAAAGAAATGGGAGTTAGAAGCAAAGCGTAAGCCTTGACTCCATAACTCCCTGATATTCTAATTTAACTATAAGTCAAATTAATCTTGCCATGCCAAGCATTTCGTCCGCAACAGCAGATTACTCAGCAGCAAGAGTGAAGCGCTTGTAAGCAACGATCTTGAGATCCTTGCTCTGAGAAGCGAGGTACTGAGCAACAGTCTGCTTGTCGCCATCACCGAACTGGAACTCCTGATCAACGAGGCAGTTCTCCTTGAAGAACTTAGCCAGACGACCATTAGCAATGTTCTGGATCATAGTTGGGTTCAAAGAAGCAGCCTTCTCCTCACTTACAGTCTTCTTGATGTTGCGAGCCTCCTCAGCCTGCTCAGGTGTCAACCAACCCTTCTTGGTGTTGCTCTCGATGTGATCCTCAGAGTCAACGTGAGCTGGGTTGATACCAGCCTTCTTCAATGCTGCGTTAACAGCCTTCTCTACGAGCTCTTCCTTGGTCTTAGCCACAGCTACCTCGAGCTCTGTCTTCTTAGTCTCCTCAGAAACAGAAGACTCGTCGAGAGCTACAGGACGCATAGCAGCTACCTGCATAGCAACCTTGTGACCAGCCTCCTCGTTGTTCTCGCTGAGCTGAACCATAGTACACAGAGTGTGCTTGTTCATATGGTCGTAAACCTCGATGTTCTCACCCTCGAGAACACAGTAGCCGTCGAGCTCCATCTTCTCGCCTGTGATACCAGAGCGCTGTGTTACAGCAGCCTGAGCATCAGACTCGCCAACCTTCAAAGTCTTCACCTCGTCGAGAGTTTGAGCCTTGGCAGCGATAGCAGCATCGAGGATGTCAGATGTCAACTTGATGAAGTCAGCACCATTGGCAACGAAGTCTGTCTCGCACTTGAGAGCGATGATAGCAGCGAAATCGTTAACCTTCTTAACGAGAACGCAACCATTAGATGTCTCGCGGTCAGAACGCTTTGCAGCGATAGCGAGTCCACGCTCACGGAGCAACTCCTTTGCCTTATCGAAATCACCTTCAGCCTCTGTCAGAGCCTTCTTTACGTCAGCAAGACCAGCACCTGTCATAGCGCGAAGTTTCTTGATATCTTCAATTGAAACAGCCATAATATTTTTCTTTAATTAAAATAGTTAATGTTCTATTTGTTGCTATAGCACTGAGCCACCCCTTTCCTGGATGATGGCTCAGAACATATTAAGCCTTTGCCTGATTACTCAGCAGCCTCAGCAGCCTCTTCCTTGCGGGCAGCCTTCTTCTTAGGCTGATCCTTCTGCTCGGCAGCAGCCTTCTCATCAGCCTTCTCTGCCTTGCGCTCCTCAAGACCCTCAGCGATAGCACCGCAAACAGCAGAGAGAATTACCTCTACTGAATCCTTAGCATCGTCGTTGGCAGGGATGATGTAATCGATATTCTTAGGGTCAGAGTTGGTATCAACGATACCGAACACTGGAATACCCAGACGGTTAGCCTCCTTAACAGCGATGTGCTCCTTCATTACGTCGATAACGAAGAGTGCGCTTGGAAGACGAGTCAGGTCGGCGATAGAACCAAGGTTCTTCTCCAACTTGGCACGCTGGCGGCTTACCTGAAGCAACTCGCGCTTAGAAAGGTTAGAGAATGTACCATCATTCATCAGCTTATCGATGTTTGCCATTTTCTTGACAGCCTTACGGATTGTAGGGAAGTTAGTGAGCATACCACCTGGCCAGCGCTCAATAACGTAAGGCATGTTGACAGAGGCAGCCTTCTCGGCTACGATGTCCTTAGCTTGTTTTTTAGTAGCGACAAACAGGATTTTCTTACCTGACTTGGCGATTCCCTTAAGTACCTCAGCAGCCTCGTCTACCTTGGCTACGGTCTTGTTAAGGTCGATAATATGAATACCGTTACGCTCCATGAAGATGTAAGGAGCCATTGCTGGATTCCACTTGCGACGGAGGTGTCCGAAGTGGCAACCTGCCTGAAGTAACTGGTCAAAATTTGTTCTTGACATTGTCTTTTCTTGTTTAATTGTTGTTTACTTTCTTTTTGAATCTAATTGTTAGATCAGTCGATGAGTAGTCCCCGATTAATGGAATCTCACCGATTTAGATACTAAACTTTTTAGCTCAGCTATATATAATCTGTATATATATAATATGTATAAGATTAACGCTTGCTGAACTGGAAGCGACGACGAGCCTTTGGCTGACCTGGCTTCTTACGCTCTACAGCACGTGAGTCACGTGTCATGAAGCCTGCATCCTTCAATGCCTTCTTGTCCTCAGCGTCGATCTTAACGAGCGCGCGGGCAATAGCGAGGCGAAGAGCCTGGCTCTGACCGGTGAAACCACCGCCGTCGAGGTTTGCCTTAATATCATACTTACCCTCAGCCTCGAGCAACTGCAATGGCTGCTTCACTACATAGCGAAGGATTGCTGATGGGAAATATGTCTCAATATCTTTCTTGTTGATTGTGATCTTACCTGTACCTTCTGAAAGGTATACACGAGCTACAGCGCTCTTGCGGCGACCAATTGCATTAATTACTTCCATTCTACCTTAATTATTTATACTGGTTAATATCAATTGCCTTTGGCTTCTGAGCCTCATGCTTGTGCTCTGTGCCATCGTAAATGAAGAGGTTGTCCATCAGAGAACGACCCAAACGGCCCTTTGGCAACATACCCTTTACTGCATGACGCAAAATCTTGTCCATGCCGTCAGGACGTGTGCGCAACTCAGCTGGAGTGTTGAAGCGCTGACCACCAGGATAACCAGTGTAACGTGTGTAAACCTTATCTGTCTCCTTCTTGCCAGAGAATACCACCTTAGCGGCGTTGATAATGATTACGTTGTCACCACAATCTACATGTGGAGTGAAAGTTGGCTTGTACTTACCGCGGAGCAACTTTGCTACCTTTGAGCAAAGACGACCAACTACTTGGTCTGTTGCGTCGATTACAACCCACTCTTTCTTAGCTGTCTCCTTGTTTACGGAGATAGTCTTGAAACTTAATGTGTCCATTTTAAATTTTAAATTACTACTAAAAAACGTTTTTAAATCTTTTTACTCACTTTTAGACAGGCGATTCACTAACCGCAATTCCCGGCCACAGGAGATTGCTATTAACACACACTGCCCAGGGGACTCTAAGCGTATCCCCGCAAATAATCGGACTGCAAAAGTACACATTTTTATTCTATTTATGTGTAACTCTGCAGCCCTCAAGTATTATTTTTACGGATTATTAACTTAAATTAATCTTCCGTCTTCTGTTTTTCTAAATTTTCGTAGCTTCACAGCCTCAATTTCTTCGCGAATGATTATCGGATGAAGAGCAGCTCGCGATACTTTGGCAGTGTCCAGAGTTCATCGGCTACGAGAAGCTCGAGTTTGTCGATCTGATAACGGATTTCCTCCATCTTAGGCGCCACGGTGTCGTGATAAGCCACTGCCTTCTCGCGCTCGCTCTCTATTCTGTTGGCCACTTTACGGGCATTCACCAGAGCCTCTACTCCAGTCTCTATGGTCTGCGTGCGCTCGGCTATCTCGCGGATAATCTTCACATTGCGAGCGGTGAGTTTCTTGCCTTCCTCTCCGCCGAAGATATTGATCATGCCCTCTACATTCTTTGCCAGACGGCTCTGGTAGTGGGTTGCCACAGGAATGATGTGGTTCATCGAGAGGTCGCCCATCACACGGGCCTCTATCTGAATCTTCTTGGTGTAGATTTCCCATTTCACCTCGTTGCGCGCCTTCAGCTCACTCTCGCTCATCACATTGGTCTTGGCGAACATGTCGATGCTTTCCTTGTCGAGATAACGGTCGAAGACAACGGGGCAGGACGCCTCGCAGTCGAGTCCGCGCTTCTGAGCTTCTTCCTTCCACTCGTCGCTGTAGCCATTGCCGTCGAAGCGGATGGGCTTGCAGGTCTTGATATCCTCGCGCACTACGTCGATGATGGCGGAAGTCTTGTCCTCGCCTGCCTCGATGAGTGCATCAACTCTTGTCTTGAAGTTCTGCAGCGCCTCGGCTACAGCTGCATTCAGCACGATGAGCGACGATGCACAGTTGGCCTCGCTGCCTACGGCACGGAACTCGAATCGGTTGCCGGTGAAGGCGAATGGGGAGGTGCGGTTGCGGTCGGTATTGTCGATCATCAACTCAGGAATCTCCGGAATATCGAGCTCCACACCCTTCTTGCCTGCCAGGGCAAAGAGTTCTTCCTTGTCGGCTTTCTCGATATGATCGAGCAGGTCGGTGAGCTGCTTGCCTAAGAAAGATGAGATGATGGCTGGAGGAGCCTCGTTGGCACCCAGTCGGTGCGCATTGGTGGCACTCATGATGGAGGCCTTGAGCAGACCGTTGTGCTTGTACACGCCCATCAGGGTTTCCACGATGAAGACGACAAAGCGCAGATTGTCCTCGGGAGTCTTGCCTGCAGCATGGAGCAGCACACCTGTATCGGTACAGAGACTCCAGTTGTTGTGCTTGCCCGAGCCGTTGACACCGGCAAATGGCTTTTCATGCAACAGTACTCGGAAGCTGTGCTTGTGAGCCACACGCTTCATCAAGCTCATCAACAGCATGTTGTGGTCGACAGCGAGGTTGCACTCCTCATAGATAGGAGCCAGCTCAAACTGGTTTGGCGCCACTTCGTTATGGCGTGTCTTGCAGGGAATACCCAGCTCGAGAGCATGGATTTCCAGGTCTTTCATGAACGCTTGCACACGCTCTGGAATGGTGCCGAAGTAATGGTCGTCCATCTGCTGGTTTTTGGCAGAGTCGTGCCCCATAAGGGTTCGCCCAGTAAGCATCAGGTCGGGGCGTGCCGAGTAGAGACTTTCGTCCACAAGGAAATATTCCTGTTCCCATCCCAGGTTGGTCTGCACCTTCTTGACCTGTGGATAGAAGTAATGGCACACGTCGGTAGCCGCCTCACTCAGTGTGTGGAGCGAACGCAGCAACGGAGCCTTGTAGTCGAGAGCCTCGCCAGTGTAAGAGATAAAGATGGTAGGAATGCACAGTGTGTCGTCGATGATGAAGACCGGCGATGTTGGATCCCATGCCGAATAGCCACGCGCCTCGAAGGTGTTGCGAATACCTCCGTTGGGGAATGAACTGGCGTCAGGTTCCTGCTGTACGAGCAGTTTTCCGGAGAACTCTTCTATCATGCCGCCCTTTCCGTCGTGCTCTACGAAGGCGTCGTGCTTTTCAGCTGTTCCCTCCGTGAGGGGCTGAAACCAGTGCGTATAGTGTGTTACCCCGTTTTCCTCTGCCCATAGCTTCATGCCGGCTGCCACAGAGTCGGCGATGGAACGATCCAGTCGGGTACCGTTGTCTATCACGTCGATGAGTTTCTCGTACACATCGGATGGAAGATACTTGTACATCTTCTGGCGGTTGAATACATACTTGGCGAAATACTCCGAAGGTCTTGTCTTGGGAGCATCCACCTCTACAGGTCTTTTCTTGAAGGCCTCGGCTACAACCTCAAATCTCAAATTAGCCATTCTTTTATTGTTTGTTTAAAGTTTGCGGTGCAAAATTACAAAATTCTTGGCAAATGGCTAACATATTGACGATTTTTTATAATAAAATCGCACAAAACTGCTCATAATAGTAGTTTTTGGCACAAAACAGCTCACGATAGTGATTTTTCACACAATGACGGGGGTTGTCTACAGACTGCTGAACCTCTCTATGAGTTTGCGCCGATAGAACCGCCCCACCTTTACATGAGTGAGCGTTTCGAAGGGTGGATAGAAATGGCACACGTTGTCAACCACCTCGATGAGATAGTTCATATTGATGATGCATCGCTGGCTCACCTGCACAAACTGGCTGTCGAAATCGAGCAGTTCCTCGCTCTTCAGTGTGCGCTTCAGCCTCACCGGAGTCTTGCATCCTGCCACCACAGCCTCCCAGCACCGCACCTCATGGTTGTACTGAAAGAGACACACGTCGCGCTTGTCCACGAGCCGAAAGTCTACGGTGTTGGTATAGAGCAGAAACTTGTCGTCGCTCTTCTTGCCGTCCTGCATTTCCTTCTTGCCGTCGCTTGCGGCTGTCACTTTCTGCAGTCTGCCCATTACCGTTGCCAGTTCTTTCCCGTCTATGGGCTTGAGCAGTACATCGAAGGCTTTCTTGCGGAAGGCAGGCAGCACAAACTCGTCATAGGCGGTGTACATCACTACACGGCAGCGTCCATGCGTGAAGATGTCGACACGGTCGAGGAAGTCGAGCCCCGAGATGTCGGGCAGCTGTACGTCGAGGAATATCAGGTCGGGCTGATGCTCGCTCACCATAGTGAGTCCGTCGAATCCGTTGTAGGCGATGCCTGCCACGCTGACCTCGTCGTAATCTGCGAGATGCTCTGCCAGGCTTCGGGCTGCATCCTTGTTGTCGTCGATAATGATTGTTTTCATGAGCTGTATGTGATGTTGGTTTTGTTTTCTTTTACTTTCGGGGTTTAGAAATCCAGTCGGAAGTCGTCTGGCACCATGATGACAGCCTCACATCCACGGGCGTTACCCGCCTCGTCTTTCCTGTTGGTCATGGCGAAGGACATCTTGCTTCTGTTGCGCTCATTCACGATGGCTACGGTCTGCGTGATGATGCTGAGCCCCGTGCGCTTGCTGCGTCCCACGCTTCGTATATCGAAACCGGGTCCGTTGTCGCATACGGCTATCCGTATCATCTTCTGCCTGCGCTCCACGCTGATGTCGAGTTGCTTGTGTCCTTCCCATCCTCTGAGTCCGTGCACAAAGGCATTCTCTACCAGTATCTGCACAAACATGGAGGGTATCTTCACCTTATTTATATATACATCGGGAGCGATATGAATATGAAAGTCGAAGTCATCGCTCAGCAACTGCTGTTCTACCTTCACATACTGGTTCACGAAGTCGAGTTCTTCGCCCAGGGTTACAGCCAGCTGGCACGAGATGTCGAGGTTGGCTCTGATGAGTCGGGTAAGCTCCTGCAGTTCGTGTGCTTCCTGCTGTTCGGAGTGCACAATCTTATTGTTGAGCACATTGAACACAAAGTGGGGCGAGATGCGGTTGCGTGCGCTTCCCAGCCTCAGTTTCATGATGTTCATCTTCGTCTGCAGGTCGCGCTTTCGCGTACGCAATATCCACAGTGCGAATATCAGTGCCAGCACCAATGCAGCCGACACGACGGCAAAGGTTGTGGCATGCGCCTGCTGTATGTCTGCATTCTTTCGTTCGAGTTCTAGGGAATGATGTAGCTTCAGTGTGTCCTGTGTGAATCGCTCCATGATTTCCGAGGCCCGCATATTGATGCGGTTGTGCTCCAAGGAGTCGTTCTTCCTCATGTCCTCTCTCAGGTTGTCGTAAGCCATGCGGTAGTTGCCCGTCGACTCATAGTAGCGCCGCAGGTAATTGTTGCGCACCTGTCTCATCGTAAAGGCGATGTTGGCTGTGTCAATTCCCTTCTCCGTGTCGAGGACCGACTTCACTTCTGCCATGTTGCCACGCTTCACCGCCAGGCCTATACGTATGGTGTTGCAGTAGTAGGTGATCTGCGCATCGTTGGTGCGGCTGGCAAAGGGCTCCACTTCGTCAAGATAATGAGCTGTGGAGTCGAGGCGATTGAGGTTCAGATACACATCCGCCAGGTTTACCTTGCAGATGAACATATCGAAATTGTCCTGCATGTGATGTTTCTCCAACAGGCTTTTCAGGGCGACGAACTTCCGGAGCGATGCCTCGTAGTCCTTGGCGTAATAATAGTAGTTGCCATAGTTGTTCAGAAAATAAGCCTGCATTCCCACCGACATGGATTTCATGCAAGCCTCCGTCTGCTGATAGTAGCGCAGCGATGTCTTCCAGTCGTTGAGTTGCTGATAGATGGTGGCAAGACCCATGTAGAGCGTCACGTTGTCTTGCTTGGGCAGCTCGAGCGAATCCACCAGGAAGAGTGCTCTTCTGTACCACGCGGCAGCCTCTACAAGGCGGTTCTTGAAGAGATAGGCGTCAGCCAGATTGGCACACACCAGTGGGCGCTGAGTCTGCAGATTACTCTCCCCCAACAGCGAGTCGGCACGATGATAGAGCCTGATCACCTCGTCGGGGTCTTTGTGGAAGTTGTGCAGGTTGACAGCCTGGCAATTATAAGCATAAGCCAACAAAGCGTTGCGCCTCGACGATGAGGGTTGTCTCTTGGCAAAGTCGATTGTCGCCTTCAGATAAGGTGCCATGGAGTCGGGAGTGGCAGAAAGACAGTACATCTTGCCCATCCTGACATAGCATTCATAGTAAGCGATGCTGTCGGGCGCCTCAGCCATAGCCTTGAGAATCATCTGTCGGGCTTGCGGCGACTTGGCACCTATTGAGTCCTCAAGCTGCTGCAACAGGAGCTGCCCGGCATCGGGCACAGCCTTTCCTTCCTGCCGACTACAAGCCGCCACAAACAGCAAGCACAGGCTCACTGTCGCCAAGATCATGTACTTCAGATATGTTTTCACTACTTTTTTATTCCAAATAATCTGCTGCGAAATTAATCATTTTTTTTGAAACGACAAAGCCTTGACTACAAACTTTCTTTGCTTTTATCTTCTAACTTACGATTATTTTTTACCACATAGGCACGTTTTCCGACAGCATAAGCACTCCTTGCACCCATTTAGACACGATGTGAGTTTTTCTGTGTTTGCACTTTCATAAGAAATGCTTAACTTTGCCGAACAAGATATTTTGCCTAATGACACGACGGTGTCATAACATCATCAGGAAAATTATGTCTGTTAAACCCCTTTTCTGACAAAGGTTGGCGCTCCTCTCGCATTCTTATGTCGAGGGAGCGTTTTTTGTATGTTTGACAGAAGTTCCCTCATTTGCGAAACTTCAATAAAAATAAACGAATTTATTTTGTATTGTCTTCGTTTTGCACTACCTTTGCAAGCAAAAAGACAAGATATGGACAAACAGCAAAACAGAAATCAGGCACACTTGCCCTACCGCATCATCGCACTCGACTTAGACGGAACTCTCACCAACCACGACAAGGTGATAACTCCCAAAACACGTGAGGTGCTACTCAAGGCACAGCACGAGGGTGCCATCGTGGTGCTGGCTTCGGGAAGACCGACCTATGGCATCGTGCCGCTTGCCAACGAGCTGAAGCTCGACACACATGGCGGTTTCATCCTGGCTTACAACGGTGGAAAAATCGTAGACTGGGGCACACAGCAGGAATGCTTCGCACAGCACCTGCCGCCATCTGCCATCCCCGTCATCTACGAATACGCCAAGTGGAAGGGACATGCTCTGTTGGGCTACGCCGGAAACGAGATCGTGACGGAAATGCCCGACGACCCTTACGTGAAGGAGGAGTCGCGCATCAACAAGATGAACATCAGACGTGTGGACAACCTGCTGATGCACTTGGAGCCTAACCCCACCAAACTGCTCATGACGGGAGAACCGACAACGATGATCGTTGCCGAGGAGGAACTGGCAGAACAGCTGGGCGACAAGATGGATGTGTTCAGATCGGCGCCTTTCTTCCTGGAACTGGTGCCGAAGGGCATCGACAAGGCGCAGTCGCTGTTGAGACTGTTGGCTAAGGTGAACCTCACGCCTGCAGATATGATTGCCTTCGGCGACGGATACAACGACCTGAGTATGCTGCGATTGGCGGGAATGGGTGTGGCCATGGCGAATGCTGCGCCGGAGGTGAGAGCCGACGCCGACTACGTGACGCTGTCGAACGAGGAGGACGGTGTGGCTGTGGCGATAGAGAGGTTTTTGAATATTTAATGAAATAATATAATATGTTACAGCTGGACAATTTCTACAAGGCTCGCTTCGTGCTGAGCAAAGTGATTAGAAAGACTGAGCTGGTTCACACTCCGCGAATCAACCCAGAGAGTGATGTGTTTCTGAAGCCGGAATGTCTGCAGAAGACGGGATCGTTTAAGATTCGTGGTGCTTACTACAAGATTTCGCAACTCACTCCAGAAGAGAAGGCAAAGGGTGTGATTGCCTGTTCGGCGGGCAACCATGCCCAGGGTGTGGCGCTCGGTGCTACTGCCATGGGTGTGAAGAGTCTGATATGTCTGCCCGAGGGCGCTCCTATATCGAAGGTGGAGGCTACCAAGCGATTGGGCGCTGAGGTGTGTCTGGTGCCGGGAGTCTACGATGATGCTTATCAGAGGGCACTGGAGCTGCGCGACGAGCACGGCTACACCTTTGTACATCCTTTCGACGACGAGAACGTGATTGCTGGTCAGGGGACGATTGGCCTGGAGATTCTGGACCAGCTGCCCGAGGTGGAGGCTGTCGTGGTGCCTGTGGGCGGCGGCGGACTGATTTCGGGTGTGGCGTTTGCCATCAAGTCGCTCAACCCGAATGTCAAGATCTATGGTGTGCAGGCTGAGGGTGCTGCCAGCATGGTGCAGAGTCTGCACGACCACAAGCAGGAGAAACTGCCCTCGGTGGCAACTGTGGCCGACGGCATCGCTGTGAAGGAACCAGGCAAGCTGACTTTTGAGACTTGCTCGAAATACGTAGACGAGATTGTAACGGTGAGCGAGGACGAGATCTGTGCTGCCATCCTGAAACTGATAGAGAGCGAGAAGATGGTGGCTGAGGGCGCCGGTGCTGCCAGTGTGGCTGCCGTAATGTACAACAAGGTGCCGGTGAAGGGCAAGAAGACTATCTGTATCGTGAGCGGCGGTAACATCGATGTGACGATTCTGAACCGTGTGATTACGCGTGGTCTTGCCAAGAGCGGACGCCTATGCACCATAGAGATGGAGCTCGACGACAAACCGGGCGAACTGGTGGAAGTGTGCTCGGTGATAGCAAGCTTGGGTGGAAACATCACAGGTGTGCACCACGACCGTTCTGCCAACCGCCAGAAGGTGAACTCATGTGTGCTGCGTCTCACCATGGAGACCCGTGATGCTGATCACGTGAAGGAAATCAAGGGGGCGCTCGAAGAAAAGGGCTTCCACCTGTATATTGTTTAAAGGTAAAAAGGGAAAAAAGTAAAAAGGTAAAAAATAAGAAATTAAAAGGTAAAAATTATGAACGCAATTCACACAGACAATGCGCCTGCTGCTATAGGACCTTATAGCCAGGCTATTGAAGTTAATGGTTTCGTATTTGCATCGGGTCAGATTCCTATCGACCCTGCAACGGGTAATTTCGTAGAGGGTGGCATCAAGGAGCAGACCCGCCAGGCGCTCACCAACGCGCAGAACATCCTGAAGGCTGCCGGCACCGACCTCGCCCACGTGGTGAAGACTACTGTCTATTTGGACAGCATGGACGATTTTGCAGCCATGAACGAGGTTTACGCCGAGTTCTTCAGCCAGCCTTTCCCTGCCCGCTCTGCCGTAGCTGTAGAGAAGCTGCCCAAGGGGGCCTTGGTAGAGGTTGAGGTATTGGCAGCGAAGTAAGCAGACCTTATCATCGTAACGGAAGTTAATTTATCTTCTTCCGTTACGATTTTTTTATTATCACAAAAATCATACCATCTGCACGAGATGGTATGATTCACACTAACACTTAGGGCGTATAAAAAACACCATGCTACTGGGCCTGCTGGCTACTCTTTCCAGAGGCGTAACGCAGCATGTTGAGTAAGAGCTGGCGGCCTACGGCGTCGGCTTTGTTCATGCCTTGCGTGTTGAAAGTATTCATCGATTCGTTCATGCCGTCGAGGTCCACCTTCTTGTTATAGGCGGCTGTGCCACGCAGACAGGCAGGAATGTCGAGCGTGGTGATGAGCACGCGTCCTCTGCCTACGGCTATCTCGGAGAGGGCTGAATACACCTCCTTGCGATGGTCGGACACACAGCCTACGAGCACCTCGCCATTCATGTCGCGCAGACCGACGCGACGGCGGTTATAGGCGGCAAAGCACTGATACTCCCAGTTGAACACACAGTCGGTGGGCAAGCCCTCGAAGATGGGGTGTGACCGGCAGAAGAAGTTGCCTCCGTACCAGGAGCGCCCCAACTGCTTGAATCCCCGGTAATCCATGATCTCCTTATCGCTGAGCAGATCGGCCCAGCGCAGGGGATTGTCGACGATGACAACTGTGTGGCCTGTGCTTGCCCATTCGAGGATGTCGCTGTAGCCACTGCCGAACTGGGTTGGCTCGAAGGCTCCCACAATCATGAAATCGCCCTGCGGACGACCTGCCTTATAGGCTGTAGTCTGTATGCCCTGACTCTTGAGATAGGCGGCGAGCACTCCTGTGGTATCTGCCACCACGCACGTGCCCTCTATGCTCTTGGCGTTCATGGCCACGGCATAGATGCGGTCGCTGCCTGCTGCCACGGTGCGGCCCTGCTGCACCAACTTGGCGTCGACGCTGACATAGCCTGAGCCTGTCACCTTCCACTGCCATCCGGTCATCAGGTTCTCGCCATACACTACACCACCACTCACCTTCACCTTGCGCTTGGTCTGAGCCAAGAGGCGCCCTTTGGCATCACGGGCGGTCAACACCAGCTGTGCCGTGCCGTGTACGTTCTTTCGATTGACGATGTACACATCGGTGGTGGTGGTATCGCCTACAGCCAGCACCTTGTTGGTCAGCTTTACTGCCAGGTAGAGAGGGCGGTTGTAACGGGCAATGAGGTCGGCATCGCCCTTCAGGTTGCGGTAGTTGTCGACGATGCCCGAGTGGTTCTCCAATTTCATTGATTCCCATCCGTTGACGGCGTAGGCATCGACGGTGTTGCTGATGTGTATATTCTCTATCACTCGTCCCTGATAATAGTAAGCCACGTTGCCCATCTGCCTGGTCAGACTGTCGACACAGGGGAAGGCTTTGCTGAAGCCACGCTGGCGCAGGAACTGATCGTAGGCATCGTACCAGGCGAGGTAGTCTTTGGCTTCCCATCCTGTGGTGCGTCCGGTGCGCAAAATCTCATCGCGTATCAACTGCAGGCGTGGTGGTGTGCCGATGGCTCCCTCCTCGCCCCAATATACGATCTCGCCCTTGTTGGCGGAGTAGCGCTGGTAGTTGTCCTTACCTTTATATATATAGTCGTGATAGACACCGGGGCCTCCGGCATGATGGTTGTCCCACCACCCTACGTTGTAGAAAGTGGTATCGTTGGGCATCAGGTGCAGCTTGAAGTGATCGTCGGGCTCTCCTTCGGGGTTCTTGCCGTTGCACGAGTTGTAGGTCAGGATGCGCGAAGGATCCAGTCGGTGTCCCATCTGCATCTCACGTCGGTCTTCAGCCTGCGGAGACGCTCCGCGCTCGTTGTGCAAGTTGTAGATGATGAGCGATGGGTGCGAACGGTCGCGGCGAATCATGCGTGCCAGCTTCTCGTTGCGATAATCGAAGTAGAACTTGGTATAGAGAGTTCCGTCATCAAACTTGCCTGCGGGATACTGGTTTCCACCAGGCTCCTCGAAATAGAGCAGTCCCAGTTCGTCAGCGGCATCGAGTACATCGGGGTTGCCGATGGTGCGGTGAAAGTTGAGCATCGTCATGCCCAGTTGTTTGGCGTCACGCACCTGCTTGTAGGCCAGTTCCCTGGACGGCGTGATGCCGTTGTCGGGCCAGAAGCTCCACGATATGGCGGTCACGAGGGTGATGCGCTTGCCGTTGAGGTAGAATTGCTTGTCGCCCTTCACCGTGCGCACCTCGAACCAACGGAAGCCAAAACGCTTCTTCACCTCGTCGTTGCCCAACCTCAAGGTCAGTTCGTACAGGTTGGGGGCGTCGACACTCCACAGTCTGGCCTGTGGCAATGACACCTCGATGGTTTTCTCGGCTGTGGTCATCTGGTCGTTATGACGCCATACCACCTTCTGGCTGCCACGCTCCCTCAACTCCATTACCAACGGAGTGTCGGCAGTAAGTCCTCCTGCCGCAACATGTACCTTCACGACAGAGGGGACAGGGGTGTTCTCGACAAACACGTCGTCGATGTACGTTCTGTCGGTGGCACACAGATGCACACGCCCCGTGATGCCGCCAAAACCATGCGAGGGATTGGTGAGATAGTTGCCCCACGCATAGCACTGCGAGTCTTTCCAGTTGAAGTTGCCGTTAGGGTCGGTGATGCGGATGGCGACATCGTTCTTCTGACCCAGCTTGACGTATGGGGTGATGTCGATAGAGAAAGGGGTACTGTTGACGAGGTCGTAACCTGCGAGCTGGTGGTTGACGAACACCTCGGCGCGAAAGCGTACGGCATCAAACTGCAAGGTGATGCGCTTGCCTGTCCAGTTGGCAGGCACGTCTACCGAGGTATTGAACCACGATACGCCCACATAGTTTCCTGTCACACCGTAGGTCTGTCCGTTCCATCCCCACAGCTCTCCCTCGACAGTGGCAGGCAGCTGAACGTTGCGCTTCTGGGGAGCGTCGAGCAACTGCCACCCTCCTGTGGGCTGATGAACGGGGAGTGCAGCAATATTGACGGGCGAAACATACAACTCGTCGCTGTTCCATTGAGCCTGGGTGTCGAGCGTAATGTTCCACCCTAACGAAGAAAGGTCGACCGACTCTCGTGCCATCGACTGCAGCGATACCACAGCCAAGGCCAATAATAGTTTGTTCTTGATTAACATAGAGATTAAGTTTTAAAGTTTTAAAATAAAGAGGTGTAAATGCTAAATAAGTTTGTTTTTATTCTGTCTTCCTGTCGGCCGTGTACATACCTATAAGGATGCAGGCAGCACCTGCGAGGAAGTAGGGAGTGATTTTCTCGCCCAGTACCCAGGAGGCAAAGATCATGGTGGAGATGGGGTTGAAATAAACCCAGTTGGTGGCTTTGATGGCTCCCAACTTGGAGATGCACCAGTTCCACGTGAGGAAACACACCATGGAAGCCAGACAGCCCAGGAAGAGCAGGTTGGCAAGTACCACGGGATGCGTGAGCACCTCCGGGGAGGGAAGACCTGGCACCACGGCATAATAGGGCAGAATGGTGAGTGCGCCATAGAAGAACACCTTTCGCGTGATGAATGCGGCACTGTACTTGTCGGACATCGACTTCATGAGCAGCGAATAGACAGCCCAGCACATACAGGCTGTGAAAGCCAACGCATCGCCCACGGGAGAGAGATGGAGCACGAAACGGCCGTTGAGCACCACGATGACCATGCCCACAAATGCCAACAGCGAACCCATCAGTTGAACCACATGAATGTGCGAGGAGCGATAGACGAGCCTCACCAACAAGGTGGCGAAAAGAGGACACGAGCAGACGATGAGCGAGGTGTTGGTGGCGGTGGTGAAGTTCATCGCCTCGTTCTCGCTCAGAAAGTAGAGTGAGCCGCCCGTAATGCCCAACAGCATCATCCTGCCCTCATCACGCCACGACGAGGCGAAGAGCCGACGGTGGTTGAAACACAGCATCAGCACATAAGCCATGAAGAAACGAAGGGTGAATATCTGGGCTGGCGAAAGGCCATGAAGCATCAGCACCTTGGTGGAGACAAAGGTGGTTCCCCATATCGCCACAGTGATGAAGGCGACAAGATGATAGAAAAATGTACTGTTATGTTGTGTCATCGTGATTTAATAAAAACTTATTCAAGTTTCGCAAGCTCAGAAGTTAAAGGAGTTATCGCTCCCTACGGTCGCTGAGGAGTTAAGACAACAGTCTTTTTGGCGTAGTTTTTTAAGCAGCAAGACATACGTCTTAACTCCTTAACTTCCTTAACTCCTTTAACTTCCTGATATGCGAAAGTTCAGAAACTAATGCAAAGATAATGCAAAATTCTGAATGAGCGAAAAGAATATAAAAAAATATCGTATCTTTGCAGCATGAAATTTCATCCAATACATATAGACCCAGCCTCGGGCATCCGGTTGCCCGAGAGAATGAACAATCCTTTCTGTTATGAGCCGCACCCTCTCTGCATCATGGCCTGCAAGGAGCTGCAGGAGAAAATCGCCCAGCGAGACGACTGGCGCGAGGAGATAGACCGTGGCAAGATGTTCGGCGTGCTGATCGTGGAAAAGCCCCAGAAGGACGGCGAAGCGACTGAGCCACAGACAGGCTATATAGCTGCCTACAGCGGACAGATAGGTGGCCGGAGCGACTGGAGTGGCTTTGTGCCTGCCGTATTCGACTATCTGAAGCCCGACGGATATTTCAAAAAGCACGAGAGCGACATCTCGGACATCAACGTCGCCATACACGATCTGCAGAACGATGAGCGGATGAAACAGATAAAGACGGAAATCGACACCCTGAAAGCCCGCTGGCAGCGCGACATCGACGCCTATCAGCTACAGATGAAGGCAGCCAAAGCACAGCGCGACGCCCGACGCAAGGCGGGCAACCTGAGCGAGGAGGAAAAGGCAGAAATGGTGAGGGAGAGCCAGTTTATGAAAGCCCAGCTGAGAAGACTCAAGAAAGAACGGGACAGGAAGACCGACATCGAGGAGGAATACGACAGAAACCAGAAAGCCATCAGGTATCTGAAACAGCTGCGCAAAGAACTCTCAGACTCACTGCAGCGATGGCTGTTTGACAAGTTCTGTATGCTCAACCCACAGGGCGAACGCAAGAACCTCTTGGAGATTTTCAAGGACACGGCAGCCAAGATTCCACCGGCTGGCAGCGGAGAATGCTGCGAGCCCAAGCTGCTGCAGTATGCCTACAGCCACGGTTATCGTCCGCTGCAAATGGCCATGTTCTGGTGGGGAGAAAGTCCGAAGGAGGAAATACGCCACCACCTGAACTTCTATCCTGCCTGCAACGGCAAGTGCAAGCCCATCCTGCAATGGATGCTGCCCGAGGCCTCCTGTACGCGGACGGAAGAATACAAGGCGGAGCTGAAGACTATCTACGAAGATGAGCAGATAGCCGTAATATGCAAGCCGGCAGGAATGTTGTCGGTTCCAGGAAAGAACGGAGCCGAGTCGGTGTATTCCATCATGCGGAGCAGAATGCCCGAGGCCACAGGACCGCTCATCGTTCATCGGCTCGACATGTCGACCAGCGGACTGATGGTGATTGCCAAGACCGAGTTTGCCTATCATCGTCTGCAGCAGCAGTTTGCAGCCCGACAGGTGGAGAAGCGGTATGTCGCCGTCGTGGGTTGCCAGGACAAGGCAGCAGCCGACCGCATGGCGCAGGAAGGAACCATCAGTCTGCCTCTGATGCCCGACTACATGGACCGTCCACGCCAGATAGTGAGTCATGAGCATGGCAAGGAGGCAGTCACCGAATATCGGGTGCTCGCCCGCATCGACGACACACACCTGCGCCTCGCCCTCTGGCCCAAGACAGGCCGTACACATCAGTTGCGCGTGCACTGTGCCCACAGCGAGGGGCTTCATGCCCCCATCGTGGGCGATCCGCTTTATGGCAATGAACCGGCACAGCGACTCATGCTGCACGCCGAATCCATCAGTTTTGAGCATCCGCTGACAGGCAAGAAAATTTGTTTGGAAGAAATGATTAGTATTTAATTCAGAAGTTAAGGAGTTAAGGGAGTTAAGACAAATGCTTTTGTGGACTTGAAATCCCCATTCCCTCAAGGCTGTTGTCTTAACTCCCTTAACTCCTTAACTCCTTTAACTCCTCGAAAAAGATAACTCCTCGAAAAAACTATACGAAAAACATGATCAGCACTTGGGCGATAATCACCCTGACAAACATGCCGAGGGGATAAACCGTGGCATAACTGATGCTTGGCGTGTCGCCGTCGATGGTGTCGTTGGCATAGGTCAGCGCCATAGGGTTCGCCATGCTGCCACACAGAATGCCGCAGATGCTGCCAAAGTCGTACTTCTTGGTTTTCAGAATGATGAGTCCCACTATCAGCACAGGCACCACGGTGATAGCAAAGCCTATACCTACCCACATCAGTCCCTCAGGGCGAATCACCGTCTCGAAGAACTGTCCGCCAGCCTCCAGACCCAAGCAGCCCAGATAGAGCGCCAGTCCCAACTCACGAAGCATCAGTCCGGCGCTGCGCGTCATATAAGAGATGAAATGCACACGTGGACCCAGGGCACCGATGAGGATTCCCATCACGATAGGACCGCCCGCAATACCGAGACGCACAGGAGCCGTCATACCGGGAATGTTGAAAGGTATCGTTCCGATGGCAAGACCCAGGATGATGCCCAGGAAGATGGCGCCAAGATTAGGCTCGTTGAGCGTCTTGACAGCATTGCCTAAGAACTGCTCCACATGATCGATGCTGGCAGGATCGCCCACCACGGTGAGGCGGTCGCCATACTGCAGTCGCAGGTCATCGGTGGCAAGAAGGCGAATATCGCCACGGAGCACACGGCTCACATTCACGCCATAAGTGTTGCGCATGGAGAGATGACCCAGCAACTTGCCGTTCAGTCCCGGACGGGTCACCACGATGATGCGGCTCTCCACCTTGGCATCGATGGCGTTCCAGTCCACCTTCTCGCGGTTCCAGTCCTTGTCCACCTTCTTGCCGAAGAGAATCGACATGGCAGAAACCTCATCCTTATTGGTTACCACCAGCACACTGTCGTTGGTGTGCAGCACGGTGTCGGCCTGAGGCACGATGACCTGGTCGCCACGCCACACGCGCGAGATGATGAACTTGCGGTGTGTGAGCATCGAAATCTCGGCTATGGTGTTGCCATTCAGGGCAGGATTCACGATGATATACTGTCCGATGGCAGTATGGTCGTCCTCGTCGTTTCGTCTTATCTCCAGGTCGGCAGGCTTCACAAAGAGCTTGCGCATCGTCATCATCGCCAGGATGACGCCCACCACGCCCAAAGGATAAGTCACGGCACAGCCCAGGGCAGCACCGCCGCTGGGAAGTCCCAACTGCTGCAAAGCCTGCTGGGCAGCACCCAGGGCAGGCGTATTGGTAGTAGCGCCGCAGAGAATGCCCACCATGTCGGGCAGACTCACGGGCAGCAGCCAGCACAAAACCAGGGAGAAGAGCGTTCCCACCACGATGACAGCCATCGACCACAGGTTGAGCGCAATGCCCTCATGTCGCATGGAGCCGAAGAAGTTGGGGCCGACATAAAGTCCCAGTACATAAACAAACATGGTGAGTCCGAAGCTCTCGGCAAACTCGAGCATATCTTTGTCGATCGAAAGTCCGAAATGACCTGCAATGATGCCCACAAAGAACACGAAGGCAATGCCGAGAGAAATGCCACGCACCCGAATCTTGCCAAGGGCAAGACCCAGTGTGCAGATAAGGGAAAGTATGACGATGCCCTGCACCGCCGAATGTACATTGATCAATCCGTCAAACCACATGACAATCTATTTCAGCCTTTTATTTCTGAGTTTTTTGTTATTTGCTTTTATTCAGCTGCAAAGGTACAGCATTTTTTCGACAGAGCAAAAGATTGGGTATTAATTTTCGGAAAATATACATAAATCGTTCGAAAGGTATTGGCTCAACTTTCGCATTTTGCTCAACATGAGTCACTTATTGTCCAAAATCGTTTGCCGTTTCGGAGAATTGTGGTAACTTTGCACACAGTTTCAATGCATCAGAAGCGACAGGGTGCAGCATCGTGAAACCACAACACAGACATAATAGAAAAAAAGACAATGACAGATATTTGTTGTATAGGACACATTACTAAAGACAAGATAGTAACTCCCAACCGAACCGTATATATGGCGGGCGGAACCTCATTTTACTTCGCCTACGCCATCAACCAACTGCCCAAAGACGTCACCTTCTCATTGGTGACGGCGATGGACCCCACCGAAACCGAGCCTGTGGACCGAATGCGCAAGGCAGGCATCAACGTGATGCTCAACGCATCGCGCAACACGGTGTTCTTCGAAAACCGCTACTTCGGCGAGAACCAGAACGAGCGCAAACAGCGGGTACTCGCCAAGGCCGACCCCTTCACCATCCCGCAGCTCAAGGACGTAGAAGCCAAGGTGTATCATCTGGGCAGCCTGCTGAGCGACGACTTCTCGCCCGAGGTAGTAGAATATCTCGCCACCAAGGGCAGAGTGTCTATCGACGTGCAGGGCTATCTGCGCGAAGTGAGAGACGAGAAAGTTTATCCCGTCGACTGGCAGGACAAACTGAAAGTACTCAAGAACACCTATTATCTGAAGGTGAACGAGACAGAGGTGGAAACCATCACCGGCAAGAAAGATCCGCGCGAGGCAGCCCTGCTGCTACATTCCTGGGGCGTTACCGAAGTCATCATCACCCTGGGCAGCGAGGGCTCGCTCATCTATGTAGACCAAACCTTCTACGAAGTCCCAGCCTATAAGCCTCACGAGGTCGTCGATGCCACAGGCTGTGGCGACACTTACTCAGCAGGTTATCTGTACAGGAGGCTGCAGGGCGCATCACCCTTAGAGGCAGGCAAGTTTGCCGCAGCCATGTGCACCATCAAGCTGGAGCACAATGGCCCCTTCAACCGCACGCAGAAAGACATCCTGCAGATAATGGGAGAAGCTTAGCCGAGCCTATCTGCTCATCGACCGTGCGGTGAGGTCGAGCAGACTTTGCAGATAGTCGTCGTCAGTATCCTTCTTCATCTTGGAGAGGGCGTTGGCGCAAAACTTCCTCTCCTCAGCGTTGAGAAGAGAGCCGTGACCCTTGCATAGCCTGATGATCTTGTTGGCAATGCCCGTCTGCAAGTTGCGGCGCAACTGCGACTGGAACCCCCATCTATACTGATCCTTTGCATTCTTGAAGGCAGCACGCAGGTTGTTGAGCAGAGTGAGGAACTCAGCGCTGTTTTTGGGTTCCGGCTCGTTGGCAGAATACTTCTTGGCAAGGTTTTTCCAGTACTTCACGGTCTGTCCGTTGACCACCACCGAGTCCACGCCGTCGCTGCTGCTTACCACCATGCTGCTGAGTCCGTCAGCCAGACTGTTCAGGTCAGCCTCCAGACCCTTCAGGTCGTCTACCTCAGCGATGGTTCCATCAGGATTGATGATGGTGGCACGTCCCGTGACGCGATGAGCCCTTTCCCAAGCCGGGTCCCTGCCATAGAACAGATAGACGGAACCTTTGATCAGCTCCTCGTCGCCGTCCTTCCTGGCTCGCCAGTTGTTGCTCTCGTCATTGCTGCTGTACCACACCAGAGTGTACACATATCGCATGGTGCTGTCCTTAGGGTCGCGGAAATACTGCAAATTGTAGTTGCGTTCCTTGTGCGCACCGAAGGTGATGCTCTGCGAATTCTTCTCGCCGTATGCTATTCTTTCCTGTGTATCAGAGTCGAAGCCCTTCTTCTTGATCATGGAAGAATAAGCAATCTTGTTGCTGGCGAGCAAAGCCTGGTTGTAAGTCTCTATCGGCTTGGCTTTCCTGACGGGGACAGTATAATCGTAGGAAACAACATACCCCTTGCTGTATTGTTTCTTCGACGAAGTAGCGACATAGTCGTTGGCGGTGAGCCAGGCAGCAAGGTTCTCGAAAGCCTGCTGAGGCATCAGGATAGTTTTCTGTGCGACGGCAGTACCCGAGAGTATCATCAGGCAAGCCATCATGACGATTCTGAGATTCTTTTTCATCATGTTTCCTTTCTTTATTTTACGTTCTCTTGTTCTTGTCCATAATCATCCTCATCGTTATACGATGCCAGGTCTTCAGTCTGCAGGGCGCTGACCAGATACAGGCGGAAGAGCATTTCGTTCTGCTGCTCCTCGAGCGCTTGCAGATGCGCCTCAGCCAAGGCTTCAGGCGACTGCTGCATAGAGTCGATGACAGTCTGAGCAATCCATGTCACAGGAGGCGCCGGACTGTGTAGATGCTTGCGGTAGACACCACGTTTACGAGGTCGCATCTTCGGCCTGACCGCCTGTTTCACCTGATTCCTCACCTCAGTTTCAGCAGCGGGCACAAGGGTCTCAGCAGAGTCATTGTCAGCCCGTGCCAGCGTCGCAGCAGGCGAGGCCGTACTGTCCCCGTTCCTCGCAGGCCAAGTCATAACCACGAGCAGAGCCACGGCGGCGGCAGCAGCAAGCAAGCACCACAGCGGGCGCAGACGCGAACGATAGCGAAGCGGCTCACGGCAAACATCCCCATCAGTCGTTCCCCCGTCTTCAGGCATCAGCCCATCCGTAGGCATACCCTTGTCGAAGTAAGCGAACATTTGCTGATAAGGCTTCAAGTCGTCGCTCACATCAGCGTGTACGGCAAACCATTGGCTTATCCGTTCCTCCTCCTCTATCGAGGTAAGTCCCTGCATGAATTTCCCGATGAGCAGTCTAATATTCTTTTCTCCATTCATTTTTATATTCATATTTAATGTTCAGTGTTTAACTTCCCTCATTCCCTCGAAATCTCCATTCTTCTTCTGATTTCCGTCAGCATCCTTTGTCGGGCTCTCGACAGGATTGTAGCAGCCGAGGCAGGAGTGATACCGATGATACCGGCAATCTCTTCCATGCTTTTCTTCTCCACCTGTCTCAGGTGCAGCACCTGGTATTGCGTGGATGGCAGTTCGAGCAGTTTCTGTTGCAGCCACATATCGTTCTCCTGCGTTTCCATCATCATGTCGGGAGGCGGCTCGTGGCTTTCAGCCAGAAGATGCGGATGCAGCAGCAAGGAGACTTCCCGCTTTTTGCGGTGTCTGTCGATACAGAAGTGTTTGGCGACGCATCCCGTCAGACCTTTAGCATGTTGCGCAGAGGTGATGTCCTTTCTGATGGCCCACAGCCTGAGCATGGTGTCTTGCGCCACGTCTTCGGCAGTCATGCCGTCGGTGCCACAGCCCCTGCAGACGTGCAGGGCTGTTTGCCGCAGCTCGGGAACCAGTGAGGTGAATTCTTTCTCTGTCATGTGTGCCTTGTTTGCTTGTTCTGATGTATAAACGAAGAAATCGGAATTTTATCAACTCCTTTAACTTCTCTTAACCTCTGAGGGGGCAGAAGTAATTACTCAGCACCCATATTGTCATGAGTTGTTACGTTAATGTGAGTCAACTCGTATTATCAATAAAGCGTAAAGTGGTCTACTAAAATCGTTAAACCACACAACTAAAATCGTTAAACCACAATGCAATAGGCTTCAACTGCTTACGAAGCCGCTTTCTTTGCTCTACGAAATAGGCTTCATTAACTATCGAAGCCGATTTCATATTTCGAGCCTTTTCTATTCTAAGTTTTCAATAGGGGTGCTGAGTAGTTACGGTCAGAAGTCCTTAATGACAACAGTTCGAGTTTCACTTATTACAAAAATGAGGACTTAATTGACGAAACATCAGTCATCAATTAAGTCCTCACATCAACGGACGTAAGAATCCAAGCCCCTTTTACAGGGAAGCCACCGCCATTCTAAAAGTTCTTACCAGTGCCAGAGTCCATAAACTCAGCATTAGAGAAAGTGAAGTCAGCCGAGTTCGACACACCGAAGAGATCGCCGGTGGTGTATTTCGTCACATAGTTGGTTTTCAGATGAACGTTCTCAAAGGACAGACTCTTCAGCAGCGTGCCCTCAGAGTCCAGCATCTCCACATCCACCTTGATATTCTCCTCCTCCGCCGAGCTCAGGAAGACATAAGCGTTAAACCGGGAATAAGTATTGCTCATCTCGATTGTCGGAGTCACCACGCTCACGTCAGCCGCCAGACCTGTCGTAGGATTCCATTTGTTGCTGCAATTACCCGAAATACGGAACTTCATATTCTTCACCACATCCGTCGTGGAACCAGTATTTTCAATGGTAAACTTAGCCACAGAACGCTTCATATTGCAATTAAAAGCATTGTTTCCTTCCTTTACCATTATCTTCTGGCAGACAGCCGCCATGTCTGTCACCTTGTTGGGGAAGACAACCTCCGTCACAGAATTAATCTTCACATCGGCATTCTTGCTGGCTACAGCCACCATATCATATTCACCCACAGGAACCCGCATACTGACATGACCGAAGTTGTCTGCCATTTCAGCCTTCACCTGTCTGAAGACGATAGTTTTGCCCGTGCCATTGGTAGGGATCAGGGAAATATCCAAGTAAGTAAACGGGCTGTTCTTCAAAGCAGTACTCGTACTGCTTTCGTCTGCTCGAGTCTTTGCCTGAGAATTTTCCAATGACTGCATGGTCACTTGGTAAAACGACAAGCTAACTTGCTGGTTCGCTACATGGGATGATTCATTACCCCCCCCGTTTTCGGTTGTACAACCGGCACTAACTAATAGTGCAATAGCCATAATTAGGCTGTTAATTGTAAACTTTAGATTCATTATCTTAAGTTTTAGGTTATTAGAAAGTATCGAAACTTTTTCGGTACATGCTTCAAAAATAAGAATTATTAATAAGAAATTACAATTTAAACCTTTTAAAACCGATTTATTTAATATAATTTACACTGATTTTATAAATATTTATCTAAAAATCGCATTAAAAAATAAAAAAGTATCTATATATGCCGTTATGCTCGATGAACAGCGAGAGCGAGCCTCGGGCTGCCAGCTCGTGCGGTGTGTCGGTCTCGAAACGCCCAGGGCTAAGAGCTTCTGCCCTTCAGGCAGGGTGTGTTGCTGCTCGGTACTGGCAGCTGTCCCAGAAAAGCCCCTTTTCCTATTCCATCTCCCATATCGGCATAACCTCAATCCTTATTCCGTCTCGTTCGAAGGTCTCCCGTTGGGAGAAAGTGATGATTTTTCCCTGTTTGCAGCCTGTAACGGAGGAGGCAGCTGTCAAGCCTCCTATCTCTCGTTCTACGTTATCATCATTCAATGTCCAGCAGACTTGTATCAGCTCAGCTACACGCTCGCCCTTTTTCACAACGAAGTCGCATTCCTTCGATTCATAGAAGTAGAATATCCCGTCCTCTTCTCCAAGCGTTCTCTCCAAGTTGAGATAAACGATATTCTCCAAAGTCTTGCCTGCATCTTCGCTCTCAGGCAATAATACGGCATTGCGCAGGGCAATGTCTGCCACATAATACTTGGCAGGAGCAGAACGCTGTTTTACCATCGACTTATCGTATTTTTCCACTTTGCGAAACATGAAAATGTTGCAAGCATAGTCGAGCCACAGATAGAGGGAATCCTTGGAGACCTTTAAGCCTTGCGATTTCAAGTCGTTATAAATATTGTTCACGCTGGTCGGCTTCGTGAGTTTGTTCATCACACGCTTTAAGAAATAACGCACCACCGAAGGAGAAGCTCCGATATGATAATGCTCCACCATATCCCTGAAGAGCATGGTGTTGAAGTAAGACTGCAGGATTTTGACTTTTTCTATCTTGCTTTTTTCGAGAACAACCTCTGGAAAACCGCCCTCCTCGCAATAACCGCGGAAGGAGACCGCTATCTTTGCCTTGCCAGCTTCGCTAAATGGATTTGCCTTGATGCCCTTGAACGCCAAATATTCCTTGAAACTCAAAGGATACTCTCGATATTCGTCAGGCCATCCTCGTAAAGCGGAAGCCATTTCTTCTGAAAGCATCTTGGCTGTGCTACCTGTTACATAGATATGCTTGCAATAATTCTTATACACCCGGAGAACAAAGAGTTCCCAGCCCTCTATGAGTTGTATCTCATCAAAAAACATATAAACATCCTTAAGCGATGTGTCGGGATACATTTCACGATAAGCTTGCAGCAATTCATCGAAGTTTTCGGGCGACATGGAAAGAAAACGTTCATCGTCGAAGCCTACATAGAGGATGTGCTCTTTTGGAGTTCCTTGTTGTAGCAGGCGATTAATCGTAAGTCCCAATAATGATGACTTTCCGCAACGGCGAATGCCAGTAACAGTCACGATGCGGTTTCCATCCAACGGAAGTTGGGTGCTTCTCTCTTGCAAGGCAAAAGGTAATTCCTCTTGGTGCAAGGAAATGATTGACTGAAATGTGCTGCGTAGTTCCATTTGTGTACCTTCTTTATTACTGATTATTTTATTGTTAATATGTAGATTCCTACACTCGGTTGCAAAGATACAAACCTTCCTTCTAAAAAAGGAAAGAAATCGGCAATTATTTCCTTTTAAAAAGGAAAGTTTCTGTTTTTATCTAAAATCTCTTTTGCTCTTTAAAGCTCTAGTTGTTGTCTTGCAGTAGCCATTTCCAGATAGGTACTACCTCTATCGTATAACCATCTGCCTTTATTTGGGTCTGGTAATCACGGGTGATGATGTAGCCGTGATAGCCTGGAAAGGCTTTCAGAAATTTAATCAGTCCTCCTACTTCTCGCTCGTAGGTTGCCTCATCATTCAGATTGTAAGATACCTGTATGGCCAACTGGGCAGAAGGAACGCAGAAATCTATCTCTACGTTCTTGTTGAAATAATAGAGCAAGGTTTCTTCTGTCGTGTTTCTGAATCTTCTGTTCAGTTCTATCGCCACCATATTCTCCAACAGCTTCGTTTCTCCCTGAAACAGAAAGAGATTGAGTATTCCATTATCGGCAACGTATCTTTTTTGAAGTGTTGCCTGTTCTGTCATAGGTGAAACCAGATTCGGAATCGGGAAGAAGAGATACGCATCTTGCATGTATTCCAGGTAATCCTTTAGGGCTGGCAAACTGATGGTGTCTCCGGTAGATTTCACCATGTGTTGCAATCTGGTCAGGGATGAAGGCTGCATCACGCTATCGGCAAGTTTTTTAGCCAGAAAGCGGAATATTCTTGAATTGCGAATGCTGTTTCTCTCCACGATGTCGCCAATCAGAATTTTCTGATACAGGGCGTTGAGATATTCCCGCTTGTCGGGTTGCTCAAACGATTCAGCTATTCCCCCTTCGTAAAAGTAGGAATCAAAATAGTTGGATACTATTGATTTTATCTGCTGGTTGTATTCCCAGTTTTCACCTAGTTCTACTTGATGATAGGTTAGGTATTCTGCAAAGGAAAAAGGAAAGATTTCCTTCGGAATGTATCTTCCTCCAAGTGTAGAATACATTTCCTTGCCCAGCATCTTGGCGTTGCTGCCTGTAATCATCACGCGATATTGGGAGTCAGCCAGGCGGCGGGCAAATTTCTCCCAACCTTCTATATTCTGAATCTCATCAAGATAGACGAAGGGCTGTTTGCCTGGATATAGTTCCATGTAGGAATCCAGGATAGTGCCCAGTTCTTCAGCCTTGAGGGATGACAAGCGCTCATCCTCAAAGTTGATGTAGAGAATATCTTGGGCCGACTGTTCTCCTTTGTTGAGTCTGGTCTGAATATCCTGATACAGTAAGTAGGATTTTCCTGCTCGTCTGATACCTACGAGAATATAATTCGACTTGTCGCCGAAAAGGAAATCTCGGTGAACCAGTTTGTAGTTCGGGATGGCTATTTGCTTCTCGATGATGATATTTTTGATAATTTGCTTGTCCATACAGAAATATTTTAAAGTATACTTTGCAAAAATACAAAAATATTTCTAACTATACTTCGAAATAATCATAGGAAGCGGTTTGTTTAAGGAAAATTAATGTTTTTCCTATGATTTTCTGTTCCTAAGGTGAAAAGCAAATGGATTGGGTTTGCCTTCTAGAGAAGAGGGGATTTCCCTGGGGCTGCGTTCCAGTTAGCTTGCTCCGGTTGGCTGCGTTCCGGTTACCCTACAAAATCTTCCAGATTCTAGTTCTTCCAATTAATTTTAAGAGGGTATGCATCTTTCGCTTGTCCGTCTGCTTTACTTTTTTATATTGTGTAACATATTGATTATTAATTAATTATATATATAAATATATATATAAAAAGGAGGGTAGGATGGATATGCTGAAAAATTAATTGGAAGATTTGGAATTTGGAAGATTTTGTTAGCTTGCTTCTGTCTAAAAGGTTAATAATCAAATAGTTAAATAAGTTCTCTACTTTCCGAAATCAGAAAAAAGAAAATATTTCTTCCAAAAAAGGGGCGTTTTTCGGGATTTTATTCATATTTTTGCCCTGTCGTTTGATACGATTTCAACAACTAACAATTCAAAACCTAAAAAAATAGTGGGATTATGAACATATTTAAAAAGCTATTTGGTGGCCAAAAGACTACTGAAGAAGTGAAACAGGAGAAGGAAAAAGACTTCGACATGGTGAAATATGATGGTGTTCGTGCTCTCCGCATGCATCAATTTGACCTTGCAGCCAAGTCTTTGGAACACGCTCTGCAGTTGAATGCCGAAGATTTGGAATGCCGCGACTATCTCTCGCAGGCTTACATCTCTATGGGTGATCTGCAGAAAGCCTACGAGCAGTTGCAGATTCTCTCGGAAGCCCAGACCGACAACGTGGCGGTGTTGCTGCGTATGGCGGATGTGGCGTATATGATGGAGAACTATACTGCCATGTCGGAGGTATGCGATAAGGCTCTTCACCTGGACACATCGAATCTGCAGACCTATCTCTATTCTGCCAAGGCTTGCCGGGGATTGGGCGAACCCATCCGTGCCGTGTCGATGCTGACTGAGGCGATAGGCAAGCGTGAGGATTTCTATGCCGCCCGATTGCTTCGTGGCAGCATCCTGTTGGATCAGGCTCAGCTTTCCGAGGCAGAACTCGATGCAACTTTCCTCTATGAGCATATTCCGGGCAACGAGGATGTGCTGTTGTTGAAGGCTCGTGTAGAGAAGGCGCAGGGAAAGATGGAGGAGGCTGAACAGACCTACGGTAAGGTGATGGAGGTAAATCCTTTCTCTATTGATGCGTATCGCGAGCGCAGCGAGGTTCGCAGAAGTCTGGGTGATAGTGCCGGTGCTGCCGAGGATGAGGCTGCTGCCAAGGAAATGGGTGCCGAAATTCCGGAACCATCAGAGGGAATAGAGCAGAAGATCAAGGAGAAAATGCAGCAGATGGACCCCTACAAGGTTTTCCATAACGAATACTGAATAATAGAATTTCATCTTTCTAACTGGAAAAAAATATTTTCCCAGTTAGAAAGATTATTTTTTATAACTACAAGTCGTCGTTTTCATCGTCTACAGCACTTCCTTCTTCAGATGCTTATAAAGCCACAGGAAGGCGGGAATGAGGAAGAGATCTGCCATGACCCACGCCACAGGGTCGCCGAAGCAGACACCCGTCCAAGCCAGGGCTGGCACCAGCCAGAGACTCACACCGCATCTCGCTATCATTTCCATCACGCCACTCAACATCGAGAGATTGCTGTAACCCAAACCCTGGATGCTGTAACGCAGGATGGTGAGCAAACCCAGACATGGATAGAAATAGTTGGCTATGCGCATAAACTGGGCTGCATAAGTTACCACTTCCGCCTCGCCCTTATCCACGAAGAGCATCATCATCTCGTCGGCAAACGGATAGATGAGCAGGAAGGTGAAGACGAAATAAACCAGCATCATCCTGATGGAAGCCCTTACGCCCTGACCGATCCGTTCCAGCTTCCTGGCTCCCAGGTTCTGACCGGAATAGGTAGCCATCGCCACTCCGATGTTCTCGAAAACGCAGGTAAAGAGATATTTGATGCGCATAGAGGCGGTGAATGCTGCTACATAAACCGTTCCTAAGGCGTTGTTGGCACTCTGCAGCATGATGAGACCGATGGCAGTAATGGAGAACTGCAGACCCATCGGAACGCCGTTGTTCAGCAGAATGCTTACCTTCTTGTTGTCAAACTTCTTTTCCTCACCCTTCGGAATCAGAATCTGCATCTTCTTTTTGATAAACCAGATACAGAGCAGTACGGAGATGCCCTGCGATAGCCAGGTGGCGATGCCAGCTCCCTCTACGCCTAACCCCATGCCGAGAATGAGAATGGCATCGAGTATGATGTTGATGACCGAGGCTGTGATGAGGAAATAGAAAGGCTGCTTCGAGTTGCCTAAGGCACGGATCTGACCGGAGAGGAGGTTGTAGGCGATGGTGAAAGGTATCGCCGCAAACTGCAGCATCAGGAAGATGTAGGCGTCGTCGAAGACTTCCTTCGGCGTATTCACCAGGTGCAGTATCTTTCCGCAGAAGATGCAGGAAAGGAAGGTGATGACGACGGCAAACACCACGGCGATGCGGATGCTGTTGCTGACGTAAGTCCGCATCTTGGGGTAATCTTTGGCTCCGAATGCCTGGGCGACTGGGATGGCGAAACCGGCACAGGAGCCGTTGCAGAAGCCCATGATGAGGAACATGATAGAGCTGGATGCGCCAACAGCTGCAAGTGCTCCCACGCCTATCCATCTTCCCACGATGGCGGCGTCGATGATGAGGTACATCTGCTGAAGGATGTAACCCAGGATGAGTGGTATTGCAAATTGGATGATGGCTCGCAAGGGCGAGCCTACCGTCATGTCGTTTACCGACTTTGATTTTGGGGTTTTGACCATTGAATTTTATGATTAGTTTTTGTTGTTATCCTATTCGAAAAGTTATTTTTTTTCAGGAGTTAAAGGAGTTAAGGAGTTATCGCTCCCTTCGGTCGCTGAGGAGTTAAGACAACGGCCTTGAGGGAATGGTTAATTTCAAGTCCACAAAAGCATTTGTCTTAACTCCTTTAACTCCTTAACTCCTTTAACTCCTTCTTGATTTCTGCCATTTTGTTGCGGCGTTCGATGGAGAAGGTGTCGCCGTGGGTTTCCACGTAGTCGAAGAGCATGAAGGCCTTGCCGAGGAGTTCGTCCCTTGTGGGCTGCCCCACGGTGTCGGCCTCGTGATAATAGAGTTCGGCGAGCATGTTCATCTTGGAGAGCCGCTTCTCCTCGTCGGCGATGCCTGCCATGGCTTTCATCACGTCGTCGATGGTGGCGATGCTGTAGAAGGCATAAGGACCTACGTATTGGTCGTAGAGCTCCTTGATCTTCTCGCGTCTCACCTCTACCTCTTTCTTTTCGAGCATTCTCTCGAGTGCGGCCATAAACTCTCGTATCAGTCGCTGTATGTAGTCTCGTTGTAGCATATTTTTTATTTTGTTGTTATTGTTGCGTTATCTAATAGACTCATTGGTATTGCCATGACTAAGGCAAAGTTCAGGGAGTATTGTGAGAAGAGTTCCTAAAAACTCTCCTCTACCCCGTACAATGGGACATTCTTCATCCACTCTTGCTCCTTGTATGGCGACATGGAGAAGCGGATGGCTCGCAAGTCGGGATGGGCGTCAAAGAAGGCGCGAAGTGACTTGGAACGCAGGTTCTCTTCCGCTTTTACCTCTATCGGAGTTATCACCCCTTGGTGCTGGGCAAGGAAGTCTATCTCCAAGCGAGCGTCTCCCCTACTATAATAATAGGTGTAAATGTCCTGTTGACATAATAGCTGGGTAAGGACGTAGTTTTCCGTGAACGCCCCCTTGCTCTCCGTCATGGCTTTGTTGGAGATGAGCATTTGGGCAGGTTCCATCTCGCTCAGCGCACCCAGGAGGCCGACATCCAGGAGAAACAGCTTGAAGGCATTGAGGTCTTCGTAAAACTTCAAAGGCATTCCAACTTCTCTTACTCGGGAAATGCGATAGGTGAGGCCTGCATCCACCAGCCATTGTATTGCCATCTCAAAATCCTTGGCTCGTGCTCCGCTTCTCACCGCTCCATAGATGAACTTCTTGTTTTCCTTGGCAAGCTGGGAAGGGATGGATTGCCAAACCATGCTGATGCGAGTGGCTTCATTTGGGCTGACATGCTTCGACATGTCACTACGATAAATGGTGAGAATGTTGTTCTGAACCTGTCTGACGAGATTTGCATCGTTGGTTGCAAGATAAGTTTTCACAGCCTCAGGCATTCCCCCTACAAAATAATATTCTCTTAATATCTTAGTGAGTTTATCATGAAGTAATGTGATGGTCTTCCAGTCTTTACTTTTCAATATGTTCAGCAACTGTTCTTCGTCTTTTGCCATAAGAAACTCTTCGAAAGACATAGGGTAGAGTCGAATGATATCAACCTTTCCCACTGGGGCGGATTCTCCTTGGTGCATGGCAACGCCTAAAAGTGAACCTGCTACAGCCACATGGTATTCTGGTGCATTTTCACAGAAATACTTCAGCGAGGAAAGTCCCTTGTGAAGTTCTTGTATTTCATCCAGAATGATAAGCGTTTTGCCAGGGATTATAGGCTGTTTGCTAATGGCTCCGATAACCATTAGGACTCGCTTCATATCATAATCTTCTGCAAATATGTTGGCAATCTCAGAGTTTCCATCACAGTTGATGTAGGCTACGTGGTCATATTCCTGTTTTCCAAACTCCTGGAGGATATAAGTCTTGCCTACTTGTCTTGCTCCTGATAAGATTAAGGGCTTTCTGCAAAGGCTCTCTTTCCATGCTTTTAATTGTTCTATGACCGTTCTTTTCATCCTTACATACATTTTGAAGTTGTTAATGATGCTAATAACTTGCTGTTATGATGTTTAAACAGCTCTGTCGGTTGCAAAGATACGCTTTTTTACACGAACTTTCAAATGTTTTCAACACTTTTTTACACGAACTTTCCTCGTATGCATACACTTTTTTACACGAACCTTCCTCGTATTACGTTCATGACAACCGCTTTCCCATCTTATTCATAATTATTGATTGCCTCCACATACTCCCACAGTTTCTTGTAGAAGGGATGCTGCGTCATGGTGTCTTTGTTGCCAAGGATGATGAGCTTCATGCGGGCACGCGTCATCGCCACGTTCATGCGGCGCAGGTCTTTCAGGAATCCGATCTGTCCTTCGTCATTGGACCGCACCAAGGAGATGAGGATCACGTCGCGCTCCTGTCCCTGGAATCCGTCCACCGTGTTGACGCTGATCAGGCGGCGGTAAGGCTTGAAGAACTCATACTTCTTGATGAGCTTCTTGAGGTATTGCACCTGAGCACGATAGGGCGAGATGATTCCCACGTCGATTCGCTCGTCTATTACGCGCTGTTTGCCTATCTTGGTGAAGTATTCCGCCAGGGTGAGGAGAGTAAGCTCCGCCTCTGCCTTATTGATGCGGCCGAAGCTTTCGCCCACAAACTGCTCCTTGAAGTTCAAGTCTGCATTCTGCTGGGAAACTGATGCTGAAACTGTATTATGACCCGCCGACGATGAACTGGATGCAGTATCCTCGGAAGCCTCATTCCCCTCGATGGTTATCTGATTCTCCGAGTCTCCTGTGTCGATCCATGTGATGGCGTGGTCGTAGTCCAGGATGCTCCGGTATTTTATCTGTGGCGCACTCTGCACCTTGCCGTGGTAGAACCAGTCGCTCGAGAATCGCATGATCTCCTCGTTCATGCGGTATTGTATCTTCAGCAGCGTCACCACCTCGGGTTTGTTCTCGGCGATGCGCTCCATCAGCGTCTTGCCCAGTCCTGCTCTCATGGCGGCAATGCTCTTCACCGTAGGCGGCAGCTGGCAGTGGTCGCCCGCCAGCACTACTCTGCCGGCTCTTCTCATCGGAATCCAGCAGGCTGCCTCTAAGGCTTGAGCTGCCTCGTCGATGAAGAGTGTGCCAAACTTCATTCCCTCCAAGAGTCTGTGGGACGAGCCTACCAGCGTGCAGGCGATGACTCTTGCCTCGCCCATCAACTCGGCGTTGATTCTTATCTCTATCTCGGCGGCACGGCTCTTCAGCCTGTCCATCTTCTGGTGGAAGTTCTCGCTTCCCTTCTTGCGGTTCTTGCGCAGTTCGCGGATGGCCTTGCGGATGGCCCACAGCTGCGGATAGTCGGGATGGCTCTCGAAGCGTCGCTCGTAGGTGAAACCGAGCATCTTGTCGTTGACTCGTGTCGGGTTGCCGATGCGCAGCACGTTGATGCCTCTGTCCACGAGTTTCTCCGAGATCCAGTCCACCGCCATGTTGCTCTGGGCGCACACCAGCACCTGGCTCTCCCGCATCAGCGTCTCGTTGATGGCTTCCACCAGGGTCGTGGTCTTTCCTGTTCCTGGAGGACCGTGCACGATGGCTACGTCCTTCGCCCACAGCACCTCGTTCACGGCCTGTTCCTGGGTGGGGTTGAGCCAGGGAAATCTCATGGGCTCAAAGCTGTATCGTTCTGCTTTCCGGTGCGAGTAGAAGAGGTCGCGCAGATAAGCCAGGCGGTTGTTCTTGGCTTTCATCGTGCGGTCGAGGGCATCGAACATCGTCTTGTAGCTCGTCTCGTCGAACGACAGCTGAACGCCCACTGGCACGTCAGCCTGCTGCAGTTCGAGCAGCGGTGCCAAGTCGGGTACGGTAATCACCATTCTGTCGCCGTCCACATAGCTCACGGTGCCTGTGAAGGAGAAGTATTTCAACATCTTCTTTCCTGTCTTCCCGTCTGTCTGCGCGGATTTGCTTTCCCCTGCCTTAAAGAACATGACGGGTCTTCCGAACTCAAAGTTGTGTTCGATGTCCTGGTCTTCGGTACGGAACACCTCTATGGCGTTTTGGTTGAGCGAGTTGTAGAAGCTTTTTCCTATGCGTAGCGGAAACCAGGCATCGCCTCTCTTCACCTTTCGCTGCATTCCCATCTGTTCGGTCTGTTTGCGAAAGGCTTCTTTCTCGGTGTAATACTCTATTTGCAGTAGAGTACGTTGCTGAAGCAGTGCTTGTATTGGTGACGTTTGTTCCATATCGTGTGCAAAAGTACTGCTTTTTTTGGGGAAAGATAAGTATTATCAAGAAAAATCACTTATCTTTGCATCATGAAATCATCTGTTCTTCTCAACGAACTCAGCATCGGCTACCGCCATCGGGGCGAAACCAAGGTCGTAGCCCGTCATCTCACAGGCTGCCTCTGTGCCGGTGAGCTGACCTGCCTCATTGGTCCCAACGGCGTAGGCAAGTCAACCCTGTTGCGCACTCTTTCGGGCTTTCTCCGCCCCCTGCAGGGCGAGGTGCTGCTCGGTACTGGCAGCCGTCCCGTACCCCTTTCAAGCCTCACCCGTGGCGAGCTTTCGCGCCAGATGAGCATCGTACTCACCGCCAAGCCCGAGACCTCGGGTCTCACCGTATCCGACCTTGTCGGCATGGGGCGTTCCCCTTATACCGGGTTCTGGGGCCGCCTGAGTCAGGCAGACCGTGCCCTTGTCGCCGAGGCCATGCGTCAGGTCGGCATCAGTCATCTCAGCGACCGCAGGATAAGCACGTTGAGCGATGGCGAGCGACAGAAGACGATGATCGCCAAGGCTTTGGCGCAGTCCACGCCCATCCTCTTCCTCGACGAGCCCACGGCGTTCTTAGACTATCCCAGCAAGGCAGAGATGCTGCAGCTGCTGCGCAGCCTGGCTCACGATCTTGGCAAGACCATCTTCCTCTCCACCCACGATATAGAAATGGCGCTTCAACTTTCCGACCGCCTCTGGCTGATGCAGTCAGGCCGTTTCGAGACCGGCACACCGCACGAGTTGGCTGCCCGAGGCTCGCTCTCGCTGTTCATCGAGCATAACGGCATACACCTTGACAAGGATTCGCTGGCAATAAGGATTGAGGAAGAGTGAGGGGGCTTTATTTTGATAACTGACTTTCAGGGCGTGCTGCTTCTGGAGTTTTTGGGCCTTCAGCCCGTACTTAAACCACTTGCAAAACTTCAGTACAGAGCCCACTTGAAAAAGCCAATTTTACGAAAACCTACTTTTGATTATCAATAAGTTGCAAAGACAAAAAATACGATTTTCGACTTTTTCAAGTGGACTCAGTACAAAAAATAATTGGAGAGAAAGGAAAATCTTTCCTTTTAAAAGGAAATAATTATCGATTTCTTTCCTTTTAAGAAGGAAAAAATGTATCTTTGCAACCGCAAAGTCCCTTGAAAAAGTGGCAGAGCAGAACAAAAAGTCCCTTGAAAAACGTGCATGGATTCAAGAAAAGTCCCTTAAAAAACGTGCACAGCATCGAGAACAACACATCATAAATCATTAGAAAACAGATGTTTAAACGAAAAATCGAGAAATATCTCAAAGAATGGAAGAGTGATGAGCACAAAATGCCTCTCATCATCAAAGGATGTCGCCAATGCGGAAAGACATTCTCGGTACTCGATTTTGCCCATAAAAATTATGAGCATGTTGTGTATATAGACTTTTTCCAGCACCCAGAATACAAGTCGGTATTTGATGGTGGCCTGAACATCGATCTCCTCTGCATGACACTTTCTACCTTAATACCTGATGCCAATTTCGTATCGGGCAAGACCTGTATCATCTTTGACGAGATACAGGAATGCCCACGTGCCCGCACAGCCTTGAAATTCTTCAAGACTGATGGCAGATACGATGTCATCGGTACGGGTTCCCTGCTGGGAGTCAGCGGTTACCATACCAATGCTTCTTCAGAGGCGCCAATTCCTGTAGGTTACGAGACTATCATAGACATGTATCCAATGGATTTTGAGGAATGGCTCTGGGCAAATGGCATTAAGAAAATGACCATCGACTACCTGCATCGCTGCCTGGAAGAAAAGACTCCAGTACAAGAAGCCATCCACGAAAGAATGCGCCAACTGCTGCTGCAATATTGCATTGTTGGCGGAATGCCAAGAGCCGTAAGCGTATTTATGGAAACTTATAATATGCAAAACGTGCTACGGATGCAGCAAGCCATCATCGAAGAATATAAAGTAGATATGCTGAAATATGCTCCACAAGCTGACAAGTCGAGAATCAGAGAATGCTTCGAGTCAATTCCACGTCAACTGAGTAAGGAAAACAAGAAATTCGCATACGCCACAGTACGCCCCAACGGCAGAGGACGTGAATATCAGGGCAGTTTGCAATGGATAGAAGATGCAGGCATTATCCGCCGTTGCTACAATCTGTCTGCGCCCGAACTCCCGCTTGATGGCAACGCCATCCCCGACCAGTTTAAGGTTTACATGGCAGATACGGGGCTTTTCATCAGTATGCTCGAACAAGGAACGGCTGCTGATATTCTGCAAGGCAATCTCTATGGATACAAGGGAGCCATCTTTGAAAATCTGGTGGCCGACATTTTTGGTAAGATGAATCGTAAGCTCTATTATTTCCGCAAGGATTCGGGTTTGGAAATCGATTTTGTTACAAGATACGAAGGCGAATGCACATTGGTAGAAGTAAAGGCGAGCAACGGAAACATCAAAAGTGCCAAGACCATCCTTTCGAACCCAGAAAAGTATCACGTAGTTCAAGCCATCAAACTGGGAGATGTAAATGTGGGTACAGCCCCACAAACTCTCATTCTTCCACTCTACATGGCTTTTCTGCTGAAAACAGATAATCTTCGTTAAAATATCGAAATTCAAAGAATAACCACAGCTGAAATGAAGAACTTTGCATTATCTTTGCAAACAGAAAATACAGAAGACTGTAGATAATTTGCATAAACAAATGCTGTTAAATGCAAAGGATAACGCATAAGAGAATCAGGATTTCCTGGCTGCTGCTATTGGTTTACCTGCCGATGCTGCTGGTCATTACGTTTCACCATCATGGTGAAGCGCAGGGAACTCAGGCCGATTTCTTTTGTGCCGATTGCGCCCATCATGTTCATCACGACGGGCATCTGATAGCCCTGCAGAATACCATGCACGACTGTGTGCTTTGCCAATTGCAAAGCACTCCTTATCTGGCTCCATCCCTCTTGGTTTGGGTTGCCTTCGCCGTGCTACATCTCTCCCCTCGCCGTGCCTTCTGCTCTCCTTGCCTGTGCAGGGCGAAGGGGGTAAAATCTACCCGTGCTCCACCTTATTCTCTGTTATTATATAAATAACTGAATATTAACAGAATAAGGTAACAAACAACATAATGAGAACTATATTGAAATCAATAATACTGATGAGCCTGTGCTCGTCGGCTACAGCCCCTGCTATGGCTATAAACAGAGCAAATCATGATAAGAAGGACGCAAACATTCATGAAGAGGAAGCAAGCGATTCTACCAAGCACCAGCCGTTGACGGAATCGAGCATCAAGCTGAACGAGGTGGTGGTAACAGGTTTGACGGGCAGCCAGAAGTTGAAGCAATCGCCGGCACCTATCTCCTTTGTTTCTGCCCGCCAGCTCGAAATGCAACCTTCTACCAACATCATCGACGCCATCGCCCACCAGCCAGGCGTTTCGCAGATTACCACGGGAAGCGGCATTTCAAAACCCGTTATCCGTGGCCTGGGCTATAACCGCGTGGTTGTGGTGAACGATGGAATCAGACAGGAAGGTCAGCAATGGGGCGATGAACACGGAATAGAAATCGACCCGGCTTCGGTTCATTCCGTAGAGATTCTGAAAGGTCCGGCAAGCCTCATGTATGGCTCGGATGCGATGGCAGGCGTCCTGATCTTCCACTCTGCTCCTACACTTGCCAAGGGCGACATGAGAGCGAATTTCTCTACGGGCTATCAAACCAACAACGGACTTTTTGACTATTCACTCAACTTTGCCGGCAACCAGGGCGGATTCGTCTGGAACACCCGATACAGCGGCAAGATGGCGCATGCCTACAAGAACAAATACGATGGTTACGTATTCGGCTCTTCGCTCAGAGAGCAGGCTTTCTCGCAGTTTCTCGGCTGGAACTACCGAATGGGGCATTCGCACCTCACACTCGATTATTATCATCTCACTCCGGGCATCGTGGAGGGAGAAAGAGATGAGAAAACGGGAGAGCTGGAAGTGCCCGACGGCTACGATGTGAAGAGCTATGGCAAACCGATGCCTTATCAGCAGATTCATCATTACAAGGCTGTGCTGGATAATTCCTGGTTTCTGGGCGACGGCAACCTGAAACTCCTTCTGGGTTATCAGCAGAACCGACGTCAGGAGTTTGAGGAGGAAGAGAATCCGAAAGAATGTGGACTCGACTTCATGCTCCATACCGTGAATTACGACCTACATTACCTTTCGCCGGAAATGAATGGATGGAAGTTCTCTACGGGCATCAACGGCATGTGGCAACAGTCGATAAACAAAGGCTCTGAATTCCTGATTCCAGCCTATCATCTCTTCGATTATGGTGTATTTGCCACGGTGAGCAAGGAGATAGGCAAACTGAACCTGAGCGGAGGAATCAGATACGATCATCGCCATCTGCACAGCGAGGCTTTGAGAGAAGAGGAGTCTTCGGAAAACAATGGAGGATTGGCTGGTCCCGATTCGGATCATGATGCTTTCCGCTTCCAGGCTTTCAAGCGCAGCTTTGAGGGAGTAACCGGCAGCATCGGATTGGCTTACGAAATCCTGACCGATTTCAATATCAAGCTGAACGTAGCAAGAGGTTTCCGTGCTCCAAACATCAGCGAATTAGCATCTAACGGTGTGCACGAGGGAACCCAGCGATACGAATTGGGAAATACCAGTTTGAAGCCGGAAAACAGTTGGCAATTCGACCTTGGTTTAGATTATTCTTCGCCTATCATTTCGGCTTCCCTTTCTCTGTTTGCCAATCGCATCAACCATTACATCTACAGCGAGAAGTTGGCAGATGAGAATAATCAGCCTGTCCTCATCGACGACACGCCCGCCTATCAGTTTACATCAGGCGACGCCCGCATTCTGGGTGGTGAGGCAAGCATCGACATCCATCCTGTAGAGCGTCTGCATTTCGGCAACAACTTCTCGTATGTCAACTCCGTGCAGTTGCATCAGCCTGCCGAATCAAAGTATCTGCCATTCACCCCAGCCCCTCGTTGGGTTTCGGATGTAAGGTATGAGTTTGTCTGCGACGGCAAGACTTTCGACCATCTCTTCGTTAAGCTGCAGATGGACTGTAATCTTCGTCAGAACCATTATTTTGCAGCCAACGAGACGGAGACCGCCACGCCATCCTACACCTTATTGAATATTTACGCAGGAACCGACGTGAAGTTCCACGGCAAGCGCCTTCTCTCGCTCTATCTTTCTGGCGAGAACCTTACCAACCGTGCTTACCAGAACCACCTGAGCCGCCTGAAGTATCTTGACGTAAACCAGGTGACGGGCAGAAGAGGCGTTTACAATATGGGCCGCAACTTCAGCATAAAAGTTGTGGTTCCGATAGAGCTGTAACTCCCCTTATAGGATAAGCAATTCTGCATCAGAAATCTGAATTCTGAATAAACAAGTGCCGATAAGGGTGCCAAAAGTTGCAGAAAAAATAACTTTTGGCACCACTATCGGCATTTTTTCGTCTAATTATTAGACAATCATGACCGCCTTTCTATGATATTTTATATCTTTGCAACCGTTCATCCCGTGATTCTTGCCGCTCGCTTCCATGGTTTCTACGAATATCTCCATCCCTTCCGTGATGGGAATGGAAGAACAGGCCGACTCGTCAGCAACTACATTCTCTTAAGATTGAATCATCCTCTCCTCATCATCCCATCCGAAGCCCGCCAGGAATACATTTCTGCCCTCCGTATGATTCGTACGGAAGCAACTGACGAGCACCTCATCCGCTTCTTCTTCAAGATGGCAATACAGAGGATGGAAGAAGAGCTGAAGCAAAAAGAGGCCAACACCAAGCGATTTATGACTTTTCTCTTCTAATATGGTCAAACATTTTGCGGATTTCGGCATATTCGCGCCATAACATTTTGCGGATTTCGGCAAAATAAGGTTAAAACATTTTGCGGATTTCGGCAAAATCCTTATCTTTGCACACATAAATCATTAATTATAAGCAAAATATGGAGCAAACCAAATTATTCAAAAGAAAAATATACCAAGAGATGCTCAGATGGAAAGAAGAGCGACAGGGAGAAACCGCCCTATTGATAGAAGGAGCGAGACGAATCGGCAAGTCTACCATCGTAGAAGAATTCGCAAAAAACGAATACTCTTCGTATATCTTGGTAGATTTCTCGAAGACAGCTACCGAAATCAACGACCTATTCAATGATCTTTCTGACCTTAACTACATATTTCTGCGTTTACAGCTTAACTACAACGTCAGTTTGAAGGAGCGCAAATCCCTCATCATCTTTGATGAAGTGCAAAATAATCCTAAGGCACGACAAGCCATCAAGCATCTAGTAAAAGACCATCGATACGACTATATAGAAACTGGCTCACTTATCTCCATCCGCAAGAATGTACAAAACATCATCATTCCTAGCGAGGAGACACGAATCAGTATGCACCCCATGGACTTCGAAGAGTTCAGATGGGCTATGGGTGACAACGTCACATTTACTCTGCTAAAAACAGTTCTTGAGCAAAAACAACCTCTCGGCGAAGCAATCCATCGTAAACTGATGAGAGACTTCAGACTATACATGCTGGTCGGTGGAATGCCACAAGCCGTAGACAAATACATCAAAACCAACAATCTTAGCGCTGTAGACACCGTGAAACGAGACATCATCGCCCTTTACGAAGAAGACCTCAGAAAGATTGACACGTCGGGGAAAGCCACAGCCATGTTCGATGCTATCCCTTCACAACTGAGCAAGAATGCCTCACGATACACGATCTCGACTGTCATTCCAGGAGAAAAGCAAGACAGGATAAGCGACATTGTCCAACTAATGGAAGAATCCAGAGTGGCAAACATAGCCTACCATTCCAACGACCCCAATGTTGATTTAGCCCTTACAAAAGATTTACAACGATATAAGATGTACACTTCTGATACGGGGCTCTTCGTCACATTGGCTTATAAGTCTAAGAAATTCACAGACAATATCATCTACAATAAATTGCTGAGCGACAAACTAGACACCAATCTAGGGTACATCTATGAGAATGTTGTGGCTCAAATGCTCAGAGCTTCTGGCAAAGACTTGTATTACCATACAATACCCAAGCATGACGGCAAAGGATATTACGAAATCGATTTTTTGCAGGCAGACGGGAGCAAGATAAGTCCTATAGAAGTAAAGTCTTCTGGCTATAAGTCTCATGCATCACTCGATCAGTTTTCCGAAAAATACAGCTCCAGGACAGGACACAAATACTTAGTTTATACCAAAGACTTGAAAAAAGACGGTAATGTGCTCTGCCTACCTATATATATGGTTCCTTTGCTCCCATAAGACAAGATTTTACTCATCCGCTATCTGTCCATCAAACAGGCGGATGGTGCGATGGGCTATCTTGGCATCATGCTCATTATGTGTTACCATGACGATGGTGGTGCCCTCGTGCTCTCATCGTTTTGTAAATGCGAAACAAGTTCGACCACAAAACACATAAAAGTATTTTGTGGTCGAATATCATTTATTTAAATATCAAGTATCTAATCTAATTATGGAACTGCTACTGGAGACTGAGTGGCGATAGCACCACCATGTCCTAAGAATATAAGGTTCATAGGTCTATTTGTAGCATACGCCTTACCGATTTCCCCAATAGTTTGGATGCGCAGTTTTTCTAGTACAACAGCATCCTCATACTTCTTCTTTGTCTCATAATCCACATCGGTCTTTACGACTTTAGCAACCTGCGACAGAAGTGCCATCGCTTCTTTATAGCACTTGGCATCAGGATCGACCGAAGACAAGATTGCCACCACAGGTACGCTACCAGCCTGAGTAGGATTGGAACTCCAAAGAGCCTTAGCCTCATTCAACCGAGCCAAGAAATAGGTATCCCGATAAAGAACATAGATTCTCATAGCCTCCTTCATTGCAGAATCATAGCCATTGCAGCAGGTAGGAACCACCGCCAACATGGCAAGAGCCTCCTCATAATTTTTGAAGGAAGCCTTGGAACGTGCTTCCTTAATTAGAGAAGGTAGTTGCGAATCATAATAGCTTATAATCTTTTTCTTTGCACCAGAAAGGAAAGTATTGATTTTTCCATTCCCTGCATTCAACTGACGTATCGCATTAAGCGAAGCCTTTGTTTCATTAGAGCCCACGCCCTTTACCTCAACATATACAGAAGCAAAAAGCTTTTGGTTGTAAACATCCACAAGATACAATGTAACCCCAAATACATTGGCTATCTGTGTAGGCGCACTACTTACAATATATCTGTCCAACTGATCGAACTTTGCCGTAATGGCAAAATTTGCATTTTTCCATCCCACATCCAACTTCGACTGGGTGATAAGACGTTCCAACTGTGTCTGTAAAACAGAAGCACTCTCGGCGGTAACATGAGCAAAACCCTCATCCACAATCGCCGACATCGGGATATTGCAATCTTGCGCCAACATCCCCTGCGCCGACAAGAGCAAAGTCGATGTCAGCAAACACTTATATATAATCTTTCTCATTGCTGTAACCTTTATTTTTCACCAAATATCAACTCACACTTACCAAGACCCTTATTTACGGTCTTGATTGGAATATTATAAGGAGCAGCCTTGAAAAAACGGGCCATATTGCGAGCAAACGAATAGGTATCCATAGCTTGTCCATTCTCCTTATACAAAGGTATTCTCACTTGGTCGTAAATAAGCGTAGTTTCTGTTCCGTCGGACTTATTGAAACGATGATTCACACAATTGTCGCTAAGCCAATTATCGATAACTTCATTGAGTTCATAGTCACCATATTCTTTCTCGAAATCCAAGCCGGAGCCATTATCAAATACTTTCATTATAAGAGATATTTCTCTACCATTCTGCATCATATCCTCAAAATGAGATTGCAAACGCTCGCAAAATTCATCCATGTGATCTTGTACAGCCTCTTCGAGCAAGACTGGAAGTTCGGCAGAAAAAGATCCCTTGCCTGTACCCTCAGCACCAGCCACTTGTTTATCAGAATAAGCATCCAAGGCACGAAGATTATATGTAATAGAACTTTTTGGTCCCATCTTATTCTCCGTCCAATCTATTTCCATGATGATGTCCGGTTTGGCACGACGGCGCAACCTATCCAAAGGGCTTTCTGCCACAGAATTTCCAGCCTTACTGGTCAAGAGCGCATCCTCGGCAGCATCATTATTGAGGGTTTTCAAAGTTTGCTGCAAATCTTTCAATGGAAATCCCCTATCAGCCATCAGATTGTTGATTTTCGAAATAACAGCATTCAACTGTTTATCCGTAGAAACAGCAGCCTTATAATCTGGCACTTTTTCCTGAGTTCCCTGATTGTCATAAGTCTGCATATACCCATGCTCGTTACACCATGCATCACTTGGCATTACCATGAGAGTAGGTTTCTTTGCCTGTCCAAAAGCAGCAACAGAAAAAATACCCAACAGGGCTATCATCAGCATTTTTCTTATCTTCATAATATTTACTTTTTATAAGTGGTCTTTATCTATTACATTATCAGCCTTTAAACGCGCCTTGAGCTGTGAACGGAGCACTCTAATGGTCATCTCATACGAATAGCCTACCTTATCCTTGCTCTTATTAGCAGAACGCTTCTTGGTATCTCTAAGAGTAACATATTTTTTATACTCTCCTCCATCAGCAAAAAACACATTGAAATAATCCTCATATCGCTCGCGAGCATTCACTTCTGTCACCAAAGGACGCATATTGCATCCCGATACCCCCTCACGAATACCATCAAATACCACAGCCCAAACGGCATTCTTCATGGCTTGCTCCTTAGCATCTGAACGGTTACGACCATAACCCAGTACTCTCAAAGTCTGGGAGCCATCCAGTTCCACCCCCATACACTTTATAGAAGAACGGTCGTAAATTGCCTGCTTCTGCGCCATAATTGTAACAGAGGTCGTAAAGACCATTAGCATACACAAAATAACTTTCTTCATAATCGTAATATTTTAAAATTCATAACCAAGTTTCAAGCCAAAATAGCTATAATTTTGCTTTACACCGGCATTATCCTTAAGATTTGACAAAGTATAAGCAACACCAACCTGAAAGTTATTGCGAAGTCCACCAAAGCTATAACCTATGGTAGGGCTAAAGAAAGCACCTTCTTTGGTGATACCACCAACATTGACCGACCAAAAAGGAACGCCATCCCTATCCTGAGCTGATATGAAATTACCACGGACATTGGCAAAGATTGGTATTCCAAACTTGCTATTGGTATTTCTCACACTAGCATTATTAACATACATCCTGCCTCCAAAACCTACACCTAAGCGCAAAAACTCGTTTATGCGATAACCACCAGTAAAGGTTAGGTTCACATATTGCATATTAGTTTTATGCTCCATGATGCTACTACCACCTTCTGTCTCTATGGCACACCAAAATCCCTTTTCTTGTGAAGTATAATCACGATAATTTGAGCCCTTAGGCTGTTCAGGAATACGTACATCACGATACTGACCAAAAGAAGGCAATGCTAACAATACAAATAATATAAAACTGATAATTCTCATATTCATCAATATTTATTAGAAGTTAAAAACCGGCAGACAGAGAACGTACTACACCAGCCTTTTCCAAAGCCTTGCGCAATGCCTTCTTGTCTACCTGAACAATAGCGCCACTCTTTACTCCCTTGGATGTCTTCACACGTTCATAAGAACCAGCTATAATACTAGCATAATTTTGACATTCACCCTGCACAGCAAAGAATCCATTACAAAATTCGGAATGGCTTGCTTCAGACTCTGCTGGTGCCATCGCTGGTTGTTTAGCACCACTATTATTTCCCGAACATCCTCGAAAAACAACACCATGAACAGCAGCACGCTTCAAGTCTTGATCTGTCACCTTCTTGGAATACACGAAGACCTTGACCAACAGCATGCCTTCATTGCCAGATCCAGCCCCAGTTATATCATACTGAGGCATCTCATTACCCTTTGCAAATGCAACAACAGACAACATTAGCATTAGGCATAACAAACTCAAAATTCTTTTCATTTTCCAAATAATTTATTTATTCGTAATTTCCCTTATCAACATTCCTTTCGCAAAGTTTTTACCGCTGATGGCACGGAACGTAGTATAGTTCAAGTTACTGCCTACTGCACCTTCCTCTGTAGCCATAAATCGATTGTCCCAAATTTGCCCCTCTATAGGTTGAATCTCACCCACCTTTTTATATTTATGAGAGCCATTTTCCAACAATACGACTTCAAGGACTTCGTATCTCGACTTAGCTGTCACGCCCTCCTTCTTGCCAATATAAGCCGTAAGAGGTTCTGCTGTCAAAAGTGGAGTCTTGGTTCTAAATTCCTCATAACTACGTTGTAAATCCACCACATTCTCATCAATGGCACGCTGGCAAGCTTTTCTTACCATCATAATTGGCTCATCCTCCTTAATACCAAGGAAAGAAGTAGTGCCACCATGGCTTTCTACTTTACCTACATATTTCAAGTGATAATTAGGACGAGCCTTTTCAAAGTTTTGTTTTTTTGCAGCATCGGCCCCTACGCCATATTGTTCCTGATAAAACAAATTAGCCTGGTCCTGATTCCAATCCAAACGATAAAGAAACGTATTGATTCGGACAGAAAAGCCCTTTAAACTCTCAGCAATATCACCTAGGTTATTGCCCAAGTCCTTATAACTGTTAAAACCAGTATATGCAGCAGCAACCTGTCCCAATACCTTGAAGATAGAACCTACCGTCTTAGAGCCCTTACTCTTATCTATATATCGAATGTCATTAACAACCACAAAGGTATTACCAATTAAGTCTTCACCTGCATCTTGTAACAACGCCATTCCACGAGCAGAATGCTTAGCCAACTGGCGGTCAAACTCTGTTGCATTATAAAGTCCGCGTTCCTTTACCAACTCCATATCACAAGCACCAATATAGATATCCCTATTGAACCAGCGTCCCACCAAGCGACTTGCAACATTATTGTCTTTCAGGAATTTCGTTATCACAGGATTTTCCTTATCACTCTTTGCGCCATCAAGCTTTTTATCAAGATTAAGCACCTTTACACTAAGGTCATGATTATTAAACTTATCCGGAACAGGAATCTGTAAGAAAGCCTCCTTTATCTCGTTAGCAAACTGTTGGTCTGTATGATTCACCATCAAAGAATATAAAGAACTGCGACGATAGTTCATCACATCTTCATGATCCGCCTGGGCGTAAGAAACCATGACGGCAGTACACATCATAAGTGTCAATATTATCTTTTTCATAATCTCCTGCTTTTTAATAATTCCACTCACCCTCATCCAAAACTGAATTTAAATCATAACTACGGTTTTCCTTAGTTATATCCAAGAGGATATTTTTCTTCTCAGCCTCAGTCAGCTTACGATTTCCTCGTTTTTTGAGCTGCTCCATAACGAGTTCTACATAGGTAGTAGACACCGGTAAATCAAACAGCACCACATCATTAGTATTCACCAAATAGCCAAAACACTCTCTCCGTCCCTCAGGATTGACAGAAGCTATATCCTTATGATTGGTATTAGGGGCAAATAATTGAGAACGATTTACCTCTGAATTTTCTATTTTCATACCAACTGGGCGAACATGAGCAATACCCTTAGAGAAATTGGCAACTGCCTCATAACCTAAGTCATATATTTTTTGCGATGTCACATTAAAATGATAAAACAAGTTATCAGATTTCATCACCCAGAAATCTTGACAACCACGCTCGCTTGGTAATACTATATTCTTGTAAGACAAAGGAATAATTTTATTTCCCGAGGCAGAATAAGCCCCCCACAAGCTATCCTTCATAACCTCTAAGACATCATAAGTATTTGAAGCTACAAAATCATATTGAAAAGGAATTACCTCTTTGCCAGCCTTAGTAATGGCTCCATATCGAGTTCCTTTTTTGACAGAATAAACCGCTAAACCACCTTTTTCTGTAGGGAAATTGATATCCTCATAGTTAGACAGCGAAACTATGTCTTGATTATAGCTATCAAACACATCCCATTTTCCAGAGGCATTCTGTGCGGCCCACTCACCATTCTGGCTATGTTTCAATTGTTTGTAATCCTTGCGCAATATCTTACCTGTCTTATCGACAAAGGTCCAAGTCTCACCATTAACAGGTGCAATATCGCCATCAAAATCGCCATGAGTCCAGAACTTTATATCAGCTATACCCGATTTAAACTTAGCTGCAACGAAGCCCTTACCTGTATCAAGATTGTGATAGCCACAAATAGTTTGCTTCTTCTTGATATCATAATATCTGACCATACCACTTTGTGGTAGCATCAATTGGTCATACACTCCCATCTTAAGGATTTCCTTGCCATTTTCATCTATAAGACCACATCCTGTGATGCCAAAAGGATCATTATTAAAACCGATATACTTACAATCTGTTTTCAAGGTATCTTTCAAAGAATGAATTGCTGCCGACAAACGCAATCCTTCGTTGTAAGGAAATACGCCCTTGGTATTGTAAGAAAACTCATGAATTCCCTTATATTTTGGAGTAACCAGTACTCTACCATTATCATCAATGATACCCAATTTTGCATTGAGCATATACTGCTTTTTATCGGAAGAAGAAGACTGCTTTCCCCCAACCGCAACTAAAGCCTTGCCATAACAATTTGGCTTAGAAATAAAAGAATACTTAGTTGGAAGAACCACTTTTCCATCATGGCTTGCCAATCCCTGTATCTTGCCTGTCTTTATCAAATAAAGGGACTGATTCCAAGGCATACTTCAGCGGTAAGACGACCTTACCCCTTTCATCTATTATACCGGACTTTCCTGATTTAGTTACAATCGCATATCCACCTGAAAATGGATAGGCACTCTCGTAAGCACATTTAATCACTTCGGCTCCATTTTTATCAACGAACCCGACTTTACCCTTCTTATTAACATGGATAGTTAAATCCTGGGCTTGGGCAACGCAAGCAAAAGTCACACTTGCTACCATTAAAATCTTTCTAAGCCTCATAGTTCTTATACAAATTTATGAATAAATAATCACTTACTAAAGTTTTCCACCCCAAAATAATGGAAGAAACAGTTTCTCACTAAAAGTTGTATCTTTGTAATCGATAGAAAACAATAGAACAACGGTTTTAAGAGTAAATATATATAATGGATGCAAAATTAAGATTTTTTCTGAATTATACAACATTTTAAGTGTTAAAAGTTGTTGCGAACCATTTAAAAGGCTTTTTAACCGATTGGCGCATGGCAATTACTATTATCGCATGTTATGTAGAGCTACTATAGACAGACAAAAAATCTTTTTCGAGAATTCGCTACAAGCATCATGCTCATTATGTGTTACCATGACGATGGTGGTGCCCGCGCATGATAAGGACAAGAGCCGTGCCAAAACAGCATTTCTACTGATAATCAAGCCATTATACAAAAACCCCTATTAAACAAACTGTCCAACAATTAGACACCACCGTCTAATTGTTGGACAGAAACCTCAAATTAAAGCTGATCATTCTAAACAGCAGCTAACACTCCTGCCATTTCAAGGAATGACTATATAAAACTTTTCCATATTCTCCAAAACCATATTCTTCAAAAGAAAATAACAAAGAATATTTCTAAACACTTCAGAAACGATAGACAGCAAAGCTGTGTGGCTTCAATGTGGCATGAAGCAGGATCTCTCCTTTCTTATTTCTTCACAGGCACAAGGACAAAACTGAAGCTCTTGTTGCCGGCATGTACGCGATAAGGAGCCAAAGGCCATGCGCCCCAGGAGTTCTCGCCTCCCACTCCATAATGTTCGCCATCGAGGAAGAGGTTGGTGAATCTTGACTTCTGCAGATTAAAGCTGTGGCGCTGTTCCTTCTCGTCGCCATCGTCCAACTCGTCGGTATCGAAGTGAAGGGCTGAGGCATAGAAAGGCTGACAGCTCTTTACCGTCAGTCCGAAGCCATTGCTGTCGGTCTGCTTCCACCAGCGCATATCGCTCTTGATTCCGCTTTCCTGTGGACGGATGTAGGGGAAATATTGATTGTCGGCCTGGTCGCGATAGATGCCTATGCGCATGCATTCCTTTCGGTCGGAATAGTTCTCTATAGGTCCTCGGCCATAGTACTCGCTCTCCGACATATCGTAAGGCAACTGCATGAGCATGCCGAAGCGGAAGAGGTCATCCGCCTTCTCTCCTTCTACCATCTGAAGGGTTTCGGTGACTTTCACCATGCCTGTATTCGCCATGACGAGATAGGTCACCGACAGGTCGGCTTTCAGTTGTGGCAGGGTGTAGGTGGCACAGATGCTGAAGGTGTTCGCCTTCTTGTCCTTCGCTGTCGTGAGGGTTTTCAGAGTCAGCTCAGGCTGCTTCCACAACTTGAACTTCTTCTGCAGACCAGCGCCCATGTCGTTGTCGGTGGGAGCTCGCCAGAAGTTGGGTTTCAAGGTTCCGCCCTCGCCCAGGAGCGACTTGCCCTGACAGGTAAAGGCAGAGATGAGTCCCGTGGCGCGGCTTATCTTCAGGGTGAGGTCGGGAGTGACGACAGCCAGGTCGGCTTCGCCCTTCCGGTCGATGAGTTTTGCCTTCACGTTCTTGCCGGCTGGGGTGCTTGCCTGTTTTGACGTACAATGTCCGCAGCATGATTTCTCCTTCACCGCCAACTGACTGTAGGCTATGATCTGGCCTGCCTCCATGAGCGGCTCTGCTTTCTTCAGGCGGAAGTCAATATCGAGGAACACCTCCTTGCCCTTCACCTTCGACAGGTCGTAAGGAATGGTGAAAGTCTTGGTCTGCTGTGGAGCCACGTCGATGTCGGCAAGGGTTCCGTTCTGAGTCTCCACGCCATCTTCTATCAGGCTCCACGCCAGGGCGCAGTTGCTCAGGTCGGCGAAGAAATTCTCATTATATACATTCACCTCTCCCTTCTGAGCGTCCTTCATCGTGGTCCAGATGTTCTGATACTGATAAGCCAACTCGTAGGCATGAGGATTGAGCTGACGGTCGGGACCTACGATTCCATTGCAGTTGAAATTGTTGTCGCTTGGGTCGTATTTGTTATAGTCGCCACCGTAGGTGTATTCTATCTGCCGCAGCTGCTCGTTGCTCATGTCATCGGCCTTGATACTCATAGGCTTCTGTGGATGGCGATGCAGTGCCTGGTCGACGAAGTCCCAGTCGAAACCGCCCTGGAAGATGGGATACTTACGCACAAGCGCCCAATAGTCGCTCAGATTGCCACCCGAGTTGCCCATGGTGTGGTTGTACTCACACTGTATAAGAGGCTTGTTGCTCGCAGGATTCTTGCTGTATGCCTCGCAGTCTTTCACCGAATAATACATCGGGCAGTAAATATCGGTTCCATCACCATGGCCTGCCTGCTCATACTGCACAGGACGGCTCTGGTCCTGACTCTTGATCCACTTGTAAGCCTGCATGAAGTTGTCGCTCATCACGGTCTCATTGCCCAGGCTCCAGGTTACGATCGAGGGATGGTTGTAGAAGTTGCACACGTTGTGCTGGTTGCGCTCCATAATCTGTCGGGCAAACATAGGCTTTCCGGCTGCGGCATCCTTGCCATACTGGAAACCGTGACTCTCCTGGTTGGCTTCTGCCACCACATAGATGCCATACTCGTCGCAGAGGTCGTACCAACGAGGATCGTCGGGATAGTGACAGGTTCGCACGGCGTTGATGTTCAGTCGTTTCATCAGGCGTATGTCCTGCAGCATGCGCTCCATGCTTACCACGTATCCACCATCAGGATCCATCTCATGACGGTTGGCTCCCTTGATGAGTACAGGCTGACCGTTGACCAAGAACTGGCGGTTCTTTATTTCCACCTTGCGGAAACCCACCTTGACGGGTGTCACACTGGCCTGGCGCATGTCGGCTCTTTTGCCAACTCCCGACAGCGAAACCTGCAGGGTGTAGAGATAAGGTGTTTCGGCTGTCCACTTATGAGGATTGTCAACCTCCATAGACAGCTGAGCCAGACCATTCTTGGCAACCCCGACAGCTGTTGCCACCTGCTTGCCGTCCTTGTCGAAGAGGATGAGGTTGAGGGTTCCGTGGCCCTTCACCTTGGCTGCCACCTGCAGCACGCCGTCCTTGTAATTGTTCACCAGATCGGGAGTGATGCGAATGTCCTCAAGCTGCAGATGGGCGTCACGGGCATAGAGATAGTTCTCGCGAGCCACACCACTCAGACGCCAGAAGTCCTGATCCTCGCACCAGGAACCGTCGCACCAACGGAATGTCTGGAAGGCTATGAGGTTCTTGCCCTTCTTTAGGAAGGGAGTGATGTCGAACTCGGCTGCCACCTTGCCGTCTTCTGCATAGCCGGCAAACTGTCCGTTCACATATAGATAAATATTGGAAGTTACACTTCCGAAGTGGGCTATCACCTGCTTGCCGTCCCAGTTGGCAGGAATGTCTATCTGTCGACGGTAAGAGCCCACATGATTGTCCTTGACTGGCACGGCAGGCGGCTGCTCATCGAAATGTCCGCGCCAGGCAAAGCCTATGTTCACATACTCCGGCTGACCATAGCCGTTGAGTTCCCAGTTGCCAGGAACAGGAATCGTGTCCCAATGAGAGTCATCGAGGTTGGTAAGATAGAAATCTGTTGGGCGCTGGTCGGCATTCTCCACCCACTTGAACTTCCATATTCCGTCAAGAGAAAGGAAATTCTGACTCATCGTCTTTTCTACACTGGAAAGATTGCGGCTCTTTACCACTCCGCCTTCCTCATACACCATGTCGGCAAAGGGATAGGTGAAGAAGGATGTGTGAAGAGGCAAACGGTTGATTTCGTTCACCTGCAGGTCGTGCCACTCGGTGAAAGTGGGTTGCTGAATGGTTGTCTTGTTCATTTTCCGGGCTGTTGTCTTAGGCTTCTTGGCTCCGTAAGAATACATGGTCAAAGCTGCCAAACCCAAAGTAAGGAATAGTTTTCGTTTCATTGTTGTTGAATGATATAAAGGGATTTGTTTGGTTTATCCAGTTCATCAGAGTCCCCTTGCCGCAAGCGTCAGGAACTCTATTTTTGCAAAATTGTTGTTGTCTTGCTGCAAAAATAAGTGTTTTTTCTGACTTGGCAATCATTCTTTATGTTAAAAATGTTATCTTTACACTTATTCTCTTAAAAAGGATGACTTTGTATCGACATACAGACAAACATCTACGCCCGTCATTCTCACTTTTCAAACTGGTAAAATGAATCTGCCCAACTGGATAACTCAACTCCCGTAAAAACTCCTGAAAGAACTCCCAGACCAGCAAAACACAAGAATAATTAAAACTTTTCAATACTCATCGAAATAAAATGAGAAAAAACTTTGCTCTTCTGTAAAAAAACTGTATCTTTGTCACCAGAAACAAACAACATAACGACATTAGGAACATGATGACTATCGAAGAATACAGAGCTGCCATACTGAAGGCTTTGCTCGATGCGAAAAACGAGGACGGCACTCCTGCCATCACAGCCAAGGAAGCAGAGGAAGCCCTTCGTGGCTTTACGGATGACGAACTGAACGACGGCATTCTGTGGAACACACCAGAAGACGTTGCCGCCATCATCCTCGAAGGAGTATAGACCTTCAGGATAGCAGTTACGAGTTTTTATTCTCTGCTCTCGGTACTATTCTCGAAAGAGTGTAGACCTCTGGGGGAGATTGCCCTTAAAATTTATCGTGATTTATTTTGCATTGTCCTTTATTTGCAGTAACTTTGCACCGCAAAACACATTCCTGCCAAAGAAGGAGAATGTTTCTTGCATAATTATTGAATAATTACCGGTAAAATTAGTATAAATGAAGATAGAAAACGAAATCATCAGCTCAGTCATCGCTGCGGTGAAAGAGCTTTACGGACAGGACGTGCCTGAGAAAATGGTGGCCCTGCAGAAAACCAAGAGTAATTTCGAAGGAAACCTTACCCTCGTCGTGTTCCCTTTCCTCAAAATGTCAAAGAAGAAACCTGAGGATACTGCACAGGAAATTGGCGAATACCTGAAGAAGAACTGCTGCAATGTGATTGCCGACTTCAATGTGGTTAAAGGTTTCCTGAATCTTTCTATCGCTCCTGCCGCATGGGTAGGACTCTTGAATACCATCAACGCTGCCCCTAAGTTCGGTGAGAAACCTGTCACAGAACAGAGCCCGCTCGTCATGATCGAGTACTCTTCTCCTAACACCAACAAGCCTCTTCACCTGGGTCATGTGCGCAACAACCTCCTGGGCTGGTCATTGGCTCAGATTATGGAGGCCAACGGCAACAAGGTGATCAAGACAAACATCGTGAACGACCGTGGTATCCACATCTGCAAGTCTATGCTCGCCTGGCTCAAGTGGGGCAATGGCGAGACTCCTGAGACTTCCGGCAAGAAGGGCGACCACCTCATCGGCGACTACTATGTGGCTTTCGACAAGCACTATCGTGAGGAAATAGCCGAACTCAAGGCTCAGTACATGAAGGAGGGCATGGAGGAAGAAGCTGCCACTGAAAAGGCTAAGGCAGAGGCTCCGCTGATCAAGGAGGCTCACGAGATGCTCGTGAAGTGGGAGAACAATGACCCTGAGGTTCGCGCCCTGTGGGAGAAGATGAACAACTGGGTTTACGCCGGCTTCGACGAGACCTACAAGATGATGGGCGTAAGCTTCGACAAGATATATTATGAGTCAAACACCTACCTCGAGGGTAAGAAGAAGGTAGAGGAAGGACTGGAGAAGGGTCTCTTCTTCCGCAAGGACGATAATTCTGTTTGGGCTGACCTCACCAACGAGGGACTCGACCAGAAGCTCCTGCTCCGTTCCGACGGCACTTCGGTCTACATGACTCAGGACATCGGTACTGCCGACCTCCGTTTTAAGGATTTCCCTATCGACAAGATGATCTACGTGGTGGGCAACGAGCAGAACTATCACTTCCAGGTGCTCTCTATCCTGCTCGACCGCCTCGGCTTCAAGTGGGGCAAGGACTTGGTTCACTTCTCTTACGGTATGGTAGAGTTGCCTAACGGTAAGATGAAGAGCCGCGAGGGAACCGTAGTAGATGCCGATGACCTGATGGCAGAGATGATCAAGGACGCTCGCCAAACCAGCGATGAGTTGGGCAAGTTCAAGGACATGAGCGAGGAAGAGCGCCAGGAGATTTCACGCATCGTGGGTCTTGGAGCCTTGAAATATTTCATCCTCAAGGTGGACGCACGCAAGAATATGCTCTTCAACCCAGAAGAGAGCATCGACTTCAACGGCAACACTGGTCCTTTCATCCAGTACACCTATGCCCGTATCCGCAGCATCATGCGTAAGGCTGCTGCCGAGGGCATTGAGATTCCTGCCACATTGAGCGCAGATGCTCCTATCAACGAGAAGGAGATTGACCTCATACAGAAGATGAACGACTTCGCCACAGCCGTGGCTGATGCGGGCAACAACTACAACCCTGCCAGCATAGCCAACTACTGCTACGAGCTGACCAAGGAGTTCAACCAGTTCTATCACGACTACAGCATCCTGAATGCTGAGAGCGAGGCAGAGAAGACTACACGCTTAGTACTGGCTGCCAACATCGCCAAGATTCTGAAGAACGGTATGGCGCTGCTCGGCATCGAGGTTCCAGAAAGAATGTAATGAATAACCTACAATTTAAAATAAAGAATATTGACTATTGACAAATAATGAGCAACCCCAGAGCCAAGAGCTCTGGGGAATGCTCATTTCGTTTTTTTACCCACTACAGCTATTTTCTATCATCAATGAACAAATTGCCAGCCAATCCTCCTTCATGGAGAAACGACACCGTGCTGCCCTTGCCCATGGAAGTGAATGCCAACGCATGGGCTGTTGACGCAGCCTGCTCGGGAAACCCCGGACCGATGGAATACCAATGCATCGACCTGCAGACAGGAGCACAGGTATTTCACTATGGACCGCTGCACGGCACCAACAACATTGGCGAATTTCTTGCCATCGTGCACGCCTTGGCTCTCATGGAGCAAAGGGGCATTACCGACAAGGTGATCTATAGCGACAGCGTGAACGCGCAACTGTGGGTACAGAAGAAACAATGCAAGACCAAGCTGGAACGCAACGCGCAGACTGAACAACTGTATCAAATCATAGCCCGAGGCGAGAATTGGCTCCGTACGCACAACATCACAACCCCCATACTGAAATGGGAAACTAAGAAATGGGGTGAGATTCCTGCCGACTTCGGAAGAAAGGGATAGGAAACAAAGAATACGAGTTGGACATTAGAAGCCATCCTCGCCCGCCAAGCGCTCGTGGAATGCAGCGGAAAAGAGACCAACAGCCTGGGAGAGGAAAGCTGACTGAGGGCTGAAAA